>ENA-ORBV01006527-ORBV01006527.1-microbial-mat-metagenome-genome-assembly--contig:-NODE-6527-length-20525-cov-5.964838_pt1 | contig 20525 bp, 12 predicted proteins | sample MGYA00237777_ERZ505514 | MGnify/ENA primary metagenome ERZ505514 (study PRJEB26160, sample SAMN06269048) | microbial mat metagenome | isolation source: Oligotrophic lake microbial mat | place... | reverse complement strand
TTTCAAGCAGAAGACGGCATACGAGATTCGCCTTAGTCTCGTGGGCTCGGAGATGTGTATAAGAGACAGCACCATGGTACTTTACCCAATGCGCAGAATAATAAAATACACCGAGAGTCCATCAAGACACCGAAGTATTGCTCGCCACCACGTTGTATTGGTTCATATTTTCGTGCTAACGTAATAACATCAGCATAACTAATTTGTCCGTGACCACTTGAGGACAACAAGCCTCAAATCATCTGCTCATTCAATTGATTATAGCTCAAACTATCTTGGTAAGCGACAGTACAATACTCAACAGAGCTTATATTGCTTCGAAGTGTAGACTAGTCTAGTCTAGGCTCTATTTCAATAGCTATTTCAAATCGGAAGCGTGTTCCTTTTCTTCGGCATTTCGCATTCGAAGAAAGTCCGTCATTTACATCGCAAAGGCTCTCATAAAGCTATCTATCTATTGCTCGAGTAGTAATCCTTGTGTCGTCCAAAAGGAAAAACACTCATCCCACTGCTACTGCACTGTCTAGAAGAAGACCAGTAAGCAAAAACTACCCAACAATGAGTAGTCGATTTCTCCTCGAGGAGCTGCGGTTGTTGGAACAACAACGATTCCAACAGCAGCAACAGCAACACCAATTTCTGAACCACTTTTCCGGCAATGGCGGCGGGGGCGGCGGCGGATCCTTCTCTAGCTTGATGGCTGCCGCCGCAGCTGCGCCCGGAGCCGGAGGCGGCGCTGGAAGTTCTCTCTTTTCGTCCGCATCCTTGATGGACAGTCTTTGTGGTGGTGGTGGTGGCGGCACGGCCTCTGCGTATTTGAATGGCTTGGTGTCTGCTCCGGCGCCACCGTCCTCCGGAGCAGCGTCGACGGAAGCCATGCTCTTGCGTCAATTGCAATTGATGACAGGACAACAGCAAGGTAGTGCCGCAGCTGCAGCTCCGGAGGCTTCCGGAGGAGCTTCTGTTTCGTCCGCGCAGCAACAACAAGGAGCCATTGGTTCCGCCGCGCCGTCTCTTTCGACTGCCATGGGTTCTACGGGTCACAATAACAACAATGCAAACGCAACCGCGTTGGCGTCGGCGTCGGCGTCGTCTAATCTTTTGGGCATGACCGACGAGGAATTACTACGAGCGGTGGCGGCCGCGGGATTGTTTGGTGGAGCCAACGGTGCCAATAATACGAATGCTTCGGCGGCTACCATGATGGCAGCAGCGGCGGCGACCAACAACGGCAACAGTCTCAACAACAATAGCAATAGCACAACGGCAACTACCAACTGCTCGTCCTTCAAGCCTGTGCAACCACAACAGCAACAAGAACAGCAGCAACAAGAACAAGAACGACATCAACAAATGGCATCCTTGTTAGGCAACCACATGACCACCACGGCGTCTTCCGCGACAGCGCAGCAACAGCAACGCCAGCTTCAATTGCTTTTGCAACAAGAGCTAGCTACAGCAGCAGCCTCAACTGCGTCATCCCTGCCTCCTACGAACAATGCACCATCGGCAGCGACCAATGCCAGTAGTGGTAGTGGCGCCGCCACTGTGACTGCTAGCGATGGAGGAGCCGCAGTCAAAAGCAAACCCCTCAAGAAACGCCAACGTCCCATCACGGCTGCAGGAGCTTCCGCCAACTCCAAAGAGGAAGGACCGGTCGCTACCAAACCCAAAAAGCGTAAAAAGGCTGATGCAAAGAGTACGAACATTAGCCACGGCCACAGCAGCAATGATTCCAGTAGTAGTAGTGCCAGTACCGCATCGCTGCTGACCGATCCGTCGGCAGCGGTCAATATCTTGGCTTCGGCGGCGGAATTGCAACTTGCCAAACAGCAGCAGCAACAACTTCGAGCCCAACCACCAAAGGTGCCACTCGCACTCCTAGTACGAGCACCACCACCCAAAGAAAAAATTGTCTTGGTGTCAGCGGCGGCCAATCGCCATTACACATTTCCCTTGCCGCCTACAGCATCTGCATCCTCCTCTTCTTCTTCCAACAATAATGAAGAGAAGAAGAAGAAGGATACCGAAACGACCAAGGAAGAACCCACCACAAACAAGGAGACCATCATGAAAATGCCATTGCTTACATCCTTTCACAAAACGTGGAACAACATTCAAACCAAGGAAATGGCCAAGGAAATCTTTTTGCGAAAATTGTACAGCTGTCAATTGGTACAGACACCCTCGTACAATTACTCGTCTACGAGTACTGCTAGTAGTAGTGCTGCTGCTCCAGCTGCAACTGCTGCCACCACAAACAAGGGTATTGTGAAGGAGGATGAGGAGGATGTTCCCATGACGAAAGAAACCAAGAACAAGGTAGCTGCTGCCACCACAAACAAGTGTATAGTGAAGGAGGAGGAGGAGGATGCTCCCATGAAGAAAGAAACCAAGAAGAAGGAAGAAGATGATGGTGACAACGAGGATGACGATGACGCCGCCGCCGCCGATGGAACTGGGGACGAGGACTTTGCGGACGCAAAAGAAGAACACGACGAGGGCAGTGACGAGAAAGCAACTACCAAGAAAGCATCCGCTGTCAAAGATGGAGGAGTTGTTGAGGTATAAATATTTGCAAATCAACGAAAAAGACGTTCGAGTGGCGAACGCAACCACACAGGGAACATCCAAGATCGTAGCCGTACTGCAAGCGGAAGCCAAATAGGAAGAATCAATGCCGACACTGTTGTAGAAAGTGTCGAGGTATAGATCCGCAAGGATCCACGCAAAAGCGAATACAGGGGCAACCAACAAGCAAGAAGTGCACTCGCCCATGTGGCAATGTATGTTCTTGGGGGCACGCAGAGCGGTTTATAGAAGAACCACACACGAACGAAACAAAATGGTAGAAGGATTTTTATTCTTGTCAGTGAACTGACATGTTTATTTTTGGAAGCATACGAAACATAAATATATAGTTTATCCATATATACCTGCTTTTGTGCGTACCTACTCATTCATGGTGGCAATGGAGACAATGAAGAGGCCTGTAAAGTCACATGGAACTCACTTCTAGTACGTGTTGTATTTAGTGGATGACTGTTTTGGAGACTGATATTTTCTATCGTTTCGTGCCTTGCCTGTCAATGGCACTCATCTCATTTTTGATAGTAAGCGGACATCCGTCCACCAGGAAGGAAAGGAAATAGTTGGATTTTCCAGTTTCACGTCCTTCAAAAGTTCGCTGCTCAAATCCTGGCTAGATAGATAGCTGGCAACAAGTGTGACCTCAGACGACAAAATTTAATAATATGACACTCGAGCTAGCTAGGGGTGCTATGGCCGCTCTGACTACCGTACTACTACAGTAGGATTCACTCTCCTACACCACTCTCAACTTTGCCAAAAATCAAACAATGGTATCCGCAATAATGCAATGAATGGACTAGTAGCATTGTTTTGCTTGAGTTGCCACATCTGGAGAAGAAGAACCTGTGCAGTCAATCTGGCAGTAACGTAAGCATAATGCTGGCAGCTCAAGATGTTTTGCTGTTTGTGAAATCTTTCGATCATTCTGCAATTGTTTTTCTAACTGCAAGGTTTCATTCTTTTTTCAGAACAGCATTCTTGTTTTCCTCCCATTTTTCTTTTTGAAAGCAAAGGATTTTTTTCATGCCCAGCAAATTCAAACCAGCTCTGTTTTTCTAAGACACTTGCCTTTGATTAATGACTAATTTGTGTGGCATGACTAATTTGAGTGGCATGCAAATGCAGTTGGGCAAATGTGTTTATGCACCACTTTTAAGACATTGTGTGATAGCAATGTCATGCTAAGGTTGTGCTCCTTTCAATTCATATGATCAATTGTGAATGGAACATGCCCTTCTTTTGGTGTTGATGTTCCTTTTCCTTCAGTCACTGCTGGTCAATCACTGGTCGCAAAGCGCTCACACGAATTGGACTTGAAGCAAGCAAGCAGGTGAAACAAAAGGTAGATCAACCACCAACCACATCCTCTTCTTGACTGCAGAAGCCAGAAGAGTTTTCAGTCATGGACCAGCAGTTGCGTCCGCTCTTGAAATGTCCAATGCACTGGTGCTCCACTGTGAGATCTACGGCAAGTGAATTCTTGGCTGCCTTGATGACAGGTTCCTCACTGCTCCTTTGGGAAAGAAGGCCCGAAAAGTTGCTCAGTCAATGTCTGCTCCAAGCAAGGCTCATCCACCCTTTCTTTTTCTTCTTTGTCTTCATCTTCCTCGATGCAGTGGTCAATGCAGCAGTGCCAAAAGCAAGTTCCTCCAGATCAGTAAACACCAAAGAGTTGTTACCTTCTGCAGACATTCATCTGATGTCTGTCCTTGCCTTGCTGTCCCACCAAGCACAGTCAACGGCTCTGACAATGGTGCGATTTCACACGTGATTCAGTCCACGAATCAGAGTCGTGTCCTGAGTTCTAGACCAAGAGCTGATGTGCGCCCCAAAGGAAAAGACACAAGACCGAATCCGGAACACAAGTTGGAACAGAAACGCTAAGTTCCCATGCCGTGTTCTGTCACAATGTTGTGTAATCCTACGGGCATGTGGTAACATTTGCATCTCACCATGACAAAACATGCACACCGTGTGAGCAATCTTGCCAATGAAGATGTCGATCTTGTTGGAATGTTAGATCAAACATGGAGCATTTTGCATGGTAGCTTGACAGTCATAACTTTCGAATTTGCATGCAAAAGCATCTGTTCTTTTGGTGAAACATAAGAGCAGGAAAGTTTCTTTTTAAGGTGTTGTTCGCTGCATTTCGTCCCTTGTTTGCAGTCAATTTTCGGTAAAGAATTGTCGTTTGTCAGCTCTGTTCCAAATGTGCCTTGTCACACCCTTACTTTGCTTTGTCACTGGGTGCAGTTGATCCCTGTCATGGTGCCATGAAATTCAAAAAAGACAACACCGAAGTGAGAAAACACCAGCAAGCAAAATCAGAGTGACATTGGATTTCAAAACAACTGCATTCACAAAGCTTGTGTGATGTCATCATCCCATGGGGAAAGGATTGACTGCTCCATCTTTGCAGCTTCCATGGTTTTTGTGATTTTCTGATGGGCAGTGTTGGAGGCTTGTTGGATGTCCACAAACACATCAATTTGTTGCAAGTGCAGATTCACACAGAGTGACAAATCTGTTGAAAATGAGGAGACAAAGACTTCACATTCCTACAGTGAACATTCTTTCATTGGGTTTGCATGGATCTGGTCACACACAATTGTTGCAGGTGTTGTTTTCAGGTGTTGCTGGTGCTGCATTGGTTGCGCTGTTTCCTTGTTGTTCTTTTTTGCTGGTTGTGTGTCCTTCAGTTTTGCAAAAAGCTGCACTGCATCTGCAGCATGACTGAATGGGCTTGAGTGATTGACAATGGTGTTGGCACCAGCGTTGATCACTTTTCTTTTGTTTTGGAGTCTGTGTGAAGTTGCACATGGAAGGTGCACCATGGGCATGTCCAGACGTTTCATGGTTATGTTTCATTTGAACCAATTGCAAACATGGCCAATGCTTGCTCAACAAATTTGCACAGTCACTTGGAATCATGGCATGAGTGCTGCATGGGGGGTTGTTTCTCCTGTGATTCTCCCGGTTCAGTTAACCTTCTGTTCATCACTGTTTTTTGTGCTCTTCAACATTGTCAGCAAAGACTGTTGAGTTTCCCAGTTGTGGTTGCAACAATGAGATGGCCTTGCCTCATCAATTTGCAGCTAACTTTTGACTGCATTGTTGCAGCTGCTCTCAGTCTTTTTCACTCTCTTTGATCATTCTTAGGTCTTGTTAGTGCCTGTCACTTGCTCTGGCAAATCATCATGGGGCTCCATTTGTTAGCTGATTCATTGCTCAAGATTTCGTTGCAATGGGGTCGAATTGCCTTTGGATGCTGTTCCAGCTGCCATGGGACCAATGTGGTGGAAGTTGTGGCCCAAGAACTGCAAAAGGCTGGCTCAGAAGAAAGCACCAATGGTCAAACTGAAAAGGGAATGGGAACTAGTTGCGCTGTCCCTGAGTTTGAATCAGTTGATTGGATTTCGGCTGCTGTAGCAATCATTGTGCAGTGCCATTCTTGTCACAATGTGCACCTTGACGGATGTTTTGAGTTGTGACCCCCAGTCAAATGGCAGATTTGTCAATTGTGCAGCAATGGTTCTGTTTGGTTGTGACACACATTTGTTCTCGCTCACTTGACAACCTTGATGATGTCAATGTTTTTCAGATTCACCCCTCGGGAACCTGCCACTCTCATCATCTCTTGTTTTCTCACAGCAGCAAGGATTTGTGGGAGGGAGCCTGCAGCTGCAATCAAAATGCAGCACATGGCTTCTTTGCGCATGCTCACAGACACAACAAGTTGAGTCATTGCATGGCTAGATTTTTCATGTGTCATTGAATCCGGTGTGGTCAAAGTGACTTTGTTTGGTTGAATTGATTGCCAGCAAGCAACAAACAGCAGCTCCAACTTGCATTTGTGGATGCACATCATTTGAGACTGACATCCGTCATGTGCATGACAAATGCTGAAAGTTTCAATCCATTTGAAAGCATGTTCTCCATCGAACGACAACTGAGTGCAAGGCTTGACACCATTGGGCTGAAAATGATTCACGTGGGTTGCCTTCAACTCTTCCAAACACATTTTCAGAGACTGATGAGATGCTGCTGATAAGGCAGAACATTGCACATGCCATTGCAAAAGGTCATTGTGATCGGCGATGGAGCAACCGACCATTGTCGACTCATTTGCTCTTCACAAGGAAGCGCCAACACTGTTGTGGTCTCTGCCAACACAATTGCAACTTTGTCAGGTGTCTGCTGGACTGGCAGACACTGGCTGATTTAGCTACCAGATGCTGGATCAAAGCAGTTTTTATTGGAGGGCTGATGCAGTTGTCCTTGGATGACAGAATGCAAAGATCTCATTGGAGGGCTGATGCAGCTGTGGTTGGAGGACAGAACACACTTCTCATTGGGATGGATCGGAGGGCTGATGATGCATTTGTCCACGAAGGACGACCACATTCATTTCGCGTAACGGTGCGTTGGCAAACGCCGATTACTCTGCGCCATTGAATAGCACTATTTCATACTCTACGGCTCAGTGGTACCAGTGACTCTACTAGGACTTTGCAAATGCCACGCACGCACTTCTTCCGTCGATTGTATGTAATACTCCGCGCAGCAGTAAGATAAATTTAATTAATGGGTTCTCACAGAACGGTTGGTCACTTAAACAACTCAACTTTTTGAATGGAAATACAACCTTCGTAGAGAAGATGAACATATCCTTAGATAACCTAAAGCGTAGCATTTACATCATGTGCGAGTCCTGTCGGCCGCAACTTTTGCTAGCCAACGCAACTTTTTGAAAAACTACCTGCCGATGAGAAAAAAAGAGACCGCCAAACTGCCAGGGAAGTTGCCATCCGCCAATGAGAGCCCGGCTGGTCAGTGTATTGTCCACCACGCATTGCTTGTGCAGATTCTTTGGTCATCCCATACCACTTGTAATTAATCGGCGAAAAGAGAAAAAAAGAACTTTAACAAAAATAGGCGAGACTACTAATATCTTATGGCTAATACACCAACAAGACCTCTCGTGCCGTGAGAAACAGAGAAGATTCAAGACCCACCGAAAGAAGGATCATTGATTCATAATGGACAGCAACAATAACATAGACATGAACGACGAAAAGGATCGTGCGAATCAAGACAGTATGGACGCACAAGCTAGTGTTGCCAGCTCGCAAGAAGCAAACGCAACGACAAAAGCTGCACACTTTCGCACTCGATCCGACACCGCCTCGACGTTTCCCCTCCATACAGCAGGATCACAGGATACAATATCGTCGGACGAGAGCAGTAAGAAGACACAGAAATCAAGTGACAAGGACGAGAAAGCGGGGCCCCAACCTGTGAACCTAGAACAAGGAATAGGTACGTTAGGAATTGGGTGTATATTGACTAAGAGAAACATTCAAATGCAAACCGTGCTGATGATCCTAATGTTTGCCTCTTTAACATTATAGAGATGTCAGTTGGAGGCAGCGACGATAACGAGTCCACTAATACAAAATTGTCCAGAAAGGACAATCAAATGTCCAAAAAGGACAACATGCTATCGGCATGTTGCTGTGGCCCTCTTGTAAAGCGTTGGGTATCCTTCACCAACACCTTACGAAGAGGTATCACCAACGGTGTTCTCCGCACCACCCACCACGCTGCCACTCATCCCTGGGCCTACGTTGGGGGCATTACCTTTTTCTCCTTGGCATTGCTCGGTATTGGATTTGCTACCAATTTCAATATGCAAGTGACAGCTTTTGAACAGTATACTGTCTTTGACAGCGTCATGAGGGAAGAAAAACAGTGGGTGGACGATATCGTCCAGTTCCCACCCACTCCACACAGCGTACGAATGATGATTCATGCCCACGGCGCGTCGGTTTTGACGCAACAAGGGATCCAGCATGCCTTTGATGTGGTCCAAGAAATACAGGCAAGTCCCTATTACGACGAAGTGTGCCCCCCAACGAACCACGTCATGGATCACCGCCAATTCACCTATGATGAGAATAAAACGACCATTACCAATGGTGGAGGATACAGTAGTGAATGCCACATTCGAGGCATTACCATGCTATGGAATAATTCACAATCCTTGATGAAGAATAAAACACAAAGCGACAAAGACATTTTGAAGGCCGTCGCGTCGGCACATTTTCCAGACGGAAGCGATGTGGACACCCGCGAAATCATGGGACGGGTCACTCGTCACAACGGCCACAAGAAGGCTGCGATCGAATCAGCCGAGTCCATTCTCATGGAATTCATGATCCCAGCCACACATGAAAAAGCCTCCGTGCTCGAGGGAATCGTTCTGGACCGCTTACTGGAGCTACGCAAACAGTGGACGACCGAAACACCATCGGGCGAGAATGACGACAAGTTTGCACTGGAGGTCTTTATCGTCAGTTATTTAGAAAAGGAAACAACACGGGCCGTCATGAAAGACCTGCCGCTGACAGCCATTGTCTTTGTAATTATGGCAGTGTTCACTTGTGTCGTCTTTTCCTCCAACGGCATTGCAAAGAACTCGCAGACAGCATCTTCGAGTCATTATCTGCTGGGTGTGGGCGCTGTTTTGTGTGTTGGCTTGAGTCTGGCTACCTCGTACGGGTTGGGTTATATCATCGGTAAGTCATGATAAATGACACATGTGGTTGTCACTGATGATCCGTATGGATCAACGAGATTAAGCTGACCGAATCATTCTTTTCTCTATACGCAGGAATACCGTTTACGTCCATTACCCAAATTCTACCTTTCATCATGTTTGGAATCGGACTTGACGATGCATATATCATCTTTGGCGAATTCAAACGCACAGACGATGCGAAGGACCCTGTGGAACGGATTCATGACACCTTTGAGGAAATTGGATTAAGCATCTGCCTTACAAAACTGACAACCGCCATCTGTTTTGCGTTGGGGATGGTCTCCAACATTCCTACCTTGTATTGGCTTTCGCTTTACGCCTTTCCAACAATTGTGGCGGATTTTATCTATCAAATCACTTTCTTTGTGGCCTTGGTTGTTTTGGATACAAATAGGATCAACGCTCAGAGACGAGACTGTTGTTTCTGGTCTTTCAATTGCCCCAAAAGCAATATCGACTTGTCTGACATATCCAGCGACGAAGAATCTTGCTCGTCTGACTCAAATCTTCAGCAAAGGCGCAAGCCGGACGGTGCCGATGTTACTGAAGAGACGTTCACTGGCATCGCAACGACAACACAGGTTCAGCAAAAGAGTAAGATCGATCGGTTCATGGGTTGGTACGCACAAAAGCTGCTTAAGCCATATACCAAAGCCTTTGTGATTCTTAGCTTCATTGGCCTGGCGGCGTGGTTTTCGTACTCCACGACGCTGTTTACTCAAGAATTTGCCCTGACCAAGATGCTGCCGAATGATTCTTTCATAAAGGATTTTTTGAAGGCCGTAGAGAATCACGGAGATGGAGGTGGGATCATGCCTGCCGCCTACTTTCGAGATGTCGACCATTCCGACCCATTTGTCCAGCAGGTAAGAACAAAGAAATACAGGCTCAATAAGTTGTGTTAGCTGCAAATTCATTCGCTCGCTAACGATAACGTGATTCGATTCGTCTCTTGTCTTCCGCAGCAAATGGAAGATTACATCAGCGATTTGGCGTCACTGAGCGCTATTTCAGAGCCACCGAAATACTTCTGGTTGTGGCACTTCCGTGCTTTCTTGACCTATGATGACCGTCTCATGGAAATGGATTTCAATACGCAAATAGACGTATTTCTGTCGGTACCTCCATTTCGACTGCTCTATGGCGACCACATCGTCCGTGACCTAGATACTGGTGATGTCATTGCAAGTCGCTGTCCAATCTACATGGACAACGTGGACTTGGATTTGGTACAAAGCCAGGTGGATGCGTGGGTGGACCAGCGTGAAGTGACAACAATGCAGCAAGTCAACCAAGAAGGTAGTGACGAGAAGTTCTTTTTTATTGAACCCGATTACATGTACATATGGGAGGTCTACTCTGAGACAGTGGATGAGCTTATCGCGACAACAATTATGGGAGTGATTACTGTATCCGTGATTGGATTCGTGCTGATGCCGCATTGGAGTGCTACGCCGTTCCTGTTTCCAATCATCGCTATACTTTACATTGACCTAATCGGTACGCCCAGATGCTGTCTTGAACGAACTAAATTGCTGTTATACTTGACCAAGCAACTCACATCTTTGACACGCTTGCGTGCCTATTGTCATTATAGGATTCCTTCAATCGTTTCAAGTTCACTTGAACCTGGTCAGTTACTTTGCACTGATCATGAGCATCGGTTTACTTGTGGACTTCAACATGCATCCTCTCCTTCGCTATTACGAATCACCGTGCCTGACAAGGGAAGCGAAAGTTAAAGACGCCCTTGAGACAATGGGGTCTTCCGTAGTTTTAGGCGGTCTTTCAACATTCCTTGGAGTCCTCCCATTGGTCTTCAGTTCCAGCGAAATCATGACAACTGTATTTTATGGTTTTGTTTCAATGGTTTTGCTTGGTTGCAGCCACGGCTTGATCCTTTTACCGGTTTTGCTTTCCTTGTTTGGTCCTCTTGAAACAGTTGGGACAAAGAAGATTGCCGTGACAAACAGCGAAGCGACGGAAAGAACCTCCCCTTCACTATCTTCTCCCAGCTCGTCTGAAAAAGAGTCAGTTGACGGAGAGAACCCGACAACTTCTACTGGCGCTTTGAGTGACTTTTACGTGGTATCTACTCTCGAGAAAGAGCAGTTGACACAATTTTCACGTAACGCGGCCCAGGTCGAAAGTAGGTCACTTCTTCTAGTGAACATTGGAAGTGGATATGCTGATGAAGTTCGTGTAAAGAGTCCCGCCGTATGCGAATCGGTGGATATGAGTCCAGAAATTGGGTCAGATTCCTTCCCAAGCAGAGGTTTAGCCAATGGGTGTGTGCTATTCGGCCTTGACTCCCATTCGCACGACCCAAGGCTTTCAAAATATGAGTCAACACGCAACACAGAATGCCCTCCGTGCGAAATGGGAGATGCAGTCGAATCCGTGGAAGACCGCGCTATCGGCATTCCTAGCGTGCTTGCGGAGGCAGGCATTACAGAGCAGCTAGACACGAATTCAAAGGACATGCAAGACGACTACGCCGATGCCGCTAGACCTCCACCGGACAATGCTCTAACTTCAGTTGCTTTTTCAGAACGCCTTTCCGAAGATGGGCTTGGAGACCTCGTCGAGGACATGGAAGATGAAAGCCGCCGTGTTCATGACGTGGACAATCAAAACGAAGTGAGCGCGACAGATGATGTATGTCTCAGCGATATCCCTCAGTTCGCGTCTGAGAATTGTGAAACTGCCCAATGTCCAGCAAGTGAAACGGATCAGCTCAACGGCAATCAATTTTCCAGCAACGTTTCGAATCTTGCAGAGAACGAGTCGGAGCTAGACGACCCGGATGCTGTTCGTAGTAGCGACGATCAATGTGGTCCGCTTGAAACGGAGAACAAGGACAGGGAAGAGAAAACCGACGTTGTCGGAAGTGCCGGCGAAATAGGAAAACCCACGACACTTTCTCAGGTCGAAAACGACAGAGAAGAGAAATCGCCCGTCGCGTGTAAAATCGATGCTGCAGGTCATGAACCGCCAACAAAACCAACGCCAGAGAATGATGAGAAGAAAGACGACCACGAATGTTCCGACGCTGCTGATGTTTTGCTCCAACTTCCCTCTACCAATTCCAGCAGCACAGCGACGGAGCTTGACGATAATCACAAACACAATGGCGAAACTCTCGAAATCCAGCAGGATGAGGATCCTGGATTTAATGAGTGCGAGGACGACAACAACAACTGTGCGTCCATCGACGCTTTCGATATGGACAACGATGATTACAAGGCACAAGCTGATGACGAGGAGTCTGATGGAAGCGAAGGCTCGCAGGCGAGTGAAGCTGCCAACGATAAGGACAATGCTATTATCCAACGAGAAGACTCGCCGGTCACAGTAGCACAAGAAGCCCTTGACATTTCGCTGTTGGCATTTGGTGAAGAGACACCTGAGAGTGCCTCCCGATCCTCAGAACAAGGAACCGACGACGGAAACCCTACAGAGAATGAAGTAAATTCGGATATGACTCAGCTCGACGATGATTGTTTGTGAGCTTGCTCGAGTTCCATTTTCGTTTTCCCTCGTTGACGCTAGTACATACATCTAAAGTAAACCTTGCTGGTTGCTTAGCTAAAGCGCTAAGCTAGTGTAAAACTGCAGTACAAAAGCTAGTTTTGCTAGTTTTTTCATCAAAAGCGTGGGCCCGGATCAGCAGTTCATCTATTCGGCCTCTGCTGCGAATATCAGTTCCACTAGATGGCTTGTGATACGACTAGAAAGCAAAGGCGGCACATCAATAATCACATGCCGGAGTTGCACACAGCATGATCAAGCTCTAGCTACTTCTACACTCGCCCGGCCACTTCAAAAATTTCACGTGCTGGGAAATTGCGACGAGGACAGTGCTGCCTGTCGATGTTGCTTTGAAGACATGCCCGCCCTCGTTTGTAGAGAATCCAGTCGTTCCACACTTCTGGGGCCCTCGCTGGAGGATCCGAGATTCACCGGCACCGTGCCAATGGACGTCTCGGAAATTCAGTCTCGGCCTCAACCATTCCTGTAGCAGGTCAAAAACTCCGTCGCAAAGAGCAAAACTCCTGGATCATTGCACAGGAGTATCATGTTCCCCGTTCCCTAGTGGCCGCAGGCGATTGTCACAGATTGTGTAGCATTTGTAGCCGAAGAGATGAGATCTTCATTCGCTTACGTCGTCAATGACATCAAATTAACAGCTGCAGGTGAGGTGGCTTTCGAGAATGAGAGGCCCGACATCCAGGCCTTGATGCAGGCCAAGCAACTTGGAAAGCAGACATGTGGGTGCTAACATTTACAAAACGACAACAGCTGACTACATTGCCCTAGTCACCGTAGGCATGAGCGGGCTGTGGCAAAGAAAGCTCTCCAATCCAGGACGAAATGTGGAGCCAAGTACCCAGGATTCATCAGTTCGATCCACATGAAGGACGGAGGAAAAAATATTGGTCATCGACGTAGCTGCGGCATTTTGAAGCTTGCGGTGGCCGCACGGGAGTCCTGTCCAGGCACCCTAGTCTAGCTAGGCGCGCTCGTGACGGATGACTGCGACGGACATGGCAGCATTTAGCCGTAGCTTAGTCATAGAGTAGAGCAATGACCAATGACTGCGGTTTGGCCGGATTGCTTTCCGTCATTATTTTTACTGGACGTATTCGGTGCGCTCTTTCCGTTCCATGAAATTCACGACTGGCCGGGCGCTTTTGGTTCCAGGATTGCTACACGCAGGAGTGCCACACTTCCAGCCATGGAAGCGCCATCGGTGGTTCTATCGACTCGTTCAGAAGAAGCGCCACCATAAACAACTTGTACTAGCTAGTACTGTGCTGCGAGTTAGACGATGCTGCTATGACTACTATGTCTCAGTAGTAATAAGTTGGACATTCAAGAAAACCAAAGAAGGTGGACATGCCACAGCCACAATTTTGTGGAACAGGCCAAGCCTTGATCGTCGACCGGCTTGGCGGCATAAAACCCAAGAGTTGGCCGTTATCACTTCAACCTGACTGCTGTGTACAGTGTACTGCATAGTACTACAGCTGTTTCCGGGTCCTGTTTGAAGTTCTATGAACCAAAATAGAAACTGAATTTGTTATAATTTAGAATATTTACCATTGTACGTAAGCTCGTCGTCTGTACTTAGGTTCGTCATCTGTCGTTGGAGAGCTCTTTGGAGTAAGTGAACAGCAAGAAGATCACTTACTCGAACCCGAACGGCGACGTTGTCACGAAGAAGGACAAAGTTGGCGCGTCAGGCCAGGCTGGCTTGACTTTAATCATGTGCCACATGTATGTCACTGGGATAATTTAAGCGACATACGTCAGACTTTTGGGTGGAGTATACAGGCATTGGGCATGCCGGCGTGAATTGTCGGCGTAGCTGGCGACGTTGATGCTTCTTTTTGGCGAGGTTTTTGTGCGGCAGCTGGCGACAACATGGGGTTGCAAGCTGTTTACGGAAGCTTGAATCTAGCTAGGGTCGCTTGGATCTACAGGGTATCTCTCCGTAATTCGGAAGGAAAATGACTCATCTAACTTGTTCTACTGAAGTACCTGGTAGTAGATAATCAGTCCTGGCAGATCTAAAAAACTAGAAGTTTCATGTCGCTCCGGTACAAGCGCACCAATTATGGTAAATATGAGCCTAGCTTCTAACCATGCAGATACGGCGCGAGAAGCTCCACGTAAAAGTTGTACCAGGTTTGGAATTTAGGAAACCACATACAACGCGCGCGAGCAGATTGAAACCACTCTCACAATTATTGAATTGGAAATTAGCAAAATTAATCTTGTGGTAGTCTTGATGCTGGTTAAATACAGTAGGACAAGTAGCACAAGTACCAGTAGTTTACGTGAGCACCTCTGCTGCTGACTACGGTATTATCAGTCCACCATTTTCAAGACCAATTGATCTGCTAGTATCTATCTATCAAGCCATCTTCTTCCGTATGACCAAGCTAGCTCAAGCTAGTTGAAGATAACAAGCACAAACAAGAGAGAAGCTACTCTTACTGAAGTGAAAAAAGGAATCTAGTTAGTTGTATAGCTGCTGTCCTCATTCTTTCGTCACCCATGTCGCCAACAAAGAGATCAGCGATGCACGCTACTGCACGAAAACTCGACGAGGGCGCTTGGACGCCGTCCACTGCTGCTTCCACACCCGACACTCCTTCCGCATTAAGCACGGCTACTTCGCAGGCTGCCATGAAGAGCATCATGCAGAGCATCATGACGCAACATAGTCATGGTCATGAACGACATGAGCAACCAGAGATGCCATCATCACCATCCTTGAGAAGTGACAATGGCAGTGGCAGTGGCAGTCAGAGTGGCGAAGAAGATGGTGCTAACACTACTACTGCTCCTGCTCCTGCTCCTGCTGAGCCTGAAATGAAGAGCATCTTGAAGAAACGACCCGAACAGCCAAAGCCCGTCAGCAGTGGCGCTGCTGGTACTAATACTAACAATAACAATAACAAGAAGGATGTTGGCTGTTTCCGCTCGATTCGATTGCGATGGGTCTCCCTCATGGACCAGGTTCGCGATCAAATCAGCAAGGTCATTCTCGTGACGGCAGTCCATGCGGCGATGCATCCTCGCAAGTACGTGTGGGGCATTACGCTCTTGACGATTGTCTTGGTAGCGATCGGTTTCTTGACCAACTTTAGCTATGAAACCCAACCCGATATTGGCTTGGCGGCCAAGATGAGTTTGACGCGAGAACAAAAGGATTGGATTCAACACGAGAGCAACTTTCCGCCTCAACCGCACTCCCTACGAATTATGCTGCACAATCAAGGCGAGAACGTCATTACACAACTAGGCATTAGCAAGGCCTTTGAAATTGTCGACACCCTTCAAAACATGCCAGACTACATGCAGTTCTGCCAAGAAGCAGCTGACGACAATGAGTATGGATATGAAGGAGAATGCCACATGCGGGGTGTTCCCTTGTTTTGGAATTTTTCCCGTGCCATCTATGAAGCCAATATCACGTCGAATGTGGATGTCATGCTCGCCGTGTCGCAAACCACCTTTCCGGACAATTCGACGGTGGACGAGCGGGAAATCATGGGATTGGTCGAGTATCATCGCGACGTTGTCGTTTCGGCCAAATCCTTTCTCATGTCCGTCTCCATTCCAGCATCCTTTGACGAAGATGAAAACATCAACATGGCGACACGTGTTCTGGATGCCATGTTGGCCTTGCGAAAGGAATGGGCAACAAAAGGACCATCATCCACGACAGATGACAATGACAACTATCGCATGGAAGTGTATTTGACCGATTACTCCCTGGAAATGGAAACGATCGATGCCGTCTTTAAAGACTTGCCTTTGATTCCGATGGTTTTTGTCATGATGACCATCTTTACCATCGTCATCTTTTCCGTTCAACACAAACCCGGCGCGAAGTGTTGTCAACCACGCATGTTAATGGGGACCGCCGCCGTCGTGACGATTTGTTTGAGCATGGGATCCGCCTATGGGATTCTCTTTATTATTGGTACGTTATTACGACTTCAATGCATCGTTGTTTGCAGTTCGTCCAAATAAAGTTCCTGGGAGAGCAAGTACGAGTTAGAAGTCATACGGAAGTGGACTCTCGATTGGTTCCGTGGCTCTGGACTGGTTCCGTGTATCTGTGTACTACTCTAGCTAGGTTCCGTGTATACTCGTCATCCTTCTAACTCCCACCTTCTTTCTGTTTGTTCACAGGTGTCCCATTTACATCCTTGACACAAATCCTTCCCTTTGTCATGTTTGGAATTGGTTTGGACGACAGTTTCATTATCTTTGGAGAATACATGCGGACGGACGAATCCAAACCAATTCAGGACCGTGTTCGAGATACCTTTGAAGAAGTAGGTCTTAGTATCTTCTTGACATCCCTCACGACATCAGGAGCCTTTGTCTTGGGAGTATTGTCGGCGATGCCAGCCGTCATTTGGCTTTCCTTCTATGCTTGTTTGGCTGTGGTAGTGGATTTTATCTATCAAATTACCTTTTTCGTGGCCGTCCTGGTGTTGGACGAACAACGAATACAGCGCAAAAAGGAACGACAACAACAACGAGAAGCAGAGGAGGGCCAGAACAACAGGAGCCAACTGCTGTGTTGTATCAAAGCCACGGAGAGCAGTGACGAGAGGGATAACCACAACAACACAGGTATCGTCAACATCAACGACAACAGCAACAGTGCCCTGGACGACTTGTTGCTTCAACAAGAAGCAGGCACAACAAAGCACGATGATAGCCAGATTGAGAAGGTAGATACCATGTCTGAAACAGATAGTACGAAAAGTGGCGAGCATGGCAAAGGAAGAAAAGCAAAAGAAAGGGAGGTTACGATCAAAGAGGAAGACGCGCACAAGCGTGGCGGCGGACACGAGGAGGACCACGCATTGCACCCTCGCCATCTAGGCACGACCTTCTCCATGGATCTACTGGAGGAAGAGTACTCGCATCACTTTCATCATCACATGCCGGGTCCTCCCGGTTCGTCCATGGACAAATTCATGAAGTGGTATGCCAAGAACTTACTCCGAAAGCCGGTCAAGATCGCGGTCGTGCTACTGTTTGTGGCGGTGTCGGGACTCCTTGTCTACTCGGCCACCAAATTTCGCCAAAAGTTTGACATCTACGAAGTGCTGGCCAGCGACTCGTACGTCGGGGATTTCTTCCGGACCACTGAACAATACTATGACCGTGGTTTCGTTGTGCCGATGGTCTACTTTCGCAATGTGGACCAGTCGGACCCGGACATACAACAGCAAATGGATGATTTCGTGAACGACTTGGTGTCGATCGATGCGATCACCAGCCAGCCACCTTTTTGTTGGTGGCGCCACTTTAAAGTATTCCTTGCCTACGACGAACGACTACTGGACTTTACGTTTAATACACAGATGGATATTTTCCTTAATGTCGATGTCTTCAAGACGCTTTATGGCGATCACATTGTTCGAGATCCAGATACGGGAGACATTTTGTCCAGTCGATGTATGCTATTCATGGATCAGATCGACTGGACTTCCGTTCAAAATCAAATCGGGGCGTTCAGGCAGCAAATGGACGTGACTCTTGCCCAGCCGATAAACAGCCCAGAATTACTCGCAGAACCCGGAAGCTTCAACTTCTTCCTCTACGAATCAAGCACATTTTATGCCTGGGAATTCTACGAGATGATGGTGGCTGAGTTGATCGGAACGAGTGTTTCGGGCATGGTCGTCGTGATGATCATGGCCTTCCTCTTCCTTCCTCATTGGTCAGGAGTGTTTATCCTACTTCCCGTCATGGTCGTCCTGTACATTGACATGATTGGTAAGTTTCGAACAAGTTTCGTGGTTTTCGTACGCCGTTTGAATGATTGATGTCTCAGACCTCTGTACTTTTTGCTCGTTCTTCTTACCTTTCCTTGTGTCTTTCAGGGTTCCTCCAAGTGTGTGGAGTGTACCTTAATGCAATCAATTTCTTCACAATGATGATGTCCATTGGATTGTTGGTGGACTTCAACATGCACATCTTGCTTCGGTATTACGAATCGCCTTGCGCCACAAGAGAGCTCAAGGTGAAAGATTCTCTCCAAACCATGGGATCCTCGGTTGTGATTGGAGGTTTGTCGACCTTCTTGGGAGTTGTGCCTTTACTATTCGCCACTAGTGTCATGATGAAGACTCTTTTCTATGGATTCTGGGGCATGGTCGTGATTGGCCTAAGCCACGGTGTAATCCTTCTTCCAGTGCTGCTTTCGTATTTCGGCCCACTGAATACCACAGCTGTCACCGTTACTCATCTCAACGAAGACGGACTTGTCGCTATCAGCGAAGCTTCACAAGAATGCGACAGCAATGGTGTTTGCACATCGCCTTCATCGGTCTGTAATTCGGCATCGCCTACATCCGAGTCAAGCGCTAGGCATCGCTTCGAGTCCGATGGTGAGGCTGAGACTGCTAAACAAGCAGCTGTCACGTACCCAACGCTGTGCGTTTCAGCTCCCTCGCAAGAAGGAGAAGAACATATATTGACTCCGGAGTCAACACCGACGAATAGATGTTCGCAGCCCTCTGAAGTGAAAGAAGGAGAAGAGGAAGACGAGGAAGACGAGGACCAACAGCGCCAGCAGCGAGAGGAGACAACGGTTCCAGAGCCTGTCGCCGTGCCCTCCTCTGACGGAGGAGAATACGTCGAGACGGAGTTTTTTGACGACAAGTATGTCGAGGACCAACAGCAGCTGATACGCGAGGTGACACCTATGCTACCGCCTCTCGCTGTGTGCTGTGATGTCGAAAAAGAAAGCGAGGAGGAGAACGACGACGACAAGAAGGAAGGCTTTGTGACTCCTGTGCATTCGCCAGGGGCAGCGGGCATGAATCCTTCCACACCTGATATCCAGAACAACTGCAACCCTATTGTTGGCAATTGCTTGGCCAACTTGTGAGGTGCTTGCTTTCTCTAGCCAGCCCATTCTTCACCTTGATCACTCGATTAAGGCAAAGCGACCAAGCCTCGCTTGGTCTGTTCTGTGTTGGGTAAGATCCCGCCCGCGAAGTTCCAGCGACTGAACATGGGATACGTACATACAGTACATTACATGCTCCTATGCAGTGCACTAGAGTGGAGCCAGAAGGGCGTCCACTGATCTGCAATACTTAATTTTTACTATTCAATGCTCGTTGCTGTGGTGGTTTGGTTGGGAAGTGAATGGTTTCCTATCTGCATACATAAATGTGCACATTTTGGTCGGTTTATATAGCAGTTGTCTTTTAAAATGTAATTCATTCATTAATTTATTCTTCACTTTAACAAGCATTTTTGGTTTACTAGAGCTATGAAACATCAACAAATATGCATAGGACATGGAAGCACAAAAAGCCTTATCATGCCCTGCATCAAAGATAAAGACTGTCATAGACGTAGTGCCCAAAGAAACAAGATGCCAGGCCCGGCAGGAAAATAATGACACTAGGAAGCAAGCGTGGGAGAACCAGTTGTTTCCTTCTCTTTGGGGCTTCAGCTAACGTTTTTTAGACTGACATCAAAAGTGTGAGCGTTGCCACAGGCAGGAGTCAAAACACCATTCATCTTCCGAGACTTGGTTTGGGACAACAGTGCTTTTTGCGGGCATGCACTAAGCCAAAGCATCCACTTTGTACAAAAGGTTATTTTTACCTGCCCAATTCTGGCATGTAATTAGGGTGATGCATTCTCCCCCATGCGTTAGGAACTGAGTGAAGAACGCGTTAATTAGTTAGTATGTGCATGCGGGTTAATATCCCAGAATTGTACTGACACTCAGGGTGTGGTGGGTGCTGTCTCTTATACACATCTCCGAGCCCAC
>ENA-ORBV01006526-ORBV01006526.1-microbial-mat-metagenome-genome-assembly--contig:-NODE-6526-length-20526-cov-4.884053_pt1 | contig 20526 bp, 11 predicted proteins | sample MGYA00237777_ERZ505514 | MGnify/ENA primary metagenome ERZ505514 (study PRJEB26160, sample SAMN06269048) | microbial mat metagenome | isolation source: Oligotrophic lake microbial mat | place... | reverse complement strand
TTCCAGGACTATCCTGCTGCCGACGTGTACCCACAGCTTTTACGTTCACTGATCGACCGCCTGCCGAATACGGTTCGACCATTGGTCGAGATCATTTTCCTGACATTGGATCAGCAGGATCGCTCGTGGCCTTTTGCCGATGACTTGGCTCGCTGCCGCTATGTCCTGACGATTCTCGTGAACAAAGCGAGCCCAGAACTAGTCGGCGTTGCCCTGTACGAATTAGGTCTAATTCCTGATTTTCGGTTACACGAGGATCAAGCAAGCCTGCCGCAAAAACTTCTTCGCAATCGACGTTCAGTTGAAACCCTGACCTATGAATCTGGAAGCGAGCGTGCGCGGGTGCTGTCCCCAGGTCTTGAACTGGCTGACGGTGAACATCGGCATGCGTTGATGGCGTATGTTGTGCGGCATGGCCTTGAAGACCCGAGGCGTTGGACCCGAGGTATCGCCTTAGACCGCCAGCATTGGCCGCTGTCATTTGATCAATGGATTTTCACCAGCGGCCTGATTGCAACCAGCATCTGTGTGCAAGTTACGAATCTTGAAATCCCGGAAGTTCCCGAGCAAGTTAACCGCAAAGACCTGCAAGAACTGGCAGGCCAGCAGGTTCTCGCGGTCGGCAGCCCTAACGCAAAATTTTCGGTATCGTTTTCTACTGAGCCAGCAGCCAACCGCATTACCGGATTTGGAAAGTTCCTCATAGAACTGGTGTCATTGGTCGATGGCAGTGTCGCGAAAGCTAAGATCAAGGCGGGCGGTAAAAACCGTAAAGCGACCGTTCAGTTCAAGGACGTGCATCGGTATGGACTAGCCGAGGGTTATTATCGCATCCGTGTTCGTGCACTTGGGGCTGATAACGAACCATTGTTGCTGGTTGATGAACATGGCTCGCCGATACCCGCCTCATCAAACGACCAGAGCACTCAAAAAGGAATCAATGAGAGCGAAGCGTTTTATGTCATCGAGGACGAGGCACCAGAATTGCCGTCTACCCAAAAGAAGGTCCCCATTGTTGCGAGTCTAGAGCACGCACGACTTGATATCGCATTTTCTGCAATTCGATCAAAACATGAGCCAGTGACAGTCCCACTGATTGGCGCTAAATGGGAAGCGGATGGCCGCCACGGTCAAAAGCTGATACTCGATCTTGGTGACCACGGCATTCGACAGGCCCAAGTATCCCATGTTTTGCACACCGTTGAATCAAACATCCTAAGCGCTCCTGAGCAGCTTCGGACATGGCGTGTACAAATCGGCTCCTTAGGAGCAGCGCCGCCCACGGCCACCCCAGCCCACATCTCGGGGAAAGACATTCCGCTTTTTGAAGACTTCATCACGACACGAGTAGCCTTTTCCAAAGCAGTTTCCGGGGCCGGCGGTCTTATCTGCCAATGTTTCGATTATCGCGGCAACATGCCGGTGGTTGAAGCCTACGCCCATGCATTTCAACGTTCGATCGAGGCCTTGATAAGAATCATCGGAGAGACAAGCGGCGACGCGCAGGGGCGTGCAATAGCCTCCCTTCGCTATCTGATCGCCATTGATACCGTTCAAGTGGTTACCGAAGTAAGCCCAGGTCGCACGCGCGAGGCCATCTTGATGGCACCAACTCATCCGCTGCGCGCAGCTTGGTGGTCACTATGGGCTCACGTGGCAGAGCAGTGGGCATCGACTGCCTTCCGAGCCCACCCCCAGTTCATCAATCAGACCCAAGAATCCCTGGGGATGATGGCCCCGGTCAATCTGCCCTCAGCTCTACCGTCATCAAATGGACGACTTTTCGTCGCGGTGGATAACATCCATCCATTTTGGTCACTGTATGCGTCCCCAGCAGAAGACGACGTTCGTGGCTTGACGGGCAGTATCTGTACTGGCCTTGGCCTCGATGAGCCCGCTATCGGAGGTGCCGTTATTAACGGCAATTACCTCGCCGACCGGGTTCGTCGCTACCTCGCACATCACCCGTATGTTCGGACCTTGGTGGTAAACGCTTTCCAGCCGGGACGCGGAGCGGCGTTGGCTGAAATGTTGCTCGACCTGCAACGGCGTACGCCGTGGATCCACTATGATTTAAGATTGTTTGTAGTAGACCCCGACGCACCTGGGCTAGGAGACGCCCTCGCGGAGTTGCTCGACCCCGATGCAGCACTCACCGCAAAAGAAGCGGATGCCTTTGCGAGTCCTTCGCGTCATGCTTGTTTTCCCAAGCTAGCTGTCTGCATACGATCCATCGCAGATTTCTTAGCCTCGCCTGCATCGTTCCAGGCACACATGAGTCTTCTATTTGATGTGTTTCAACCGGAGGCTGTTGGTGCCGTTATTGCTCCGGATGGGTTCGCTGGCGGCTGGCTGCATGGCCTGATCCCGCACCAAGTGACCGTGTATGAGGAAGACGCCACGGGTACCCGATGGCAGCGTCACCACCGCAGTGGACCGGTTACTTCAATTGCCGAAGCGGAAGGTCTGACGGGAATCTTCTCCACCCTACCTGGCCTCATGGAGCAAGCGGCGGCGACCTTGGCCAGCGGGCAAGTCAATGCTGGCCTTCGCCCAGCGATCACTCTGAGTCTTGATGCGCGCGGTCGTTCATTGCTGCACCACCTGCATGAAGTGAGCGATTGGGTGGTCACCATCGACAGGCACCTGGGTATCGAGTTCTTTGATCACGGGGGCGTGAGCAAGGGCAATGTACGCCCTGATTACCTGATCGACCATTCTCCTGATCTTCGCTCTGTCTTTTCTCATCGCGTAGTCATTACGTCTCGATCATTGACCGAGTTGGAGCGCATGCTTCGACCCGTATTGGCCGAACGCAGGTTGGCGCACGATGTAGATACCGCACGCGCCGTTCTTGGCGAGCTACGCGCGCTTTCAGGGCGAATCGCCCTGAAATTGATCTCCGCGCCAACTCAACGGGCGGAGGCGCTGGGCCTAGCGCTTTCACGAATGTTCCTCAACAGCCAAGGTGTATTTTCAAATCAGATCGTCGTTCCGCTCGACGCGCACTTGGATCTTTTTCGTGATGTCTTCAAGGATTCAACAGGCGGCCAAGAGATCACCCTTAAGCGCACCGATTTGGCCTTATTTGATCTCAACGCGGCTGAACGTATTATTACCTGCAATGTGGTAGAGGTGAAATGTTACGCCGATGCGGGGGACGATTCGGCCTATGCAAAGTTGCGCAGCAGCATTGCCGAACAACTGAGCATGTCCGAGCGAGCCCTACAGTGGCACTTCGACCCCCAGCAGCAGACAGAAGATCGCGCCGACCGCCTGATCAAAACACGTGAGTTGGCGGCTCTTCTAGAGTTTTACCTTGAACGCGCTCGGCGATACGGACTGGTGGAAGCCGATCCTGGAGACGAAGCCCGGCTTATGATCGAGACCTTGGAACAAGCCGATGGCTATAGGCTCCAATTCACTCGCACAGGACTGATTTTCGACTTCGCCTTTCAGGGTGATGTGGAAACAGATGCGGGACTTGGCGTTGAATACCATCGAATTGGAGCGCGAGTCGTCCACGAATTGCTGGCGCGCGCGCGCGCCTCGCAATCAGCACCAGATGCCAATGAGGCAAGTGTGGCTGACATCAATGTGGCTACCCCCGAACCGTCGGGTGGGTCGGTACCCAAACTAACCACTGCGGCATTTATATCTCGCGACCGAGACCGCTCAGAAACCCAAGACCGGCTTCGCCGTCGAGGACAGAAAAACGAGGCGCTCGTGTCTCCCACGGTTTCGCGATCCACCTCAGCCGTTGAAAATCAGTCGGGCTTAAGTGCCGATACCAGAGACTCGGAAATATCCCTGTCAGGTGAACCGAAGCATGGAACGGAACTTCCGGCGGGAAAGTCCAGCATGCCGCCAACATCGTTACCGCCCATGTCATCTGAAGTCCGAGCATCGCCAAGCAGATTGGAACCTGCTACTGTCGTCCCTGTGCAGACACCAGCTATTCCCAAATTGCAAATCGGTGGCGAAGCACATGCAGAAATGCGGACGGATATAATCCTGGGAGTCACTAGCCATTCACCGCAATGTGGAGTACTCGGCGATCTCGGCGGAAAGAATGTTGTCTTGGACCTCAACCAGACCCACACGATCAGCTTATTTGGCGTACAAGGCGGCGGAAAGAGCTACACGCTAGGAACCATCATCGAGATGGCCTCGATGGTTATTCCGGGAATTTCTCGCCTGCCCGCACCGTTGGCAACGGTCGTATTCCACTACTCGAAGACCCAGGATTATCAGCCGGAATTCGCATCGATGCGGGCTCCTAATGATGATGCAGAGCAACTCAAAATTCTTGCAGATCGTTACGGTGCTCGCCCGCAGGCATTGAGCGATGTCATTCTATTGGCTCCTGCTGATAAAGTTGATGTGCGCCGCGAGGAATTTCCAGGCATTGAGGTGCTGCCGCTCGTCTTTTCTGCTTCGGAACTTCAGGCGGCGCACTGGATGTTTTTGATGGGCGCGGTGGGCAACCAAAGCCTCTATCTCAAACAAATTACGCAATTGATGCGCCAATGCCGCAACGATCTTACTCTGAGTGGTCTCCGTAACGCGATTCAAAATTCGTCCATGGCAGATAATCTCAAGGCAACAGCATTGGGCCGACTGGAGCTGGCTTCGCAATACATTACAGATCAGGCCACCCCGTTCTCATCGCTCATACGTCCGGGCAGATTAGTCATCGTCGATTTACGCGACGAGTTTATTGGCAAAGACGAGGCATTAGGTCTTTTCGTGGTCATGCTTCAGTTGGTGTCAGAGGCACAGTTGACCGGCAAGACCTTCAATAAACTCGTCGTCTTTGATGAGGCCCATAAGTACATCGAAAGCCCAGAGCTGGTCTCTGGCCTCATCGAAGTCGTTCGAGAAATGCGCCACAAGGGAACGTCGATTTTGGTAGCAAGCCAGGATCCACCATCGGTCCCTGTCTCGCTGATCGAGTTGTCGTCGTGCATCGTCATGCACCGCTTCAATTCGCCACAGTGGCTCAAACACATTCAGCGAGCCAACGCAGCGCTGAACGGCCTAACGCCAGAGCAGATGGCCACCCTGAAATCAGGAGAAGCCATCGTCTGGTCTGGCAAGGCAACCGATGAGCGCTTCAGCCGAGGCGCAATCAAGATCAAGTGCAGACCACGCGTTACCCGTCATGGTGGCGCGACCAAGACGGCGGTTGACGGCTGAATATGCGTCATGAATCCTCTTCTTTTTTCTGTAAACCTACAACACATTGCGGTCTAGTTAGAGCCTGTCCCATAAGTAGAAATCCCAGGGACATTCCAAGTTGATATCAGCGCCACGCTGGTGGCATGGATGCCAAATTTCAGGCAACACTGGCAAATCGGCGTCGTATGGGTCTTTGTGAACACTACGCCACCTGCCCTGCTCCTTCTCCCCAGTGACCGTGCCGAGTAGACCGTCACCCGTCTACCGTTGCACATCGTTGCGGGGTATCTGCCCTGTCTCGCCCGTTTGCCCTTTGCTGACCGTGTCGCCATGATCGTCGCCTGGAGGCAACATAGCTGGATCTGGATTCGTGTTGGTCGAGGTGTCGCGGCGACGTCGCGGGGCGTGGTGTGGATCTCGTCCGCGATCCTGTTGCTGGACGGCCGCCGCAATTTACCGCTCGTCGGAAGCCAGTTCTGACTCGACAGATTAAAGTCGCAGCCCTCAAGGACGCTAGATCGGCTCGAAACCCAATGCGGTCAGGGCGCTCGTGGTCCAGACCAATGGTAGCCCGGTGATCGCCGTATGATCGGCGCAAACCACCGCACTGAACAGGGCGATCCCACGGCATTCCAGCTTGTAGGCTCCTGCGCAATCCAAGGGCTGGTCAGCAGCGACGTAGCGGGCCAGGGCGGTGCCATCCAGGCGTCGCATGCTCAGCTGGGCGAGGTCGGTGTGTCGCTCCATGCCACCTGGATGTACGATGCAGACCGCCGTAACCAGTTCATGGGTCCGTCCTGACAGACGTCCAAGCTGCGCACAGGCCCCCTCGACCGTGCCAGGTTTGCCAAGAATCTGGCCATCAAGATGGGCGAGTTGATCGCTGCCGATGACGACAGACAGAGGATATCGTTCGGCCACCGCCCGCGCCTTGCGCTCGGCCAAGATCTCGGCGACCTGACGGGGCGTGAGTCCTGCCTCATGTTTGACTAGATCTTCGTCGACTCCGGGGGATTGGCAGGTGAATGGCACCCCCAGACGGGCTAGGAGTTCCTTACGATACCGGGAAGTCGAAGCGAGAATCAGGTCTGGCATGTGCGGAATGATCCGAATCAGCAAGGAAACGCAAATCGATGCATAAGGTTTCCCCACCCTGGCTTGAGCCAGGTGCCCCGCAGCAACACTACCAGCATGAGCTACAGCGACCGCACCCCAGTCCGCACGGCCAAGCGTGGCGCCATGCCGGACATCGCTCATGAATCGCCGATCGAATTGAGCGGCACGCTCGACAAGGTCGGCATGTCGCACATCGAGGTGCCGGTGCGCCTGCGCGACGACAACGGCAACATCATGCTGGTGCCAGCCAAGGCCGACGCGTACGTCTCGCTTGACGACGCCACGGCCAAGGGCATCCACATGTCCCGGCTGTTCCTCTCGCTTCAGGCCATCCTCGGCGAAGAGGAGCTGAATCTCCTAGTGATCAAGCAACTGTTGGCGGCCTTCATCGGTTCGCACACCCCGATCAGCCGCAGTGCTGCCGTGAAGCTCTCCTTCGACCTGCTGGTGCGCCGCAAGGCCTTGGTCTCGGCCAACCAGAGCTGGCGCACCTATCCGGTGTTTGTCGCGGGAGAGTTTCGGGATGGGAAGTCCTACTTCCGCCTCGGCATCCAGGTGGCCTACAGCAGCACCTGCCCATGTTCCGCGGCTTTGGCACGCCAGCTGATCCAGGAGCGCTTCAAGGCCGACTTCGACGGCCGTCCGGCCGTGCCGACCGATGAAGTGGCCGATTGGCTGCTCAAGGATACCTCGATCTGTGCCACGCCGCATAGCCAGCGCAGTTACGCCACTCTGGAGATCGAAGTCGCTGATCCGGCCAATTCGCCGACGTTGGTCGAACTGATCGACCTGGTGGAACACACCCTGCAGACGCCGGTCCAGGCGGCGGTGAAACGTGAAGACGAACAGGAGTTCGCCCGCCTGAACGGCATGAACCTCATGTTCTGCGAAGACGCCGGACGGCGCCTGAAATCGGCTCTGGACGCCGACCGTCGCCTGCGCGACTGGAAGGTCGAGGCCCGGCACGTCGAATCGCTGCACCCGCACGATGCGGTCTCTGCCGTGGCCAAGGGCATTCCCGGCGGCATGCGCGTCTGACACCTGGGTCTGGACCGGGTGCCAGCGGCCCCTTAAAGTCCCGCCATGCCGCAGCCACCCATTGCCGTCACCCTCTCCGATTGGCAGAAGATCGAAGCGCTGAAACGCGTTCGAGAAGGCTACCAAGAGGAGCTGACCAAGGTCGAAAGCGAGATCACCGACATCCTCTCGGCGTGTGCCGAGGCAGATTTCATCGCGCAATACCTCGGTGACCAGCCCGAGGTGAAAGAGCGTCGGGCACGTAGGCCCGAGGCCGAGGCTAAGGAGAAGCGGCGCCAATACGTCATCGCGCTGATCGAGCGGCTCGACGCGGTCATCCCCAAGCAGGCCGAGATCAAGGCCCCGGTTCCCGGCAGTGGCGGCAAGAGCGCCGGACTCAAGCGCTTCTGATGGACGTCCGCTATCGTCCTGCGCGGCTTGCCGATGTCCCAGCCATGGCAGCGATCATCGCAGGCTTCGCTGAGCAGAAGCTGATGCTGCCTCGCCCGAATTCGGAACTTTACGAGAACGTTCGCGACTTCCTGGTCGCCGAAGCCGAGCCAGGCGGGCTGTGCGGGTGCACCGCCTTGCACATCGACACTGAGCGTATCGCCGAGATCAAGGCGCTGGCAGTGGCTCCTGCCGTTCACGGCCAAGGTGTCGGTCGCGGCTTGGTCGAGGCGGCGATGTCAGCGGCACGCGATCTCGGTCTCGAACGGGTATTCTGTCTGACCTACCAGGCCGAGTTCTTCGCCAAATTGGGCTTCACCAAGGTCGACCGGGCGCGCCTGCCCGACAAGGTGTGGGGCGAGTGCGTGCGCTGCCATCGTTTCCTCGACTGCGACGAGATCGCGATGTGGCGCGCCGTCTGAGGCGTTCTCAGAGCGCGCCGCTCTGCTGCTTGCGCCAAGTGCCCGGCGTCATGCCCCGTTCGCGCGAAAACGCGGTGCACAGGTAGGCGGCCGAGGCGAATCCCGTGTGATGCGCCACCGCCTTCAGCGGCAGATCCGTTTCAGCCAGCAGTCGCGCAGCCCGATCGAGACGCAAACGTAGCAACTCTTCCGCTGGACCATGACCCAACGCGACCGCGCAACGCGCCTGCAAGGTGCGCAGTGAGACGCCAACTGCCCTGGCACAGGCCGTCAATGAGGCCTCGCCCCGGCATGCAGGCGCAACTCCTCGGTCATGAAGGCGCAACTCCTCGGTCATGAAGGCCTTGGCATTGCCATCGATGGTGCCGCCGCCGGTGATCGCCAAGTCATGCGCCTGGTGCGCCGAGATGAAGACGCGCTTCTCGCCCTCGACCGCGTTCGGGTCGTCGGGAACGGCGTAACCAGTGTAGTCGGCCTTGTGTGGACTGGCGAGGATACGCGCGCCGTGTTCGAGCCGGAATTCCATCCCGCCACGCAGCGGGAACGATCCGCTCAGGAACGTTGCACCGGCCGGCACCAACGCGGTGCCTCCGCCAAGTGCAGCGCAGGCATCGATCGCCCGCTAGATAGCTGGCGCATCGTTGGTGACCCCATCGCCACGAGCTCCGTGCTGACAAATGTCGAAAATGGCCATGCCATCATCCTCCATCGCCGTACATGGGCAGCAATCCACGGCCTTTCACCGTGACGCGGCTCGATATCGTTTAGACGCGGCCTCAGCCCGCGGCAGCAGCTCCGCGGCCAGGCACGAGGTGGGCGACGACGTCAGGTTGGAACGGATCGATCGCCTTGCCGATGCCGGCATAGACCGCCACACGTTCCGCAAGCGACCGGCCAGCCAGCGGATTGGCCGGTGAGAACAGCGACAGGTTCGGATCGTAGTTGGCCAACCGCTCGTGAGCGAACAGAGCCCAGGTGGCGTCCACTAGATGGCGGAACTGGGGATCCAGAATGATCGGGCAGGTGAAGGCCTGGCGCGAGCTGTTGATGTCCACGCCGCTGATCTCGAATAGTTTATGCTGTCGGCACAACGCTTGCAGGCGGGCCAACTGCTCGCTGGTATTGCGTGGTGGCATGTAGGTGATGCCCTTGAAGCCAAGACACACGATTTCCTCGACCAGCAGATCGAGGAAGGCATCCTCAAATAATTCGGCTTTCTTGTCTCCGGTCGGAGACTCGCCGACGTCGCCGAGGTAGGCGTAGACCGGTATGGCGCCGACGCGATTGCCGAACTCCACCGCGCGAGCCACCGGTACGCACTCGTCGCCATTCGGCTGGATGAAGATGCGATCCAGAAACGAGCTTTTCAGCACGCCGATCATATCGTAGACACGATGCGGATTTGCTGGGTCGGCAAGCAACGGGGCTAGCTTCGCCGAAATGGCCAGACTCAGGGGCCCGCGCAGCAGCGCGAGTAGCCGTTCACCGTCCCCGCTGATCGCCAGCAGACGCTGGGCCAGCGCACACATCAAGTGACGCTCGGTGATGCTACCCTGGTCGGCGGCTTGGCTGATCGCCATGACATCCCGCTCGAAATCAAGAGCGGGAATGCCGAGCGGGGCAAGCACGGCGTTGAGCGCGGTCAGCATGCGACGATTGCGTGCATTCCGCGCCGCGAACATCGGGGCCAGAAAGGCCTTGGCCTCGCCGAACGCCCGACGCGGCAGTCCGTGGATGGCGATGTAACCGATATCGACCGAATCCGGATTGTTCAATTTTCGGCCAGCGACCCGGGTGCCGGCAAAAGTAGTGCGTATTTCGAAACCAGCCGTCGCTGCGATGCCCAGACTGGCCCCCGCATCCAACATCTCGCTGCAACCACTGACCGAATCGTGATCGATGATGCCGACCGCCAGCAGCTTCGCTTCGATCGCCTTCCAGGCCGCCATGGTCGGATAGTACGGGCTGAACGAGTACATGGTGTGGACGTGGCAATTGACCTCGTCACTACGTTCGCGCTTCAGGACCCCGTGACGTAGCTTTTGGCCCACTCGGGCAGCAGCCGCCAGTCGGATGGTCCGCTCGGGGTGGTTGAGCAAGTCGATATCGGCAATGGTCATGGCTATGGTGTGTAGTCGTGTTCCCGCTGCGTACACGCGTACCACTCCAACTATGTCCTCATTGGGTCAAGAACGTGCTCGATCCATGCATCTTTTATTTGACAGTGTTATATTCACTGTTGTGTTAAGGACGTGCCCGCGGTCCGTTGTACCATCAGTGACCTAGCCGCCGACCTTGCCACGGCGATGGACGGCTGGCCTGAACCAGACAACGGTCAAGTCCGGGCGTTGCCTGACGAACGGACGCTTCGCTGGTATGGCACCATCGGTTTGATGGACCGCCCGCTGTCGTGGCGGGGCCGCACCGCCCTGTATGGCGAACGTCATCTTCTCCAGATCCTGGCGGTGAAGCGGCTGCAATCAGCAGGATGGCGGATCGCCACGATTCTGGAGCGCCTGTTGGGCGCGGACGACGAAGCACTCCGTCGGGTCGCTCATGCAGTCGCGTCCGAGGTACCCCCGGCCACAGCCGTGCCGGACGAAGCGCCACGTCGACAGGAAATCGCCATCTGGTCGGCTCCGGTACGCACTCCAACCAGGAAGCACGCCCCCCGGTTGCACATCACGCTCGACCGGGACGCCGAACTCGTCCTGCCCGAGGGGTTGGTCGACCTCAATGGACTCGACCAGGCTATCGCCCCCCTGCAGGCCTGGCTGGCATCCCACTCGCGAACCACGACCGAACAGCACCCGAAGGATCTTCCATGAGCGCTGTTAACGCACCGGTGATCGATTGTGGAGCTGATACGACCGCGCCGAACGTGATCCTGTCATGTGAAAGAGCTGTTGTCATGCGTATACACAGATCCATCCTGACGGTCCTGTGACTACCGAGCCAGCCGACGCTAGTCTTGGACCCATTTCCAGAATGACCCGGCGGGCGGCGGTCCTGGCAGCCGATCAGACCATCCCCATGGCGAGCTCAGCAACGGATGAGCTCACCGAGTATGATGACGCGCTGCGTCCTGGCTACGACGTGGGCAAGGTGCTGGGGCGGGGTGGCGAAGGCGAGGTGCATGAGGCCAAACAGCTGTCCTTCGGCCGACCCGTGGCGATCAAGGTCCTGCGCTATGGGCACAATGACCAGCGTAAGCTGCGTCGATTCCGTGCCGAGGCGGCGATAACGGCCCTGCTGGAACATCCAAATATCGTGCCGGTCCATGATCTGTGCCGGGACGACGGCGGACGTCTGCAACTAGTTATGAAACGGGTCAGTGGCAAGACTTGGCGTGAGATCCTGAACGCCGGCACCACCTCACTGGAGCAGCACATCTCCGTCCTGCTGAAGGTCTGCGATGCCATGGGTTTCGCCCATGGACAGGGCATCCTGCACCGTGATCTCAAGCCCGAGAACGTGATGGTTGGTGAGCATGGCGAGGTGCTGCTGATGGATTGGGGTTGCGCCATCCATGTGGGGCCGGTGTCCCCACATCCGGACATCCCTGTGCTCAGCAGCCTGCGTAGCATCAGCGGAACGCCGGCATACCTGAGCCCAGAGCAAGCCCGGGGCGAGCATGTCGCGTGCGGCCCGTGGAGCGATGTCTACCAACTTGGCGCGATCCTGTATCGCATGATTGCCGGCGTTACGCCGCGCCCAGGCAATGACGTTCCGCAGATCATGTCGCTTACCGCCCGCGGAGCGCCGATAACCGAGCCCAGTACGCTGGCCGGCAAACGGGTGTCCGGGGAACTGTGTGCGATCGCCATGGCGGCGCTCCATGCCGATCCGACCAAACGCACCCGAACGGTGGCGGATTTCGCCAAGGCCCTGCATACCTATCTGGAACACCGGGAAGTGCTCGACCTGGTCGTCGACGCCCGCCGGGAACACACCCTGGCCAGCGCTGGAGGCGCTGAGGCCGAAGACGCCTTCAGACGCAGCCTGTGCGCTGCCGAGCAGGCGGTACGCCTGTGGCCCGAGCTGCTGGCCGCGCAAAAATTGCTCGTGACCATCGGCATCGACGCCTCGCAGCATGCCAACGAATCCGGAGCCTTCCTCAGCGCACGGCGCCATGCCCAGGCCGCCGCAGCAGCTGCCGCGCGTCTTGGCGATGAGACCTCGGTTCGGCAGGCGAGGAAGCTGCACGCCGCGGCCGCGGCCAGCGAAAAGGTCGCCGGCCAACGCGAGCGGCGGGTACGCACCCTGATACGCGCCGTCATCATCGCCGTGTCGATCGCCGTCCTCATCCTGACCGTCGGCTCGCTGATGTTGTCGAACGCGCTATCCAAGGCCCAGGCCAATCTTGACGTCGCCGAACGTGAACGCACAGCCCGCGTGGCTGGCGAAAAGCTCGCAGGCCCTGCCCTGCTGGCGCAAGCGCGAGAACTTGCTGGCAAGCGTCAGTTCGCCGCTGCGCTTCCTCTGGTCGATGCGGCAGCTGGGTTCATGCTTGGCGACCCAGAACCGCTGCGTCAGCGCGCCCAGCTGCTGATCGCCCTGGGACGGCGGCAGGAGGCCATCCCGGTACTTGATGCGGCACTGACCTTCACCACCGACGCTGACACCAGCGAACTCCGCCGTCTGTGCGCCAAGCCACCTGCAGATGCCGAAATCCGCTTGGCGGAAGTATTGGTGCGCATGGGCGCCAGCGCGGTGGCCGGGACGCTCAGCTTGGCGGGAGAGGAGCGCGTTGCGACCGCCATTGCGCAGCTCAAGCGGTACTGGCCAACCCTGCCAAATGGCTGCGTGACACCCGCCCAGGACGGGACGCTGTCCATCCGGCTGACTGGACGTGATCTCAAGATCGACTCGCTTGAACCACTGCGCGGGATGCCCATTTCAATCCTGGACATCAGCGGTCAAGACAGGGTGCGCGATCTCGCTCCGTTGACCTCGCTTCCTTTGCTCCAGCTGACGGCAAAGGATACCGGAGTGCGTGATTTCACGCCGCTTCGTCAATTGAAACCCAGCAGATTGTACCTTGGCTGGTATGACACCGGATTCGACCTCGGCCTCGTTCGCGGCATGCGCCTGGAGGCACTCGACGCTCCTGGCACGAATGTTACCGATTTGGCCAGCCTGGCGGGCATGCCGCTGAAGGAATTGCGACTCTACGGATGCAACAGCCTGGTCGACATCAGCGCGCTGAAAAGCATGCCGATCGACACCCTCACCCTTGATGCGCCGCTTAGTGGGTGGGACGGCCTGTCGGATCTGTCTCCGCTCGCCAGCATGCCGTTGACCGAACTGTGCCTATCGCGTCAACGTGGCGTGCATGATATTGCTCCGTTGCGTGGCAAGGCGATTGGACGCTTGGTCCTCAACGGGACTTCAGTTAAAAGCCTTGCCGGCGTCCCCGGAGCGCAACTCCGCCATCTGGCCATCAGTGGAACGCCGATTTCCGATCTCCGCCCAGCCTTGGTCGCCCCATTGGAGACACTAGAATGTTCGCCACAGACTATCACCACCGGCCTGGATGCGATGCTTGAGCTGCCGACCCTGCGAGTGGCCTGCGGCCTCCGTCCAGTCGACTGCAAACGATGGATCAAGATCTCTCAATCCATCGCCGAGGTGAATCCCGACTACTCGTGGATGGGTACCTGGATCTTCAACGATGGCAGGCTGGTTGAACTCAGACTAGCGCATCCAATCGGGAATCTGGCTCCGCTGGGCGCACTTAGCGATCTCCGTATTCTGCAGTTAGCTGGTCCGATCGCAGATCTGCGCCCGATCCTGGGACTGCAGCTGACCGAACTGGTCTGCAACCCGATCCCCAATGCATTGGGTCTGGATGGACTGCGCACAATGCGCACGTTGAAGAACATCGGGCCAAGCACGCAGACCGTCAAGCCGGCGGCCGACTGGTGGCGCGAGCGCAAGTGACGGCTGGCTTCGAAACAGCACCCACAACGATTTCACAGCCGCACAGACCATCGCGCCTAAGAGAATGCACAGAACCTCATGACCAACGACAGTCGGGCGCCATCGTCGCCAAGCGATAGGACTTTGAAGGCACCGCTGTTTGACGCCACATACCCGTCACAATCGACTTCAGCACGTCCGACGATCTTCAGTCCAGCGACCGTGTCAGACTGGGATATCAACGCGGTCATCTCCTCGGCAGCGGAGGCGAAGGTGAGGTTCACGAGGCCGATCAGCTGCCATTCGGTCGCAAGGTGGCGATCAAGACGCTGCGGAGCGACCGCACGGATCCGAGACAAATCAAGCGCTTCCGTGCCGAGGCTGCGATCCCGGCTCTGCTGGAGCACCCGAACATCGTCCCCGTGCATGATCTGTGCTACAATGCATCTTCCGAGCTGCAGCTCGTGATGAAGCGGGTAACTGGTAGGACCTGGAGAGGACTGCTCAATGACAACGCTGCAAACTTTGACGACAACATCCGCATCCTGCTGAAGGTCTGCGACGCCATCGGATTCGCCCACGATCGCGGCATTCTGCCTCGCGACCTGAAACCCGAGAACGTGATGGTTGGCGAGCATGGCGAAGTGCTGGTCATGGACTGGAGCTGCGCCATTCATCTTGGGCCCATCTCACCGCATCCCGACATACCGCTGCGCGACAGCTTGGTCACCATTAGTGGCACACCCGTCTACATGAGCCCCGAGCAGGCGCGCCTGAAACGCATCGGTGCTACGCCGCAGACACTGAAGCCAGCAGCCGAGTGGTGGCGCGACCGCAAGTGATCACTTGGCTGACGGTGGGAAACGCCACCTATCGATCAACGGTCACGCCGCCAGGCCGGCCCCCTTCGTCCGTTCGGCGAGCACAGCCAGGGCATGCCGGCGATAATGCCCACGCACGTCGGACACATAGCCATTCAGGATACCGGCCGCCATCTCGGTATGATCGCCGCAACGCAGCAGTCCTGCAGCAAGGACAATCTCCCGGAGACTACGGTTGCGCGCGATCGTCTCCTCGCTGTCGCTGGTTTGAACCCGCTGGCTGTCGCGCACATCTCCCTCGGCATGGCCGGACATTCCAGCCTGGGTCAGCACCGCCGCCAGCGCGGATGCGGCAGACTGGATCGCAACGCCACGAGCATGCATCAGTCGGAGCGCTTCGGTGACAGCCCGGCAGTGACTGAAGCACGGCTCTGCCCCGAGTTGCCCAATCTTGGCGATGATCGCGCCCAGTGCCTCTGCTCCACCACAGCTGCCGAGACTGATCACTAGGGCATCGACCGGGCTGGCACTCATGCCGAATTGGCCCATACCGCGATAGTTCCAGCCGGTATCCCAAGCGACGCCCTGGACCGCCTCGATGAGCATCGGCGCAGCGGCGACATCGCCAGTCAGACCAAGCACAAGCGCCGCCCGTTCCCGCCGTGCTGGGTCTGACATAGCTGCACGCAGCAGCGGCCGGGCCAGGTCCGGCCGATCGAAGACGATGCCCAGACCCAGGTGAAGATCGAGCCCGTGTGCGACCGCCCAGGCGACCTCGCGCCCATCCGGGCCACCGCTGTCACCGTCGATCAGGACATGCTCGTCGAGGACACCGGCCTGGACCAGCCGGCGCTGAAGTGCACCGACGTCGATGCGACGGACTTGTCCGCCAGTCTGGCAGGCCATGGCAGCGGCCTGTCCGGCGGCATAGCCCTGATTCTGCACATCCGGTTGCATCCGAATGACTGGCAGGGCATCACGATGGCTGGAGATGCCGAGGCCAGTGACGATCACTCCTTCGATACCTTTTGGCAACATGGCGCGCAGGGGTATGTTGGCCCACAGTGTGCGATGGTGCATCGCCTTGGCGAGGAACACCGGATGAACGGTGAAACCATGCGTATCGAAGTTGGAGGTCGCCTGGACCACGGTGTCGTTCCAGGTACGCAGCCGCAGGATGTCGACCGGCTGGACGCAGACCTCGCCACGGATGCGGCGACGTTCGCGGGTGTCGACCAGCTGGCCAAGATCGAATGCGCCCGAGAACTTGACCTTGGCCGCGACATGGGCCCGGGTGCTGTCGGTCAGATCATTGTCGTCGACGAAGGTGTGGTCAGTGTTGCGGTAGAACTTGAACGGGTCCTTCGGGCCAAGTCCGGTACCCTGTACCGCGACATGCTCTGCGCCGATCGTCTCGGTCTCGGCCCCTGCTGCCGCAGCTAGATCGGCCGAGCCGCTGGCATCAATGCAGGCCTGTGCTGCCACAGTGCCCACACCCCATGGTCCAGCCACGACCGCACCGCACACCCGGGTTCCGTCGACCACGGCGCCGGCTGTCGCGTAGGCGAACCACACCGTGCCACCCGCTTTGGCCAGTTGTTCGAGGTACCAGCGGCAACGCCATTCCGGGCTCCAACTGTCGCTGCGCCGGCAGAAGGCGAGGATATCATCGCAGCCTGCCCCCACGGTCGGCCAGCCTCGGTCGATCTCGCCGGTGAAGCCACAACGGTTGCCGTAGTAATATCGGCAGATCTGACCCAGAGTGCCGACTCCGCCAAGACCGGTCATCAATTCCAGCACCACCGTACTGGCTCCGGCTCGGGCCGCGCTGATGCCTGCTGGGGCGCCGCCGGTGCCGCCACCGCAAACCACCACGTCAACGCAGCCGATCGCTGGCAGTTCGTCGAGATCCGTCGCGACCGTCCCGCTGAACGCCGCCTGGACGCGCAATCCGTCGGTGGGTACGCGGACCTGACCGGCACATGAACCCGAACGCGCTGGCCAATGCACTCTGACTGGCACGCCGGCTGTTGGCAGGGCAGCGGCGATGCGCGCACCTACGACCTGCCCACCAGCCAGACCGGCTGCCGGTTCGCGCCAGGCGGGTTTGGCGCAGGGTCCGACCAGCCACAGCGCGTCTGTGCCCGAGCGACCATCCGCATCGAGCGCCGTGAACTGATCCGGCCAGGCAACCTCGACCAACTCACTGGTCAGGATGGCCCGTGGATGCCAACATGCCAGGGTGGTCGCCTGATCGAGCTCCGCCAACCGAGTTGCGCTTGGCGCATCGACCGCGGCCGTCCATGAGGCCGACCAGATCGGAGTCTCTGTACGCACACCATCGAGCCCAGCGACACGTAGCGATCCGGTCTGCACAACCTCCGCCCCGGCCACCGTCGGCGCATCAGGACCGCACAGGGCACGACGCACCCGCACTGTGCCGGTCCAGGGCGAGCGAGAAGTGCCAGCGGCGTCACCCAGCAGGCCGCGCTCGCTGGCGTCGACCACGCCACGCGCTTGGACCACCTGGAATCCGTTGCGATCAGCTAGTACGGCCCCAGCGATGCGTCCATCGGCATCGCGCACCAAGCCAGCTGGCTGGACGGTAACCAGGAACGGGATGCCAGCGGCTACCAGCGCCTGTTCGAGGGTGCGCTTGGCGTGCATCGGCGACTCCGCCCGGCCGCCATCGGCGAACAGCTTGGCCGCCAACGGACTGATCGCGGGATCCCCGCCATAGCGCAGCATGCCGGCCACATCCTCACCGAGATACGGCCTCGGCGCAGCCAGGAGCACGCGCAGGCCGGCGCCGCGCGCGGCCAGCGCGGTGGCGACGGCGGCGCAGGTGCCGCCCATGATGAGGAGATCGCAGGTGTCGACGATCGGGAGATGGTGGAGGCTGGTCATGACTGCAGCATGCCTTGGCATCGTCTCCGCCGATATGAATTATAATGGTATAGATTGCTCATTCGCGGCCAGCTGCGATCATCCGACATGGCTACGTATTCAGCATTTATCCGCTGTCGATTCGAACTTACATCTTTTTACGACCGCCCGGTGGCGAGCGCCAATCGGATTGCCACGTCATGGGACTTCCTGCTCACGTCTTGGCAGATTCGGCGCGGCTCGGTCGAGCTATTCCACGCCGGAGGACGCATACAGGGCACGCCCGGGGACTGGCTGCTCATTCCGCCCGGCCTCGCCCGCAGGCACCGTTTCACCGACGACGCCGAGATCCGTTCCATCCGCTGCCAGATCGCCGATGCCAGCGGCCAGCCTCCAGGGGTTGGCTGGCCACCACGGATCCTGCACACCGATCCGACGCTGCAGGCCGCAGCCGATGCCTTGGGGCGGGACGTCCCGCGCGACCAGGACTTGCGCGACCGCGATCTGCCCGCTGCCGCCTGGGCGGGCATTCAGGGCGCCCTCATCACCTGGTGCACGCTGGCGTGCGAGCGACTGGGCATCGCCGATCAGCCATCGCCAACTGAACCACGCGTCGCCGCTGCACGACGTCTGCTGCTGGCCCGCCGATCGCCAGCGGCCCTGCCGTGGGGCGATCTGCGCCGCGCCACTGGTCTGTCGCGACCACACCTCGACCGCCTGTTCAGGCAACATTGCGGACGCAGTGTCCGCGCCTGGAGCGAGGATCGCCTGCTGGCCGAGGCCTGCACCGCCCTGGCCGATCCCGCCGATCCGGTCAAGGCGGTGGCGATGCGCTTGGGATTCGGCGATGACAGCCATTTCTGCCGGTGGTTCCGCCAGAGGACTGGAACGAGCCCGGCGGCTTGGCGGAAGAACGGGGGCGTCTGAGCGATGCCGGTGCACCGTCCCGCGATTCACACCGGCGCCACGGTCGTCACCTGGACGGTCAGGACACCGAACGATTCCTGCAGCTTGCCTTCAATGCGCAACGCCTGGCCACGAGCGAGTAGTTCGCCGTATGTCCGATAGACTTCCGGAAACCACACCGTCTCGATCAGACCCGTCTCGTCCTCTAGGGTGACGAAGGACATGGCGGCACGCTCGTCACGGCCTGGCACATGCGCATCGATCTGCTTGCTGGTGATCGGCAGGCCGAACAGCGTGACCGTGCGGTTGCGCATCGCCGGGGCCAGTTCGGCCGCATGCAGGCGGAGCTTGGGCAGCGGGTGCAGCAGCAACGGATGATGCTCAGGCAGGAAGCCGAGCAGACGCAAGCGATCAGCCCGCGGATCGATCTCTGGCAACCCGGGTGGCAGCGGGTCGGCATCGGGGGCTGCCGCCATCGCCAGGTCGATCCACTGATCGTCGGGAAGTGCCTCGCGCAGACGCGGCAGCGGCCGCAGGGACAGGGCCTCGACCAGCCAGCGTCGCTGGGCGTTGGACATCGCCGGCGTCAGGGCGTCGAGCGCTCCGGCGCGCTGCAACACGTCCAGCCGCGTGGCATCCAGGCCACAGCGCCGACGCAGGTCGGTGATGCCGGCAAACGGCGCGCGGGCGCGTTCAGCCACGATGCGTTCAGCGGCCGGATGGCCGAGGTGCGGAACCAGGTGAAAGCCGCAACGGATCGCTCCACCCCCCTCCGGCGCCGTCTTCCAGCCACTGCGCAGCACACATGGGCCGCGGATGGCGACCCCGCAACGGCGGGCCTCCTCCAAATAGGCACCTGGATCGTAGAAACCGCCCTCGTTGGCGATGACCCGGGCCAGGAACACCGCCGGATGATGCGCCTTCAACCAGGCGCACTGGAAGGATACCTGGGCGTAGCTCGCCGAGTGCGCCTTGCAGAACGAGTAGCCGGCGAACGAGGCGATCATCCCCCAGACGTGCTCGCACACCGTTGACGACACGCCGTTGGCAGCGCATCCACTGCGGAAATCGTCGGCGAAACGAGTTAGGCGTGAACCACTGTCCCAGTGGCCAAGGGCCTTGCGCAGGGCGTTGGCCCCGACGTCGTCGAAGCCGGCCAGACGTTGCGAGGCCAGCATGATGTCCTCCTGATAGGACAGCACGCCATAGCTGTCAGACAGGAGTTCGCGCAAGGCCGGATGGGGAAACCACGCCGGATCGATATGGCCCGTGCGGCGATGCTGGTGCAACCTCGTGAGGTAGGTTTCGATCCAGGCGCTGGCCGCTGGGCGGATGATCGAACTGTGCACCACCAGGCGGTCGAACTCGCCGCTGCCGGCCTTGGCCTGCAGCTGCCGCATCGCCGGGCTCTCAATGTAGAAGCAGCCAAGGGTGTCGCCGCGGGCGACCAGCGCGCGGGTTAGCGGATCGTCGGCGGGCTGCCAGCGGTGTTCGTCGATGTCGATGCCTGCTGCCCGCAGGTCCTGCAGAGCGTCGCGGATCACCGCCAGCGACCGGTTGCCGAGCAGGTCGATCTTGACCAAGCCCATGTCCTCGGTGCCGTCCTTCTCCCACGGCAGGGTTGGCAACCCCTCGCCGTCGATCTGCTTGGCCGCCGGATGGATCGGCGCCAGGTCGGCAATCGGCTCGCGGGTGATGACGATACCGCCGCAATGCAACCCCAGGTGGTGCGGCGTGTCGACCAGACGCGCCGCAGCGGCCCCAACCGCCGGCCACGGCCCGTCGAGGCGGGCCGTGGCCGGCGG
>ENA-ORBV01006525-ORBV01006525.1-microbial-mat-metagenome-genome-assembly--contig:-NODE-6525-length-20538-cov-10.456527_pt1 | contig 20538 bp, 18 predicted proteins | sample MGYA00237777_ERZ505514 | MGnify/ENA primary metagenome ERZ505514 (study PRJEB26160, sample SAMN06269048) | microbial mat metagenome | isolation source: Oligotrophic lake microbial mat | place... | reverse complement strand
GCGCGGCGTGGCGTCTGGCTCCTCGGCGAGCACGCCTTGCAGGGTGCTCAGGCGCTCCTCCACCCGGCGCAGCTGATCGTCGGTGCGCTGCTGATTCTGGCGCCACACGTTCAGCTCGCGCTGCAGGCGGGCGCGCTCGTGCTCCAGGCGGGCCAGCTCGGCCACGGCCTGCTCGCGGCTGCTGCCCCTGGCCCGGCCGGGTATACCCTGGGCGGTCTTGATCTCGCGTAGGCCTTTGGGGCGCATGGTTGTTCCTTCTCACTTACGCGCTCGGAGCGCGGCTGGGTCGCCCAGGCGGGGCGCTTCCGTCTCGCACGCTACGCTCGCCTAGCCGCAGTGATGCCCGATCAGGTCTAGGAGCAGCTTGCGCTGCTGGGCGCGCTGCTCGCGGGCGCGGGCGGTGAAGGCCCGCTTCGACTCGAGGATGTCGAGCACCACATGGACAAAGCGCGGGTCGCTGGCCCGAGGGCTCATGCCCTGCTGCGCGATCACGCGGCCGATCATCAGGCAGGAGCGCATGGTCGGCACCTGGTCGTACTCGCCGGAGGCGCGGAAGTCGCGCACAATGTCCACTACCTTCGCGGCCTGCTCGATCGGCAGGTTGGCCTGGGCCACCGTGATGTAAACCTCGGTCTCGCGATCGTAGTAGTCCAGGTCGAGCGTGATCAGCCGATCCGCCAGAGCGTCCGGCGTCTCATGCACGCCGGCATACTCCACGGGGTTGCTGGTGAAGATGGCGCGGAAGTCGGGGTGAACCTTGATGTAGGCATCACCGCGCGTCATCGTCGGCAGTACCAGCAGGCCCTCCTCTAGCACGCTAAGCAGCACGTTGTTGGCCTCGGGGCGTGAGCGAGTAAACTCGTCGTAGACCAGCGTGAAGCCCTCGCGCACGGCGGCGGTAAGCCGGTTGTCCACCCAGCGCTGCTGTGCGTCTTCCTCGTACTTCACTACGGAGTGGATGTAGCGATCCACCACGCGGCGATACTTGTAGCCACTGTTGGCGCCGATCAGATCGGCGGTGGTGAACTGCTCATCGCCCACGAGCAGCATCACGGGGCGGCCAATCTGGGCGGCAACGTGGAGCGCCAGGGTGGTCTTGCCAGTGCCGGCGGGGCCACGAAAATGCACCGGGTAGCCAGCCTGCAAGTAGATCAGAGCGCGGTCGCTCAGGTCGGCCGTGGCGGGCGTGGCCACAAAGTCGGGGCTCGGCTTAAGGTGCAGGGTGGTTCTGGCGCTGTCGATGATGGGGCGGGCTGCGACGCTCATGGCGTGCTCCTAATAGATATGCTAGCTGCCTGTTCCTGGTTCGGGCGCCCTTTGTGAGCGCCCCACGCCTAGCGTAGCTCGACGGCCAGAGCGCGATACCAGCGCTCGCGGGCGGCAGCGTGAGTGGTGGGCTGATCATGCCAGGCGGCGAACTGCTCGAACACGCGACGCAGGCCGGGGCGGGCCTGCTCCCATGTGCGCCGCTCTAGCGGGTCGCCCGGCGTGGCGGTGTGGGCGGCGGCGAAGCGCTGGTGGGCCATGCCGCGCTCGAACTCGGCCCCCGCGCCCACCGAGACCCCGGCCAGCAGGTAGGCTAGCGCGTCGCCGAAGGCCAGGGCCAGCGGCCCGGCGAGCCCAAGGCGCTGCCCGGCAACGGCGCCCATGGCGGCCAGCAGACGGGCCAGCGCATCCTGGGCGGGGGGAGTGTCACGGCGGCGCAGCAGGGCCAGGGCGTCGGCACAGGCCAGCGGCGGCCGCTCGCCCCAGACGCCGGATGGGAAGAGCCCAAGGCTGAAGTCGGCCAGGCGCAGCTCGCCCGGCTCGCCTGCGTCGGCAAGGCCCGCGACGACGAGCGCCCACAGATCGCGGAAGAGGCTTTGGGCGGCCGAGAGGTCGGGCTGCAGCACAATCTCAGGGCGGGGGCCGTCGCGCACTACCAGGCGGCACGCCACGCCCTCCAGATCCTGAAGCTGTGCGGGGAGCGTCACCTCAATGCTGCCGCTGCTGCGGCCGGCCGAGCGAATCCGTCTGGTGCCAAGGTTCATCGGTGTGCTCGCGGCTAGTCGCTCTAGCGATCTATCTAGCAGATAGATTGGGCTGAAAGGAGGGAGAGCCCCAGGCGCTCTCCCCAGACAATGGTTAGGCGAAGTCGGCGAGCGTGCGGGCCTGGCTGAGCCAGTCGTCTACGGCGGCGAGGCGGCTGGTGGAGCCCCCCAGGATGCGCCTCAGCTCGGCGGGGGTGCTGAGGGCCACCTGGATGTAGGTGAAGATCCCAGCCTGGTTGAGCCGCTGCTGCGTGCCGGGGCCAATGCCCTTGATCTTCATGAGGTCGTCGCGGATGTCGTTGCTAGGCGCCGGGTGCGGGCGTGCCTCGGGGGCGGCGCTGCTGGCGTATGCGGGCCTGGTGGCGGCCGGGGCGGCGAAGACGCTCAGGCAGGCCAGATCCACATCCTCCGCGATCTCCGCCACACTTCTGCCAAGGGCGGCAATGGCCGGGTCGCCGCTGGCGTCTGCGGCGGACTCAAGCTCGCGCTGGAGCGCGGTGACGTTGCGGAGCACGCTGTCGATCTGCTCAGCAACCAGGGCGCGCTGGTCAGCGCCCATAGCGCTGCGGGTGGCGTCAAGATCGTGCAGCATGCCTGCAACGCTGCCTGCCAGGTTCTCGACGTAGGCGCTGATCGTTTGGCGGCGTGTTGGCGAGAGTGCGCCGTGGGCGGCCTCGAGCTCGCGGGCCACGCTGACGCGCACCTGCTGGGTGTAGGCGCCAAGGCCGCCGTGGCTAAAGCGCTGCGCCGTCGGGGCAGCTACGGCAGGAAGCTCCGGGGCGGCGGCTGGCGGCGCAGTGCGGGTAGGCGGCACTGGCGGCAGCGCCTTGTGCGCAGGGGCGGCGGTGGCGTGCAGCTGGGCGAACACCGCGTTGCGGCGCACCTGGACCTCGGCGGCGCGGGCGACGGCGGCGCTGGAGCGTGTGGCCGAGCGGGCGGCCGCAAGATCGCCGAGCAAGTAGGCCGAGCGCACGCGCAGCTCGTCGAGCATGCGGGTGAGCCTGCGGTGCTGGTCGACGCTGAGAAAGCTGCGCAGCAGCTCCAGGGCCGTCAGGAAGCTCGTGGTGTCTGTGCGCAGGGCCACGGCGTAGGCCTGAAGCTCCTGGCGGCTCCTGGCGGCAAGACCCTGGCGCGCCTGCTCGATGCCTGCCAGAAGCGCGGCGGTGTCTGTGCGCAGGGTAACAACGGCGGCCTGAAGCTCGTGGCGCAGTGCGACGGAGTTGGCGGCGCGCGCTGTGGCGAGCGAGGCGAGCAGCTCGTCGCTGGCGTGGCGCAGCGCCTCGCCAAAAGCGGCCAGGCGGCTCTGCTGATCGGCGGCGAGGTTCTGGCGCTGCTGGGCAAGCTCGGCCTGCATGTCGGCGGCGGCGTAGCGACGCTGGCGGGCACTGGCGGCCTGGCGGGCGCGCTCGCCCTCGGCGCGGGCCACGCTCTCGGCGCGCAGGGCGCGCAGCTGGGCGGCCGTCTCGGTGCGCAGTTGCGCAACGGCGGCCTGGCGCTCGGCCTCGGCCTCGCGCAGGCGCTGCGACAGATCAGGTGGGATGTAAGAAGATGTCACGGGCGGCCCTCGTTGTGGGACGATGGTGCGTTGGTGTGGGCGCCATTCTGGCGAGAATGCAAGGCTTGGCGTAGGGGCGCCCTTGGCGGGGCGCCCCTCTGCTCAGGACCGAGCTCAGGCGGGCGAGGCGGCGGAGGCGGTGAGGCCAACGGCCTCGGCGTACTTCAGGTAGGTATCGACGCTAGCCACGACGATGCGGGCCTCGATGGCCAGGAGCTCGATACCAACCAGCGACACGCGCACCCAGGCATCAATGACGATGCCCTTGTCCAGGATGCGGTCGACAACCTCGGCGAGACTGCTCGAGGCGTTCACTTTCTCGACGGCCATGGGATCCTCCTCCGGTGTAGTGCTTCAATGAACCAGTAGCCCTCGAGATGCAGTATAGCTGCTCACATGCCGGTTGCGCGTTAGCCGTGCGATAGGGTTGCATTAGGGAAGCGTTAGGGAGCGCAAAGCAACGGCCCTGCCTGTACGGGCGCATTGTGATGCGCTACAGGCAGGGCCGGGGGGCCATAAAGCGAGGGCGCGCTGAAGGGGTGCGCGACGGGGGCGGACGTGGCCGACCGTCACGGGAGCGCAGCGCGCGGGTATCGCTTTACGAGGCAGAGCTGGCGCGTGGGAGATTTTGGATTTTGGATTTGCGATTTTGGAGGCATCGGCGCTCCAAAATCCAAAATCGGCAATCCAAAATCCCTACGCGCTCTGGGCATGAAGTTTTTCGCGTAGGCCGAGCACCTCGCTGCGCAGGCGATTGTCGACGTTGATCTCGTCGGCGATCTTCTCGTAGCCGTACATCACGGTGGTGTGATCGCGGCCGCCGAGCATATTGCCAATATCCACCAGGCTCGACTCGGTCTCCTCGCGCAACAGATACATGGCCACATGGCGCGGCACGACGATATTGCGCGAGCGGCCACGGCCGGTGAGCGCCTTCAGCTCCACGCCGTAGTGCTCGCTCACCGCCTGGATGATCAGCTCGGGCGTGATGCGCTTGCGGCGCGTGCTGCCGAGCAGATCGGCGAGCGCGGTGGTGACAACATCTACGCTGATCGGGATGCCGTGCATGTTGGCGAAGGCGACGAGCCGATTGAGGCTGCCCTCCAGCTCGCGGATGTTGCTCTGGACCTTGTGAGACAGGAAATCGATCACGTCGTCGGGCACGTAGACATTCATCTGCTCGGCCTTGGCGCGCAGGATGGCCGTGCGCGTCTCAAGGTCTGGCGGCTGCACATCTGCGATCAGGCCCCACTCAAAGCGCGAGCGCAGGCGCTCCTCCAGGGTCAGGATCGCCTTGGGCGGCTTGTCGGAGCTGATCACAATATGCTTGGCGGCGGAGTGCAGCGCGTTGAAGGTGTGAAAAAACTCTTCCTGGGTGGCGTCTTTCCCGGCGATAAACTGAATATCATCGATCAGCAGCACGTCGATATTCCGGTAGCGGATGCGAAACTCCTCGGTCTGCTGGCGGCGGATGGCATTGATCAGGTCGTTGGTAAACTTCTCCGAGGAGACATACAGCACATTGATCTCGGGGTCGCGATCAAGCACATAGTTGCCGATCGCATGGAGCAAGTGCGTCTTGCCCAGCCCCACGCCACCGTAGAGGAAGAGCGGATTGTAGGCCTGGCCGGGGTTATCGGCCACGGCCAGGCAGGCGGCGTGCGCCAGCCGATTGCTTGAACCCACGATGAAGCGCGAGAAGGTGTATTTGGAGTTCAGCATACCGGTGCGCATAGCGCTGGAGAGATCCAGCTGCACGGCGCGCTCGCTGCGGTGGTGGCCGTCCTCGTCGGTCTGAGCGATGATCGGGCTGCTCGCGCTCAGATCCATGCGTGGTGCCGAGGCGCTGCCGGCGATCACTACCAGCACCTGCACCGGGTAGCCCACGACATCGCCGAGCGAGCGGCGCACAGGGCTGAGGAAGCGATGCTCGAGCCCCTGCTTGTGGAAGGGCGAGACCGTCGCCACCGTGGCGAGGCCAGCATCCAGCGAGACCAGGCTCGTGCCGCGCAGCCAGGTGTCGAACTCCTGGCGCGAGGTCTGCATCTGAATAGTTCCGAGCGCCGCTTGCCAAATTTGGTTCAGGTTCAAAGACACCTCCCGACATAGGCCATAGCAAGCTCTGAGCGTGCGGCAGACCGCCCGCCGACAACGTGATCATACACGAGCGGGATCAGTTTCTCAGGTAACCGTGTGCGGGGAAGATAAGCTGTGTGTGTCTGACGTGGAGCCGATCATACTGCATCGTCTCTATATTTTCAAGCTACATAACGCGCTATTTCTATAAAGCCTGCTTATAGTTACAGGCTGTCATACAACAGTAATTCTTTCGCGTTTTTCGCATTATGTAGCGGTGAACGGTTACAACAGCGGCAGCGCTTTTGTGGATAACCCCCGAGGTTGTCATTACTTTCCCTACCGCCCCGGCGCATCAGAGTGAGGCGGGCAGGCAGTCTGTGGCGAGTGAACTATTCGCAGTGCGGCTGTGGATAACGTAGTGCGCAGTGTGGAGAACCTGTGGGGTGCTGATCTGCTCATAACGCAGGCAGCTCCGTGGGCGGCAAATCGGCCAGGCTGGTTAGGCCAAAGTGCTGGAGGAAGGCTGGCGTAGTGGCGTAGCGGATGGGGCGCCCCACGCTGTCGAGGCGCCCGGCCTCGGCCACAAGGTCGCGGGCGAGCAAGGCGCGCACGGTGCCGCTGCTATCCACCCCGCGAATGGCGTCGATCTGGGCGCGCGTAAGTGGCTGGCGATAGGCGATGATCGCCAGCACCTCAAGGGCGGCGCTGGAGAGTCGCCCCGATGCCTGCACGCCGAGAAAGCGGCCAACGACGTGCGCGGCCTCAGGGGCGCTTACCAGCTGCACCGTCTCGCCATGGCGCTGCACGCGCAGGCCCCGCTCGCGGTAGAGCGCCGTCAGCGCTGCCAGCGCCAGCTCCACAGCGTCGGCGGGAACCTCAAGCGCCCGCGCCAGCTGGGCCACCGTCACCGGCTCGCCGGCCACAAAGAGCAGGCCTTCTAACAGCTGGGCTAGGGCCAGGGGCGGGGCGGCGAGCGGCTCGCTCATTGGGCACTCCGTTCTATGGGCGCGCAAGTATACCAGATCTCTACAGGCGGCAGGAGTCAGGAGTCAGGCGGGGGGGGCGACGTATGGTTTCGGGCGATGCACTGGCTGCCCGTTGCCTGGCGGCTGAAGCCGCGGCTAGGGGGTAGCGAAGCCCGCCTGCGCGGGCTGGTGAGGCCGCACTGGCGGCCTTTGCGCGCCCGCGTAGGCCTGCGCCGACGCCGTTCTTCGTCCGCGTCGGCGGACGCGCGGCCGGAGGCCCGGCCGGCGCGGCTTCAGCCGCCGGCCATCGGGCAGCCCGAAACGTTACGCCGCACCCGGCGTCAGGCGGCAGGCGTCAGTCACCAGTTCCTGTCGTCAGCTGTCAGTGCTCAGTTAATCTCCGGTGTCTTGGCAACTGCGCACTGCACCCTGATCCTGAAAACTGACTCCTGACTCCTGAACAGGTATGGTATCATTGGCCCACGCAGCCGTGGAACGAAAGGACCGTATCGTCATGCCAGAGCGTCGCCGGGGTGTCACGCGGCGCCAGATCATCGCCGGCTTCTTCACCCTGCTCGGTGCGCTCATGCTGATCGCAAACCTCGACGGGGTTAGCGCCGCAGAGCCCGAGATCACCAAGCTCGCATTTGGCGTCCCCGGCCCCGTGGTGCCCGTGCCCACTGCGCTCTCACTCGTCTTTATCGGCGCGATCTATCTGGCCGCTGGCGTTGTTGGCCTGCTGCCCCAGCCCGGCCTTGCCCGCGCCTCCACCCCGCTGCTTTGGCTCAGCGGTGCGCTGCTCTTTCCTGCCGTGTTGATCTGGGCGGCCGCCGGCAAGCAGACCAACGTGGTGACGATGGTGAGCGAGACGCTGCGCCTCGGCACGCCGATCGCCCTCGGCGCCATGGCCGGGATCTGGGCCGAGCGCTGTGGCATCGTCAACATCGCCATCGAGGGCATGATGCTCACCGGCGCCGCCTTCGGCTTCGCTGCCTTCGCGGCCACCGACAATATCTGGATCGGTGTGCTCGCGGCGGTAGTCCTTGGCGGCGTGATTGCCCTGCTCCACGGGGTGCTCTGCATCCGTTTTAAGACCGACCAGGTGATCAGCGGCACCGTGATCAACCTCCTTGCGATCGGCGTCACCGGCTACCTGCGGCGCCAGTTCATTGTCGACTCTGGCGGTGGCCGCGTCACGCTGCCTCAGTTTGCAATCCCCTTCCTCAGCGACATCCCCATCCTCGGCCCGCTCTTCTTCACCGGCAAGCCGATCTTCTTCTCCATGCTCATCATCGTTCTGCTCACCCACGTGGCGCTCTTCTACACGCGCTGGGGCCTGCGCACCCGTGCCGTGGGCGAGAACCCCAAGGCCGCCGATACGGTGGGCATCAACGTCTTTCGGGTGCGCTACATCAACATCGTGCTGAGCGGCATGATCGCTGGCCTGGGTGGGGCCTGGTTCTCGCTGGAGACGGTGGGCAACTTCGACGATGGCATGACCGCCGGCAAGGGCTTTATCGCCCTGGCCGCAATGATATTTGGCAAGTGGATGCCGTTCGGCGCGTTTGGGGGCGCCATGCTCTTCGGCTACGCCGAGGCGCTGCAGACCCGCCTCCAGATCCTAAAGGTAGAGATCGTCGGCACGCAGGTGCCCGTACAGTTTTTGCAGATCCTGCCCTACGTCGCCACCATGGTGGTGCTCGCCGGCCTGATCGGGCGCGCGGTCGGCCCCGCCGCCGCCGGCAAGCCCTACGAGAAGTGACACTCAGCACTTTAGTGCTGAGTGCTGAGTGCTGAGGGGGCTCGTTGCGGACACGAAAATGCCGGGCGCCGGTAGCTGCTACACTACCTGCATGCCCGGCACTCAGCACTCAGCACGCTTACCCTGTCCGGCACTTAGCACTCAGTACTCAGTACTCAGTACTATCTAGCTAGAGCCCCTCAGCGTCCATCCACTCTTGCACGTTGGCGGCGCTAGGGGCCGGGTTGCCGCCGGGGATGTAGCGAAAGCGGTCGCCGTAGCCGTCCATCACCATGTTGCGCAGGGCGTCGGCCTCGGGCGTCTCCTCGGTGTCTGGCACCCGCAGCACCTCGCCCGTCTCCAGGTCGAGGTAAAAACTGCAGGCCGGGTCGTTCTCCGCCAGGGCGGCGCGGATCTGCTCGCGGTTGTAGCTGCCTGCCACTGGTACCTCCCAAACGGCCCTTGAGGCGGGCCACAATCTGTATGCTTGATAAAACCCCGGCTGCAACAGCCTCGTCTGCTGATGGTACACGAAGCTTGGTCGTTGTGCAAGCAGAGCGCTCGTGCGCCAAACCTGAAACCTTTCCCACTGTCGTGCGTATTTTATGGCAACAATGGAGCCGCTGATGGATCAGCAGGCCGAAGAGGCGGCCATCGCACGGCGCGCCCAGTCCGGCGACCAGGCAGCCTTTGGTGTGCTGGTGCAGCGCTACAGCGGCGCGATCTTTAACCAGGCCTATCGCATGCTGGGCGATAGCCACGAGGCCGAGGATGTGGTGCAGGAGGTGATGCTGCGCGCCTACCGCCGCCTCGATAGCTACGATCCTGGTCGGCGCTTTGTTACCTGGCTGCTTACGATCGGCTCGAACTACTGTATTGATCGCCTACGTCGTCGCCGGATGAGCTGGATGACCTTGGACGATGTAGCCTTCTGGTTGCCCAGCAGCGAGGCCGGCCCCGAGCGCAGCGCCCTTGCCAAAGAGGGCCGTGAGGCTGTCCAGCGTGCGCTCCAGCGCCTGCCCGAGACCTACCGCGGCGTCACGGTGCTGCGCTACTGGCACGATCTGTCCTATTTAGAGATCGCCGCGACGCTTGGGCTCACCGAGGCCACCGTGAAGACAAGGCTGCATCGCGCCCGCAAGCTGCTCGAGGTGGCCCTGACCGAGGAGGGAGGTACGAACGCATGGGACGCCGAGACGAGTCTGAGCTAATTCTGACCGAGGCGGAGCTTGAGGCCGCCGAGGCGGCCACGCGCCAGCTGTTCGCCCCTTTCGGCGAGCCGTCTGCCGCCGAGCCGCCCCCCGGCCTCGCCGCCCGTGTGCTCGCCGCGTTGCCCACCGTGCAGCCAACCCCTGCGCTGGCGCCGCGCTCACGGCACTTTGGCGCTTGGGCCGCAGCACCAGTGGCGCTGCTCCTCGCTGTGGGCGCGTGGGGCGTGCTGGTGAACAGCCTCGGCCCCGCGCGCGCCGTCGGCGGTCCCGCCGCAGGGCTTGGCCAGCTTCTGCTTGTGCTTACGCTCGCCGCAAAGCCCTTGCTGAACCTGCTCGCTCATGCTGGCCTCGCCGCCGCTCTGCTGGCCCTGATCGGCATGGCCTCGGCCTGGCTCTGGTGGCGGATCGTGCGCGCCACGCCGCTCATGCTCCCGCTGGAGGCCCGCCCATGAAGCCGCTCGCCCGCGCCCTGCTGCTCGCCCTGCTGCTTGCCCTGGCCCCCGCAGCCGCTCACGCACAGCCAACGCCGCTTGTGGTGGCGCCTGGCGAGGTACGCGCGGGCGATCTCGCCACAGTCGATCAGCCCATCCTGATTGCGGGCGTTGTCGAGGGCGATGTCACGAGCTGGAGCGGGACGATCACGGTGGAGGGTGAGGTGCGCGGCGATGTGGTGAGCTATGTTGGCGCGATCACGCTTGGCCCCACGGCGAAAGTGGGCGGCAGCGTGATGGCGATGTCGGGCGGCCTGCACAGCGCGGGAGCGGCCGTGGCTGGGCAGCTGCTCGGCGATCAGCCCGTGGCCGGCGGCACGCTGGTGGCCGGGGTCGCGCGCATCTTTGGCGCCCCTGCGGCCACAGGCGCCGGCGAGCTGCCGCGCCCCGTGGTGAGCGGCGCGCTGGCGCTGGCGGCGCTTATGCTCTGCGTGGCGCTTACGGCAGGCTGGCCCCTGCGCACCTCCGGCGCCATCGGCGCTTTGTGGCGTGCGCCAGGCCGCGCCCTCGCCCTCGGCCTGCTTTCCACACTGCTCGCCGCCCTGCTGCTGCCGCTGCTGGCCGCACTCCTGGCCCTCAGCCTCGTCGGCCTGCCGCTGCTGGTGCCGCTGCTGCTCGCCATGCAGCTGCCCTACATGTTTGGGATCGCCGTGATGGGGCGCGCGCTCGCGGAGCGCCTCGGCGGCCAGCGGCTCCAGCCCGCCATCGCGGCAGCGAGCGGCGCTGCCGCCCTGCTGCTGCCGCTGGCCCTTGTGGGCGTTCAGGCGCCCCTGGCTAGCGTCGCCCTCTTCTACTTTATCGCAGGCCCCGGCCTTGGCGCCGCCATCCTTTCACGGGGTGGCGCATACGCCATTTGAAGGAGCTCGCGATGGCCGGTGAGCGCATTCTGGTGGTGGACGACGAGCCGACCATCCGCGAGGTGGTGGGGCTGTATTTGCGCCGTGAGGGTTTCGAGGTGGAGAGTGCCGCCGACGGCGAGGCGGCTCTGGCCGCGATCAGCCGCGCCCGCCCCGATCTTGTGGTGCTCGACCTGATGCTCCCCGGCGTGGATGGGCTCGCGATCACGCGGCAGGTGCGCGCCGCCGGCAACCTGCCGATCATTCTGCTCACCGCCCGCAGCGAGGAGATTGACCGCGTGCTCGGCCTGGAGCTTGGCGCCGACGATTACATCACAAAGCCGTTCTCGGCCCGCGAGCTGGTGGCCCGCGTGCGCGCCGTGCTGCGCCGCACCCAGGCCCTTCCCGAGCCCACGCCTGCCGCCACGCTCGTGAGCCTTGGCACACTGCGGATCGATCCGGCGGCCCGCGCCGTAAGCCTTGAGGGTCAGCCCGTTACGCTTACTGTGCGCGAGTTCGACCTGCTGCTCTTTCTGGCACGCCACCCCGGCCAGGTCTTCACGCGTGAGCAGCTGCTCGATCAGGTCTGGGGCTACACCTTCGCCAGCGACGCCAGCACTGTCACGGTGCATATCCGACGCCTGCGCGAGAAGATCGAGGCCGACGCCACCACGCCCCGCCGTATTCTTACGGTCTGGGGCGTGGGCTACAAGCTCGAAGTAGTGTAGGCTGCCGTCCTACGCAGCGCCTGCGGCCAGCGTCACCGAGAGAAAGAGCAGCAGGCAGAACGCGAGCAGGCCGAGCAGCGCGAGGATCAGCGGGTAGAGCAGCACGGCCATCGTCGCCCGCCCACTGTCGAGCTTGTGGGCCACCAGCGTCGCCACCACCAGGATCACCAAGCCCCAGGCCCAGCCGATAAAGCCCAGCGTCGGCCCGATGCCGGGGATAAAATTCAGGGCGTCGAGGGCGTGCGGCGCTGTCGAGAGCGCGCCGAGGCCGATCATCTGCTGGATGCTACCCTGCCCGCCCAGCTGCCGCGCCGCAATATGGGTGAAGATCACTGTTAGCAGCAGGCCCGCCAGGTAGGCCAGGGGCGTGCTGACCACGCTCGCGAGCCACTGAAAGATCACGCGCACCGGTCGCGGTAGGGTCGTCGGCAGCGTCTGCAGGTCGATGAGCAGCGTGTAGAACGCCTCCTCGTTCTCGTTCACTAGCTGGATGAGCGGCTGGACTTGCTCGCTGTTCGCGCTCAGGGTCAGCTGCTCCACAAAGGTATCTACCTGGGCGCGCACGTCGGCCACAGTTTGCTCCGGGGTGGACGTGCGGATCGCCGCGCTTGCGCCGCTCACCGCGCCCACCAGCAGGCCCACAAACAGCAGCACCGAGAGCCCGCGCAGCACCACATTCGGCGCCTCACGCAGGCTGCGCAGCACATTCTGGTTCAAGGTGAGGGCCGCGTTGAAGAGCTCGATCATTGCCCGACCCCCTGCACAAAGCTCCCGAAGGCGCCCGCGAACACGAAGACGACACAGCAGTAGAGCGCCAGCAGCAGCAGGCTCAGCAGCAGCGGCCCGAGCGTCACCGCCCAGAATGCGCGCCACGAAGCCAGCCCGTGGGTCTCACGCACAGCCACATAGCTGCATAGCAGCCCCAGCAACAAGCCGGCGAGGAGCAGCGCGCCGGGGAAGACCTCGGCGTAGGGCACCACCTGCACCAGCCCCAGCAGGTTCGCGCTGGATGCGAGGGCCGTTGCGGCCAGGGTCTGCCCGAAGCGCCCGGTGCCGCCGAAGGCCCTGGCGATCAGATGCACCATCGCGCCGCCGATGAACCAGCTGATCACCGCCACCAGCGGTGTGGTCAGCACCCCAAGCGCGCTGCCAAGCGGCGTGGGGGTAAATGAGAGCCCGCCGATCTGGGCAAAAAACTGCTCGAAGGCATCGGCGAAGCCCGGCGTTGCCTCCACGGCCTGCTCATACCAGGGCATCGCCGTGAGGCCGCTGCGCAGCGTGTCGCTCACAGCCTGCGGGTCGGGCTGGGTGAGCAACTCGCCTACATCGCCGATCAGGGCGGCGACGCCCACGAGCAGGCCGATCAGGAGCACAAGGATCAGGCCACGCCGCATGCCAACCGGGCTCTCGCGCTGTGCGCGGTAGGCCGTAGGGTCGAGCAGGAGCCCACCGAGCGCAAGGCGAACAAGCGAGGGAGGGGCTTCCATGGCGATCCTCTATGCTGCGGCGATGTCCGCGCAATTCTACCATGACAAGGAGACAAGGAGACAAGGAGACAAGGAGACCGGGAGACAGCCCGTCGCTGCCGTCAGGTGTCTCCCGGTCTCCCGGTCTCCTTGTCCCCTTGTCTCTGGCCCAAGCGCAGCGCGGGCGCGTCACACCGCCGGCACCACGCTCACGCTGCGCCGTCGGCCCTCGCGTAGGAAGCCGACCCGCCAGGGCGTGCGGCCCTTCAGCTCCTGGACGGTCTTGCGCAGCGCGTCCACCGTCTCAATTGGGCGGTCGTCGAGGCTGAGGATGATGTCGCCGCCGCGCAGGCTCGCCTTGCCTGCGGCGCCGCCGGGAATGACCTCCAGCAGCAGCACGCCGCCCTTCTGGCTCAGGCTGTTGGCGCGGGCCGTCGCCTCGTCAAGTGCCGCGTCGAGGCCGCTGATGCCAAGCGCGCCCCGGCTGATCGCCTCGCGGTGGCGCTGCGCGATCCGCCCGATCACCTCGTAGGCCGTAGCGGTTGGCACAGCGAAGCCCAGCCCCTGGCCCCACGGCACAATCGCGGTGGTGATGCCAACCACGCGTCCTTGCACATCCACCAGCGGGCCGCCCGAGTTGCCGGGGTTGATCGGCGTGTCGGTCTGGATCAGCTGCTCCAGCTGCTGCCCCGGCCCTGTGGGCAGCACGCGCCCGAGTGCGCTCACAACCCCGGCGGTCACCGTAAAGTCCAGCCCAAACGGGTTGCCGATCGCCACCACCAGCTGGCCCACGCGCAGCAGCGCCGCGCTAAGCTGGGCGACCGGCAGTCGGCCCTCGGCCACGCGCAGCACGGCCAGATCCTGCGCGGGCTCGGCGCCAAGCACGCCCGCCGCCAGGCGCCGACCGTCGGGCAGTGTCACCAGCACTTTCGAGGCGCCCGCCACCACATGGGCATTGGTGAGAATATGGCCGTCGCTGCTGTAGATCACGCCCGAGCCAAGCCCCTGCTGCTGGCCGGGGCGTCCGTCTGGCGCGCGGCCGCTGCGGCCCGTCTCGATCTTCACCACCGCCGGGCCGGCCCGCTCGGCGGCGTGGACAATCGCCTGCGAGTAGGCGTCGAGGGCTGCTGCCTCGTCGATCAGTGCCATGGCGCACGTCCTTTCTTACTGTATGCAGCCCAGTATACCCCCGCTAGGTATGCGGCTCCATTAGATCTGTGTTAGATGTAATTGTGTAATTATCCTTACAATTGAGCGAGGCAGCGCGGGTTTTGCAGCGCGCAAGCGAAGTGTGGTACATTATCCGGAAGGCTCCGAATTTTTGCAGACCGGGAGGTTCGCCGTGCTCTTTCGGAACGTCGCGATCGAGGCGCTCGGCTACGAGTTGGCCCCGCACCGCATTAGCTCAGACTGGTTGGAGGACCAGATCGGCGCCACTATGCAGCGCCTCGGCGTGCCGAAAGGCCGCCTCGAACAGCTCTCGGGCATCCGCGAGCGCCGCTTCTGGGACGCAGGCACCCGCCCGAGCGATGTGGCGACCATGGCCGCCAAAAAGGCTCTCGCCGATGCAGAGGTGGATCCGCAGCAGATTGGGGTTGTGATCAATACCTCCGTCTGCCAGGACTTCCTAGAGCCCTCGACGGCATGCTTCGTCCATCGCAACTTGGGTCTCTCGCCCCGCGCCGTCAACTATGATGTGCGCAACGCCTGCCTTGGCTTCCTCAATGGCATGGTGATCGCCGCGCTGATGATCGAGAGCGGCGAGCTTGAGTACGCCCTGATCGTGGATGGCGAAGGTGCGCAGGAGGCCGTGATGTCCACCGTGAAGCGGTTGCAGTCACCTACCACCACTGTGCAGGAGTTCCGCGACAATTTTGCCACCCTCACGCTGGGCTCTGGCGGTGCCGCCATGTTGCTCGCCCGCGCCGACAAATCAAAGCGCGGCCATCGCCTCAACGGTGTGGTCTCCTTGGCTGCCACCGAGCATAACGAGCTCTGTATCGGCATGCCCGACTACATGAAGACCGATGCAAGCGCCCTGCTGATCGCGGGTGTGAAGCTCGCCGCCGATACTTGGTCGCTCGCCCAGGAGCAGCTCCCTAACTGGAGCGACGACGAGATCGCGCTCTACGCGCCGCACCAGGTTAGCGCCCGCCACATGGCCGGTGTCGCCGAGGCGATTGGTGTCACGCCCGCTAAGCTCTACCTGAACTTCCCCGTACTTGGCAACATCGGGCCGGCCGCGCTGCCGATCAGCCTCGCTCAGGCCGCCGAGGCCGGGCGCCTCAAGAGCGGCGACCAGGTGGGCCTGCTCGGGATCGGCTCCGGTCTCAACTGTTCGATGATGAGCGTTACTTGGTGACGTGACACGGTGATGCGCTTGCTGCGCGCGCGCTGACCCGGTGACATGCGCTTGCTGCGCGCGCGCTGACCCGGTGACACCTATCGGGACACCAAAGCTATCAGCGGGGCACACATTTCCGTGGGCCGCCCATCTCTGCCGCCAAGTGTCACCGGGTCACCGGGTCACCGGGTCACCGGGTCACCGGGTCATAGTCCTCGATGCGCAGCTCCGCCAGCTCAAGCCACTGCGGCTCTGGGGTCTCCAGCAGGCCCCAGCGCAGGCGGCCCTGGGGTGTGAGCACGAGGTACTGGTTGTCGACCCAGGCGACGAAGCACATGGGGCCGCGTGGCGAGGGCGCCTCGTCGAGCAGCACGCGCCCGTCCACCAGGAAGCGGCTGCGGCGTTCGCCCCACTCGATCACGTACTCGTGCCACTGCTCCATCGGCGCCCGCACCAGCGCCTCGGCCACGCCCACGGCGCGCTGAAGCGGTGGGTAGAGACCGCGAAAGAGCGGTGGGCTCCAGAGCAGCGGCACGATTAGCGGGGCCAGCGGGAGCAGGGCGAGCGCGCGTGGCCTGCCTGTGTCCACAACCGCCGCCTTCCAGCCGTAGCCCGGCACGCCCATGGCGAGCGGCATGTCGGACGGCGGCGAGCCGTAGAAGAACCAGATGGCGCGTGGCGCGCCGGGCGGCAGGGCGAACGGGTAGTTCCAGAGGCCGAAGCCCGCCGTCCCGCGCAGCTCGCCCGCAGGGTGCGACATGCGCGCCCGCATGCTCAGGCGCAGCGGCGGCCGCCGCAGAAACTTCTCGCTTGCCCCAGGCTGGTAGTCGTCGATCTGCGCGTCGGCGTAGCCACGCGCCGTTGCAGGCGCCAGCGTCAGCCGCAGCGCGCCGCCCTCCAGCGCAGCCGTCGCCGTGCCAATCATGTGGTGTCGCCAGGGGCGCGTCGCGCTGGCGAGCTTGTCGATCTCGTTGGGCATGACGCTCCTTTAAGTGACAAGGTGACTGTGCGCTTGCTCCGCTCGCGCTGACCGGGTGACCGGGTGACACCTGGCGGCGGAGATGGGCGGCCTATCGCTAGATGACAAGGTGACCGTGCGCTCGCTGCGCTCGCGCTGACTGGGTGACACGGTGACACCTGTCGGCGGAGATGGGCGGCCCACGAAAATGTGTGCCCCGCTGATAGCTCCGTGTGTGCCGCTAGGTGTCACCGTGTCACCGTGTCACCCTGTCACCCTGTCACCTTGTCAACGCCCACCATCACCTCGCCTTCGCCCAGCTCCACACGCTCGCTGTACGCGCCCTCGGGGGCGGCGCCAACGGTGAGGCTGGTGGCCAGCGTCTCGCCGCGCAGGTAGTCGCCGTAGACGGCGAGGGTCTGGGCCAGTAGCTCGCCCTCGCTGTCGCTGGCCAAGTAGAGCGCGATGCGGTCGGAGATGGCGAGCCCGGCCCGCTTGCGCGCGTCTTGCACGCTGCGCACCAGGTCGCGGGCGGCGCCCTCCAGCCGCAGCTCGGGGCTGATTGCCGTGTTCAACGCCACGATCATGCCGTCGGCCTCGGCCACCGCGTAACCCTCCGGCGCGCTGCTCTCCACCAGCAGCTCGTCGGCCAGCAGCTCCAGCGCCTGGCCGTCCACAGTCAGCGCCACTGGCCGCCCAGCCTCCACCGCGTGAGCGGCGGCGCGGGCCTCGTCGCCCACCAGGGCCTTGAGAGCGGCGGTGAGGGCTGGCACGAGCTTGCCGTACTTCTTGCCCACCATGCGCAAGTTGGGCTTAAAGCGATACTCCACGATCTCCGAAGATGCCTCCAGGTAGCGCACGCTCTTTACGTTCAGCTCGTCGCGCAGGTCGGACTCGAAGCGGCGCACGCCCTCGGTGGCCGCCGGGTTGCTGGCCCGCAGCCAGAGCTCTGCCAGCGGCTGCCGCACCTTCAGCCCCGCGTGCTTGCGCGCGGCCCGTCCAAGCGACACCGCGCCCAGCAGCGCCTCTGTGTCGGCCACCAGCTGCTCATCCAACAGCGCTTCGTCCACCTGCGGCCACCGCGCCAAATGCACGCTCTCCGCAACCTCACCGTCCACCGTCTGTCGTCCACCGTCTACCGTCTGTCGTCCACCGTCCACCGTCTGTCGTCCACCGTCTACCGTCTGCCCGGTCAGGTTCCGATACAGCTCCTCGGCCACGAACGGCGTGAACGGCGCCACCAGCTTGCTCACGGTAAGCAGACAGGTGTAGAGCGTGCTGTAGGCAGCCTGCTTGTCGGCGTCGGCCTCGCTCTTCCAGAAGCGGCGCCGGTTGCGGCGCACATACCAGTTCGAGAGCTCGTCGACGAACTGCTCGATCGCCCGCGCCGCCGGGTAGACCTCGTACTCCTCGAAGTTCTTCGTCACATCGCGCACCAGGCCATTGAGGCTGGCGAGCGCCCAGCGGTCAATCGGCTGGAGCGTCGCGGGGTCCACCGGGTCGCCTGGCTGCCACCCGTCGAGGCTGGCATAGGTCACGAAGAACGAGTAGGTGTTCCAGAGCGTGAGCATGAACTTGCGCAGGCTCTCGTTCACCAGCCCCAGGCTGAAGCGGCGCGAGCTGCCGGGCGGCGCCGAGGCGAAGAGGTACCAGCGCAGGGCGTCCACGCCGTAGGCGTCGATCACCTCCTGCGGCTGGATCACATTGCCCTTGCTCTTGCTCATCTTGAAGCCCTGCTCGTCCAGAAGATGGCCCAGGCAGATCACATTGTTGAAGGCGGGTCGATCAAAGAGCAGCGTGCTCACGGCGTGGAGCGTGTAGAACCAGCCACGGGTCTGATCGATCGCCTCGCAGATGTAGTCGGCGGGGTGAGCCGTCTCGAACAGCTCCTTGTTCTCGAACGGGTAGTGCCACTGGGCCACCGGCATCGAGCCGCTGTCGAACCAGCAGTCGGCCACATCGGGGATGCGGCGCATGGTGCCGTGCTGCGGGTCGTCCCATGTCACCTCATCGACATAAGGGCGATGCAGATCCAGCTCCCGCATGGAGCGGCCCGTCCTGGCCTCCAGCTCCTCCAGGCTGCCGATGCACTCCATGTGGCTGCCGTCGGCGTTGGTCCAGATCGGCAGGGGCGTGCCCCAGAAGCGCTCGCGGCTGATCGCCCAGTCGATGTTGTTGGCCAGCCAGTTGCCGAAGCGCCCGTCGCGCACGTGCTCTGGCACCCAGTGGATCTGCTGGTTGTTCGCCACAAGATCGGCCTTGAACGCCGTGGTTTTGATGTACCAGGAGCGCTTGGCGTAGAAGAGCAGGGGCGTGCCGCAGCGCCAGCAGAAGGGGTAGTAGTGGCGCACGCGGCCGCTTTTGAGCAGGCGGCCACGCTCCTTCAGGTTGCGGGTGATATCCGGGTCGGCCTCCTTGAAGAACTTGCCGGCGAAGCCGAGCTCGCCGAACTCAGGCATCACCTTACCGCTCAGATCCACCGAGAAAAGCGTAGGCAACCCGTGCTTGCGGCCAACCTCCAGGTCGCCGTAGGCGGGGGCGATATGCACGATCCCGGTGCCGTCGTCCAGGGTGACGATCTCGTCGGCCACCACGCGGTAGGCCGTGGCGAGATCGACCTCGTCGCCAGGGCCGGGCACGCCGTCGTAGAGCCGCTCGTAGCGCAGGCCCACCAGGTCGTTGCCTTTGAAGCTGCGCAGCAGCGCGAATCCCTCGCCCAGCACACGCTCGGCCAGGGCCTCGGCCAGCACGTAGCGCTCGCCCTCGTGCTCGACCTCCACATAGGTGGCGCCGTGCTGCACGGCAAGCGCCACGTTGGCGGGGAGCGTCCAGGGCGTGGTCGTCCAGGCCACCATGTTGGCGCCCTTGAGCGCGGTGGCGAGCGGTGAATCGTTGCCGGCGACCGTCTCGCCGGTGAGCAGGAACTTGATGTAGACGCTGGGGTCGTCCACATCGTCGCGGGCGCCCTGGCTCACCTCGTGGTCGCTGAGGCTGGTGCCGCAGCGCGGGCAGTGCATCGTGACCTTATAGTCACGAAAGAGCAGGCTACGATCCCAGAGCTGGCGCAAGATCCACCAGAGCGACTCGATGTAGCTGTTGTCGTAGGTGTAGTAGCCGTCCTCATCCACCCAGTAGGCGATGCGGCGCGTAAAGACCTGCCACTCCTGGATGTACTCCTGCACACTCTCGCGGCAAAGTTTATTGAACTCAGCGATGCCGTACTTCTCGATGTCGGGCTTGCCGGTGAAGCCGAGCTTCTTCTCGACTTCGATCTCCACGGGGAGACCGTGGGTATCCCAGCCTTCGCGGCGCCCGATGATCTTGTAGCCCTGCATGGCGCGGTAGCGCAGCACAATATCCTTGAACGTGCGGCTGATCACGTGGTGCAGGCCGGGGCGACCATTGGCGGTGGGCGGCCCCTCGTAGAAGACAAAGGGCTTATCGCCGGCGGCGAGCGACTTCTCGACGATCCGGTTGGCCTGCCACCAGGCAAGCACCTCGTCTTCGAGCTGCGGAAAGGCCACATTGGTTGGCACGGGCTTGAACATAGGCACCTCCTGACACAACAAAACACCCCGCCCCCACAGAAGGGGACGAGGCGAAATTGCCCCGCGGTACCACCCCGGTTCGACAAGTGCTGAGTGCTGAGTGCTGAGCGCCGGACCTTTCAGCCCGACCAATCGCACCTAGACCGCAGCGCCGTCGCGCTCGGCGAGCGTCTAGCAACGCTCTGTCCCGCTAACGGAGGACAACTCCGGGCGCCGCTACTTAGCACAGGCTGTTCACGCGCCGGCTCAGGGGTGATCTTCGCTGCGCCTTCGACCGTCCGGCTTGCACCGCCCCGGACTCGCTGGTGGCGAACATGCGCAGCTACTCGTCCCCGTCATCGCCATATTGCCGCAAGTATACCAACTCGTAAAAATGCCGTCAAGCCGACTAAAGATGGAGAGTTATCTGGAGCACGAACCCCACGAAAGCCTACGAAGGGCGCGAAGCAGCACATTCGCGCATTCGCGTTCGTGTGCTTCGCCCCCGTTCGCGCCCTTCGTGGTCCAAACGTTCGCGCCCTTCGTGGTCCAAACGTTCGCGCCCTTCGTGGTCCAAACGTTCGCGCCCTTCGTGGTCCAAACGTTC
>ENA-ORBV01006522-ORBV01006522.1-microbial-mat-metagenome-genome-assembly--contig:-NODE-6522-length-20543-cov-4.806215_pt1 | contig 20543 bp, 17 predicted proteins | sample MGYA00237777_ERZ505514 | MGnify/ENA primary metagenome ERZ505514 (study PRJEB26160, sample SAMN06269048) | microbial mat metagenome | isolation source: Oligotrophic lake microbial mat | place... | reverse complement strand
GTGCAACAGCTTCCATGCGGCGTCGTGCTCGCCCCGGTCCGCCAGCATTGCCACGCGCTGGCAACGGGCAGCGGCTGAGCCCGAACGATCCGCAACTGCTGCACCTGGAGCTGCTCACGCTGCTCAGTCAGGGCCGCACGCAGGAAGCAGCCATGCGCGCCCCGCTGCTGGCGGCACACGCACGCCGACTCGGCGACCCCGAGCTGGCGCAGGGTTTGCTGGAGATAGGGCGCGGCGGCGTCGAAGCTGCCGCCCGCCTCGGCCAGGATGACTTCGATCCCGTCGAAGAAGACCAGGCATGGATTGATCTTCTCAAGCTCGTGCCCGCCACGCTGGATGCAGGGCGCTGCCGCAGCCTGTACGTGCTCGAGCGCATGCCGCCCCTGGAGGGGGACACGGTAGAGGTGCTGGGTTTCCAGCCGCGCAAGCCCCTGGCAGACATCGAACGCCGTTGGCGCAAGCGCTTCCCGGTCGAGGTGCCAATGCTGGTGGAACTGTCAGGCGACGCCGACGCTTTGCTGGACGAACCGCAGGCCGTGGCGACATTCCTTGGCAAACACCCCGACGCCTGGCTCAGTGTGCAGGTGCTCAACGATCTGCTGATAGCCACGCGCCTGATGGTGGAGTCGTCGGGAACCCCTGCGGTGCTGTTCGCCGTGTCGGGCCTGTGCGCGCACACTGTGCGGGTGTGCCGTGCGCTGACCGAGGGTGACAGCGCGGCCTGCCGCGTGTGGTGGGGCATGATGGAGAATCGCCCTTTCTTGCGCGCTGTCGCGCAAGCCATTGAGTTCGCGCGCGAATGCGGCGAACTTGATCGTGCCCATGAGCTGATGCGTTGGTGTCTGGCGCTCAACCCGAACGACAACCACGGCTGGCGCGAGCTGGTTGTGCAGCACTGCCTGGCCAAGGATGGCGCCGAGGACGCGCTGCAGTGGCTTGACCGCTACCCCGATGACATGCCGCCGGCAGGCCACCAGCGCGCGCTGGCCTTGTACCTGACAGGCCAGCACGCAGCTGCCGAGACGGTGCTGCGTGCCGTCCACGCCGAGTCGCCGCGGATGGTGGCGGCGCTGCTCCCCGATACGCTGGACCAGCCCCCCGACGATGAGGCTCCCGGCATGCTGCTCGGCGGCGAGGAGGAGGCCTATTACTACCGCGTTGCGATGCGGCCGGTCTGGGTGCGTACAGGCGCGCTCGACTGGCTGCGGGCCCTGAAATTGCCGGCACAGGTGGCCGCTGCGCGCGTCAAGACTGCGGCCAAGGCGAAAAAGGCGTCCAAAGCCGGCGCAGCAGCGGGCAAGTTCGTGCCCGTATCGGGTGGCTTCGCGCCCGCCAAGCCACCAGGCGCGTTTTCCCCAACGCAGGACAAGCGCTTGCGCAAGCAGTTTCCCGACTATGCGCGTGTGCGCGGGTACTTGACCTCAATTGCCTGGTCGCCGGGAATGGTCATGCCCAACATCTGGCTCGGACCGCTGTTGGAAATGAAGCAGTCGGCGCAGCCCGCCAGCGCCAAGGCGCCGACGCTCACTGCCATAAATGCGATGCTCAATGACGTGATGGGCCTGTACAACCAACTCAATGAGGTGGTGCTCACGCACGACCCTCACAACCCGCCGCCGGATGGCATGGAGGACACCGACCTGCGCGCGTGGGCGGCTGGCTTCGTGCAGGGTGCCGAACAATGTGCCAGCCACTGGCGCAGCACTGGCTTTGCGGTCGAGAGCGACAAGATGCCGTTCAAGGCCCTGTATACGCTCGCAGCCCAGGCTGGCACTACGCACACGGCATGGAGGGCGACCAACACCGATGGCCAGGTGCTGCTGACCAGTCTGGCGCCAGACCCGTCGGCGCCGCGCGATCTACTCGCCAGCGGCTTGCGCCCTTTGTGGCAGGTGATCGCGCCGATCCGTCAGCAAAGGGTCAGGCAGCAGGGCCAGTAGGGATGCCCTGCATTGCCCGCGCCGCGCGCGGCGGAAGTTTCGCGGGATGGGCGCGATCAGCGCGGTGATTGATCTGGCAGCGTGGGCCGCAGAAAGGACGAAAAGCAACGCAAGCAGCTATCAAGCGAGGGGCAGACTGCAAGGCTGCACAGCATCAAGAAGCTGGCCAACAGCGGGTGGAGGCAGGGAAGCGGTGACAGAATCGCCACACGGCGCACCCGAAGCTCCCGCCGGGCTTGCCAGCGGCCGAGAGTTGGGCCGAATCGGTGGAATGTTCACGCCGCCTGCCACTCCCATTGATTGCTGCGGCAGCGACGCGCGAAAAGGGGTTTTGTGACTGCCGTTTTCGGCATCCAATTGATGCGCGTCGCGTCCCGCAATGAGAGTCAGCACGAGTTGCATATGAAGAACACGAACGCCGAAGTGGATTGGTACTTCGATCAGGCAGAAAAATGGCAACAAGAGCTGAAACTGCCCAGAACGATTCCACTGGATTGCGCGCGGGTTGAAGTAATGAAATGGGGTCGCCCTGTAACGCACTGAACGTCAACAATGTCGTCCGGATTCACACGTTTGAGGATCAATGCGCATTCTTGCTCTTCAACGGCGTCTTGCTCAACGATCCGGCGAACATTTTCATTCAACAAACAAAGAGCGTTCAATCATGGCGGGTAGATTCCCCGCCGCTTGGGGCGTCCCCTCTTTGATCCCGCGGCTGCCGATACCCGCCCCTTGGGGCGGGGAAATCCAAGCGGCGCGTCCAATCCGGTTCAACAACGCCAAGTCGATCAAGAAACTTTGAGAACCTCGAAGACGGTGCGCCCGTCGATCAATCCGTCGAGTGGTTTTCCGGCGTTACGCTTGCGCAGTGCGTGCCGTACTTGGGCACGCAGCCCGAAGCGAACTGACCCCGGCATAGGTGAACCTCTTCGTCGATTAAGGAACTCCGGCGCCGCGGCGCCAGGTCCTCACGAAGCATGCCGTGCAAACCGCCTGCGAGTGAGGCTGGTCTACGCTGAAGAACTGCGAGTTCATTCAAACTGCCCAATCATCGGGCTTCGAGATACCCGTTGCAGCGGACACGAATCTCAAGTAGCAACAGAATCTCGCCAAACGCCAAACGCCAAACGCCAGATCGCGATCGTTGTCCTCACGACCACCAGCTGGCCCAGGATAAAGGCCACGGTCAAAATGGTTGTGCAGACAGTGAACGACGCAACCGTGGGAAGTTACACCGAGGTGAAAATACCGTGCCGCCTTTAAAGGCACTGCCGACGTAGTCTATTCCCCCGCCCGGACCGTCGGAAAACGCGACCTTTGTTCCAGTTCGAAGATCGGCACGGTGTTGCGGATATACAGGTTTCTGGCATCCACCAGCGGCTGGTAGTCCCAGGCGATGCCCTGGTCGCGCAGGATGGTGTTGAGATAACGCCGTCGACGCTGGCTGGCGACGACGGTCTGGCGCAGCGTGTCGAGATCCCAGCGCACGGCGATTTCCTCGCGCAGGCTGGCGACGCGCCCGGCATGGTCCGCCTTACCGGCCAGATTGACGCGCTCCAGCGGATCGTTGACCACATCGTACAACTGGTCGGGATCGGTGGGGCAGAACACGAACTTGAAGGCGCCGCGCCGGATCATGATGCCTGGCGCACTGGCGCCTTCACCCATGTATTCACCGATGACCTCGTCATGGCCCGGGTTGCCAGTCAGGTGCGGTACCAGGGAGCGGCCATCGGTCACCACCTCTGCATGCAGTGGCCGACCGTCGTTGGCAAGCTCGAGCAGCGTAGGCAGGATATCGATGTGTGACACCGCGGCCGCCACACGGCGCGGCTGAAAGCGCTTTGGCGCATGCACGATCATCGGCACGCGGGCGGCATTCTCGAACCAGTTCATCTTGAACCACAGGCCGCGTTCGCCCAGCATGTCGCCGTGGTCGCTGGTCACCATGGTGATGGTGTCGTCGGCAAAACCACTTTCCTGCAGCGCCTGCATCAGGTCGGCAAAACGTTCATCGATGTAACTGACCGAGCCGTAGTAGGCGTGGCGCGCATTGCGCACTTCGGCGGGCGTAGGCGCCGGGTCCTGCATGCCGATGCCGTTGATGATGCGCTGGCTGTGCGGGTCCATGGGCACATCGTGCACGCCGAGCTTGGGCATGTCGATGTCGGCGTGGGCATAACGGTCCCAGTGTTCGCGCCGTGCGAGATACGGATCGTGCGGGCTGATCAAGGACACAACCAGGCAAAACGGTTGCGCGTTCTGCCCTGCCGAACCCTTTTTGCGCGCCAGATCGAACAGATGCCGCTTGGCGTGGAACACAACCTCGTCGTCATAGTCGAGGTAGGCCGATCGCGTGCAGATGCCAGCCTGGCGCACCACGTCCATGTTGTGAAACCAATCGAGTCTCGCCTCCGGTTGGTCCCAGTTCGGCACCCAGGCGAAGTCGGAGGGGTAGACATCGGTGGTCAGGCGCCGGTGAAACCCATGCAACTGGTCTGGCCCGCAAAAATGCATCTTGCCCGACAGCGTGGTGTCGTAACCCAGTGCCGACAGATGGTGCGCAAAGGTGGGGATTTCGGCGGCAAACTCCGCAGCATTGTCCCAGGCGCCGATCTGCGACGGAAGCCGCCCCGACATGAACGCATAACGGGCCGGCGCGCACAGCGGGTAGTTGCAATAGGCTGCGTCGAACACCACGGCCTGCTCCGAAAACGCCTGCATGGCCGGCATCCGGACCACCTTGTGGCCATAACTCGGCATGAACTGCGGCGCCAGCTGGTCGAGCATGAAAATGAGGAAATTGGGTTTTCTGGAAGCCATGTATTTTCTCCTCTTGCATTGTTGCCCGTGGCATGGGATGGAAACAAACAGGACATCGAGCCGCCTTGTGACATGCCGATGACTTTCCCTGTCGGCTCAGGTCATTGTGTGGAGCATGGATGCCGGTGCCAAGCGGAATATTTTCATATTGACTTGAATTTTTTTCACTGTCGGATTGAAGCCGATTACCAAGGACTGCCGCCCGACCCGGACCCCGGTGAGGGGACCCTGGATTTCGCGGGTTTACCCGTGGCTGGCTCAGCTATTGGCCAGGTCGCAGGATCCCGTCGTTGCGTGGTTGCGCCTGATCGAGTCAGACTGCGCGGCCATTGCGTGGGCCCACCAGCACGAGCAGTTGCATCCGCGCCCGCTCAGGGCGGGATCACGGCAGCAGCACGGAAGGGGTTGAACCCTGTCACCAGCGCCGCGCCCAGCAACACCAGTGCTCCGCCCAGGTAGATGCCCGGGCTGAGCGCCTCGTCCAGGATCAGGTGGCCCCAGGTCACGCCGAAAATGGGAATGAAGAACATCGGGCTCATGGCAGCGACGGGGGTCATGTGGCGCATGATGCGCAAGTGCATCCAGAAGGCGAGGCCGGATGTCACGACTCCCAGGATGAACACGATAAGCATTGTCAGCGGCGTGAAGTGCGCCTGTGGCCAGGTCCAGACACCCACCGGCAACAGGATCAGCAGGCCGATTGCATGTGCTGGCGCAGCTATCGCCAACGGCTCCATGCGGCGCGTGGCACGTTTCATCAGGGGTGTTGCAAAGCCGAAGAAGAATGCACCCAGGATCGCCGCCGCTGCACCTTGCAAGACCTCGCGCGTGGGTTCGACCGGACCGAGCCCAACGACCAGGCCTACTCCGGTCAGCCCGATCAGGCCGCCAAGCAACTTCTTGCCGGTGAGTGTGTCTTCCTTGAGCCAGGCCGACGCGGCGGTGCCAAACACTACCGCCATGGTGTTGAGCAGTGCCACATAACCCGCTGGCAGATGGAGTGCAGCCCAGGTGAAACACAGGAACGGCGCGGCAATCGACAGCAATCCCAGTAGCGCCAGTTCGCGCCAGTGTTCGCGCGGCCAGCGCTGACCGATCCAGACCATGATCAGGCCCAGCGTCAGACTGGCGATGGCCATGCGCGTGGTGGCGAGAACACCGGGACCGAGCAAGGGGCTGGCGATGCGAACCATCGGGAACGACGCTCCCCACAACGCAGACAAGGCGATCAACTGCGCGAAGTATTTGAGGTTCACTGTGGCGATTGTCTCCGACACGGCAATGCCCGTTGGCGGTCTGTTGACCGGCGCGGCATCACCGACAATCCCGGCGCTGGGCGCCTGCCCGGATTTTTACCCAATTGCACCATGCAACTGCAGGACGTACTTTTCTCCCAGGGATTCGGCACCCGGCGGGTCTGTGCCGGCCTGGTGCAGCAAGGCCTGGTACAGGTGTATGCAGCGCCGGACGCGAGCGTGCCCGTTGTCTGCGCCGATCCGGCTGCCGAGTTCGCTCCCACCGGGCTGCGCATCCGTGTGCAGGGTGTGGACTGGCCATACCATGCGCTGGCCTATCTGATGTTGCACAAACCGGCGCGCACCGAGTGTTCACAAAAGCCGTCGACCTACCCCAGCATCTATACCCTGTTGCCCTCGCCGCTGCGAATGCGCCCGCACAAGAGCGCCATTTGGGGCGTGCAGGCGGTGGGGCGGCTGGACCAGGACACGACTGGCTTGTTGTTGCTTAGCGACGACGGCAAATTCATCCATCGCATGAGTTCGCCGAAAACGCATCTGCCCAAGGTGTATGAGGTCACCGTCAAGCATCCGCTCGAAGACAGGCAGCTGCAACGCCTGCGCGACGGCGTGGTGCTCGACGACGACCCGAGACCGGTGCGCGCCGCCGCCTGCACGGTAGTCGACGCGGACGGCACGGGTTTGCAATTGCAGCTGACCCTGACCGAGGGCAAGTACCACCAGGTCAAGCGTATGCTGGCGGCGGTTGGCAACCGGGTTGAGTCCTTGCACCGTTCCCGCATTGGCGCGCTGGAGTTGCCATCGGACCTGTTGCCAGGGCAGTGGCGCTGGCTGGGCGCGCAGGAGCTGGCGCAACTGCAGGCGCCACCTGCCTGACTTTGATGAGTCGGAGTGACGCGCCCCGAATCATCAAACAATCCGGGAATCGCTGGTTCTGACCGCGAAGCTTCCCGCCGTTTCGATTGTGAGTTATTTCGCGTGAAGAGCGGGGTCCAGTCCAGTGTTGCGCGCTTTGAATACCTGCAGAGGTGTCTCGCGCCAATGCCGTTACTGCGAGCGCAGCCAACCCTTCGGCAATCGGTGCCAATGGGCCAGCGCGCCGGGCGTCCACGCCGGGCCAACTCCAATCGCGCAGATGGTTTTTGTTGCATGCCATGGGACTGGCGTGACCATCTGATTGGTGCGCGTGGCTCTGTGGCATGCGCAAATGTTTCCGTCTGCCCGGCGCGGACGCCCGACCCGCCCGCTGTAGTGGCTGGCCGTAGGCGGATCAAACCCCCGGACCTCCGGGGGCGCTGGATTCGTCTGGATGTTTCGGTTTGCTCAATCCCAGGCCAACTAGCGATCCAGTCGGGCGTGGCGGGTGGCTGCGCCGAGGCGCTGGAGCTATTCGCGCAGGCCACAGAGTCTTGCGCAGCGGCCATGGTGGTCGCGCCAACCGCATGGCATAGCAAACGCACGAGCGGGTGCGCAACCGCCACGGCGCGGACGCCCGACGCACTGGCCAACCGGCTGCAGGAGCCGAAGGCGGGCCGCACGCCGGTCAGGCATGCAGCGGGCCCGAAGTTGCAGGCCTGCTGCCGTACAAAATCACGCGCGCAATGTTCTGGCGTCCAGACTCCTAGTCCACCGATTGCAGGAACCCGGTCACCAGGCTGGTCGTTGCTGCCGTCTGGTCGCGGTGCGGCGAGTGGCCGCATTGCACCAGCCTGTGCCGTGTTACCGCACCCGTGCGCGGGCAAATTTCGTCGATCTGGCGCATGCTTCCGTAAGGATCGTCCAGGCCCTGTATGGCCAGCAGTGGTGCCGTGATCTGTTGGCACTCGGGTCGGATGTCGAAGCCGCGAAATGCGGGGTTGAGCCAGGCGTCGTTCCATTGCCAGAACGCGCAGTCCACATCGGCGTGATACCGCGCCAGGCGCGGGCCCAAGTCGCCGGATTCGAAAGCCGTCCGGGCCTGACCGATGGATGCCAGGGAGACTTCTTCCACCACGACATGCGGCGCCATCACGATGCAGGCGGCGACCGGATAACGGCTGGCATGGAGCAGGGCGATGCTGCCCCCGTCGGAGTGGCCCAGCAACACCGGCGCCCGGTCTATACCCAGCCGGGCCCGCAGCGCGGGCAACACGTCGAACGCTTCGTGGTGCATGTAGTCCGGCAACAGGCGCCCCTGACGCGCACCATTGACGACACGCGGTGCGGCGCGGACCTCTGGCACCGGGTCGGACGCGCCATAACCGCGCCGCGAATACACCCAGCCGCCGCGTCCGCTGGCGGCGCAGACCTGTGCCGGCCAGTCGCGCCACATGGCGACCGATCCCAATCCCTCATGCAGAAACACCAGTGGCGCCCGGGCCGGTGCGCCCGCAGGCGCGGTCAGTTGCTGCACTTCCAGCTGGTACGCGCCCAGGTCAACACGTTGCATGCGGGTGATCGTAGCGGATGGCGCGTGCCGTTATGCTTGAGGGCATGCAGCTGTTTCTGGATTCCTTCTGGCGCGCGGCGGCCTACTGCCTGCGACCACAGGTGATCGCGCTCTCGTTCCTGCCGCTGATTCTGATGGTAGCGCTGGCAATGGGTCTCTTCTACCAGTTTTGGGAACCCGCCCTGATCTGGGTGATGGCGGCTTTGGAATCCTCGTCCCTCATTGCCTCGATGCTGGCCTGGCTCGACAACGTGGGAGCAGGCGGGTTCAAGACGGTGGTTGCCCCGCTGCTGGTGATTGTTGCGGTCACTCCAGTGATCGTCGTCGTCTGCCTGCTGGTGGTGGCACTGCTGATGTTGCCAGCCATCGTGTCGCTGGTGGCGCAAAGGCGCTTTGCGCAACTGGAGCGCAAACATGGCGCATCCTGGATGACGGTGCTGGTCTGGTCACTCGGGTCGACGGTGCTGGCGCTGCTGGCAATGCTGGTGTCGATTCCGCTGTGGCTGGTGCCGCCACTGATCCTGATTCTGCCGCCGTTGATCTGGGGCTGGCTGACGTACCGCGTGATGGCCTATGAAGTGCTGGCGGACCACGCCAGTCGCGAGGAACGCCTGGAGATCTTTCGCCGTCACCGCGGTTGGTTGTTTGCCATCGGTGTGGTCGCTGGTTTTCTGGGCGCTGCACCGAATCTGGTGTGGGCCTTTGGAGCAGCTTTCGTGGTCGGTTTTGTGATGCTGCTGCCGTTTGTCATATGGGTCTACACCCTGGTATTCGCCTTCTCGGCCTTGTGGTTTGCCCATTACGGCCTGGGCGCCTTGCAGTCCTTGCGCGCCGAACTGGCCGCGGCGACGGTGGCCGTCGGCGCTCCGGAACCGGCCCCTATACTCGCCCTGCCCGATGCCAAACCCTGAAAACCTGTCCCCTGGTGCAACACCGGCCAGCTTTGGCCTGATCATCATCGGTGACGAGATCATGTCGGGCAAACGCGCCGACAAACATTTGCCGGCAGTGATCGAGCGCCTGCAAGCGCGTGGTCTGCAACTCGAATATGCGGACTATGTGGGAGATTCGCCACCACGCATCACGGCCAGCTTGCGGCGCGCGTTTCAGTCCGGCGATCTGGTGTTCTCCTGCGGCGGCATCGGTGCCACGCCCGACGACCATACGCGCCAGTGTGCGGCGGCCGCGCTGGAGGTGCCGCTGCTGTTGCACCCACAGGCGCGCGAACTGATACAGCAGCGCATGCAAGACGTGGCGGCGGAGCAGGGAACTGCCTTTGAGCCGGACCGCCCGGACAACTTGCACCGCCTCAACATGGGTGTGTTTCCGGCTGGCGCACACATCATTCCGAACCCTTACAACAAGATTCCCGGCTTCAGTTGTGGCCATGTGCACTTCGTTCCTGGTTTTCCCGTGATGGCGTGGCCAATGGTGGAGTGGGTACTCGACACGCATTACGCGCATCTGTGCCACCGCAGCACCTGGGTCGAAAAGTCGGTCATCGTGTATGGCGCCATGGAGGCAACCCTGACCCCATTAATGGAGGAGATCGAACAACTCTTCCCCGGTATCAAGGTATTCAGCCTGCCCAGTGTGGACCACCCGGAGTATGGGCGGCATATCGAACTCGGCGTCAAGGGCGCGGCTCCCGGGGTTGATGGGGCCTATGCGGCGCTCATGTCGGGTCTGGGTCGATTTGCTGCCAAGCTTGGCCCCGAACTGGTGCGCAGTTAGCATGCACCGTATTGGTGCATAGACGGTTGGTGAGCGTGTTTGGTGCGGGGCTTTGCTTTTTCTCCGGGGCGAAAATCGTATGCCCCGCGGAAAGCGTTGAAACACGAGGCAAAATAGAAAGTTCGGCAGTTTGGTCCCGTTTGCGCGGCTGGCACAAAAACTGCGATTGATACCCGGTACCCATTTTCGTAACCGCCCAACAGGAGTATTTGATGGCAAAGACCGTCGCAGACGTGATCAAGATGGTGAAAGAGAACGAAGTCAAGTTTGTTGATTTCCGTTTCACCGACACCCGTGGCAAGGAGCAGCACGTGACCGTGCCTGTGTCGCATTTCGATGAGGATAAGTTCACTGCCGGCCACGCGTTCGACGGTTCATCCATCGCCGGCTGGAAGGGCATTGAAGCCTCTGACATGTTGCTGATGCCCGACCCGAACACGGCCAACCTCGATCCTTTCTTCGAGGAAACCACGATGTTCATCAGTTGTGACGTCGTCGAACCAAGCGACGGCAAGGCCTACGACCGCGATCCGCGCTCCGTCGCAAAACGGGCCGAGGCCTACCTCAAGGCTTCCGGCATGGGCGACACCGCCTTCTTCGGACCGGAGCCGGAGTTCTTCATTTTTGACGACGTGCGCTGGGGTGCCGACATGTCGGGCTCGTTTGTGAAAATCGACGAATACGAAGCACCGTGGAACTCAAGCAAGAAGATCGATGGCGGCAACAAGGGCCATCGCCCGACCGTCAAGGGCGGGTACTTCCCGGTGCCGCCGGTGGACAGCACACAGGACCTGCGCGCTGAAATCTCGCTGATCCTGGAGTCGCTCGGTGTCCCGGTCGAAGTGTTCCACCACGAGGTCGGGGGCGCCGGGCAGAACGAGATCGGCACCAAGTTCAGCACGCTGGTGCAACGCGCCGACTGGACGCAGATCCTCAAGTACGTGGTGTGGAACGTGTCGAACTCCTATGGAAAGACGGCGACCTTCATGCCCAAGCCGCTGGTCGGGGACAACGGTTCCGGCATGCACGTGCACCAGTCGGTCTGGAAGGACGGCAAGAACCTGTTCGCCGGTGACGGATATGCAGGGCTGTCGGACTTTGCCCTGTATTACATCGGCGGCATCATCAAGCACGCGCGCGCGCTCAACGCCATCACCAACCCGGGTACCAACAGTTACAAGCGGCTCGTGCCCGGCTTTGAGGCGCCAGTCAAGCTGGCCTATTCGGCGAAGAACCGCTCCGCATCGATCCGCATTCCCTATGTGGCCAATCCGAAGGGGCGGCGCGTCGAGGCACGTTTCCCGGATCCGTTGATGAATCCGTACCTGGGCTTCTCGGCGCTGTTGATGGCCGGGCTGGATGGTGTCGAGAACAAGATCCATCCCGGTGAGGCAGCGTCCAAGGACCTGTACCACCTGCCCCCAGAGGAAGATGCCAAGGTTCCGACCGTGTGCCATAGTCTGGACCAGGCGCTGGACTACCTGGACAAGGGCCGTTCCTTCCTGACCAAGGGCGGTGTATTCTCAGACAGCATGATCGATGCCTATATTGAACTCAAGATGACGGAAGTCACGCGCATGCGCATGACCACCCATCCGATCGAGTTCGAAATGTACTACTCGCTCTAACTTTCGTGAGGTCCGCTCTTCATCCCGCATCATGAAAGTGATTTCACGTTAACGCGCCGCCGCCGGCATCCGCGACCGCGGATGTGGGGGAAAGTGTTGTGACAAAGGGACGGTTTGCGCCGTCCTTTCTTTTGGGGCCTTTGGCCCGGCTTTGAAAATTCGGGCCAATTGGCGCATACTGACTGACCGTCCAAGTCAGGCCGGTGGTGCGGAGGTAGCATGAAACATTTCCCATTGGTGGTTTTTGCGTGTCTGCTGGCAGTTGTCGGCACTTCGGCGCATGCCCAGATTTATCGTTGTGGCAACGAATACACGAACACCGTGTCGGAAGCGAACAAGGGCCAATGCAAACTGGTGGAAGGCGGAAACGTCACTGTGGTGCAAGGGTTCAGACCCCCACCCCCGACAGTGGTTGCCGTACAACCGGTACGGGTTGCGACCGCATCGCAGGTCGGCACGCGGGTGGACTCGGCGGAGCAGCGCGGACGTGATTCGGACGCGCGCCTGATTCTGGATTCTGAACTCAAGAAGGCGGAGACCCGCCAGGCTGAACTGGTGCGTGAGTTCAACGCTGGTGAACCAGACAAGCGCGGGGATGAGGCACGCAACCACCAGAAGTACCTTGACCGTGTCGCCGAACTCAAGGCCAGCATCGCCCGCAACGAGAGCGACATTGCCGGTATCCGGCGTGAGTTGTCACGTGTCCCTGCCACCAAGTAGCGGGCTTGACCACATCCTATCGCGACCACTGCGGCGCGCCGCCGGCAAATACCTACCTTCGGTCATTTGACCTGTTGGCCACCCTGGTGGCCGTGGTGCGCACCGACGGAACTGTGCTCTACGCCAACTCGGCGCTTGAGGACGCCTTGGGAACCTCGCGCCGCCTGATCGAAGAGTCCCAGTTTGCCGACTGCTTCACTGAACCACTGGCGCTGCAAAATGCCCTGGCCGGCGCCGGTGGCAATGAGTTTGCCGCCATGCGTTACGACGCCTGGCTCAAGCGCCTGAACCACGAACCGATTCCGGTGCATGTCATCGTGACCCAGACCGAGTCGCCCCACCAGGTGATCGTGGAACTGCTGCCGCAGGAGCAGCAGGCGCGCCAGGACCGGGAGGAGCGGCTGGCGGACCAGGCCCAGGCCAACAAGGAGCTGATCCGCAACCTGGCGCATGAGATCAAGAATCCGCTGGGCGGGATTCGCGGCGCTGCCCAGTTGCTGGAGATGGAAATCGACGAGCGTGGCCTCAAGGAATACACGCAGGTCATCATCCGCGAGGCCGATCGCCTGCAGGCCCTGGTGGATCGGCTGCTGGCGCCGCATCGCAGGGCGCACCGGGTCGAAGACGTCAACATCCATGAGGTCTGCGAGCGCGTGCGTTCGCTGATCGTGGCCGAATTCCCGCGTGGCCTGAAGGTGGTGCGCGACTACGACACCTCGATCCCGGAGTTGCGCGCGGACCGCGAGCAGTTGATTCAGACGGTGTTGAACATTGCGCAAAACGCCTGCCAGGCCCTGTCTGAACGTATGCTGACGGGCGACGCTGTGCTGACGCTGCGCACACGCGTGGCACGGCAAATTACATTTGGCAAACAACGCTACCGGTTGGCACTGGAATTGCATGTCATTGACAACGGGACTGGTGTACCAGACTCGATCAAGGATCGCATTTTCTATCCGCTGGTGTCGGGTCGCGAAGGTGGTTCGGGCTTGGGGCTCACGTTGGCGCAGACATTCGTTCAACAGCACCAGGGCCTGATCGAGGTGGAAAGCGCACCCGGTTGCACCGATTTCAAGATACTGATTCCCTTACCTTAGACCGCGAGGCAAATAGAACCATGAAGCCGATATGGATAGTGGACGACGACCAGTCCATCCGCTTCGTACTGGAGAAGGCGTTGTTGCGCGAGAACCTCGCCACGCGCAGCTTTACCAATGCCCGCGACGTGCTCAGTGCGATGGCCGGTGCGACCGAGAAAGACGGTCCGCAAATCCTGGTCAGTGACATCCGTATGCCGGGCGGGTCCGGTCTGGAACTGCTGGAAAAGGTGAAGCAGAAGTACCCAGGCCTGCCGGTCATTATCATGACGGCGTTCTCCGACCTGGACAGTGCGGTATCGGCGTTCCAGGGGGGTGCTTTCGAGTACCTGCCCAAACCCTTCGACCTGCCCAAGGCGGTAGAACTGATTCGCCGTGCGGTGCAGGAGAGCCAGCGCGAGGAGGTGGCCGAGTTGCGCGTGGAAGGCGCGCCGGAGATGCTTGGTCAGGCGTCGGCGATGCAGGACGTGTTCCGCGCCATCGGGCGGCTGAGCCAGAGCAATGTCACGGTCATGATCACCGGTGAGTCGGGTACCGGCAAGGAGCTGGTCGCGCGCGCCTTGCACAAACATTCGCCACGCGGCAGCGCTGGCCACAACGGCCCCTTTGTTGCCATCAATACCGCCGCGATCCCGAAGGACCTGCTCGAGAGCGAGTTGTTCGGCCACGAGCGCGGCGCCTTTACCGGCGCGCAGACCATGCGCCGCGGGCGCTTCGAGCAGGCCGACGGAGGCACCCTGTTCCTGGACGAAATCGGTGACATGCCGTTTGACCTGCAAACCCGGCTGTTGCGGGTGCTCAGTGACGGCCACTTCTACCGGGTTGGCGGCCATAGCGCCGTCAAGACCAATGTGCGGGTGATCGCGGCCACCCACCAGGACCTGGAGCAGCGGGTGCGCGAGGGCGCCTTTCGCGAAGACCTGTTCCACCGCCTCAACGTGATCCGGCTGCGTCTGCCAGCCTTGCGCGAACGGCGCGAGGATATTCCCATGCTGACGCGCCACTTCCTGGCGGCGAGTGCGGTGCAACTGGGTATAGAGCCGAAACGCATCACCGAAGCTGCGCTGACGCGTCTGGCCGGCTTTGCTTTTCCTGGCAACGTGCGCCAACTCGAAAACATCTGCCACTGGCTGACGGTGATGGCACCGGCCCAGATGATCGAGGCGAAAGACCTGCCGCCGGAGGTGCTGGCGGGTTCCGACCTTGGCCCGCTAGTGCCGCCCGCGCCCGCTGTCGGGCCGGCACATCCGGTCGCGGCTGCAACTATTGCCAACCCGGCGCCGTTGCAGGCGCCGGACGTGCAACCCGTTTCCGGGGAATTGCCGCAACACACCGTGCCACTGCTTTCACCTGCGGCAAGCCACTGGGAAGTGGAGCTCGGTTCGGAAGCCATGACACTGCTGGCCGATGGCCACCACGATGTGTGGGACATCCTGACACGCCGCTTTGAGTCGCGCATGATCGCGTCGGCACTGGTGTTTACCAAGGGGCGGCGGATTGAAGCGGCCAACAAACTTGGCATCGGACGCAACACCATCACGCGCAAGATCCAGGAGCTGGGGCTGGAGTGAGCGGCCGCGCAGCCGCGCACGTCAGTGCAGCGGCTCAGGTGGCTATGTCGGCGATGACCGGCGCGTGGTCGGAAGGCCGTTCGTTCCTGCGCGGGGTCTTGTCGATGGTGCAGGCGCGCACACCGGCCTTGAGCGCGTCGCTGACCAGCACATGGTCGATGCGCAGGCCGCGGTTGCGGCGAAACCCGAAGTCGCGGTAGTCCCACCAACTGTAGCTTTTGGGCGTCTGCTCGAACAGGCGATACGCATCGTGCAGCCCCAGCGCAACCAGGGCGCGCAGATGGTAGCGTTCTTCTTCGGTACAGTGAATCGTGTCCTTCAGGCCCACCGGGTCCCATACATCGGCATCGTCAAAAGTGATGTTGCAATCGCCCATCAGCACCAGTTTGGGGTTTTGCTCCAGTTCGGTGCGCACCCAGTTGCGCAGCGCCTTGAGCCAGAACATCTTGTATTCGAACTTCTCGCTGCCCGGCGCCTGGCCGTTCGGGAAGTAGGCGCCGATCACGCGCACACCGTCCACCGTCGCAGCAATCACGCGCGCCATGTCGTCGGCAAAACCGGGAATGTTCTTGACTACCGCTAGCGCCGGCTGGCGCGACAGCAGCGCCACGCCGTTGTAGGTCCTCTGGCCGAACCACTGCGCGAGGTAGCCGGCTGCCGCGAAGTCGGCCGCCGGAAACTTGTCGTCCGTCATCTTGGTTTCCTGTAATACCAGTACGTCGACGGGGTTGGCACGCAGCCATTCAAGTACCTGCGGCAGGCGCACGGTCAGGGAGTTGACGTTCCAGGTGGCAAGTTTCATCTGGTTAAAAATCCTTTTTCAATAAAATATTTGAGGATTTGGTGCGAGTTGTAGCGACGCATCTGGCTACACCAATGCTCGCCGCGTCTTTCGATTGTGCCGGTGGACCAGTGCGTTGATCCTGCAAATGTTACCGCCGACTTGAATCTGACCAGGGCGCCGATTTCGACTGACCAGGCAGCAACTGGCCGCGAAACGCGCCAAGCCTCGCTGACTGCAACTTCGCATGATCACTGATTCTCGGCGCACCTGATCAAATCGGCGTCAGCACCTGCAGTCGCCAGCTACTGCCCCTCAGCTTACGTCGCCTGAGCATAATGAACCCAAACCGCCGCGCCTGCCTGGCCATTGTCGGCGTCGCATACACCAACCACTCGGGACTTCGAAGCGCATACCCATTGCAGCCGAAGCAGGAATGACAAGGACCCACAGATGAACGAGCAGGACGCAAGACAACTTGTTCTGGTGCGCGCCATCGAGACGGCTGATCGGAACTTTGAACTCCTGAGCCAGGATGACCGGGTCTACGCCAGTCGCGCCGCGAAAGAACTGGCCAGTTGGCAAGCGTCCGATACCGGCTCGGAGGTCACGCGGGAACAGTTCCTGCGGCAACGTGCAACGCAGGTCTTGACAAAAATCACGGAGAGAACGCCAACCTTTTCGCGCGCCCTTGAGCACCGAAATTCCCCTGCTTGGTTGTCATTCATGTTGCCGCTCCTGTCGTTCCTGGCAGGCGCTGGCCTCGACAGAATCACGGATCCGCACCGTGTGGATCTCATCTCGGCACCGTTACTGGTGATCATCGGCTGGAACCTTCTCGTCTACTTGGCGATGTTTGTATGGGCATGCATTCCCTCGACCCGGGACGGCTGGGATCCCGGGGCCATGCTGCGTCGCTTCGTGAACCGCCACCGCTCTTTGCCGCGCAAGCTGCCGAGCATCCTGACGCTTGCCATCGGCGCATTTGCCGTGGAATGGGCCACGATGAGCAGAAGGTTGACAATGGCCAGGGTCGGACGTGCGCTGCATGTGAGCGCGGCGCTATTTGCGCTCGGCGCGATGCTGTCCTTGTATGCCCGGGGTCTGCTTTCACAATACGCCGCCGGATGGGAAAGCACCTTCCTGAGTGCAAGCCAGGTTCAGGCGTTCCTGTCAGTGTTGTTCGCACCTGCCGTCGCCGTCTTTCCCCTGCAAGGCTTTTCCGTCGCGGAAATCGAGGCACTTGAATTCCGGCGAGTACCTGCCGCCATGGGCGCGGCACGCTGGGTGCATCTGTATGCCGCTACCTTGTTCCTGCTGGTCGTACTGCCGCGACTGCTCCTCGCTTTCCTCGCACACTGGCATGCCATCAAACTGGCGAGGAATTTTCCGATCGACCTGGAGCATCCCTACTTCCGCAAGCTCGGCGCTTTCATAGGTGCCGCAGCGGGCAGCCTGCGGGTGCTGCCTTACAGCTTCACGCTGGACGAAGCGCGCGTCAAGGGTCTCGCCGCAGTCACTGCCATGCTGCTCGGCGAACAGGCACGTGTCCTGTTGCGCCCTTCCACCGCTTACGGTGATGAACCGCCGGAGGCGTTGCGGGACATCCACCCGGACGATCCCGACGTGACGCTGACCGCCGTGCTCTTCACCCTTGCTGCCACGCCAGAGAAGGAAAACCATGGTGCTTTCCTGGATGGGGTCAGGCGTAGGTCAGCGCGCGGCATCGCCGTGCTGATCGACGAGTCCGGATACCTGGAGCGCGGCGGCAACCAGGGCGGCGGCAACGCTCGCATGGTCGAGCGCCGGGCCCTGTGGGAGCAGTTCTGCAACTTCCACCAGACGCCTGCGACGTTTGTGAACCTGCTTGACCCTGGCGCCTGTCCACTGGACGTCGGTGTCGGCGTGCGATTGTCGAAGCAGCCATGAACGACGGCCCGGTTCACATCCAGTTCGTGCTGGTGTCGCACACCAACAGCGGCAAGACCACGTTGGCCCGAACGCTGCTAGGTCTTGACATCGGCGAAGTACGCGACGCCGCCCATGTCACAACGATGAGCGAGTCGCATACCTTGCTGCGCAGCACCTTCGCAGACACCCTGAGCCTGTGGGATACCCCAGGTTTTGGTGATTCGGTCCGGCTCCTCAGGCGCCTGGGCATGTCCGACAACCCGGTCGGCTGGTTCCTGCGGGAGGTGCTCGACCGCTACCGCGACCGCTCGTTCTGGCTGAGTCAACAGGCGCTCAGGTCGGCACGGGACTGCGCCGACGTAGTGCTTTACCTCGTCAACGCGTCCGAGGACCCCGGGGACACCGGCTACCTTGCATCCGAAATGAAGATACTGGAATGGTTGAAAAAACCGGTGCTCGTGTTGCTCAACCAGATCGGCCCGCCGCTGCCAGGACCGCAGGCCGAACGCGAAGAGGAGCGTTGGCGTCGGCACCTTGAGCAATACCCGACGGTCCGGGACGTGCTGGCCCTGGACGCATTTGCCAGATGCTGGGTCCATGAGCGCGTTTTCTACGAAGCGGTTGCCAAATTGGTGGACGCGCCAAGGTCAGCCGGTTACGCACGCCTTCTGGCCACTTGGGAAAGTAACAACCAGCAACGATTCGCCGATGCCATCCGCCTGACTTCGTCGCTGCTTGTTGGGGCGGCACTGGACCACCAAGCGTTCGAACCCCCTAAGAAAAGCCGCATCAAGTCGGCGTTGCGGGCAGTCGGTCTGGCCGAGGAGGATGATGAACAGCGCAGGAAGCAGGCGATGAATGCCCTGGTAGATCGGTTGGATCGAAACATCGGAAAAACCACCAGGCAATTGCTGGTGTTGCACAGGATTGAACCCGGGGAGGCCATCAGGATCAACGCCAGGGTACAGAAGAATTTTGTCGTCCGTGCCCCGGTCGACAAGGCGCAGGCCGGCCTGCTTGGTGCAGTCTTTTCTGGAGCCGCCACCGGTTTGACCGCCGACCTGGTCTCAGGCGGACTGACCCTGGGCGCGGGCGCACTGCTTGGCGGAGTGCTGGGCGCCCTCACCTTCGCCGGCGCCGCCTGGGGCTTCAACTCGATGACAGACAGAAACCAACCCGCGGTGCGATTCACGCATGAATTCATGCGCGAGTTGTTGGCCTCCAGCATCCTGCGCTACTTGACCATTGCCCACTTCGGGCGAGGCCGGGGCAACTTCGAGGAGGGCGAGGCCCCCTCGTTTTGGTGTCAGGAGGTCGAAAGTGCCGTGGCGGCGGAAAACGACCGATTGCTCGATGTGTGGCGGACATTGCCCACGCAACATGGAGTGGATGAAGCCTGCGACTTGATGACGCCAATCGTCACACGCATTGCCACCCGCACCCTGGGTCGACTGTACCCGGACGCGTTCAGGGGCAACGGACCAAAATAGCGCACGACCTTCCAATTCCGGTAAATGCTTGGGGCGGGTCCGGCGCCAAACGCGGTTCTGTCGCAATAAAGGCATGCAAATTGCCATGGTATACAACAGCGTAGTGAGCGAAGATGCCGAGATGAACAGGGACCTGCTCGAGGGTGATGACTCCATTGCACATCGACGATGGAGATTTGCTGACCGACAACAACTGGGTCGAGAACCAGATCCGGCCGATTGCAACAGGCAGAGCCCAGCTGGCTGTTCGCAGGATCACTGCGCGCAGGCAAGGGCGCTGTCGCAGTCACGACGCTGGTGCATTCGACGCGCATCAACGGGCTTGATCCATTTGACCATCTGAAGGACATCCTGGAATGGTTACCGACACAACCGGCCAGCCGCATTCAGGACTTGCGGCCGCACAGTTGGTCGCCGTCAATACCTCATCGCCTGATATCACCCGGCGTCAAGATGGGTTTGCCAGATGGATACAAAGAGATTGCCGCTGCTGCTTTAACGTGAAATAACTTTCATGATGCGGGATGAAGAGTGGACCTCGTGAAAGTTAGTTGTAATTTCTGGTTCGATCGTCGGCCCAGCCGTTGGCGCAGTTGTTGGCGTGGCTATCGGGAAACATGCCCGTATTCGTAATAAGTTGAAAGCTGGTGATTGCCACTTCCTGGATCGCATCTTTCGAAGTTCCGAGCAGCCTTTCGGTGATTACTTCACAAGGGGAAAGCCTGTTGTTCCGCGAGTTAAAGGTTGGGGCAAACAGGAGCGAATTGAGCTTTTGCAGGGGTGGAAGGTCGAAGTCGCAAAACGCGTGAAACAAGCGGCTTTGAATAGAGGTATTCAGCTTGTAGAGGCTGGCTTGGTTGAACCTGGAAACCGCAGTTGACCGCCTTCTTCCGCTGGGTACGCCCCATGAACTCCAGCTTTCTTGCCTACGGGCGAGGTCACCTCACGGGTGACAACGCACCGCACCCGATTGAGCCGCGCTGGCGCCTGCTTGCGGCGTTGCCTCTCCTTGCGCTCAGGAGAGCGCAGCGTCGTCGCCTTGCAGGCCGCGGTCAAGCCAGAGGCTTGCCTTCTTCGCGCTGTCCAGGTGTGCGCGGGCACACTTGGAGCCGCAGCGCTCGCCTTGCAGGCCGCAGTCAAGCCAGAGGCTTGCCTTCTTCGCGC
>ENA-ORBV01006519-ORBV01006519.1-microbial-mat-metagenome-genome-assembly--contig:-NODE-6519-length-20550-cov-5.600498_pt1 | contig 20550 bp, 21 predicted proteins | sample MGYA00237777_ERZ505514 | MGnify/ENA primary metagenome ERZ505514 (study PRJEB26160, sample SAMN06269048) | microbial mat metagenome | isolation source: Oligotrophic lake microbial mat | place... | reverse complement strand
CTCGCGTTGAACCAGGAGGGCGGCACCGCCTCGCGTTGAACCAGGAGGGCGGCACTTTAGTGCCGCCGCGTTCCTGCCGAAGTAAAGTGACAGGGTGACCCTGAAGCTGTTGCTGGCGTTGGCTCTCGTCTCGCAGGCCGCCGCGCCGCCTGCCGTGCGTCTGGAGTTCCCGGCGTTTCTCGCACAGTTAAAGGAGCAGGCGCTCGCCACGGGCGTCAGCGCGGCCACCGTCGAGGCCGCGCTCACCGGCCTTGAGCCGCTTGAAGTCGTCGTCGAACGCGATCGGACCCAGGCGGAGATCGTGCTGACGGTAGACCAGTACATCGAGCGCCGGCTGACGCGACGGTTCGTGCGAACCGCTCGCGAGCAGGCGGCCGCGCAGCGCAAGCTCCTCACCCAGGTCAGCCAGAAGTACGGTCCGCCTTCGTCGCTGTTGGTCGCGGTGTGGGGCATGGAGTCGAACTTTGGCCGCTTCACCGGCACCCGCCCCACCATTCAGGCACTGGCGACGCTGGCGTGGGATGGCCGGCGCGGCGCGTTCTTCACCTCAGAACTCATGGCCGCGCTGCAGATCATCGACAAGGGGTACATCGGCCTGGACGAGATGAAGGGATCGTGGGCCGGGGCGATGGGGCAGCCGCAGTTCATGCCGTCGAGCTACCTGGCGCACGCGCAGGACTTCGACGGCGATGGCCGCCGCGACATCTGGAAGGGCCAGCCCGATGTCTTCGCCTCGATCGCGAACTACATGAAAGCCTACGGCTGGGTGGACGGGCAGACGTGGGGCCGCGAAGTGACGCTGCCCGCGGGCGGTGCGGCCAAACTGGTCGAGACGGTCGGCTTGCGGCCAAGCGGTTGCCGTGCCTCGCGCGAGCTCACGGTGCCGGTGCCGCTGAAGCAGTGGCAGCAACTGGGGGTGCGGACCGTGACCGGCACCGCCCTGCCGCGCGTCGATCGAGCCGCGTCCCTGCTGCGGGCCGGCAAGAAGTCGTACCTGGTCTACTCGAACTACGACACGCTGCTCGGCTACAACTGCGCCCACGCCTACGCGCTGGCGGTTGGCCTGCTGTCCGACCGCATTGGCAGCTGAGCCCTTTCCCGACCAGGAGTGCCTTCCCGGCCAGCCGACCCCCTCCCGGCCAGGAGTGCCCTCCCGACTCGAAGTGCTATCAGATAGAATCAAGGGCATGGGGAACAAGCCATCCGTAGCCTTGGTCTCAGCGGTGCTCGCTACTGCTGTCTTGTCGATGCTTGGGGCGGTGTATTTCGGAGGAAACGGTCAACTCCCACTCGCAATGACCGGAACCGGACTTTTTGTCATCCTTGGAGGCGTGGGCTTCGAACTCGCGCGTCGTAGATCATGAACCGTGTGCTTACTTACGTTGCTCCCGTTACCCTGTTGGTCGTGACTGTCGCCTGTGGCGGTGGTGCTCCGGCCAGTGTCCCCGCAGCTTCCGAGGCGCCGGCGCCGGCCGCGACCGCGCCTGCTGAGGCGCCCAAGCCGGTTGGCACGCTGTCATTACTGGAACCGATCGAGGGCGCGATGGGCGGACACATCGACATGTTCCGCTGGTCGGCCGTGGATGGCGCTGAGGCCTACGTGGTGAGGATCCAGGCGGTGTCGGATGGCCGCGTGGTGTGGGAAAGCCCGGCGCTGACGGCCATCGAAACCAAGCTGCCCACCAGCGTGGCCCTCGAACCCGAAGTGCACACGTGGAGTGTGACGGCCCGCAAGGCCGGCCAGGTGCTCGTCGCCTCGGCGACGCAGAAGTTCACGATCACACCCTAGGCCGGCTTTTCTTGAACAGCGAATCGCGAATCGCGAACAGCGACGGAGTGTCATGACGAAAGATCTACTGAAGGGCCTCAACGAGCATCTCAAGCTCGAGTTCCGCGCGTCCCACGAGTATCTGGCGATGTCGATCTGGCTGTCGGAGCACGACCTGCCGGGCTTTGCGACCTGGATGCGCAAGCAGTCCGCGGACGAGTTGTTGCACGCCCAGCGCATCATCGATCACCTGGTGGAACGCGACCAGAAGGTGGTGCTGCCCGCCATTGCTGCCCCGCCCATGACCTGGAAGACGGCCGAGGCGTTGTGCGAGCACTTGCTCAAGAACGAGAAGGCCGTCACCGCCTCGATCAACGAGCTCTGCGCGATGGCCGAAAAGGCCAAGGATCGTCCGGGCGTCGTGATGCTGCAGTGGTTCGTTACCGAGCAGATGGAAGAGGAAGCGGCCGCTCGCGCGGTGCTCGGTCGCATTCGCCTGGCCGGCAATACCGGTATCGGGCTGTTGATGATCGATCAGGAGCTGGCCGGTGGCACGGTCCCCGGCATGCCGGTCGCTCCAGGCGCCGGCGCGTAGGATGTCGCATCCCGCCTGAAGGCGGACCCGACAGGGCACAGATGGCGGTCCAACGCTGGAACACATCGGACGGGCCGGCCACCGAAGCTGCCCTGCGCGCCAGGCTCGAGGCGCTCGGCTACACCGTGGCGAAGTATGTCTACGCGCCTGGCACCGTGTTTCCCGATCACAAGCACGACCTCGACAAGATCGACGCCGTCGTCTCTGGCCGCTTCCGCCTGGTCGTGCGTGGCCACATGAAGATGCTGACCGCCGGAGACTGGATTGAAATTCCGCGGGGCACGGTGCACAACGCGGCCGTCATCGGCGACCAACCCGTCGTCAGTCTGGATGCAGTGAAGCTGTGAAGATTGCGATATTCGGCTCTGGCGGTGTCGGTGGTTACTTTGGCGGCCGGCTGGCCGCGGCGGGTGAAGACGTGACGTTCATCGCCCGCGGCACGCACCTCGCCGCGCTGCGAGCGGGCGGTCTTCACATCGAGAGTCCCAACGGTGCGCTACACCTGGCCAGCGTGCAGGCGACGGATCGGACCGAGGATGTTGGTCCCGTCGATGTCGTCCTTTTCACCGTCAAGCTCTATGACGTAGAGGCCGCGGCCGCGATGCTCAAGCCGATGATCGGCCCGAACACCGTCGTCATCACCCTGCAGAACGGCGTCGACGCCGTGGACATGGTCGCCCGGCACGTCGGCGCCGAACACGTGGCCGGCGGCGTCGCGTATATCGTGATCGTGATTGACAAGCCGGGTCACCTCCGCCACACGACGGCGCAACAACTGGTGTTTGGTGAGCGCGATGGCTCGCGGTCGCCAAGACTGGTGGCCTTCGAGGAAGCCGGCATTCGCGCGGGCTTTCAGGCCACGGCCAGCACCACGGTCGAGACCGATCTCTGGATGAAGTTCGTCCGGCTGTCCACCTGGAGTGGCATGACGACCGTGACGCGGTCGCCGATGGGCGTGGTCCGCGACAACGAAGCGTTGTTGGCGATGATGATGACGGCGATCGACGAAACCATTGCGGTCGGCCGTGCCCGTGGCATCGTCTTCCCGCCGACGCTGATGGACGACACCCTCGCGCTCATCCGTAATTTTCCGGCGAGCTCAAAATCCTCGATGCTCGAAGACCTCGAGCGTGGCCGGCGTCTCGAGCTGCCGTGGCTGAGCGGCGCCGTCGTGCGCCTGGGCCGGGAAGCCGGCGTGCCAACGCCGACGCACCAGTTCATTGCGACCGTGCTGCAGCCGTTCGTCAACGGCAAGCCCTGACCGACGCCTGCCCGCACTAGCGGTGATGCTGATCGGCTCGTGGCGGACGGCCGTTATTTGCCGGGCACCGCGTGAATCGACAGGTTGCCCGTGGGTCGTCTCATCACGCCCCTCCCGTCAGAAACACCCGTTCGACAAACCAATACAGCCCGGCCAGGATCACCGCCACCGATCCCACCATCGCCACCCAATGGCCCGCCGCCGCGCTCTGCCGCCGCACGAACAGCAGCGCAGTCGCGACGACACCGACGATCAATAGCTGGCCAAACTCCACGCCGAGGTTGAACGCGAACAGCGACCATCCCAGCGCCGCCTGCGGCAAGCCGAACTCCTTCAGCACGTAGGCGAAGCCGAAGCCGTGGATCAGACCGAATCCGGCTGCGAGCCAGGCGCGAATATCGGTGGCCTGCCGCGCCCGCTCGCCAGACCCCTTGAGCACCAGGATGTTGTCGGCGCCAACGACCACGATCGTCAGGGCGATCAGCGGCTCGATGAACTGTGACGAGGGCGACAGGATGTCGAGCGCGGCCAGCGACAAGGTGATGCTGTGGCCGATGGTGAACGAGGTGACGATCAGGGCCAGCCGCTTCAGCGATCCGCCCAGCAGCAGCAAGCCAACCAGGAAGAGGATGTGGTCGGGGCCGATCAGGATGTGCTCGATGCCCGAGATCACAAACGTGCGGATCACCGACATCCGGCCCTGCACGGTGCCCGAGAAGTAGTCCGCCGTCTGACGCGTCGCATCCAGAATGGCCTGGTGCTTGAGGGCCGTGTCTTCGTAGATGTTGACGAAGGTCTGGTGGATGGGATCGTACGGAAAGATGAACGCGCGCAGGCTCACGCGCGACGGCCGTCGGGCCTCGACGGTGAACGCCAGCCGCAGGCTCTGGCGATCCGGCACCACCTCGAGGGCGCCCCAGATCACGGTGACCGGACGGCCATCAAACGTCAGGTCCAGGCGCGTTGTCAGCAGGGCCACCAGCGCGTCGCGATAGCGGTTGGCAACGGCCGGATCGAGCAACGAGTCGGCCGCCGCGACCTGCAGATCGTGCGCGGCATCCAAATCGTGGACCACCAGCGTGCCACTGACGCCGGCTTCGTCCAGATGCAGGTCGAGGTAGCTGAAAGGGGCGGGGTGGGCCATGGCATCGCGCGCTGCCAGCAGGCAGAGCGCCACCAGGACCGTGCGCAGAGCAGTTCTCATCCGCGCCTTAAGACGACGCGCGAGGCCGCCCAGATCCAGGCGAGGCAAATCGCCGAGGTCAGCACGACGTCGCTGGGCCAGTGTGCGCCCAGGGCGACGCGCGCCAGGCAGCCGAGTGCCAGCATGACCACTCCGACAACGAGTACGCCGATGGCGAGCGGCGTCTTTCGCACCCGCGCCGCGACCACCGCCAGCAGCCCGAAGGTGACCGCGAAGAAGGTAATGGTGGTGGACGGGAAGGTGAACCCGCGCGGCGTACCGACCACGGCGATCAAATCAGGCGATGGGCGAGGCCGGCTGAACCAGGCTTTGGTCGACTCCGCGCCCCATTGCTCCAAGGCGATGAAGGCGACGGCCAGCAGCAAGCCTCGAAACCCGGCCAGTGCGAACGCCAGAATCGCCGTGAGGCCCATCACGTAGTACTTGGCGGGGGCCGGCGCCAGCCGGCTGATCGGCGTGGCCCACCACCCGGGGTCAGGCGTCGCGGACTGCACGGCCCGTGCGGCCGCGACATCGCCGGCGAAGTATGGTTCCATCGCCACCCCAACCCCAATCAGGACGGTGACAATGGCCGCGAGCGCAAAGGGCAAGAACGGCGATTTCATCGCGCTTCACTGTAGCGCAAGCGCGTGGCTGAACAGGGTACCGAGTGCCGGCAGCTGCGGCTGCTCCATCTGCCGCAGGATCAGCCGCCGGCCCTCGGCATAGACGAGGGCCCGTGCGCGCCGTCGTTCGATCATGGTGAGCATGGCGTCGGCGTTCAGGACCAGGGCCTCGCTCCGCAGCCGCTCCCCGGCGTGAACCCTCGGGAGTGAGCCGGCCAGGTAGGCCCGCGCCACATCCGTCACCACCGGTTGCAGGCCGATGAGCAAGTCGTCGACGATCGCGAGGGTGTGGGCATCGGTGGGTGGCAGCTCGGCAGCTGGAGCCAGGAGGTCGCGATAGATCTGTTCGCGGTCCTCGCGACTGAACGCCAGTTCGGCACCGGCTTCTGCGGCGCCTTCGGTGTAGAGGAGGTGTGGCCCAAAGCCGGGTGACAGGCCGAGTTCAGGCCAGCCGATTCGTTCGATCAACAGGTACTGAACGTGATGTCCCGGATAGCCTTCGTGGCACGCCAGTCGCAGCGCTCGCGACAGGTCGAGCGGTCCATCGCCGTTGATCTCGATGGTGGTGTGTCCGCTGCCCAGGTAACGCGCGGAGCCATCCCACCCGAGGCCGGGTGTGATCGTGACCGTGACTCTTTCAGCTGGGGCGCCTTCGCTTGGCAAAAAAGCTGCCGCCGAGACGGTCGCCTGCCGGCACGCCACGAGCGCGGCCTTCATCACGCTCAGCCGTTGAGCGTCAGGCACCAGCGTGCGGCGTTTCAGCGCGGCGAAGCGCTCGGCGATGGAACCCGTGCCCGGCAGCGCCACCGCGAGCGACCCATGAATCGCGGCGATGGTGGCCGCGTCGGTCGTGCCGTAGGCGACCCCAAACTCCTCGCGTGCCTGCTCGTCGATGCTGGCGGCGTCGCCCAGCAACCGTCGTGCGGCGAAGTGCAACGCGCGAAGTTGGGCGCCGAGGTAGTCGCGCCGGGCTCGGTCGCGCGGCGCCGGCGAGGTGCGCTCGAGTTCGCGCCTGAGACCGGCGATGGTGTCCCGTAGACCAGCGACCGGTGACCGCGGGCCCGGCCGCCACGCCTGCGGGCCGCGCCAGTCATCGACCAGCGCTGGATCGTGTTGCGCCAACCCGAGGGCGGCGCGCACGTAGCCCTCGCCGATCTCATCGAGCGAGAGCGGTCGCGGCCCGCATCCCGCCACGGCGACGACGATCAGCAGATGCGTCCACGGCATGAATCGCATGCCGCCCATTGTCATTTGTTGTCCATGGCAGTTGACATCCGGCCACCGGTGAGGCTGAATGCTTCATCTCATCACAAAGCGGCGCCCGCTGCGGGGCGCCAGCAGGAGGACTCATGCGCCGGGCTCTGATTTCGTTGTGTGCCGTGTTGACCGTGGCCGCGTGCAACCAGCCGGCGGCCCCGCCGGCCGCCGCTCCCGCGCCGGCGGCCAGCAAGCTCGGCATCCGCCCCGCTGGCGATACCGAGATTCAGCCTGACCTGAGCCAGTTGCCCCCAGAGGTGCAGAAGGTCTATGCACACATCGACGAAAACATCGATGCGCATGTCGAGAACCTGCAGAAGTGGATTCGCCAGCCGAGCATCTCGAACTCGGGCGAGGGCATTCCCGAGTCGGCGGAGATGGTCAAGGGCTTCTTCGACGAACTCGGCTGCCAGCAGTCGCAGGTGTTCGACGTCGGCGTCACCGAGTACGGCTCGCCCGGCAACCCGGTGGTCTACGCCAAGTGCGATGAGGGCGCGGAGAAGACCGTCATCATCTACTGGATGTACGACACCATGCCGATCACGCAGCCCGATGCCTGGACCTCGCCGCCGTTCGAGGCGCGGCTGGTGGAGCAGGCACCGTACAAGAAAGTGCTGATCGGCCGTGGCGCCACCAACTCCAAGGGCCCGCAGATGTCGCAGCTGAACGCGCTGCGTGCCATCAAGGCCGTGCACGGCAAGCTGCCGGTCAACATCATCTTCGTCGCCGAGGGCGATGAAGAACGCATGGACATCGGCCTCCGCAAGTTCGTCAAGGATCATCCGGAACTGCTGGCGGGTGCGGATGCGATGTTGCTGTTCGGCGGCCAGTCGGCCAGCGGTGGCGGCAGCTACGGCGCCGGCTCTGAAGGCTGCGTCTACGTTGAGCTGATCACCAGCGGCACGGCCTGGGGCCGTGGGCCGACCGGCTCCGACATTCACGGCTCGAACAAGCGCAGCGTCGACAGCCCGGCCTGGCGTCACATCAAGATGCTCGCCTCACTGGTCTCCGAAGATGGCAACACGCCGCTGATCGAAGGCTTCTACGACGGCATGTTGCCGATTGAGAAGTTCCAGGAAGCCGAGCTGCGGACCGCGGCCGGGCGAACGGACCTGAAGGTGGCGGCCGACAACATCGGCGTGGCGCGGTTCACGTCGGACGACCCGTTCACCATGCTCAAGAGCCAGCGCTATGGCACGTCGTTCAATCTCGACGGCATCTGGGGCGGCAACATGTATGCGGGCGGCGCCGGCGCGATTCTGCCAAACAAGGTCACGTCGAAGCATAACTTCCGCTACGTGCCCAACATGACCGGTCCTGGGATCGTGAAGAAGCTGCGCGCGCAGCTCGACAAGAACGGCTACCCGGACGTCGAGGTCAAGCTGATCGGCGACGTGCCCTGGGCCAAGATGAGCGCCGATTCCGAGATCGGCCGCGCGCTGAAGCGCACCTACGAGGTGATGAACATTCCGCACGGCGAGCCGCGCGCGGAGTGGTCGATTGGCGGCGGTGGCGGCGCGGCCGGCGGTTACTGGCCCGCCTATATGTTCGGCAACGGTGAAGTCGGCGAGAAGATCTCCAGCTTCAAGGGCGTGCCCATTGTCGGCGGTGGTGCCGGCTATGGCGGCCGCGCACACGCGGCCAATGAGTATTACGTGATCGAAGGCGCCGGCAAGGTCTACGGCATGGCGGGCGCCGAGAAGGCGGTGGCGACGCTGATGTATGCGTATGCCGGCAAGATTCCTCCTGCTCCCGCGAAGCCGGCGCCGACCAAGACGAACTGATGATCGCCGTTCACGACCTGGCCAAGCAGTATCACATTGGCGACCACGTGGTGCACGCCCTCAAGGGCGTCACCATCGGGGTCGCCGCCGCCGAGTTCGTCACGATTGTCGGACCGTCAGGTTCGGGCAAGTCGACGTTCATGCATATTCTGGGCTGCCTGGACCGTCCCACCACCGGCCGCTACGTGCTGAACGGCCGTGACGTCTCGACCTTGCCGCCAGACGAACTGGCGCGGGTCAGGAACGAGACCATCGGGTTCGTGTTCCAGGGCTTCAATCTGCTGGCGCGCACGTCAGCGCTGGAGAACGTCGAGTTGCCGCTGTTGTATACGCGCCAGGGGGTCGTCAAGGCGGCCGACCGTCGCGACCGTGCCATGCAGGCGCTCGAGGCCGTCGGTCTGACCGACCGCGCCGAACATCATCCCAACCAGCTGTCCGGCGGCCAGCAGCAGCGCGTGGCGATCGCCCGCGCCTTGGTGACGCAACCGTCGTTGCTGCTCGCCGACGAGCCGACCGGCAACCTCGATACCGCCACCAGCCACGAAGTCATGGAGATCTTCGCGCGCTTGCGCAGCGACCGGGGCATCACGATGGTCGTGATCACCCACGAGCGCGACATCGCCGCCTACGGCACGCGGACCGTCGATTTCCGTGATGGGTTGGTGGTGTCCGACAAGTCCACCGTCGCGCGCACTCCTGCCTGCGCCGGCTAGCGCCATGCAGAAGTTCCTTCGCCATCCCGTCGTCGACACCGCCATCAAGGCCCTGGGCCGCAATCGCTTGCAGACCGTGCTGACCATGCTCGGCATTGCGGTTGGTGTGGCGACTGTCCTGGCGATGATGGCAGTTGGCGCCGGGGCACAGCGATCGATCGAACAGCAGGTGCGCGCGGCGGGCCTCAACCAGATCACCATTCGTGCCGGCAATTGGCGTCCGAAGATCACCGACAGCGACGAGGCGGTCGCGCATCAGGGTGATGCGCGCGAGTCGTTGCGCCATCCGCTCGCTCGTTTCAACGACGACGTGCAGCCGATCGCCTTCCACCCGGAAGACGATCCCATGGAGAAGCACGATCATCCCACCGCGCGCCAGCGTCTTGGCGATCTCGAAGCCGGGCTCGGGTCGGCCGCGACGATGACGTTTGACGATGCCGAGGCGCTGCGCCAGTTGCCAGGGGTGCAGTACGTGGCCGGCGGCATCCACGAAAATGTCCGCGTGCATCTGGACCAGAAACGCTGGTTCACTCGCATGCATGGCACCGACGTCATGATGCCGTCAATCAAGCGGGCCTGGGCCTTTGCCGGCGGACGATTCTTCACCGAGCGCGAGCAGGACCGCGCCGCGCAAGTCGTCGTCCTGGGCCAGATTGTCGCCGACAAGTTGTTTGGTGCCGGCCCCTCGGCGATCGGCCGTGAAGTGGTGCTGTGGAACCAGCCCTTCGAAGTGATCGGCGTGGTCACCAGCGCCACCTGGGTGGTGCAGCCAGCGGTTGGCGACGATCAGTTCGACGCGGTCTACATGCCGTATACGACGACCCAGCGGCTGTTGAACCTGTCGAAGTTGAACGACATCACCGTCACGGCAGCCTCATCCGGCGACATCTCCCGGCTGTCGCGGGAGATCACCAAGTTGCTGCGCGTACGCCACGGCATTGGCGACAACCAACCTGATGACTTCACCCTGATCACGCAAGCGACCAAGGCGCTGACCGCCGGCGGGTTGCCGCCGAGCGTCGCCCGCGCCGTCGCGTCCAATGTCGCCGAACTGGAGAAAGTCACCCTCGAACAGCTGGCCCTGACCATGGAGCGTGCCAGCCGCACCATGACGTGGCTGCTGGCCGCGGTGGCCGCCGTGTCGTTGCTGGTCGGCGGCATTGGCATCATGAACATCACCCTGTTGTCAGTGACCGAGCGGACGCGTGAGATTGGCTTGCGGATGGCCGTTGGTGCCCGTGGCAAGGATGTGATGCGGCAGTTTCTGTTCGAGGCCGTCGTGATCAGCGCCGCCGGCGGCCTGGTCGGCATTGTCGTCGGCGTGATCGCGTCGATCGGCATCGCGCGCCTGCTGCAGTGGGCGACGGTGGTGTCGCCCCTGTCGGTCGCACTGGCGTTTGGCATTGCCACCGCGGTCGGCGTCTTCTTCGGCTGGTATCCGGCTCGTCGCGCGTCGCAGCTCGACCCCATTGTCGCCCTCCGCCGCGACTAACCGCACATCCCAAGCCCCCAAGCCCCCAAGCCCATGCTCTCTTTCCTCATCGTCAGCGCCCAGATTGCGGTTCGTGCCCTCGGCCGCAATCGCTTGCGCACCGGCCTCACCATGCTCGGCGTCGTGATCGGCGTCGCGGCCGTGATTGCGATGGTGGCGCTCGGCACCGGGGCGCGCGGCTCGGTCGAGACCTCGCTCAAGTCCGCCGGCACCAACATCATCCAGGTAAGCGCCGGCAACTTCACGCGCGGTGGCGAGAGCATGAACATCGCGAATGGGCTCGGCGCGGCGACGACGCTGACGCCTGAGGATGCGGCGGTGATTCGTCAGGTACCCGGCGTGCAGCACGTGGCGGGAGGGGTCCGCAATCGCGCGTTCGCCACGTCATCGCATCGGCGGTTCTTCACGCAGATTCGCGGCGTCGAACCCGCCCTGGCCGAGATTCACGGGTGGGAATGGCTGGGCGGCCGCTTTGAGGGCGGCGCGAACCAGGCCGTGATGGGCCGGGCCGCCGGCCGCGAGCTGTTTGGCGAAGGCTTCGATGCGGTCGGCGAGCGGATCACGATTGGCGATCGCGAGTTCGTGGTCTCCGGATACTTCCGCACCAACGACACCGACATGGACGAAACCGTGTTCGTGACGCTGGTCGACGGCCAGGCCATGCTGAAGGTTCAGCACCTGCACACGATCACCGTCTCAGTGGAGCAGGCGGGTGATGCGAGCCGCGTCGCCGAAGCCATTACCGTTCTCTTGCGCGAGCGCCACCAGCGCGGGCAGCAGGCGACCCGTGCCCCCGGACTGGGCGGCCTGCAGGCGCCAGGTGTCATGGCCAGCGCCGACGACTTCACCGTCAAGACGCAAGCGGCCGCGAATGTCACCAAGGGGCTCTACACCTCGGTCGCGGCCTTTGCCCTGGCCAACATGCCCAAGCTCGACGAGATCACCCTGCAAGAGATGTCCAGCACCTTGAGCCGCGCCGGCTCGACCATGACCGCGTTGCTCGGCAGCATTGCCGCCATCTCGCTGATCGTCGGCGGCATCGGCATCATGAACATCATGCTGGTGTCCGTGACCGAGCGGACCAAGGAGATTGGCATTCGCCTGGCCGTGGGCGCGCGCCGACGCGACGTGCTGGTGCAGTTTCTGGTTGAGGCCATGGTGATGAGCCTGATCGGTGGGGTCATCGGCGTGGCCATTGGCCTGGCCGCTGCCGAGGGGCTCACCGCCGTACTCGACTGGCCGACCGAGGTGTCGTTGTCGACCGTGGCGGCCGCGTTCGCGATTGCCGCCCTGGTGGGCATTGTCTTCGGCTACTACCCGGCCCGCCGAGCATCACGGCTCGACCCCATCGAATCCCTGCGCTACGAATAGCGAACCGCGAACCGCGTCCTCCGTCACTGCATCGCAAACGGGATCTCAATCTCGAACGGCTCGCCGCGCAGCACGTAGCTCACCTTGACGGTGACCTCGCCGGCCACCGCCTGACCAGAGGCCTGCCAACTTTCGCCGTTGTCGTCAATCGCCAACAACAGGGTCTCGTCTGGCGCGCCCTTTCGCAGCAGCACCATGGTGACCTTGGCGGCCTGCGACGCCGGCAAGTCTTCGCGGACCGCGTCGCTGAACCAGATGCGGTGTTGGCCGGCCTTGTCGAGCACCACTTCGTAGTGCACGTCGCCATTCATCAACACCAGGCCGCCATGATGCGCCGAGTGGTCGCCATGCGGTGCCGTGATCCCCTGGTGCTGCGCGTCCGTGGGCGCCGGCGCCGATTCAGCCGACGGCGGGGGCGTGGCGCAGCCGACCATGAGCGTCAGCGCAGTCAGCGCAGTCAGCGCACCGACGCTCCCCAATACTCGATCACGCAGACGCGTCATTTGAAGACACTCTTCGGCATCTTGACGTGCACGCCCAGCGTCCCGTCGACGAGCTGTGTCACGGCGACATCGCCGGCCCTGCTGGTGAGCTGATAGGCCTGATGCTGGTCCATCTTCTTCGTCGCGACCACGACGGCCGCGACGATGATGAGGACGGCTAGCGAGCGAGGGCGCATGCGGTATTTTAGTTCGCGAGCAGGATCCCCGCGATCAAACCCAGCGTGCCGAGGGTCAGGCCGAGGGTCCAGCCGATGACGGCCGCCCTGCGCTCCCTGGCGCGCGCCCGGTCCGCGCGTGCCGGATCCTCCACCGCTTCGAGCGCCCATCGTGGCTTCAGGATGCGAGGCAGCCACACCATGTAGAGACTCGCGAGCCCGGCCACGAAGACGGCGAACGTCGCCACCTGGCTCCACGCTTGTTGCGTGAGCTGCCAGGACAGGGGGAACGCGATGGCCGTGCTCATTACCAACGCGACGCTGGTGAACTCGAAGCGCTTCAAGGTGCGCAGCTCGGTCAGCGAGCGGGCCTGGCGTTTCAGCTGACGGGTGCCGAACAGCACGCCAGCCACGCCGCCGGCTGCCCCCAGCGTGGCTCCGCCCAGCAGGGCCAGCGCCTTCAACAGCAGCGACGGCGCGGCGGTCGCGGTGGCCGTGGCGGCCGTGGCGGCCGTGACCGAGGCCGCCGACGAAGCGACGGGCGCGCCGACGGCGAGCGCGGTCAGGACGGCGGCCGTGAAGGTGCCATCGGGCGCACTGTAGCGTGCCGCCACGCCAAAGCGATCGAGCAGGTTACGGCGCAGGCGGGTGCGGGCGCGCGACAGCCGCTGGCGAACGCTGGCTTCACTCAGGCCCAGCAGTCGCGCGACCTGCAGCGTCGATTCACCTTCGCGGTAGTACAGGATGACGACTTCACGCGTCTCATCGGGCAACTCATCCAGCACCGTCGCCAGTAACTGCCGCTCTTCATCGGCGAGCATGCTGGCGCTGGCGTTCGGCGCCGGGTCGACCGCCAGCGCCATCCGCACCTCCGTGTCCTCGGCAATGACCCGCCGCTCGCGTCGCCGCTCGGTGCGCAGCACGTGATAGGCGCGATGCCGCGTCAGTTGCCGGAGCCACGGCAGAAAGCTGTTGGGATCGCGCAGCTCCCCAAGGTCACGCCAGGCGGCCAGGAAGACGTCCTGGGCGATGTCGCGGCTTAATTCGCCATCGCGGACGATCGAGAGGGCAATGGCGCTGACGAGCGACCGTGTGCCGTCAACCAGTGCGGCGAAGGCGTCGCGGTCGCCACGGGCGGCAGCGGGCACGTGCACGGCGAGGGCGAGGGCCTGGGTGTCCATGGCTTAGTCCTCCACGCCTGTGCGCCGGTCGGACAGGAACTGATCCAGCGCCGCGAACAGGAAGGACGGGTCGTCGAACATGATGAAGTGCCGGGCCTTGTCCGCCATGATGACACGCGCGTGTCTCACGAGCGACACCTGCGCTTCGTAGGCCTTGGCCATGCCGGGACGCATGGCGTCCGGCGCGGCGCCGGAGGCGCCAATCAGTAACGCCGGCGCCGTGATGCTGGCGGTGGCCGCCCGGATGTCCGTGGTCGACAGTTCGGCCACCGCCAGTCCCGCCGTGGCCGAATCGGACTTGGCGGTCCAGGCCAGGGCCTGCTCGACGTGAGCCGGCGCGGTGATCATCATCCCCAGGGCCATGCGCGTCTGCGCCACCAGCTGAGCGTTGGACAGCGACGCATAGATGGCCTTGATCTGCTCGGCCTGCGCCTTTGCGCTGTCGGCCGTGGCCGCCGGATTGCCGAGGGCCGGCAGAAACGGCACACCGTCCACCGCGACCAGGCCGCCGACCAGCTCTGGCGCCGTCGCCGCGATCCAGAAACCCAGAAATCCGCCCAGGCTGTGGCCAACGATGATGGTCCTGGTCAGTTTCTGCTCGCGCAGGTAGGTGATCACCTCGTCGCGGACGCGAGAGAGAAAGGGCGCGCCCACCGGCGGTGGGCCACCAAAGCCGGCGAGCGTCAGCACATGCAAGGTGTAGCGGTCCTGGTAGCGCGCGACGGTGGTGTCCCACACCTCGCCGGTCGACAGCAGGCCGGGGATCAGCAGGATCGCCGGGCCCTTGCCGGTGACCGTGACGGCAAATGATGGATGCGGCGTTTGCGCCTCGGCGGTGGCGCTGAGCGCGGCGATCAGCAGCAGGGCGGCGAGGGTAGGCACGAACAATCGATGTGACATGAAGACAACTCCTTACCAACATAGGAGCCGCTCCCGGCCGGGTGTGACACTACAATCTCTGCCATGTCTCAGCCGTGGTACCGCGAAGTCAGCCGCCCTCAGTGGAAAACCTTCCTCACGACGTTTGCGGCATGGACGCTTGATGCCTTCGACTTCACCATCATTACTTTCGTTCTGACCGACATCCGGCGCAGTTTCGAGGTCAACCTCGCGCTGGCCGGCGCGCTCGCGACCGTGACGCTGATGTTCCGTATGGTCGGCGGCATTGGCGCGGGCATGTATGCCGACCGGTATGGCCGCAAGGGCCCGATCCTGTTTTCGATCGCCTGGTTCACGGCCTTTGCGTTCTTGAGCGGGCTGTCGACGAGCTACGTGATGCTGTTTGCCTGCCGCGGCTTATTTGGCATCGGCATGGGCGGCATGTGGGCCGCCGGCATGCCGCTGGCCCTCGAGCAGTGGCCCGCGAAGCATCGCGGGATCGCGTCCGGCATCCTGCAGGGCGGCTACTCGGCCGGGTTCCTCCTGTCGTCGCTGGTCTATCAGCTCGGCTATCCGTTGATTGATGACAACCCGGATCGGGCCTGGCGCCTGATGCTGTGGGCGGGCGTGCTGCCGGCGATTGGCATCTTCTACCTGATGACCAAGGTCAGTGAGAGTCCGCTCTGGCTGGAGCAGCAACGACTTCGTGCCGGCCAGCCCCAGCGCCTGTCGCTGGCGCGCCTGTTCGATCCCGACCTGCGATGGGTGACGATTCACACGTCGTTCCTGATGGGGGCATTCGTGTGGATGTACCAGTCCACGACGATCTGGTACCCGACGCTGCTCGGCAACCTGAAGCAGCAGCCGCTGGCCTTCCTGCTGCTGCTCAACGCCGGCGGCGTGCTCGGCTCGATCGCCTTCGGCACGCTGTCCGAGAAGTGGGGCGGCCGGCGCGGCGCGGCGACGCTGGGCATGGTGGCCGGCCTGTTGTCGGCCCCGGTCTACCTGTTTTCAGACACCAGCGGCGGCCTGTTGCTGGGCGCCTGGCTGATCGGCTTTTGCGCGTCGGGCGCCTGGGGTATCGTGCCGGGGTATTTGTCCGAACGATTCCCCACCGAGGCTCGCGGCGTTGGCACCGGGTTCTCGTACCACGTGGGGGTTGGGATCGGTGCGTTCGCGCCCTATTTGATCGGCTCGCTGACCGACGCCGGCACCGCCCTCCAGACAGCGATGTTCTGGTGCGTGATCGGCGGCGGCATTGGCGTAATTACGCTGCTCTGGCTCGGTCCAGAAACACAGGGCAAGGCCCTCGAGTAGTTGACAGTTGAAGAGTCACTCTTCAACTGCCAACTTCTAGGCGAGCGCCCGAATGATGTCCCAGCGCGTGATGATGTAGGTCGCGTCGAGCTTGAAATCCCTGACCAGTACCGCCGGGCTCTCCGGCGTCAGCATCGCCGCCAGTGCATCGACACTCGTCGAGATGTCGGCAAAGGGAATGGCGGGCTGCATGATGCCTTCGACGGTGCCGTGCAGCACGTCGGGATTCTTCACGATCTCCGAGTACAGGTAACCCTCGTTCACCGAGCCCACCAGCCGGCCGTCGGCGGTGACCGGGATCTGCGAATAGGCATTCTCGGTCAGGATGTGCGCGGCCTTGTCGACCATCTCGCTGCGGTCGATGGTGACGAGCGGCGCCTTCATGCGGTTGGCGACCAGGTCGCGCGCGGTCAGGCCCTTGCGATCGACGAAGCCTTTCTCGCGCATCCAGTCGGGGTTGTACATCTTGCCCAGGTAGCGCGTGCCGTGATCGTGGAAGATCACCACGACGGTCTCGCCCTTCGTGAACTGGTCGGCCAGCTGAATCAGTCCGGCCATGGCGGAGCCCGCCGAGTTGCCGGCGAAAATGCCTTCTTCACGGGCAATGCGGCCGGTCATGATGGCGGCGTCGCGGTCGGTGACCTTCTCGAAGTGATCGATCAGGCTGAAGTCCACGTTCTTGGGCAGGAAGTCTTCGCCGATGCCTTCGGTGACGTAGGGATAGATCTCGTTCTTGTCGAAGACACCGGTCTCCTTGTATTTCTTGAACACCGAGCCGTAGGTGTCGATGCCCCAGGCCTTGACCGACGGCTTCTGCTCTTTCAGATACTTCGCGGTGCCGCAGATGGTGCCGCCAGTGCCGACGCCGACCACGAGGTGATCGACGGTGCCGCCGGTCTGGTCCCAGATCTCAGGCCCGGTCTGTTCGTAGTGGGCCTGCGCATTTGACGGGTTGTCATACTGGTTCGCTTTCCACGAATTCGGCGTCTCGCGCTCAAGGCGCGACGACACGGAATAGTAGGAGCGCGGGTCTTCAGGGTCGACGTCGGTCGGGCAGACGATCACTTCAGCGCCGAACGCCCGCAGCGCGTCGACTTTTTCCTTCGACTGCTTGTCGGTGGTCGTGAACACGCACTTGTAGCCCTTGACCACCGCCGCAATCGCCAGGCCCATGCCGGTATTGCCCGACGTACCCTCGATGATTGTGCCGCCTGGCTTGAGCTTGCCCGCCTTCTCGGCGTCCTCGACCATCTTCAGCGCCATGCGGTCCTTGATCGAGTTGCCCGGGTTCACGGTCTCGATCTTGGCGTAGACATCGGCGGCGACGAGGCCGTGGGGAATGCGGTTCAGGCGGACCATCGGCGTATTGCCGATGGTCTCGAGGATGTTGTTGTGCAGATGCTTGGGCATGAGGTGGTTGACATCATACCCGCAGCGCGACAGTCACGGTGTCGTGGGGTGTCACCAGCCGGTGAGCACGTCGGGCGAGATCCCGAAGAAGGGGAGCACCGTAGATGCAATGCGTTCGACACCCCGGAAGGTCTGCCGAGACGCCACGCCGCCCTTCTCCAGTTGCAGCACTTCAATCTCTCGGCTCAGCTGGTGCACCAGCCAGCATTCGCGCACGCCGTACTGGCAGAACCAACGGATGCGCTCCTGCAGGTCGCCGATCCGCGGGTTCGGCGACATCACCTCCAGCACCATGTCGGGTGCGCCCCAGATGCGGTCGGTGATGATGTCCCGGCGCTGGTTCGAAATGAAGAACAAGTCCGGCTGGACGATCAGCGCCCGCTGCGGATCAAGAATCACATCGAGCGGCGCAATCCAGACGGTACCCAGCTGGTGCTGGCCAACAAACACGCGCAGCAGTACCGCCATCTCCAACAGCAAGTCCTGGTGCCGCGGCGACGGCGATTCGCCCAGTTGCACCGTCCCGTAGATCAACTCCTGCACGCGGAGCGTCTCCGCCGTCTGCAGGTATTCACTCGTCGTCAGAATGTCGCCGCCACCCGGCAACTGCCCGTACACCGAAGGTCGTTCGCTCATAGCTCGTGCTCCCATGCCGACGACGATGCCATCGTCTCGTGGATCGCGCAAGAGAGCAGATTCTGCGTACCGGAAATGTTGTGATCTGGTGATCGTGCGATGTTGTGATTGCGGTTCCGGATGTCGCGATGTGGAGATCTGGCGATGTGGGCTCTTGGCTAGCAGCCCGTGGTGAAAGGGCTATTTCTCACGCGGCGACCGCCGGAAGTGCAGACCGATGATTGGGCGTGAACAAGGGCGATGAATCGCCGCAGGGCACGCGCCATGCCGCCACGCGGTCCCCGATGAGCCCAGCGATGGCGAGACCGAGGGCGACGACGGCCGCCACGCGGCCTTGCAGGCTCCGCGGCGTGCCCATCCCCGTCAGCGTCCGCATGAACAGTCCCAGATTGAATCCACTCGCGTGCACGAGCAGGCGTTTCAGGATGTTGGCGTGCCCGCGTAGATGGGTCCGCCGCATCCCGCCGGTCTCATACAGGTGCGCATTCGGGCGTTCCAGGAATTCGCCGCGCCGCCGGAGCAGCCGTTTCCCGCGAGCCCCGCGAATGCGGCGGCGATTGGCATAGACCGCATCGCGTTCGGCGCGTTGATCGATCCAGACTTGTGGCCCGCGATCCGGTTCGCTGATGTAGGTCCGCACCCCGAACGCCTGCAACTCCACCATCTTCTGCTTGCTGTGATAGCCCTTGTCGGTCACGAGCTCCTCGCCCGTCGCGACCGTGTCGTCGGTGACCGCGGCCACGGCGAGGAGCTGGTCCACCGCCTCCGGGAGCGTGGTCTCGATCGTCGTGGTGTCCCCCTGGTCGGCGCCCTGCACCGTGATCCCGACGATCGCGCCGGTCTCGAGATCCACCGCGTGCTCGGCTTTGTGGGCCAGGTGCGTGCGGCCGTCCTTCATCTTGGTGATCCGCGCATCGGGATCGTGCGGATGGCTCCAATCCTGGTTGGCGCCCTTCTTCTTCCGATTCCGATCGAGCCGCGTCAAGTCCGCCCGCGTGGGCGTCTCGATGCCCGAGGCCTGCGCGAGCGTCGTCAGAAAGTCCTGATAGCCCTCGCCCGTATCGCGTCGCACAATGCTCCGCAAGGCGGCGTTCGCTTCGAGTGTCGTGGCATCGATGCCAATGGTCTTCCCCTTCACCAAGTCGGCGGTCGCCAGACACTGCAGCACCCACGTAAAGATGGCGCGATGCGTTTCTAGGTCGATCAACCGGCGCGTGCGCGCAATCGTGGAATGGTCGGGAGGGCCTTTCTCCAGGCCGACGCCTAGAAAGTCCCGCAACGCCAACGAGTCCGCCGCGCGCCACGCGATCCCCCGCTCCGAGTCCAACCCCTCGAAGTAGCCGATCAGCAACAGCCGGAAGTAGATCCCCGGGGGTAGGCCGGGGCGCCCCACCGTGCCGGCATAGAATTCCGCGCACTGGCTCTCGGCGAAGTCATCGAAGCCGTGCTCACGCAGCAGCTGATTCAGACGCGTGTAGAACGGATGGCTCGCGGCCGTCGGCAAGTCCGCCGTCGCCACCCACATCGTCGGTTGTCGAGCGCGGTTGCGTGTCCCCATCGCCATCCGCAGAGTGTAGGACGTCCGGTCGATCCTGTCGATCCCCGTCGCGATTTTTATCAAAGCGACTTTCACCACGGGCTGCTAGGTGCGTAGTCCCATCGCAATCACCAAATCACCCCAATCTAGTTAACCAAACTCACCAAAGCACCAGATCACGACGTCGCCAAATCATTGAGACATTTGGCGTTGCTATAGCCCGACCGAAACGGCGTGACGCTGCCCGAGGTCGCATCGAATCGGTGGCGCGTCACGCACGCCGTGTCGTTGGCCAGCAAGTGGATGGATACAGAGGGCACGTCGGAAGCGGTCTTGACGAAATAGAGCGCGTACTGCCCGATGCCGCTGCCCATGCCGCTTTTGAGATCCGGCTCGGCGTACTCCTTCGGCAACCAGTTGTCGGATGTGAGCAGCTTGCCGAACGCCGGCCGCAGCGCGTCCACGCGCGCGGCCGTGTCGGAGATCTCAGCGGTCAGCCGGCGAGTCTCGTCAACCAGCGCGCGGACCTCCGGGACATCGACGAGAAAGCCGAAGTCCTTGGCACCGTGGGCGTGTGGTTTGCCGAAGTCACACATGTCGGAACTCTCTCATAGGGCTGTGCCTTCGACCCGGGCCGTCACGCGGCCGACCGGTTATACTGCCTTCCGCGCGTGCTGCTGACTCCTTACCACGCCAAGTACTTCGCACACGATCTCACTCGACGTGCGCCGAACGGCATGGACCGCCTTTCCATGTCGCTCTTCGACGCGGCCGTCGACCTCAACCCTCATCAGATCGAAGCCGCTTTGTTCGCCTTGCAGTCTCCGCTCTCAAAGGGCGTGATTCTCGCCGACGAAGTCGGGCTCGGGAAAACCATTGAAG
>ENA-ORBV01006517-ORBV01006517.1-microbial-mat-metagenome-genome-assembly--contig:-NODE-6517-length-20551-cov-4.457458_pt1 | contig 20551 bp, 18 predicted proteins | sample MGYA00237777_ERZ505514 | MGnify/ENA primary metagenome ERZ505514 (study PRJEB26160, sample SAMN06269048) | microbial mat metagenome | isolation source: Oligotrophic lake microbial mat | place... | reverse complement strand
TTGAGGGAGCGTGTGATGAAATCGGTGCTGGCGAGCGAGCGCAGCGCCTTCAGCTCGAGCAGCGCGGCGAGTTTCATGTCGTTCGACTCGTCTTTGAGCTGGGCAATGGCGATCGATTCGCGAAGGGCCCGCTTCACGGCTTCGTCGGTTTCAATGGCGAGGCGGGCGCGGAGCGCGGGAAGTTTTTCGACGTCTTGCGTGAGGCCGATGGTGAGAATCGCCTTGATCCGCTTCTCCGGTTCGGGGGCGGCGAGATCGGCGAGATCGAGCACCGCCTTCATCGCGCGACGCAGCGACGAGGTGTGATCGACGGCGGTGAGTTCGGAGACGACGAGGCGGAGCGGTTTGCCGGCGGCGTCGGTCACGGGCGCGCCGGTGTCGATGCGGACGGCGGTCTGTGTGCCTGCCTCGTCCTTCTCGCCGGTGAGCTGGACGGGAATCTTTGCAGCGTCGGGCGCGACGTAGACGAAAAGCGCGTCAGTGCGCCACGCTTCGAGCAGCGGCGCGATCGCGGGATCGGCCTGGCCCATGAGTTGACCGATCAGCTCGCGCTTCTTCGCGACGTCGTCGGCGAGCGCGGCGTCCGCGATGAGCTGCCGCGCGGAGGGCGTCGCGGCGCGGGCGAACGGTGCGGCCGCGCCGAGAGCGACGGCGGCAACGATGAAAAAGATTATGCGTGGAAGGGGTTTCACGACCAAGGCGCTCATTGCAGGAAGTCTGCCAACGAAAAAGGCGGGCCGTATTTCGGCCCGCCTCGTTGAAACTTACGCCGGCGACGTGCCGGTGGTTTTCGTGAAGGGGAATCGACTCCCTGTCACTTAGTCAGCGCCTGTGGCCTTGAACTTACCCTTCAGCCAAGGCTCGCCGTAGACGTTGTCGAACGACTTCAGGATCTTGAACTGACCGTCGGCCTTGGTCTCGCCGATGAACACATTCTTGGTCAAGTGCATGTTCTTCTGGGTGGTGACCTTGCCACCCGGGCCGTTGAACGATATGCCGGACTGCCAGGCGGCACGGACCTTATCGACATCGAAGCTGCCGGCCTTTTCGACCGCGGCTTTCCAGAGATAAACGCCGACGTAGCTGAGGACCATGGGTGAGCAGGTCACGCGGTTTTCCTTCACGATGCCGGGGACGTTACTCTTCTTCAGCCAAGCTTGGAAATCAGCCACGAACTTTTTGTTGGCGGGAGAGTTGATCGATTGGAAGTAGGTCCAGCAGCCGAGCTGGCCGACGAGCTGGGCGGCGGGCAGACCGCGGAATTCGTCTTCGGAGATCGAGAACGAAACGACGGGGCAGACCTCGGCGCTGAGACCTGAAGCGGCGTATTCTTTGAAGAAAGGGACATTGGTGTCACCGTTCAACGTGCTGATGACCGCGGCACCGCCGCCGGCGGCGAACTGCTTGATTTCGGAAACGATCTGCTGGTAGTCGGTGTGCCCGAAAGGCGTGTATTTGCCGGCCGAGATGATCTTGCCGGATCCGTCTTTACGGAAACCGCCGCCAATATTCTCGATGGGAACGCCCTTGCTCAGGAGGTACTCGAGCAACACGAGGTTGGTGGTCTGGGGATAGACGTAATCGGAACCGAGCAGGTAGAACTTCTTGTAGCCCTGCTGGAGCAGATAGTCGACGGCGGGCGTTGCCTGCTGGTTTACGGCTTCGGCGGTGTAGGCGACATTCTTGGACTCTTCTTCGCCTTCATATTGGACCGGGTAGAAAAGAAGGCCGTTGTTCTTTTCATAAACGGGAAGAACTGACTTGCGGGAAACGGAGGTCCAGCAACCGAAGGTCACGGCAACCTTGTCCTGCTCGAGCAGCTGTTTCGCTTTTTCGGCGAACAGCGGCCAGTCGGAGGCGCCGTCAACGACGACGGGCTCGATCTTTTTGCCGAGGACGCCGCCCTTGGCGTTGATCTCGTCAAAGGCAAAAATGAGCACATCGCGCAGCGATGTTTCGCTGATGGCCATCGTGCCGGAGAGGGAGTGAAGGACGCCGACCTTAACGGCTTCGGCGGCGCTCGCGGGGGCAAGCGAAGCGCCGAGCGCCAGTGCGCCGACGCTGAGGAGGGAGGTGAGTTTCTGTTTCATAGCTTCGGGAGGTGCGGGAGGCGGCGGATTATTTGGACACGGCAGTGGCCAGCTAACCCACGAAAGGGTCGAAAAAGGAGGAGGGGGGAACGCGGGCGCTTGCAGCGCCCGTCAGAAACGCGGGCGGTCGCACGGATGCGCCGCCCGCGGGAACGATCGCGAGACGCGATCTTAGAATTTGAAGATGGACTGAATGGCGAAGAACGTCGCGCTATCCGCGGTGTAGTCCTTGTAGTCGTAGTAGGACAGTTCGGCGCGAACCAGGAAGTTATCGTTCACTTTATAGGACGGTGAGACGGTGAACTTGGTGAAGCCGGGGCCGCCGTCTTTCATTTTCTCGCCGCTGATCCGGAAGGCACTCGAGACGGTGTTGCTGAAGCTATAGCTGTAGAATGCCAGCCAGTTGTAGCCGGAATTGCCGAGGCCGCCGTCCTTGTGGACGTACTCGAGACCGAGGGTGGATTCCTTGGTGAGATTATAGCCGAGCCAGATGTTACCGACAAAGACTTCCTGATTCTTGTTGATGACATTGCCCTTGGTCTCATAGGCAAATCCCGTCCAGACGGTGACGTCCGGGATGGCCGTATAGACAAAGTAGCCTTCGAAGCCGGCGTTACGGCGCAGTTCGCCGTCTCCCTTCAAGTAGTTGGGGCCTGAATACACCGAATCCAACAGGGCGAGGCCGAAGCCGGTGCCGTCAGCGGAGTAGTCCCATTTCACACCGGTATGATAACCAGGGATCGGGGCGAGGAAGTCGCCGTTGGCATAGGAGATTTGGGTCATGTTCGGAATGTCGAACGCCTCATAACCCATATAGCTGAGGAATTTGCCCGCGGTCAGGGTGGAACCGCCGCCGACGTCGACCGTGGCAAACGCATCGAGCACGGTGACATCGCTGGGAGCGCCGGGCTGGTAGAACAGGCTTACAACTCCGGTGACCGGCTTGTAGTCTGCTTTGAAAAGCGTTTTGACGGCGTCCATGTCGAACCTGTCGGTGGAGGTGCCCGGATCGGTATCCGTGATCCGGTAAGAACCAACAGCGTAGCCGCTGACGGAGAGGGTTTCGTTCACCTTGATGTCGGCGAAGGCAGTCAACGAGGCCGCGAGCGAGACGGCGGCCGCGAGTTTGAAGCGTGTGTTCATTTGCTAGTGATGAGGGTTGGTAGTGTGCAGGCGGGTATGAACCCCGTTGCTGGTTGAATAGAGCAGCAAGCTTGCCAACCATGAATGAGGTCGGATTTTTATGACATTTGATGCGGTTCCTTATCGTGCCCACATGCTTACTGTGCGGGCGCTTTAGCGCCCCCGCTTAATTGTCCAGCGGAGCGCAATCCCCATGGGCGTCTTAAGCACGACCTGTTACACTCGCGCGATGGACCAATCGACGGGGCATGTTTAAGCTCGATTTAGTTCATGGATGACGGGCTGAAAATTTAAATTGATCATGAAGAAAATCCTCTTGGGCGCCTTACTCGGGGCCAAATTCATCCTGTTGACGGGCATTGCGCCGGCGCAGAACGTCGTTGCCCTGCCGCCCCCGCCGCCGGTCCTGAGTACCACGCTGACGCCCACACTGGTTTCGCAGTACATGTATCGGGGAATGCGGTACGGCGGCGCTTCGCTCCAGCCGACCGTGGATTTTCGCTCCGGGGAGTTTAACGCGGGCTTCTGGGGAAGTTTTCCGTTGAGCAATAAAGTACCTGGCGTCTCTGATCCGGAGCTGGACCTCTATGGCAGTTATACTCGCCCGCTGACCGCGCGGATCGCGGCCGTGGTCGGAGGGACATGGTATTATTTTCCGCGGGCGAAAGAGGCTGATGGATTTCGTCGGCAAACCTTTGAACCGAATCTCGCGTTCACCTATACGGTGGATGGCCTTCGGCTGACACCAAAGGTGTATTACGACATCGTCCGCGAAGGATTTACCGCAGAGGTGTCCGCGTTCTATGCCTACCCGTTAACGCGGATTGGCAGCGAACTCGATTTTACAGCGGAGATCGGGAGCTTTGAGTGGCGTGATGCCGTTAAGGGCGCCTCGCCCGCAACCAAGCAGAGCGGCGATTACTGGTCGGCCGGGGTCGCAATGCCTTATCAGGTCACGAGCAATGGCACCGTGACCTTGGGCTTTGCGTATGTGAAGGGGACCGGGCACAGTCTCAAGTCAGGCACCGCTCCACGCCGCGAAAACCCGGCCGCGATGGGCCGCGGCGTGGTGAGTCTTTCGTTTTCGCTAAGTTACTAGTTGAAGATGCCGCCGTGTGACACAGACATTCCTGTCTGTTCGGAGTTTGGCCTATGAGAAGGCCGCCAAATCAAGACAGCCCTTCAATCCGGACAGACAGGAATGTCTGTGTCACTTTTCGCGCAGTGCTGCCGGGCCAGAGAAAAATCAAACTGGATTCCGGCGCATCCGTGCGCGAACGTGAGCGGCTATGAAGGTTGGAATCGTTGGCGCATCCGGGTATTCGGGCGAAATCCTCGTTAAGCTGCTGCTTGGCCATCCGCGGGTGACTCTCGCGGCGGTGACGTCGCGCTCCCAAGCCGGCAAGCCGCTGGCGGCGGTGATCCCTTCGATGCGGGGTGCCGACCGGGGTCTGACGTTTAGCGATTCGGATCCGGACGCGTTGGCGGCGAGTGACATCGATCTGTTCTTCCTCGCGTTGCCGCACGGTGCCGCGGCGACCTATGCCAAGGCGCTGGTGGCCGGCGGTAAGCGCGTCATTGATCTGAGTGCGGACTTCCGGATCGCAAATCTGGCGACGTATCAAAACTACTATGGCGAACACCATGCCCCGGAGTTGTTGCCGAGTGCACGGTTCGTGTTGCCCGAGCTCACACCGCCGGCTTGGAAAACCGAGGCGAAGTTGATTGCGGCGCCCGGATGTTATCCGACGAGTATTCTCATTCCGCTCGTGCCGCTTTTGAAGGCGAACGTCATCACGCGCGAACACATCGTGGCGAATTCCTACAGCGGCGTTAGTGGGGCCGGGAAGAAGCTCGACGAGATGTTCCTGTATGTGGAGCGCGCCGAGAGCATCAAAGCCTACGGACTCGCGAAACACCGGCACCTCGCCGAGATCGAGGAGCAACTTACGCTGCACACGGGCGCACCCACGATCATTCAGTTCAATCCGCATCTGGCTCCGATGCGTCGCGGTATCGCCACCACCATTACGGTGCCGTCATCCCCGGGCGGCACGATCGAGCAACTGTATGCGGCGTGGCGCGACGCCTACGCGAACCGGCCCTTCGTGCAGATTTTGCCGACGGGTGAAACGCCGGAGACGGCACACGTAGTGGGCACGAATCGCATCGACATGTCGGCGGTGCACGATCCGCGCACGGGCAATTTCATCATCACCTCGGTCGAAGATAACCTGGTGAAAGGCGCCAGTGGTCAGGCCGTACAGATCATGAATCTATGGTGCGGCTTCGAGGAAACCGCCGGGCTGATGTAGGACGGAGGAGCGATTTGCGAAGACCGGGGAGACGGCATCGAATCGGATTGCTCGCATCTTCGATGCCAGGTGTCGGGCCTTTGGTTCGCGTATCGCCCGGCCTTGGACGGGACTTCGCGGTATCCGCTTCGCCACGACCAAAAACGCCCTGCGGGTGCGCCAGCGCAGGCCTAGCTTCCGGCGCCGTCAGCTGCGGTAATCCGCGTTCTCGCTGACGTATTCGTGCGTGAGATCGCCGCCGAGCACGCAGGCCGACGCGGCGCCGTTACCGAGATCGATCTCGAGCTCGACGCAACGTTCGTGTGGCGGAAAATCAATGGGCGGGGCGAAGACGCCGTTCTTGGCTGGCGCGCTGACATAGAGTTCCGCACTGCGCAGATGGGCGATCAGCACGGCTTCCTTTTCGGGATTTAATTGGAAGACGCCGTTGCTGAAAATTTCCACGCCGCCCATCCGCGCGGAGAGCTTGCTGAGATTCGTCCCGGGGGCATGCGCGCCGACGTGTTTACCGATCGCCTGAATGAGCCGGCCCACGTTGGGGTCATTGCCCGCCACGGCGCATTTGAACAGGGGCCCGTTCACGACGGCTTTTCCGAGATCGCGCGCCAGGCCCAGGCTCGCGGCGTTTTTCACTGTGACGCGGATCACATGGCGCACCCCTTCGCCATTGCGCACGATATCTTCCGCCAGATCGCGGCACACTTGGTGGAGTCCGCGTTCGAATGCGCCCCAGTTATCGAACGGCACTCGCCCCGACGAGAGTGCCACGACGGTGTCCGACGTGCTCGTGTCGCTATCGACGCTGATGGCATTGAAACTGGCATCGACGGCACGTGCCAGCATCGCGCGCAACTCCGCCCGCGGCACCGCGATGTCGGTGAGAATGTACACGAGCATCGTCGCAAGGTTCGGCTCGATCATGCCTGCGCCTTTTGCGATGCCGACGATGCTGCCCGCACCGACATCCGCGCGACGTATTTTGGGATAGAGGTCGGTCGTGACGATCCCTTCGGCGGCCGGAAGGATGGATCCGGGCGCGAGTGCGGCGACGGCTTGCGGCAGCGCGGCGATCATCGAATCCGCAGGAAGGGTCCAGCCGATGACGCCCGTTGAACAGGGGAGCACTTCGGTCGGGGCGAAGCCCAGGTGTTGGGCGGCGGCGGCGCTGATGCGTTCCGATGTCGCGACGCCATCGGGGGCGCAGACATTGGAAATTTTGTTGTTGATGATGACGGCGCCGAGTGCGGGTGCCGTCAGCCGCTGGCGCCCAAGAATAATGGGGGCGCCGGGAAACGCATTGCGGGTGAACATCGCGGCAAAGGCGGTGCTCGGTTGATCCAGCGCGAGCAGGGTCAGCGTCATCTTCGCGGGCTTCGGTGCCTCCTTCGGCATGAACTCGAATCGGGTCGTGCCGACGCGGAAACCGGCGGGCAAAGCCGCTTGAGTGGCTAGCCAGGCGCGGTGTGCGTCGCGCGTTTCAAAAGTCAAATTTGTGCTGGGCACGCGGCAGACGTTGCGTTGCGCCGACGCGGAGTGAAGAAGAAACTGCGACCGTGGACTGCTAATCCCGAAACGCGCCGCGCCGCCGATTTCCGTCAAGGGGCGGCAGTTGAAGGCTGTACGCTGGCGTCGCGGTCACGCGTTCTTTCCTCCTGTCGCCCGCAGCGGCCAGGCGACCGATGCAGTCGCGAAAAATATTTTTATGGAAATGCGCGGCCGGTGTGGCTTATTCACGTCCTTCGTCAAACGTGAGCGCTCATTTTCGCCTCCACCACCACCACGCGTCCTCTGGCCGCGCGCTTTGATTGCCGATGAATGTTAATGAAGTAACCGCCAAGGCGAAGGTGCTGCTCGAAGCGCTGCCCTATATTCAGGATTTTCGAGGATCTACGTTTGTCGTCAAATATGGCGGCAGTTTCATGGATGATCCTGATCCCGTGGTCCGCACCCGCGTCGCCTACGACATTGCCTTTCTCGCCGCGTGCGGGATCAACGTCGTCGTGGTTCACGGCGGCGGCAAAGCCATCACCAAGGCGATGGAGAACTCGGGCTTGAAGGCCGACTGGGTGAACGGCCTTCGTGTCACCGACGAGGCGACGATCAACGTGGTCAAGAAGACCCTTGATGAAATCGTGAACCGCGATGTTTGCGCCGCGGTCGCGGCCGCCAAGGGAAAACCCAAGGGCCTGCCCGGTGACACCGTGCTCGTGTGTCGGAAACTCACGACCGACGATGACGGCAACACCGTCGATCTCGGCTACGTGGGTGATGTGACTGAGGTGAAGGTGAAGCTGATCAAAAAAGAGATCGGGGAAGGCTTCATCCCGATTATTTCGCCCGTTGCTGAAGGGTATGATGGCAAGCCCTACAACGTGAATGCGGACCTCGTGGCCGGCCGCGTGGCGAGTGCGTTGCGGGCCCGGCGGCTCGTTTATATGAGCGATGTGCCCGGGTTGCTCTCGAACCCACCCGACCCGGAGTCCCTCATCTCCACTTTGAAGATCAGCCAGGTCGATGAACTCAAAAAACGCGGTGTGATCGACAAAGGTATGCGGCCGAAGGTGCAGAGTGCGATTCGCGCGCTGCAGGAAGGCGTGCAACGCGTTCACTTCATCGACGGCCGGCTGCCGCATTCGCTCTTGCTCGAGATTTTCACTGACAAGGGCATTGGCACCGAAATCGAGCACGGCTAAGCGGGGAGCGCGTCGACGCCCTTCGCTCCGCCAAGTCTGGCAGGAAACAGGTGCTGCACACTGCCGGGCGGAATTTAGCGGTCGGTGTGCAGGCTTGGCTGGGTTTTCTCATTTCATCCGCGCCGATCCTGGTTAAGAACGTGTTTTCATCATGAATGCTCCTTCCATCGTCCGCACGAGCACCGCTGAGCTGTACGACGCCCATGTTCTGAAGAATTACGGCCGTCCTGCCTTGACGCTGGTACGCGGACGCGGAACGCAGGTCTGGGATGACGCGGGAAACGCCTATCTCGACTTTACCTCGGGCATTGCGGTGAGCGCGCTGGGGCATTGTCACCCGCATTGGGTAGCGTCGGTGCAGCGACAGGCGGCTGAGCTCATTCATGTCAGCAATCTCTTTCGGAATCCGCAGCAGGGGGATTTGGCGCGGCGGCTCGTGGGCTATGCCGGACCGGGGCGGGTGTTTTTCTGTAACAGCGGGGCCGAAGCCAATGAGGCGCTGATCAAACTTGCCCGGCTGCACGGCATGCAGAAGGCGGGTGGAGAAGAAGCGAAGTGTTACAAAGTCATCTGCGCAAAGAACGCGTTTCACGGCCGGACGTTTGGCGGGATGAGCGCGACTCCGCAGGAAAAAATCCAAAAAGGATTTCGGCCCATGGTGCCGGGATTTGCGTTTGGCGAACTCAACAACGTGGCGAGTTTCGCGGAGCTCATCGACGACCAGACGGCGGCGATCTTCGTGGAGACGATTCAGGGTGAAGGCGGCATCAACGGGTGCACGCCGGAATTCCTGATTGGCCTGCGGCGGCTGTGTGATCAAAACAACCTGTTACTCCTGCTTGATGAAGTGCAGTGTGGGATTGGGCGGACGGGGCGGTTCTATGCCTTCGAGCACGCGGGCGTGAGGCCGGATGCGATCGGGATGGCCAAAGGACTCGGCGGGGGTTTCCCGATTGGTGCGATGTGGGTGCGTGATCGATTCGCGGAGCTGTTTCATCCCGGAAACCACGGAACGACCTTTGGTGGTACGCCGCTCGCGTGTGCGGCGGCGCTCGCGGTGCTGGATATTATCGAGCGCGACCAACTCCTCGAAAAAGTGCGGACGCTGAGCGGCCCCTGGCACGCGGAGTTGCGGCAGCTCGCGAGCGATTTTCCGCAGCATGTCACCGGCCTGCGCGGGCAGGGCTATCTGGTCGGCGTCCAGATGACGGGTGATCCGGCGCCGTACGTGGCGGCGTTGCGCGAACGCGGGCTGCTGGCGCCACCGGCAGGCGGCAATGTCGTGCGCTTGTTGCCACCGCTGAACGCGACGGCAGAGGAACTCGCGCGGGCGGTGCAGATCTTTCGCGAGGTGCTTGCGGCCAAGTGATAGCTGGGAGTGCGCCCGGCCCCGGCCCGGGCCCGACCCGGACAACGCGGAGATCGTCTGTCTCAGGGACGGCGAATTTCGGCGGGTGGCTCCGGTTCGTTACTTCTTTTTAGTGTATTGGTTGCGCAGTGAGGTTTTTTTCACTCGTTAGCGATTCGTTCCACTCGTAAATCCATCTGCTTTCAATGAAGCACTTCCTCAAAGAAACCGACTTCACCGCTTCCGAATTGCCGGCCTTGTTTCAGACCGCGCATGAGCTGAAGGTGAAGCGTGGGCAGGCGGACGCTCCGAAGCCATTGGCCGGGCAGACGTGGGCCATGATCTTTTCGAAATCGTCCACCCGCACACGCGTTTCTTTTGAGGTGGGAATTCACGAGCTCGGGGGAAATCCGCTCTTTCTCAACAAGAACGATATTCAACTCGGCCGCGGTGAAACCGTGGAGGACACCGCCCGGGTGTTGTCCCGGTTTGTCCATGGACTGATCGTCCGCACCTTCGATCACAGCGAAGTCGAACGTCTCGCGGAGAGTGGTTCGGTACCGGTGATCAATGCCCTGACGGATTTCCTTCACCCGTGCCAGATTTACACCGACGCGTTCACCATGGCGGAACGTTGGGCGACCGGCTCATCGGGCGAAGACCTCGTGCGTTCGTTACGCGGCCGCAAGATCGCGTTTCTCGGCGATACCGCCTGCAACATGGCGAACTCGTGGATTCTTGGGGCGAATCTCTTCGGGATGAAGATCTCGCTGGCCGGACCGAAGGACTTTGCGCCCTCGGCGGAGTTCAACGCGGCGCTGGCCGACGAAGGGTTTCCCGGCGGGTATCATTTCACGACCGATCCGTTTGAAGCGGTGCGCGACGCCGACGTGGTTTACACGGACGTGTGGGTTAGCATGGGTAAGGAAGAGGAAAAGAAGGAACGCATCGAACTCATGTCGCCCTACGCGGTGACTGGGAACCTGTTTGCGGCTGCGAAAGCCGATGCGTTGTTCATGCATTGCCTGCCGGCTCACGCGGGTGAAGAAGTGATGCAGGATGTCTTGGACAATCCACGTTCGATCATCTTCGACCAGGCGGAAAACCGGCTGCATACGCAGAAGGCCATTCTCGCGCACGTAGTGGCGGCGCGGAAGGGCTGAGTCTGGCGCCGAGTGCTGCGTAGGGAGAAAGGGTTTCCGCCTTCCAACGGAGGGCGCTCGGGATGCGGCCGTAGCCGCATGGCGGTGTCACGTGGCCGGCGCGCCAAGCTCGCTTACTCTTGCAGAATGTAGATGAAGCGCGCCCCGACTTTGCGAAAGAGTCCCGTGGTCAGATCGCCGTCGTCGATTCGAGCATCGATACGTTCCATCTGCTGATCCGGGACGGTGACGCCCGTCACGGAGATCCCTGCGGCCATGCCGTAGGCACTGCGGTCCCACGCCCACTGGCCGCCGACGGAATTCTGCGGCACGCGCCATACGGTCACCTTGATATCTTCCTCCATGTCGGTCGGCACCACTCCGCTGGCTGCCGCGGCCGGCCAGTTCCCGGTCTGGAGCGAGAAATTCTCGAAGGCGTGCGAGAACGTCCGGAGATCTGAGACAAAGCGATTGCTCTGGGCGGCGATTCGGGACCGCTGGAAGGCGGGAAATGACAGCGTCGCGAGCAGTCCGATGATCAGAACCACGATCATGATTTCAACCAGAGTAAAACCCTCGGAGCGCCGCCGCCCGCTTCGTTGAGAAAGCAGGATTATAGTAAGGCGTGACCGATTCGAAGGGATCATCTTAACCATCTCATGGTTCAATCGGATTTTACGGCCTTTTGCATAATGATCGCCGGGTAAAGCTGTCGTAAAATTCCCGCTGCGTACCACGACAGGTACCTTCCGTAGTTTTACGTTGGGGCATTGGCCGGCTTTTTGCTTTGCGCGCCAAGGTGGGAACTCCCAAGACTCGGACGCTCACTATGAAAATTGTCCTCGCTTACTCGGGCGGCCTCGACACGTCCGTCATCGTCAAGTGGCTTCGCGAAACCTACGACGCAGAAATCGTCACGTTCGCCGCTGACATCGGCCAGGAGGAGGAGCTGGACGGCCTGCCCGAAAAAGCCCGCGCCACGGGTGCTTCGAAGCACTATACGCTCGATCTGGTGGAGGAGTTCGCCAGCGATTTCATCTACCCGATGATTCGCGCCAACGCGATTTACGAAGGGCAATATTTTCTCGGTACTTCGATCGCCCGCCCCCTCATCGCCAAGGCGCAGATCGACATCGCGAAGAAGGAAAAGGCCGACACCGTCGCGCACGGCGCCACGGGCAAGGGTAACGACCAGTGCCGCTTTGAGCTCACCTATATGGCGCTGGCGCCGAATCTACAGATCCTCGCGCCCTGGAAGATCGATACGTTCCGTGACGAGTTTCCCGGCCGCGCCGAGATGATCGCGTATTGTAAGGAGCATGACATTCCGGTCGAGGCCTCGCTCAAGAAGCCGTATTCCATGGATCGCAACCTCCTTCATATCTCCTATGAAGCGGGAATTCTCGAGGATCCCTGGTTTGATCCGACCACCAAGGCCAACAAGGGCATGTTCAAGCTTTCCGTCTCGCCCGAAGACGCGCCGAACAAGGCCGAGTACGTCGAGCTCGAATTCGAAAAGGGCGATTGCGTCGCCGTGAACGGCAAGCGGCTTTCCCCCGCTGGTGTCCTTAAGGTCCTGAACAAACTGGGCGGCAAACACGGCATCGGCCGCGTCGACTTGGTCGAGAATCGCTTTGTCGGCATGAAGTCCCGCGGCGTCTACGAAACCCCCGGCGGTACGATTCTAATGCAGGGTCATCGCCAGGTGGAATCGCTCACCATGGATCGTGAAGTGATGCATCTGCGCGACTCCTTGATTCCAAAGTATGCCGAGCTGGTTTATTATGGATTCTGGTTCGCCCCCGAGCGCGAAGCGCTGCAGGCCCTGGTGGACGAGAGTCAAAAGTTTGTGACCGGCACCGTCCGTCTGAAGCTCTATAAGGGCAATATCATCACGTGCGGCCGCAAGTCGAAGTACTCGCTCTACGATATGGAGATCGCGTCCATGGAAGGCGTGAAGAGCTGGTATAATCAGACGGACGCCACCGGTTTTATTCGTCTGAATGGCCTCCGCCTCCGGGCGCGGAATATCGCCCAAGGCGGAGCGAAGATCTAACGCTGAAACTGCGAACCCCAGACCGTATAGTGTCCGGGGTTCGATTCGTGTCGCGTCGTACCAGGCAATAATGCCTGGGTCTTAAACTAATTAGAACAACCCGTTGGCGATGATGCCGACGGCCGTGATGGGGCCGGTGTCATCCAGCCCGTCAAGTGCCCGGTCCGCTTTCTTCATGATGGCCTGCACATCGGTTAGCATGCTGTCATCACTGATGAGTTTGCCCAACGTGCCTTCGCCCTTGGAGAGCTTGTCCGACATGGTGCGGAAGTTGGCCAGCGACGTCCGAAGATCGCCCGCCGCCGTCTCGTCGAAAACCAGGGCGCCAATCACGCCCTTCCCGGATTTGACCTGATCGATGATGGACTGGGCGTTGGCCATGAAGTTCTTCGCCTCCGCGGCGCCGGACTTGATCTCGCCCATCGAGGCCACGAGTTCGTCATGCAGCGAGGAGTCATTAATCAAGCGACCGAGGGTGCCTTCACCTTTGTTCACCTTGTCCGTGATCTGCTGAAGATTCGAGGTGGCCTGTTTGATGGACTCCCGGTTTTCGGTTACGAGCTGGTCGACTTTCTGGATGATGCCCGGACTCGCGCCATTACCCGATAAAGCGCCGCCAAGGTCGCCCAAAGCGCCTTCCAACTTCTTCCCGATCTCGCCGATCTGCGCCATCACCGCATTCAAATCCGGCGAACTTGTGGTCTGAATCTCGTCTCCATCTTCCAGATACGGCGCGGACTCCGTTCCCAACGTGATGGAGATGTAGTTGGTGCCGATCAAGCCGGCCATGACGATGGTCGCCGTGGCGTCGCTCTTGATCTGATAGCCTGGCGCAATCCGGAGCAGCGCTTCCGCGCGACGTCCGGACAGGCGCGTCCGCTCCACTTCGCCGATCTTGACGCCGGCCATGCGGACTTCATCGCCGTCGGTGAGTTCCTTCAGGGTCTGAAAGCCGGCGACGACGTTGTAACCCTGGTCCTTGAAGACCTTGCCGCCGCTCAGGGTTTCGAAGGTGACCCATGTGAGGGCCAGCCCCAGCAGGAAGAAAAGCCCGACCCGGGCGGTTTGCTGCATATTGTTCATGGTAATCAGGTCTCCAATTTCTTGAAACGGGGATTCTTTAAATCGATTCTGGGATTGAGGAAGTCATCGACGCGCGGGTCCTTCGGGTGGCGCAGTTCCGAGGGTGGCCCGATAAAAATCAGCTCTCCGCCCATCAGGATTCCGACCCGATCCGAGATGCTGAGTGCCAAATCACGGTCATGCGAAACGACAATACTGGTGACGTGATAGTCGTCCTTCAACGTCGCAATGATTTCGCTGATGGTCGCTCCCATGACCGGATCGAGTTCGCTGGTCGGCTCATCATACAGCATCAGCTGCGGTTCCATCACCAAAGCGCGCGCGATCGCCACGCGTTTCTTCATGCCGCCCGAAAGTTCCGAGGGAAATTTCTTCACCGCCCCTTCGAGGGAAAGGATTTGCAGGGCGCGCATCACTTTCTCGCGAATCCCGGCTTCGTTGGCGATCCGATGCTCGCGCAGATAGAGCGCCAGATTATCATAGACCGACATCGAGTTGAACAGCGCCCCGGCCTGAAACACGAGCGCGATCCGGACCTTTTCCCGCGTCGCCTGATCGGCGGCATCGCGGCCGTCGATGGTTACCCGGCCTGCCGTCGGTTGCTCCAACGCCACGATATGTTTGATCAGCACGCTCTTCCCCGAGCCGCTCGGCCCCATCAGGACGAAAATTTCCCCCGGTTCGACCTTGAAGCTGATATGCTTGAGGACCTCGACCGTGCCGAAGCTCTTCGATAGATCCTCGATGGTGACGGACACCGCCGGGGACTCGACGTCCGTGAAGGGGTTGCGGGTGGTAAAGGGGTCTGGATTCGCCATGGCGGTCACATCAGGGCTTTGGTCACGAAGTAATCGAGCACGAGGATGGTAATGAGGGAGGTGACCACTGCGCGGGTCACCGAGGCGCCAATTTCGCGTGGACCGCCGCGCGTATTTAATCCGATGTTACAGCAGACCAGCACCACGGCAAAGCCGAAGGCCTCCGCCTTGATCAGACCGTTGAGCACATCTTCGAAGGTCATGAATCTCCGTAAGGCGGAGAAATACGCGGGCGGATCGATTGCGATGAAGGAGGTGTATTTGCAAACGATCGCGCCGCCGAACCATCCGACGAGATCGGCAATGATGGTGAGTACCGGTACCATTACCAGCACGGCCACCAGCCGGGGCATCACGAGGATGCGCGCGGGCGGGATGTTCATGGTCTCGAGTGCGTCGATTTCCTGATAAACTTTCATCGACGCGAGTTCCGCCGTGATTGCCGAGCCGACGCGTCCGGCGAGCAGAATCGCGACCATCACCGGTCCGAGTTCGCGCGCCATCGAGAGGCCCACCAGGGTGCCGATAAACTGTTTGGCGCCGAAATTCTGCATCGCGTATCCCGCTTGCAGCGCGAGGACGCTGCCGATGAAAAAGCTAAGGATCGCCACGATGGGCAGCGTCGTGTATCCAATCAGATAGCACTGCTCGATGAAGCGGTGAAACTGGCGGGGCAGTGTCGGCAGGTACGACATGCTCTTGATCAGGAGCAGCAACGTGCTTCCGAAGCCTTCGAGAATGCGGGTGAATTGTCTCATGTCAGCGGAGCGTGGGCGCCGGAGCACCAAGTTTAGCGGGAAAATCCATCCAGAACAATCTCCACCCGCGCCCGTTGCGCCGATTGAAGCCGAGCAGACCATTGCCAATCGCGATGCGCTTCTCTTCCGGCCCGCGTGCGACGCTCAGGATCGGGCCGAGATGAAACTCGCTCCGTTGCTCTTTTTCGGAACGCTCGTACGTGATCGCGTCCCAGAAGAAGGAGGTGCGCTCCTCGCCGACGGCCTGCTGGTCGTGTCGCGCCAGGGTGAGCAACGGCGACCACGTGAGCCGGACGCGCTCATTTCCAGGGAAAAGCACCTCCAAGGGACTCGGAAACTGCCACTGCATTTTACCCGCTCCATTATCCCACCGGCTGAACAGCGGCCAGAGGTGCGTAAGTCGCGCGGCCGCGGCCGTGGAGGGACCGGCGCGTTGTTGCACTTCGTCCCAATCGAGAAAGTAAAGGAATTGGGTGCGCTCCCGTTCGACCTCCCGCTCGGTCCACTCGGCACGGCGCAGCATCGGCCACATATACCAGCGCTTATCGGTTCCCTTGCTGGTCGAGTGAGTATAGAACGGCGCCCAGCGGTTGACGTACCGTTGTTCCCCGCGGCCTTGGACGAGAAAGGGCCAGAAATAGCGGCGCTCGCTATAGCGAACCGGGGCGGTGCGCTCGGTGTATCCGAAAAACGGCCACAGATAGTTTTCGCTGATATAGCCGGGACCCGTGCTGCGGGCATAGAAGGGCAGGGCACCGATATCGCGCCGAAGAGCGGTTCCCGCCGGATCGTCCGGCGACGGGTAGCGGGTCACATTGTAACCCAGCGGCCAGAGATAGGTTTCCTGGCGCGAGACGCCGGGGCGTTCGACATAGTTGAAGAGTGGCCAGATACCCCAGCCGTGGGCCGCGCCCCGCGTGACGCGGACAATGGGCCACGGTGTGGACGTGGTGATCGCCCCGCGTTTCTCGTTCTCCACGTACAGCGGGAAACCGATCCAGGAGAGCCGTTCAAACCCCAGCTTGTTCTTAACCGTACCGTAAATGGGGAAGAGGGCACGGTAGTTCATCTCCGGGTCGCCGCTTTCCCGCGAGAACCAGAAGGGGAACACTTCGAATTCGTTCCGTTGCTCAAAAATGCTCTGCGGTGCCTCCGCTCCGGAGCGGCGTCCCCAACGCCGGATGAATTGGAGGATGTTCCACTTGTAGGTGCTTTCGTCGACCGTGTAATTGAAAAGCGGATATAAGAACGAGCCTGACCGGAACTCGCCGTCCTGATTGTGCAGTTGCACCCAAAACGGCCGGAAGCCGCTTGCCGTATATCCCTCGCGCGTGGCGGCGGGGCGACGGAAGATCAGGGGACCGGCGGCGCTCCATTCATCGACCCGGCGCGCCACGGGCTCACTTTGACGGACAATGACCGGCCAGAAGTTTTGCTCGCGTTCCCGGATCCCGAGATCAGGCGTCCCCGCATGGCCAAGCCCCGCCAGCAAGCTCGTGAGGAGCAAACAGGCGAGAGGACGGGCGTTCATGGGCAGTACGAGCATACGGATGTCTTGCACAGGAGCTGCGGCGATCGGCGTTCAAGGGCGTGCACAAAGACGAGGGCGGAACATGGCAGGCGGCCCGTCAGGTGCAAATGCTATGTGATCATCCCTAACACCCAGGAGCTAAAACGGGATCCATCGGGCGGACTTCGCCGGCCTGGATGAAGCGGTTTCACGCGCTCAGCCAGCGTGTTTTTCCGGTGAAATGTGATCATTAAGCGTTAAAGAATTGAGCGAATTCATGGAGGCTGACGAGGTGGACCGTCGGACCGCTAACCGGATCCATCCAGATTTCACCGAGCCCCGTTATCGGGAAAAAAACCATGCGGCGGGTGATGGAGTGGCGGGTCGAGCAAGCGGCCTGTCGCCCTCTTGAAAGGACGCGCGTCGCAGTCGGGTTCCGACAGTGCGGAACGTTGAACGTTTTCCCGTTGAAGTGATCGGAAGGCGGCGGTGACATTGGCCGAATGGGCAGTAACTTCAAAGGGTTCAAAGTGCAACTTGCCCGAGTCTTATGCGAATAAGCGGTGGGCAGGCTCGCGGAATTCCATTGGTGGTGCCCAAGGGTGACGCCGTGCGCCCCGCCACGGACGGAATGCGGCAGGGCGTTTTCTCCAGCTTGGGTGCCCGGGTGATCGACGCCCGTTTTCTCGATCTGTTTGCCGGGAGCGGCTCCTATGGTCTCGAAGCCATGAGTCGGGGCGCGGCCGGCGGAGTGTTTGTCGAACAGAACGCGAAGGCTGCCGCGTGTGTGCGGCAGAACATTGCCTCGGTCTGCAAGAGCCTGAAACGCGACACTCATGATCTGGCCATCGTGCAAGGCGACGCCCGCACGCTTCCCGCCGCTGCACTGGCTGCCGGCGTCCCCGATCTGGTCTTTATTGATCCGCCGTACGAACTCATCGCGGACCTCGCACCCGGTTTGTTCGCCCGGCTCGCCGACGGACTCGCAGCCAAGCCCGGGGCAATCGTGGTTTTCGAATACCCGGGGGAGCTGGAACTCGCGCCAGAGGGGTGGGCTTTGCTCAAGCGTCTGGGGAAAGGTCACCGCCAGCCCACCGTCGGCTTCTTCCGCCGGATCCCGCCGGAGCCGGCTCCGAGCCCGAAGTGATACAGACATTCCTGTCTGTCGTCTGAAGGACCGCACAAACAAGGCCAGTGCCTCGTTTCAACCAGCATTGTTCCCGGGCGGCAGACACAAATAGTCAGCCGAATCAGGCAGCCGAGACATCCCCGACGAGACAGGCAGGAATGCCTGTTTCACTTCCTACATCAGTCCGAGCTTCGCGCGCATAATCGCGAGAGTGGCGATGACTGCGGTCTCGGTCCGTAACACACGGGATCCGAGGTTCAGCAGCGTAAAACCGGCCGCGCGTAACTGGTCGCGTTCGCCGGTTGACCAGCCTCGTTCGGACCCGAACGCGAGGAGGACCGGCGCTTCCGTGAAGATGGCGCTGCTAAACGCCGCCGCCGACTCATAGTTGTCGAGCGCGAGTCGCTGCCCGTCGTCACCCAAGGTTTCAAGCAGCGAGCAGAGGGAGGTGTGATGATGCGTTACCTCGGGGATCTGGGTTGCGAACGCTTGCTCCGCGCCAGCGATGACATGCTGGCGCCACTCGCCGGAGGTCCAGAGCGTGCTCTGGGCGTAATTCGGATCGCCCTTTTCGGTGCGCACAAAATGCAGGTCGGCGACCCCCAACGTGCTCGCCTCGCGAAGAATGTCGCGGGCGGTTTGCGGACGCGGCAGGCCCACGATCAATGTGATCGGTGTCGGCGGCGCAGGAGCTAATTCCGGGGCAAACGTGAGTTCCAAGGAGTTGGGACCGACGGCCACCACGGTACCTTTTCCGCGAGGTCCATTGATGATCCCCGCGTCGAAGGTTTCCCCGGGTTGCCTCCGCAGCACTTCGAGCAGGTGAGTCGCGCGTCGATCAGCGCGGGCCAGCGGGCGGGAAAGTTCTTCGGGCTCGAAAAGGATGAGGTTCACGTTCGGCGTGAAGTTTGTGGTTTGCGCGCGTGCTGTCGCGTTGTAAATTGATGTTCATGGATTCGAGTGTCGTCCGTTCCCCGTCGATTGGAATTTTCCGGAAAGCCACGGCCCGCGAGACCGCCGCCTTGTTGCTGGTAGCGGGGCTGCTTCCGTTTCTCATCCATTTACTCCCGTGGAGCGGCGCCCGGCCGTTGGGGGCTCATTTGCTGCCCATGTTTTGGGCCACGTTTGTGGCGTCCTACTTTTATGGCCCGAAAGTTGGCGTTCTCGTGGGCCTGTTTGCCCCAGGGGTGAACCTGGTGATCACCGGATTGCCCGCGTGGAAGTTTCTTGGACTGATGAGTGTGGAATTGACTCTTTACGCCCTGGTCACGGCTTGGGCGGTGCGCCGTCTCCCGTGGTTTATTCTTCTCGCGCCCCTTGGCTATCTCGTGGCCCGTCTCGCCACGACCACGCTCCAGCTCGCGCTGGGCGTGTTCGGAGATGGGGTGGCGCCGCTCGCATTTTTGGCCCAGGTGGTCATAACCAGTCTGGCCGGCCTTGTCGTGCTCACCGCAATTAATACCGCGCTCGTACGGTTCCACCCCAAGCGTGCGGGCGATTTGGATGACGCCGCTCGCGTTTGAGGACATCCTGACCCGGCTTGCAGGCTGGGAGTTTCCGCCCGCGATCGACGGTGTGGTCGGAATCGCCAGCGGGGGGGTAGTGCCGGCGGCCTTGGTTGCCCAGCGACTTGGCGTGGGCCTGAAACTGATCGCGTTCAACTATCGTGACGAAGCGAATCTCCCGCGCTTTGCCGCTCCTGCGCTCCTGTCTGCCGTGCCTGATCTCGGCACCTGGCGGCGAGTCCTGCTGGTCGACGACGTCTATGTGAGTGGGAACAGCTGGCATGCGGCGCGGGAAACGCTTCCGGCCGACATCGAAGTGATGCCTTTCGTGATGAAAGGAAAAGTGGATTTCGCGCTGATTCAGGACGTGAGCGGATGCGTGCAGTGGCCGTGGAAAGTGTATCCGTAACGCAGGGAGACCGGGGTCGCGGGGATTGGTGATTCGCAGCAACCTGCGTTGCGGGCTTGACCGGAAGCGCGCCGCGACGAAACTGCCCCGATGCGCCTCGCGGGCGTAGTTTAGTGGTAAAACTCCAGTTTTCCAAACTGGTCTCGAGGGTTCGATTCCCTCCGCCCGCTCCATCGGTAAAAATCACGAGTGCAGCAAAAGTGCAGCAGAATCCAAGTTTTTCCTCCGGCGTGGACGAACAGCGGTAAATGCGCGTCGTCGGCCGGAAATCGAGGATGTCTCGCTCGACCGGCAGATTCTGAGGCCGGTGGAAGCGCCTGTTGGCTGTGACCGAGGAAGCGGCGATGAGGGGCCCCGCGTTTGCCAGTTTCCCGGCCTGATAAAGTTGCTGGAGGCCGGGACGAAACTTGTCCCGAAACAACCACCGAGTCGCGAGTTTCGTGCCGCCGAAAAAAAAGGGCCGAAGCCCTTTGGCGCTACAGCAGTCCGGCGGAGCGGAAGCTATAGTAACCGACGTTGGCCGGATCACATTCGGCGCGTCCCAAAATTACG
>ENA-ORBV01006515-ORBV01006515.1-microbial-mat-metagenome-genome-assembly--contig:-NODE-6515-length-20554-cov-11.964839_pt1 | contig 20554 bp, 13 predicted proteins | sample MGYA00237777_ERZ505514 | MGnify/ENA primary metagenome ERZ505514 (study PRJEB26160, sample SAMN06269048) | microbial mat metagenome | isolation source: Oligotrophic lake microbial mat | place... | reverse complement strand
ACGGCTCGATCTCTTCCCACAACGCTTCGGGGAGCAGCTCCGCTGCCATATTCGTGCCTCCTTGCACTTGTGCTGATGGCCTTGCTCATCGGTCGATGCTCACGTTCTGAAACAGTCCCTTACACGCGCCGTACGGCGCTAGGCGTGAAGTGAAACCGCTCTAGGGCACGCAGGGGCCGGTGCCCGTTGCGAACCAGACCGACAGGAACGCGAAGATCGCGGGAACCCCGTTGCTTCCGCCGTAGTTGCGGGCCGCGGGGTCATTGGCAAACCATGCTGAAAGGAAGCAGAAGATATCCGGCACACCCACGCTGCCATCCTGACACCAGTCGGCATCGCAGAACGCCGGTCCGCGCTCGCAGACATTCGCCGCGGCGGAGCTGTTCCGCGGGAGGAACAGCGGCGCAACGACCTCGAAGTCCACGGCGTTCTGATTGAAATCCTGGCAGCCGTCGAGCTTGCGGTATCCGCCGGTGGAGTTGCTGATGTCCAGCGTGCGGCCCAGACCTTCGAAGCACAGGGCCGCGGCCCCGTAGCCCACAAGGTCCTCGATGTTGGGGCTGGCGCAGTTCGTGCCAAGCACTTCGCTGACCCGCACGATGGCGATGCGGCCGCTCTCGTTATCCATGCCGAAGAAGGTCGCCGGGAAGAAGTCGGGAGTGGGAAGGGGCACGCCATTCGCGCCACTGGCACTCGTTTGAATCAACCGGTACTCGCCGGCGGCGATCGATCCCGACAGCGGGATCACACGGGATGCGATGAACCCGGTTGCATTGTCGGCATCGGAGTACTGCACGCTCCATCCCGACAGGTCAACCGCCAACTGCGAGCGGTTGAAGATCTCGATGTGGTCCGCGGCAAAGGGCGAACCCGTGTTGCCGCCGCCACCGAAGAACCCGGACACAACGATGCGCGATGACGAGTTATTGCAGGTAACAACAGTGAGCCCGAGCGACGATGAATCAATCCGTCCCTGTGCATCGGAAACCGTGAGCGGAATCGTCTTCGCTCCCTGGCTCGTCGAGACGGGCACGGTGTAGCTCAGCGACCACACGCCGGCGCTCTCGCTGAGCGGCTCGCTCGCCGAGCCGCCAAGCTGCGTCAGGTCCGCAACAACCTGTACGCCGGTGCTCGGAGGGCTGACCGCTGCGGACACGGTGACGCTGAGGTCGATCTCGGTGCCTGCGCAAACGGTCTCCGTGGCGAGCGCGCCAAAGCCGGCGAGGAATCCGCCGCTTGCTCGATTGCGAGCGTTCGGTGTACCAACTTCGAAGTCGTTGAAGCTCTGATCGCTGTCCTGCGCGCCGGCAAGTTTGCGGGTGATGCCGACGGTGTTGTCGGTTCCTGCCGCGGCGGCAGCACCCTCAAAGCAGATCGCCGCGCCCCAGCCGGCAAGGTCCTCAACATCCGCCGAATCGCAGTTCACGCCGATAAGCGCGGAATCGCGGACGATCGCAGCGCGGCCGCCGCTGTTGCCGATGCCGCCGGTGCCAGCAAAGTCGGGCGAGGGGAGAGGAATGCCGTTCGCGCCGATCGAAGAAAACTGGACGAGGAGGTATTGGCCAGGCTGGATGCTGCCAGAGAGCAGGACCTGGTCAGCCGGGTCATCAAAGCCGCCGACTCCGCCCGCGCTGGCGTACTGCACGCTCCAGCCGGTGAGATCGACAGGCGATGCGGAGCGGTTGAACAGCTCAATGAAGTCCGCATTGTAGATCGCGCCTGCGTTGCCGCCGCCGCCATATACCTGGCTGATCACGACCCGCGAATCCGAGTTGATCGAGCAGTCGGCGACTTCAAACGCAAGAGAAGTCCCGCTGGTTCGGCCCTGCGAATCCGCAATCACCACGGGGATGGTCTTGGGGCCGATGGTCACCGCGCCGGGAACCGTGTAAACGAGCGTATAGATGCCGTCGCCAGGCGCGGCGTCGCCGTTGTTGCCGTCGTCGAACAGAGCCGCGCTCGCAGAACCGTTCACACTGGTGAGGTCGGCGATGACCGTGATGCCGGTTGACGGCGGGTTGACGCCGGCAGCAACACTCACCTGAAAGTTCACCAAGCCTCCGCCAGCGCACACAGCGCCGGGCGAGGCCTGACCGAACCCCGTGGGCGGGATCGAGGTGATCGCATCACCAGTGATCCTGACCATATCGAAGCGATACGTGCCGGTCGGGGCATACGTCGACTGCGACCCGGTGTAGTTGCCCGGGTTGGCAGGGTCATATACCGGCGAAATGCGGAGCCTGAAGTTCGGATTATTGTTCGCCCCTGCGATCGAAGAGAGATCGACGCTCCGCTGGTTAAACCAGGTGTCGCCCGCGTTGCCTTCGAGCGGCGCACCGGGCGCTTCGATGAACGTCACTCCATCGATCGAGTAGAACACGTTGCAGAATCGGCTCGAGGTATTGGAGTGCCGCTGATCCCAGGTGATCACGATGCCCGTGTAGTTCACGGTGCTCAGGCTGAACTCCGCGCCGACATCACCGGGCAGGTTGCCATCGCCGCCACCCTGAGCCTGATAGCCGCGGGTCTGCCAGCCGGAGTCGTCTCCGACATTGGGATCAGTCGAGCCGCCGTTGCTGTCGGCGTTTGCGAAGATGCAATCGATGATCGATGCGCCAAAGCATTGCGCCGTCCCCATGCCGATGTTGGGCACGAAGGTGCCGGTGGCAGTGTTGCCGTCGGAGGGGTTGGAGTTGAAGTTCCACTGCGTCACAATGGTTTGAGCGTGCGCAGTTCCTGCCGCGAGCAGCATCGCCGCGCACCATGGGCCGAACGTCTTTCTGGACATTATAGATTCCTTCTGGGTTGAACGACTCTGCCAAATGCGCCGCAGCGCGGATGAGGCGGTTAAAGCTACCACCGGGAATAGCCCGGTTGAATCAAGATTCCATGAGGATGCGGCCGGTTCCCCGCGGGGTCGTCCGCTCGCTCAGTTTGCCAGGCCGGGTTTGTTCAGCCATCCGCCAAAAACACGGCCTTCAAGCTCGTCGTAGCGGATGGTGCTCATCCCGTTGGCCGACACACTCTGATGCCCCCACTCCTTGTCCGCGCGCTTCTCGGCGAAGCTCTCGGCATGGCCGTCGGCAAACGACATCGTGCCATAGACACGATTGTGCCCGGCAAGCCCACCGAGGAACCCGCCCTTGCCGTGCGCAGGTCCGAAGTCCGTGTAGTTCTGTCGGCCGAACCGCGCGCCCTGGCCGGGGATGAACCCGATCGTCGGTCCATCGGTGACAGTCTTGGATCCCTGGATCTGTCCCTCAAGGGTTGTGACCACATCATCGTTCTGGCTGAACTGCGTTGTGCCGTCGCCGAACAGTGGCACCTTGTCCGCCGGTCCCTGCGGACCCACAAACCGATCATTCAGCGGACCCACGACATTCGCCGGGTTCTTCATGTCCAGCGCGGTCTGCGCGTAGTTCTTGGGCGCGGTGTAGGCCATGAACCAACTCTGGCAGTAGTTGGTGTTGAAGCCCTCGCGGATCATGTCCGAGACGAAGGTCGCGTTGTTGGTGCGGCCCGACCATGGATGCAGTCGCTGCAGAGACAGCGTCTGGCTCGCACGCGAGGGACTGCTGGGACAGAGCACCCGCCCGGGGATCGCATACCCGCCCAGGACGTAATCCGCCACCCAGCCCGCCTCTTCGATCCGGCCATATCCACGGTCGGGTCTGTCCTCAAATGGACCCGTCGAGTAGGCCCCACGCCGGTCGTTGGAGTGCGATGTCGCGGCGACCGCGAGCTGGCGGACATTCGACAGGCACTGGCTCTGTCTCGCCGCCTCGCGAGCGCCGCCAAGCGCCGGAAGCAGCAGCGAAACCAGAATCGCGATGATCGCGATGACGACAAGGATCTCGATCAGAGTGAAGGCGTGCGGCCGCGGCGGGGCGGGGTTCTTGATCGTTGACTGTGCGCGGTGGTGCATTGCCCAAGACGGTACAAGACCGCCCGCGGGCAGAAGCCTTAACAGAGTAAAGGTTCTGCAAAGGGTGTGTTAAGGAGGCGTGAAGGGCTGTGCGGGTCAGGGGTTCCGACGGATCATGCGACCACAATCCGCCCCCCCGAGCCAACGCTTCAGTTTGCGACGACGAGTCACGCGTCAATCACACCCAGCGAACCACGCGGCGAGCCATTGGAAGAGGTCATCGACTTCGACATTGCGGTCGCGGTCAAAGTCGGCTTCGGGCCGCTGCGCAAACCAGTCGCTCAGGTAGCTGAAGATGTCGGGGACGCTCACCCCGCCGCTGCCATCTTGATCTGCGCGGCAGGAAGTGCCCTGAAACTCGTAGGCTCCGATGTCGACATCGGTCCGCCAACCTTCGCCGATGTTCGGCATGGCGGGATCATCGTGGAAGCGCGGCGCGCCGGCGAGGTCGACGGCCCACGGGAGGCTGTGCTCGTAGTACCAAGGATCGATTGCGAGTCCTGCATCAATCGCGCACGAACTCTGCTCAAGTCGAAGGTCGTCATCGTTCGTACCAGCTATGCCGTCAAGCCCCAAAGGATCGACAAATCGCGGAGCCGCGTTCACGATTGTGGAGAATGCAAAGCTGCCCGCCGAAAGAAGCATGCTTTGCGGCACGCCCCCTTCCACGATGCTGTAGCCCACGTCAAACGCCCCAAGACCAGAGCGATGCAGCAAAGGCTGCTCGCTTGCGTTGCCGTATGCGAGGACGCTGTTCACCACCAAACTATTATCGGAGCTCGCCGACCAGATCCCCGCGCCCACGACTGCAATGTTTGCATTGAAGGTGCAGTTCGAGATCTCCGCTGCGCCGTTCCATATGGCGATCGCCCCCCCGGAGCCCGCCGTCTGATTTGCTGTGAACTCTGAGAGACTCACTTTGAGGCTTGAACCTTGCAAGACCACTCCACCGCCAGAACTATCCAGTCCCACGGAGTTCGACTTGACTCGCGAAGAAAGCACTTCCCCTTCAAATCCAAACCACGCCGCACCACCCGAGTGCAGAGCCGCATTACCTATGAGGTCACATTCGTAGAGAACGACAAGACCGGTCAACGCGCCCACTCCACCGCCAAAGACAGCGACGTTGTCCTCGATGCGGCAGGACACGATAAATGCATGACCTATTCCATCGACAGCGGTTACACCGCCTCCACGATTTCGAGATCCACCACCGTCAGCTTGGCCTCCGCGAACAGAGAAGCCGGTGATCTGGCCTGTGGCTCCATCATTTTCAAACGTCACTACGTGGTACACGTTGTCTGACCGATTCAAGAATCCAGGGAGGTCGTCGCGGTTGCAGTCTCCAGAAAGGACGGTGACGAATCGACCGGGGTCTTGCTCGTCGGGGTTCGCCGCGCCGATACCCGCGTATCCCCCTTCGAGGATGGTTGAACTGAGGACGGAGAACGTGGCATCTCGGCTAGAGTTCCCGCCTCCAGGCACGTATACACCCTGCGCGACACGTACCACACGGTTTCCTGTCGGACCGGCTTCGAAGTGCGCTCGAACAATCTCGAGTGCATCATCCAGGCTGTTCATGGCCGTTCCCCAACTCAGGCCATCGCCACCATTGGGAGCATCGTCATCGACATAAAGCTCGAGCGGCTGTGCATGCACTGCCGCGGCCGTTGCGAGCAAGCCAATGCAGGCGGCGGCCCGGGTGAGAGACGAACGGGAACGAGTTGCATGCATGCCGACACCTCGCGCGTGAACTGATCCCCTACCACTACGTGAGGGGAGAGATCGGCGAGGTGAGCGCGAGGGCGTGAGATTCGGTCGCTCTCGCATGGCCTCAGGGGCCATGCGGGGCTTCTGCACGGGCAGGATGCCCGTTACACCTCAGCATCCAGCAAACCAAAGACTCAGGAACGCGAAGATGTCCGGCACACCGACGCCGGGAATGTCGTCGATGTCCGCTGCGGCGTCGCCGGCGAACCACAGGCTGAGGTACGCGAAGATATCGGGGACATCCGCGCTGCCAGAGTTGTCGATGTCGGCGGCGCAGGGCGGATTGCCCTCCACCACGAAGCTCCACGATGCGCTGCCGCCGGGCACGCCGTTGCCCGAGGGCAGCGGTCCCGAAGCCGGATCGGCGATCTCGCCGTCGAGCGCGAGGCCGCCAGCGGTGATCGCATCGCTCACGGTCATGGTGTACGCGCCCGGCGCGACCGGACCGGTGATCTGCAAGGTGTAGGTGCCCGTGCCGACGCCCTGCGGCGGAGCGAGCGTCACCGGACCGCTCTCGCCGGTGAGCGTGAACTGATTCAGGCCAGCGGTAACAGCGTCGCTGAAAGTGATCGTGACCGCGATGGGCGAGTCTCCGGGGGCGAACACCGCGCCGGGCGCGGGGGAAGCGGAAACGAGCTTCGGCGGGCCGGCGACATACGCCACCTGCGACTTGCCCTCGTTGAGGATCCAGTCGCTCGGGTCGAGCGTGATGCCCGTCGCCGTGCCGCCGCTCAGCGGCAGCAGAAAGTGCTGGGTCGCGGCGTCGTTGAACACGGTGAACGTCTGATTACCCGCGGTCGTTGTGACGCGGACCTCGATGGGCATGGGGAACAGCGGGTAGGTCCCGCTCTGGGTCTGCCGGATGCGGAGCCGAGCATATGGCTGACCGGCGATCGTCGCGGCCTGCCATCCATACTGATACGTTGGCGCGCCCGGCTGATAGACCCACGGGTTGAAGAACCACGACAAGTCTTCGCCGGCGACATCGCTCGCGGTGTCGATGAAGTCCGCGGTGGTCGCGGCGGAAAACTCGTGACGCGTCCGGTGCTCGGCGAGAATCTCAAAGAACGTGGCGTCGCCGACGACCTTCCGCAGCATGTGCAGAACCCAGCCCGCCTTGCGATAGCTGAAGTTTGAAGAGAAGATGCGATTGGGGTCGGTGACATCAAAGCAGTAGACCGTACCGTTCACACTGCCCGGGCGCCGGTTGGCCATGTGCCCGTGCAGCGCGGCGGGGCCGCCGCTGCCGGGCTTGTTCTCAAACCACAACGCCTCCGAATACGTTGCAAACCCTTCATTCAGCCAGATGTCGTGCCAGGTCTTGCAGGTGACCATGTCGCCCCACCACTGGTGGCCCAGTTCGTGCGCGGTCACCGATTCATCAAACGTGCCCTGCCCCGTGTTGGTCTGGTGCTCCATCCCGCCGCCGAACGGAAACTGGTATATGCCGTACTTCTCGTTGACGAACGGATACTCACCAAACAGCGGGCGAAACGCGTGCAGCATCGGAACGCAGATCGCCCACGCCGCGCGATTGCCGGGGGTATCGGAGCCGGGGTAGAGGTTGAACTCGACGGGCATGTTGACATCACCATGCTCGTAGTTCACCGTGAACGTGTTGTACACGGTGGAGCAGAACGCGACCAGATACGTCGCGATGGGGTAATCCGTCGCCCAGCGATGCCGGCGACGGCTGCCCGAGAGAACGTCGATCCCCTCGAGCACACCGTTGGAGACGCTGCGCATCGCAGTTGGCGCGGTGATCGCCATCGTCATCGTGTACTTGTCACCGTTGTCGCCGGGCTGCTGGAAGTCCCCATCCTTGCAGGGCCACCACGTCGCGGCGAAGTAGGGCTCGGAGAGCGTCGCGACGATCGGATCGCCGCCCTGCGTGCCGAAGGTGATCGAGCCGAAGCCGCGGGCAACAGCAACGCCGCTATAGGTGATCGACACCGTGAACTGCTCGCCGGCATCGATCGGGCGAAGAAAGTTGATCGTGCGGCCGTACGAGCTGGCGCCGGGGGTGCTTGGTGTGACGTTGTAGCTGCCGGCCGAATCAGTGACGGTGCACGCGGAAATGGAAAACTGGTTGCGCAGGCGGAACGCGAACGACGTGAGACCGTCGACGAGGCTCTCGATGGTCATCACGTTGGTGCCCGAGACAACTTCGGTGCTGGGCACAACTTCGATCGCAAGGTCGCAGTGCAGGACATCCGTCGTATCGATCACGCCGCGGAGGGGCAGGTCGCCGCTCGGGCCCTGATCGGTGGGGTACCCGTACTGGGCCTCCCAAAGCCGGCGCATGTGGCAGGCCTTGCCACAGCCGGTGTGCTCATCGAGTTCGAGGTGGCACTGGTCAAACTCAAGCAGTGACCGGCGAGGCGCCGCCTGTTCGACCTGCGCAATCGTGGTCCCTGCAAGGCCGAGGGTTGCCGCCAGGCACGCGGTGCGCGCCAACAGGGTCCACAACTGTGCCATCACGATCCTTTCCAAACACCAATCGCCGCGGCCGTTAGATGGCCGAATTCCAAGCCACCGCCCCGAGCGGGGCGAGTGCAGACCTATTCGCGAACAGCCTACATCAGGTTCTCCTCTTCGCCCTCCCAATATGGCAAACGACCGCATGTTGTGGCAGGTGTCCCCAAGTCCGCAAACTGCTCTGCTCGCGGGCTCCCCCTTGAAAAGCAGTCATCGTGCCCGATGGCATCCGTAGCGATATCGCCCCCTTCCGCGGCAGAGCCATTCACTGCAAGTGCCGGATAAACCTATGAAAAGGGCCCCCGTCACGCGACGGGGGCCCCGGGAACTTGCTGATCAGGATCCGGTCAGACCGGGATCAGGAACTCACGGCGTGCAGGGGCCTGTGCCGGTTGCGAACCAGATCGAAAGGAACGCGAAGATCGCCGGGACGCCGTTGGTGCCGCCGTAGTTGCGAGCAACAGGATCGTTGGCGAACCAATCGGACAGGAAGCAGAAGATGTCGGGCACACCGACAGTTCCGTCCTGGCACCAGTCGGCATCGCAGAACTGCGGGCCGCCGCCGCAGAGGTCGGGGTCCTGCGCACGGATGCTGAGCTCCCAGGTATTGAGAGTGCCAAGGTCGATTCCAGCGCCATCGCAGATCTCCAAGGTCCAGTTGCCCGCGGACATCTGGCCGTCGAAGGCACTGAGCATGCCCGCGCCGGTTCCGGAAGGCACATACGTGCCAATGGTCGGGGTAGCACAGATGACCACGGCTCCCTCGTCGTCGAAGGTAACGTCCATGTTGTCGTTGCTGCCGCAGGCACGCTCCCAGACCGAGACGGTGGTCGCACCGTTGGTGAGGCGGATGCGGAGGTCGCCCAGGAATGTGTGTGTGAGCTGCACGCGGACGTTAATGTCCGCGATGGCGACGTTGTCGGGGACGACGATCGTGTCGGTGACAAATCCGCTGGCAATGCACTGATTATCGGGAATAGAGAGGAAGGGGTTGCTGACGTAGGTTGTGACGAGTCCCGCGCCATCACAGTTGGTGCTGTCGCCCAAGTAGCTTCCGCCGGCATCGAGGCAGGCCGCCCCGGTCTGGATCGAGCAAGCACCAGCAACGCAGCAGCCGCCGGTGGGCTGGCAGCCGATAGGGCCGCCATCCGTGACGGACAGCTCAAACTGGCCAGTGCCAGTGGTGTCGTTGGTGACCAGGATGTGGTAGGTCTCTCCGAGGGTGGAGCAGAAGCGGACGGAGGCCGCGTTTGCGGGAGAGCAGGCGGGAGACGCCGTGGCGTTCGCACCGACGCATGTGAACGCGCCACACGAACCGGAATAGACGTAGAGACGGGTGTTCAGCAGGGTACTGGCGCTGCAGGTGCTCGCGATCAGGTTGTTGCCGTTGCCGACGGTTGTGAACCAGACGCCCGCGTTAAAGGTGGAGAGGCCGGTGCATGTGGGCTGACCGGGGTCATTGGTCGCACCGATGTTGTTGGTGATCACACTGTCGCCGACCGAGACGGGCACCGCGTTCTCGCAGAGGTCATTCGTCGGACAGGCGCCCATGTCGAGGACGGCCAGATCGAACACGCCCGTACCGGTGGTGTCGTTAGTGACAAGGATGTAGTAGGTCTGGCCAACGGTGGAGCAGAACTGAACGGAGGCGGCGGTGGTGGGTGAGCAGGCCGGGGTCGTTCCGGTGGCGGCGTTCACGCAGGTGAACGCGCCGCAGGAGCCCGTGTAGACGTAGAGCCGGGTGTTGAGGGTGGTGTTACCGCCACAGGTCGTGACGCTCAGCACGTTGCCGTTGCCCGTGGTGGTGTACCAGACGCCAGCGTTGAACGTGGAGAGGGCATTGCATGTGGGCTGACCGGGGTCGTTAGAGGCCCCGATGTTGTTGCCAACAACCGACGATCCGACCGGCACGTTGACGGCCGTCTCGCAGTTGTCGTTGGCGAGGCACGCGCCAGAATCAAGGACCGAGAGCTCGAACTGACCGGTGCCCGTGGTGTCGTTGGTGACGAGGATGTAGTAGGTCTGGCCGATGGTGGAGCAGAACTGCACGGATGCGGCGTTTGCAGGGGAACAGGCGGGAGCAGCAGTGGCGTTCGCGCCGACGCAGGTGAACCCGCCACACGACCCGGTGTAGACGTACAAACGAGTGTTGAGTGACGTGTTTCCGCTGCAGGTCGTCGCATTCAGCACGTTGCCATTCCCCGTTGTGGTGAACCACACGCCGAGATTGAATGTCAACAGCCCGCTGCAGGTCGGCAGGCCGGGGTCGTTGGTCGCGCCATCATTGGTCGTGATGATCGAAGAACCGACCGGCACGTTGATCGCAGCTTCGCAGAAATCGTTGGTCGCGACAATTGTCAGCCCGATGGTGCCGCCGCTGCTGCGGGCCTGGGCATCGCTCACCACGAAGGGAAGGCTGAGCACGCCGCTTCCCGCCGTCACAACGGTCTGGTAGGTGAAGACATTGTCGCCCGGAACGCCATCGCCGTTCGTGCCGTTGTCAAAGAACGCCTGCGAGGAGGATCCTCCGACGGCGGAGAGATTCGTGACCACTGCCAGGCCCGTGCTGGGCGGTCCGACCGCCGGCGAGACCTGCACCGTAAAGGTTACAAGCGAGCCGCTGGCCGTGGGGTTCGGCGAAGCCGCGCCCACACCCGTCGGAAAGTTCTGCCCAAGCGCGTTGTCGGAGCAGATCGTCCAGCGGACAAGCGTCCCAAGATCGCCTCCCGCGTTGTCCGAAACGGTCAGCGTAAAGGTCGTATTCGCCGTCAAGCCGTCAAAGGCCGCCAGACTGGAGAACTGGTCATCCGTCAGCCAGTTCCCCGTGACATTCGCGATGCCCGGCGCGGCGACATCCGGAGCGTCGTAGCGGGAGAAGCCGAGGCTGTCGAGCACGAACGGGATGCCGTTGGCATTGTCGCCAAAGTTATCAGCGCTGAAGCCTACCGTGCTGAGTTCCGGCACGCCGGGGCGGTCGATCAACGTCACTTCGATGCCGCTCGCGTCGTGACGCAACCGGGCAATCACGTCCCCCTGCCAAGTATGCGGGATGTTCAACCGCACACGAACATTCGACAGCGGATCGCCAAAGGTGGTCATCTGATCCGTCACCACGCCTGGGTTCGGCGCGACAAACTGGGGAATGGGGAGGTTCGGAGTTCGGGTGACCGAGTTCGGGCAGACGCCGCGCGTCGCCACGCCCCCGCCTTCGATCGGAACGATTCCGTTGGCAAGCTCCCAGTTGATCTGCTGCTGTTTGAGCATCGCATCGTCAAGCTCCGCTCCGGCCGCCTGCCGCGGCGGCGCATCGCCCAATGCGCACACCGTGCTCGCAGCGACCACAATCGCGGCCGCACCCACTCTCGTCCAGGTCTTCATCGGGAATCTCCTTTTGCCATTCGACTGCCCGCAGGAATCGCCGCCAAGACCAGCCCGACGTGCGCTGGAGCATCTCCTACCTCCTGTCGGGCCGAGCACAATCGTGGCGGACATCGCTCCTTCATATCACAAAACTCGGTCAATTGCAACGGCTTTGCCGGGAATGGGCGCAGACGCGTGCCTCAGATCGAGGCGGACCCACAGATAGCCTCCGCAAGCCGGAGCAGGAACGTCTCCCGATCGATCTCCACCACCCCGAACCGGCGCGTATGCGCGTTGGCCATCTGAACATCCAGGAGCTGATAACCTACGCGCCGCAGCCTCTGGGCCAGTTCCACCAGACAGACTTTCGACGCGTCCGTGCCGCCAAGTTCGGGCCTGCAGAACATGCTCTCCGCAAAGAACGCAGCGCCGATCGAGACCCCATAGATCCCCCCCGCCAGTCGCCGCTCGCCTCCACCGGCCGACCATGCCTCAACAGAATGGGCATGCCCGAGCCCATGCAACTGGGTGTACACATCGATCATCTCTTCGCTGATCCAAGCCTCAGCAGGTCCCTCGTCGCGCCTGGGTGCCGCGCACGCCCGCATGACCTGCTCAAAGCACTCGTCGACCGTGACCTCAAACTTGCCTTGCCGCATCGTCCGCGCCAGCGATCGAGGAACGTGCAGCCCACCCTCTTCCAATGGCAGCACCGCGCGAGGATCGGGGGAGTACCACCCGATGCGACTTGGCCCGCCACGAGCCCGCGACCGCATATCCGCCATGGGAAAATAGCCCGACGCATACGCGGCAACCAGCAGTTTCGGGGTTAATCGCTCGGTCGCACCCACCGATTACAGTATCGCCGGCGCACCCCGCCGCGGAGCCCCCGATGCCCGTTCCTTCCTTTGCCTTTGTTTCCATCTTTGACTGGCCGACCGGCTTCACGCGTGAACAGCGGGTCGATGCGCTCGCCCGGTGCGTTGGGCTCGACCCCGCCGATGCCGAACTCCGGGCTCCAAAGCCCGCGCCCCTCGCCGTTGTCCGCATGCTCGAACGCCCGGCCGGCGCGGCCGTCCGCTCGCTCCGCGACATGGGCATCCGCGCATTCGCTCCCACCCAGAAACAGGTCAGCGGCCTTGACCGCCCGATCCTCGCCAAACGATTGACCGCCGCCCGCGGCACAAGCGAAACCGTGTACCTCGTCGAGCCCTGGCGCGGCGAGGTGTCGGGCCTGAAGATAGCGGATGTCTTTCTGATCATCCGCGCCGCGATTGTGTCCAGGCGATCGACCGCGGGGGACCCGACGACACAGATCCGCTTTGATCCCCAATCGAGCACCATGTACCTTGATCGCGTTGAGGCTCCTCCACGCCGGACGTCCCTGGCGGAAATCATCGAGCTGCATACCGGCGACGGCACCCGTATTCGGATCGATGGCAACAAGTTCAGTTTCGACATTCTGGGCGATGACCGGGCGCTCGCCGACTCCCAGAACGCCGAAGCCCTCGCGTCCCGATTGACTCAGCAGGCCCCCCGCGCCGCCATTGATACTGGCTTTGAAGCCTTTGCCCCGCCCCCCGGGTCGGTACGGGCTCTCGATCCGGGTGCGCCACTCGCCAGATCCCGAATGCCCGAGTTCGAGTTCTATTCGGCCTGGCTCCATATCATGTGCAGAAGTGCGCTGGGAATCTGAAATCCCCGGTGCATCTTTCCCAATGTTCGATGGGAGCCTGAAGCATGGAAACCTCTGCGTTACTGGATCGAATCCTTCGAGACGATGTCCTGATCCCGGTGCTCATCACCTTCGGGGTGGTGTCCATCGTGCTCTTCCGCACCATCCTGGGAATCGTGGGTTCGGTCGCGCGCGAACGCACACGACGCGAGATTGCCGCCTACATCGCCGAAGGCTCCATGACTCCCGAGCAGGGCGAGAAGTTGATGAAGGCCGAACCCAAGGGTTCGTGTTGATCCTCGCCTCGCTGCCCGCTTAGGACAGTTCGCGTGGTCTCGTGGTCGCGGCGAGCGTGCCTGACCCGGAAGCGTCAACCTCCGACGATCATCTTCATCACGCGAAGCGCCTCGGCAACCGACCACGCCTGCGCGGGGCATCCACCGGCCTGCTGCGGCGAGTTGTCCGTGCCGTCCCCGTCATACACCTCCGCGATCTGCCCGGCACACGTACCCGCACAAGCAGCAGCTGCGCCGTGCCGAAGCTGCGTCACAATCGGTTCGAGGATCTTCATCGCATCCTGCTTGGCCGCGGCGGAGAAACCGCCGACCCGCAAGACCGCTTCGGCGACCGGCCCGAGCAGCCACGGCCACGCGGTGCCCTGGTGATACGCACCATCGCGCTCAAACAGACTCCCGCGATAGCGACCGCGATAGCGCGGATCGGCGGGATCGAGTGTGCGTACGCCCATGGGGGTCAACAGGCGGCTCCGCACGCATTCCACCACCGCACGCTGCTGCGCTGCAGAAAGCGGCGAGTGCGGCAGACTCACCGCAAAGATCTGATTCGGCCTCACACTCGAATCCGGCACCCACCCCGCGGAATCTGTCGGCGTAAGACAGTCGTGCAGGCAACCCCTGCCGGCATCCCAGAACTTGCCCGTAAAGCTTCTGCCCACCGCGCTGGCAAGATCATGGAGATCCGCCGCGAGGGTCCCCTTGTTCACCGGAACCGCCGCCGCGAGCGATCGCAGCGCGTTGTACCACAGCGCATTGATCTCCACAGCCTTCCCGTGTCGCGGCGTAAAGGTCACGCCATCCCGCCTCGCGTCCATCCACGTGAGCTGCGTGGCGTTTGTTCCCGCGGTGATCAGCTTGTCCATCGGGTCCATCGCGATGTTGAAGTCCGTGCCACGGCGATAAGCCTGCACCACGTCAACACACGCATCAAGAAGCAGCGAGTCAAAGCCCGCGCGATCCCCGGTGGCCTCCAGCCATCGACACGCCGCGTGCACAAACCAGAGCGACGCATCGACCGTGTTGAACTCGGGCTCGCCGGTCTGATCGCGAAAGACGTTGGGAATGATTCCGTTCCGCCGCGCGCGTGCAAAGCTCTCAAGTTCACGCCGCGCCTCGTCGAATCTCCCCGTCACCAGCAGCAACCCTGGGAGCGAGATAAATGTGTCGCGACCCCAATCCGAGAACCATGGATACCCGGCGATCGTGGAAACACCCTTGAGCACGCCCACACGGTCCTGCTTGGCCACCACAAACGCGTCCGCGCTGCGGGCAAGAGTGCCGATGAGCTGCCGCTCCTTCGCGCCCGCTCCGGCCGGCACCGCCGCTGCCGCGATGGCCTCGCCGCGAGCTCGCTGTGCCGAACTCTCGGCCTCGACGTCGCGTGTCGGCTTCTCCGCGCCCATCCACGCGGCAATCTCCAGGCTCACACTATCTTGCCCGGGATTCAGCACGACTTCAAAGTGGCCGGGCGAGAACAGATCTTCGACACACTCCTGCCCGCGCTGCGCATCCTCGCCATAGAAAAAGTCGTACCACCACTGCTCTTCATGCACAAAGGCCATGGCCCGCTCGCCGCGCGATTCCAGGTGCAGCCGGTGCTCTTCCCGCACGATCGTCACGCCGGGTGCCGATGCCTGCACTCCGAAGTTGTCCGCCCTGCCGCGGCGGATCAACTCATGGAAGTCCCGGAGCGAGACAAGCGGCCGGATCGTCAGCCGCGCTTCGCCCTTCGCCGCCGCACCTGTTCGTTTCACTCCGTATCGCAGGCCCGCGGCGTTGATCCCCGCAAACAACACCAGCTCCCGCGTGAACTCGAGCCCCCCCGCCGAATACACCCATCGCGCCGACTCATCTACCTCAAAGCGAACCAGACGCGAAGCACCATCCGGATGGGAAACCGGCTGCGCCCGACTGTTGAACTCAAACGTCGAGAAGTCGTACCTTCCCCCCCCCACTTCCACACGCTCCGACACCGCGTTGAGCGCAGCGATCCGTCCTACCGGCGGGGTCGTCGCGCCGATGAGCAGCGCGTGATACCGCCGCGTCGCAACGCCGGCCGCTGTCCCCATCGCAAAGCCGCCAAGCCCATTGGTCAGAAGCCATTCCTGCCCGCGAAGCGCGGCATATCCCTGCGCGCCGTCATACCGCCAACCCGCGCCCGCCGGGTCATCTGGCTTGCCCGTCCTCCGCTCATCTGGAACCGCTCGCGTCATGGCTACCTCTTCCTGCGCTCGGCTCAGTTTCGCACTGCCGCGAGCTTGGAGGGATGGAAGCCCCCGACACGGTTCAGAGCAACCCCGGCCCTCCACGCGGTCGGCGGCGCGTGCTGCGCACTCGGAAACCGGACTTTCCTCACGCAAACCGCCGCATCTGCTCGTGGAAATCCGGTTTCGATTGACCCCACCCCGAACCCCGCCATAAATGTGCATGGCGACCAACAACGGCTCCCGCGCCCACCGCGGCTCTTCCTCCACAACCAGGCAGACCTCCAGAACCTCGCGGCCATCTGCGCGAGATGTCGATCCGGCACGCATCAAGATCGAGGGTGACGGCATTACCTTCGACGATGTGCTCCTGCTCCCGCAGTACAGCGATGTCATGCCCTCGCAGGCCGATACCTCCACGCGGCTCACCCCGACGATCCAGCTCAACATCCCCCTCGTCTCCGCGCCCATGGACACCGTCACCGAGTCCGCCCTGGCGATCGCGCTGGCGCAGGAGGGCGGCGTCGGGGTCATCCACCGCAACCTCCCCATCGAGGCCCAGGCCCGCGAGGTGACCAAGGTCAAGCGGTCGGGCAACGGCATCATCCTCGACCCGATCACGGTCGGCCCCGGCGAGACCGTCGGCCGCGCCCGCGAACTCATGCGCGAGCACAACGTCTCCGGCTTTCCGGTGACGGAGGACGGCTCGAGCGAGTTGCGTTCCCACGGCCGCGTGGTGGGCATTCTCACCAAGCGCGACCTCAAGTTCGTCGAAGATGAATCGACCACCGTCAAGAGTGTCATGACCACGGCCGATCTGGTCACCGCGCCTCCCGGCACCAAGCTCGATGAGGCCGAGCGCATCCTCAACCGCAACAAGGTCGAGAAGCTCATCCTCGTCGACAAGAAGGGCCGCCTCGCCGGGATGATCACCCAGCGTGACATCGATCGCCTTTCGCAGTTCCCCAAGGCTAATCTCGATTCCCGCGGCCGCCTGCGCTGCGGCGCGGCGTGCGGCGTCGATCAGTATGAACGAGTCGATGCACTCATCGCCGCCGAGGCCGACTTTGTCGTCGTCGATACTTCCCACGGCCATTCCGAGAACGTGCTCCGCACCATCCGCACCATCAAGAAGAAGCACGATATCGAGGTCATCGCGGGCAACGTCGCCACCGCCGAGGGCGCGATGGCGCTGGTGAAGGCTGGCGCCGACGCCATCAAGGCGGGCATCGGCCCGGGCTCCATCTGCACCACCCGCGTCGTCACCGGTGTCGGCGTGCCGCAGCTTACAGCGATCTTCAACTCCCTCCGCGGCGTGCGCAAGCTCGGTCGAGAAGTACCCGTCATCGCCGACGGCGGCATCCGCATGTCCGGCGATATCGCCAAGGCGATCGCCGCGGGCGCATCGTGCGTCATGCTCGGCTCGTTGTTCGCGGGGCTGGATGAATCTCCCGGCGAGTCGGTGATCTTCGAGGGCCGCCGCTACAAGTCTTACCGCGGCATGGGCTCGGCCGGCGCGATGGAGGCCGGTTCGGCCGACCGCTACGGCCAGCACAAGGGCGGCGCTCAGGACACACGCCTGCGGAAGTTCGTCCCCGAGGGCGTGGAGGGCCTGGTGCCGTACCGCGGCTCCCTGGCCGACTTCGTCTACCAGCTTGTCGGTGGGCTGCGGTCAAGCATGGGCTACTGCGGCTGCCCCACGATCTCCGACTTCCGCGACCGTGCTCGGTTTGTCCGCGTGACTGGCGCGAGCGTCATCGAGAGCCACCCCCACGACATCCGGATCACCAAAGAAGCCCCAAACTACTCCCACGAAACGCTGGAAGCACGCGGGCGGTAATCGCGGTCCGCGCCCCAACCGCAACTACAGCATTCCCCTGCGAGAGATTCCGGCAACCAAGCTACTTCCAGTCCATTCCGCGCACGCCTTTGTAGGTGTGCAGGCCGACGAGCAAGTCTCGCGAGTGCATTGTGATTCCAGGGGTGTTGAAGACGGTGTCCGCCATCTGCACACCTGGAATAAACTGCCGCGAAGATCTCGCCCCCGCATGGCCATCGGCAGCGAGCACCGGGATCGCGACGGTTAACGTGAGAGGGTCCGGGAGCAGGTCGCCCTGTGTGGACGCGTGGCGAAAGATTGGGAACTGCGATACCAGGGTGGCCTTCTGCGAAGGAAACGTCACATCGGCATGGAGAACGCCGCGGAGTTGTGAGATGCCCGCGAGCCGGGTCTCCGGTGCCCAGAACTCGGGCACGGCAAACAGCGTGCATGGCATGTCAAAGAAGCCGCGCCCGCCTTGGTGAACCACCCCGGTGTCTGATGCGTCGGAGAAGATCTCGATGGGCTGCCCCTCGTAGTACCTGTCCCTCAACGCCCAGAACCACAGGTTCGGCGCCGCGAAGTAGATGGGCGTTTCCATTGTCTCCCCCATCACGTCGAACGCGTACGGGGGATTCGCCGCGTCGACGTAGATTGGAAAGTAGTCCTGCCAATCCGAGGCGTAGGCGCTCAGCACTCCCCCGTGCTGCTGGAGGAGCGCCAGTGTCTTGGCCTGGCGGCCATACTTCCGCGCTCCGGCGAGTCCGACAATCACGAGCCCGACAAGCACGCTCACGATCGCAATCACGACCAGCAACTCGATAAGCGTGAACGCGGGCCGCCGGTTCATCGCCATTGCTCGAGGCGGACTTGTGGGCCGACCGCCGCGAACCTCTTGAAGAAAGAGAAGCAGGTGTCCAGCGAACAGCAGGCCAAACATCCCTGCCGCCTTTGCCAGCATGAAACGAGCCTCCGAAAGAAAGTCCAGGTGGCGCGCCAGCACGCCCAGGCAATGGCACGTCGGTGTGGACCCGCGCATCCAATGCAACGTCACCACCGCCAGCATCGACGCCAGTAACCCAAGCATGGCGCGCTCCATCAATCTCGGACGGAGACCGAACGCCCATGTTACTGGTAGCACCGCCTCCGCGGCGGGGAGGCCGATCCACGAGACATTGAGCAGCCGATCGGGCAAAAGGTCCCATGTGAACAACGAGCGACGAAAACTCTCAAGGTCCAGGAGTTTCGCGACGCCCGCAACGAACATCATGGCCATCACTGCGCCGACCAGTGCTTTTCCAGCTGTAAAAGCAACGACACGCCGGCTAGATTCGTTCTTGTCCGTGCGGGTGTTGCTGCTCATGGGGTGATACAGCTGCCGGTGAGCACGGCGTCGGCACAGTTTTGGAGGAACGGTGTTCCAACATTGCACGCGTTCGGGGTGGCGCCACAGGTGCTGGGTGTGATCGTGCAAGAACCAACCGGAATCGTGTTTATGGTGAGGTACTGACCAACGGGCACCTGCACGGCCGCCAAAGTGGTAAACCCTACGGCGTTTGAATCCTGTAGACACCACCAGTTCGAGATCAGCGGCGGGACGCCGCCATCACTCCACGAACACTTGATCGACCTGTCGGCGCAGCAGTTCCAATCGCGCAGTTCGTAGCAGTTCCAAAGCGTCGCCATCCCCGCCGTTGCAGGAATCGCCACACTCGCCGCCAGCCCGCACAAGACGCGTCGATTCCAGTTCATGCGCAACTCCTTTATCGAGTTCGAATTTGACCAAAGCGCCGTATGGAAAACAGAACGACAATCACGCCGATCGCACCAAGTACCGACCAACCGATCAGGGTCCGCCAACCCGGTCCTCGCGCGGTGGAGAATCCGGGAATGGTCCTTGTGACTTCCTCGCCACTATTCGCCCCACTTGTGTTCGTGACGACGCCAGTGGTGTAGTCCGCCGCTTCCTTGATGACGATTTCTCCACGAAACAAGTCCATGGATCCCTGCTTGGGAACTTCAAGGGCCGCCATCTGGTCCGCCTCGGAAAGTTGCACCAGCGATACGCCGGTGATCTTCCTCCAAAGTCGAGCGGCGGCGTTCAACCGGCTCACAGATGTCGCGGCCCACGGACCCGACTCGCCGCCGAGTCGCTCCCACACTTCGAATACCTCCGATTGCCCTTGGAACTGACTTTGCGGATGACGAACATAGTGCATTCGTTCGACAAAGCCCCGCTTCGCTTCTTCGTCCCACCGTCCCGTGTACTCGATGCTCAATGATACTGTCGTGGACGCGCTCTCCGGCTCGAACAGCGCTCGCCATCGAGCGCCCGAGACGGTCATCTCCTTGATCCCGATGTTGAACGCACGCGTCGTCGAGAGCGATCCAAAGAAGATTGCTTGAAGGTCAGAGCGGTAGATGCTTTCTTCTGACTTGGGACTCTGAGTCGGGTCGTTTCCGGCCTCAACGATGCTTTGGTCGTACAACTTCAGTGTGCCGTCCGTCAGCCGCCACGACTGACTCGGACCATATCCCGTATCACGGGTAGTCAAACCCGGGTACTCAATTCCAAACCTCCATCGACCGCCGTCGTCCCGCAGCCAGAGCATGTGAATGAGCGTTCGTCCCTCGCGCACCTGACGCTCCGCTGCCTCCAACTCGGGTCGCCGCGGATGGAAAGGCTTTCCAGCCACTTCCGTCCTCAAGGCTGCCAGTTCATCCCCAGTCAGAACGTTGTAATCCTCGTACGTCCACTTCACCCCGAACGGCGCGGGCAGGTCGAGGTTGCTCGCCCGCTCGATCTCCGCCTCGAGCCACGTCCGAACATCCGCCTCCGTGGGCTCAACAGCCGCGAAGGACGCCGAAGCGAGAAATGTCGTGGTGGCAATGACGAGTGCTGAGAACACTGCGTACCCCTTGTGAATATCTGAGCGTAACCGGGGGGGGGGTCTTGTCAACTGCAAAGTCACACTCATCCTACCCTGTCTCTTATACACATCTCCGAGCCCACGAGACTAAGGCGAA
>ENA-ORBV01006514-ORBV01006514.1-microbial-mat-metagenome-genome-assembly--contig:-NODE-6514-length-20555-cov-4.881776_pt1 | contig 20555 bp, 18 predicted proteins | sample MGYA00237777_ERZ505514 | MGnify/ENA primary metagenome ERZ505514 (study PRJEB26160, sample SAMN06269048) | microbial mat metagenome | isolation source: Oligotrophic lake microbial mat | place... | reverse complement strand
TTTTCAAGCAGAAGACGGCATACGAGATTCGCCTTAGTCTCGTGGGCTCGGAGATGTGTATAAGAGACAGGATTACGGCATCCGAAGGCAAGAATACCCTAATTACTATCATTTACAAAGTCATCTAACCAAATCAAGTACACTACGCCGGACATTGGACGAATACAAAAAACGTGACAAAATGTCTAGACATTCCTCAGTGGCCAAGATATATTTGCTTCTAACAAAGTAGGGCCACCAGCTATTTCGGTCACACCCTCCTTCGAAGACGAGTACCAGGTACCAAGGAGCTCAAACATCCTGAACAATTTTGTACGTACGAATCCAGAGTAACCTTTCTCGAGGAAGGTAGCCTTCTTTCAACATAATCCTTCAATCCATCTCATAATAAAAGTAACCACTTCAGCACAAAATGGGTTCTTCTAGAACAATGATGTTTGCAGGCTTTGACTTTGTGATTGTCGCTGACAATGCCAAGACACATGCGCCCCGTCCAGTAGTAAATGCAACAGTGATGCCATCACGGCCATCGATCGCCCTTCCTCCTGCTCCTCCATTGAATACAAGCCGCTGGTCCTCCAGTTGCAGTCCCAATACTGCCACAGGTGTTCCTGACAGTCCACCCCGCATTACAAGGTCACGACGGACTCAAGACCCGGCTGCTGCTCCACGAAGATCATCCGATCCAATTGTATCCACCACAGCAGACAGAAGCAATAATAAAGAGAATACTGATTATACTACCAGCAGCATCAAAAAGATCAACAGTCCTCCCGCCTTACCCTTTCGATCCCCTCAAAGAGATTCTTCTTTTACGGAAGATCGAGAATGTTTCAGAGCCTTCAAAGCCAGTCTCAATGACCTTTCGTCACACTCGACATCCTCCCACTCACAACCTTCCATGCCACCACTGCTTCCACCGGAATGCAAATTTGATGAAGTCGCCAAGAATCCTCGACCATCCTCCTTGGCTCCTCGACTTCCTCCCCGTACCATGTCCGGAGGAAATCTGTAATGAAGGCCAAGTTGGGACACCATTTACATGCACCCACATACTGTCTGGCACACACACACACACACACACACACACACACTGAACATTCTTATTTTGCCCACCCATTGTATACTACCGAGTACAGCCAGAGATAGAGAATATCTATATATATACATAAACCTAAATTTTAATATCAAAATCTCATGGACCATGCATCTTTACTTTGTTACTGTACCACTGCATGTTGTATCGATGTTGTATCGATCTAGCTACTCTAGAAACAAAGCATCCCCGTCAGTCAGCCAGCCACTATCATAGCACAGGATTGGCCAGCCTCAGTCCCGCCATAGCTGTCGTGCATCCGTCCAACGGACTGGCCTGGCCTGGTCACCTGCTCCATCCACTAGCTAGCTGCACTATCAGAAACACTAAACTACTTAGTTAGATATTACGCTAACACTACATCTCTGTTTCGTACTGGCTGGTTTGCTATCCGTCCTGGTCAAGCACAGCTAACCAGGTAGCTAGAGCAGCTTGCTACTACTAGCTAGCTAGAGAGAAGGAAATCTGACGGATTGGCTGTGCTGGCGGTATTGCATGGCCATCCTGTAGCCAGCCAGTTGTACGGTACCAGCGGCAATCTGACGATTTAGCCAGGTGCCGAAAAAAGACCACCGTTGTTTCCAGAAACGCTGAAAGTAGGACGTATGAAAAGAACGAAGCAACTTCCGCATATCTACAGCATCGGGATACTATCACTATTACTACTAGCTAGTAGTAGGCAATACGTGATGCGTTCTAACTGCTACTCCGGAGCACTACGATAGATGGGATCAATTTTTGGCCATCAAGTTTAATGAGCTCGCTCACTATGCTCCCTCCGTGCAGCCACTGGCACGACTATTCCTTCACCACTTCGTTCGAAAGCCCTTTCGATACAGCCCTTCTTTGCCGTCATATCAATCTGACGTACCTCACATATCCTAGGGCAATTTTGAGAGGGCCATGCCCAACCAAAGAGGCAACTAGTTTCTTGGAACGGGATCGCAGGATATAATCTACAAAATTCCGAACGAATTTGCTTGGAAGAAGTTGGGCAGCTCCATGGGTGCATCTTTTTACTCCGCCGCGCCACCTATCTCGGCCTGTTCTTCATCCTCCTGTCAGTTGCTATCAGCTACCTATCGAGTCTGCTGCTCTCGCAGCACTTCGACTCCACTTCGCCCACGGGGAGAATTCGAAACGAGTAAAAGCAACTGCAACTTTCCATCTATCAAGCTAGCTACTGCGACGTAGCCACAATTCGTCTGTAAGCAGTATCGCTATAGATACGAAGTTGGACGGATGGTGGGGCAGTTGCGCCCTTTCTGGCAGCGAATTCGACGCGGGAATTATAATTCGTTTGCAAGGGCCATTGGTTTGCCGCTTCCAGCTGTGAGTCCTGTGACAGCGCCACATCATAATGCTCGGTGGCCAGTGCATGTTCTTTTCATGTGCTACCATGCTAACTCGCCACAGCCAACTACTAGCTATTAGTTAGAGCTACCCTCGGCGTTTTTAGGCAACAATTCAAGCAGTTGAACAACCATGGTATTGAGCCAGCCACTAACAGGATTGGCTTGGGAATTGACCCCCCGTAACACCACTTGCTAAGTTTACATAACTCGATCCTTACTGAATGACATCTCGTTTAGCACAGAAAGCGAGCTCCAGTTCCCCTGGCAGCTCCACATGGAGAGCTGCATGGAGCATGCCAAAGAAAAGGCGTTGGTAGGTGAGCCGTCGCTCGAGCATCATGCACAGAAAGTCTGAGCTGCACCATCCGCGACGTTCACATTTTACCAACCATGTGTTAAGGAATCTTTTGAGAAAGCTGAATCCACTATGTGATGCTCTTTTGCTCCATGTCTTTCCATTCCAAAAGTCCAAAACAATGTTGCAGTGAGCATGCAGGCCGATGATGAGCACCTCATCAGTCCTTGCAAAGAGAAGTGGGGGCTGTGGTTGGTGCTGCTGACTTTGCATCCAATCCAAAGAAGTTGGATGCCTTGGGGTTGTGTCCTGTCACCGAACGATAATGCAGATTCCCCCACTGTGTTCGGAAAGACAAAGGACGCAACAATCTGACACACTCCTCCTCATTTGAGCTTTTTGTGGTTCCCCTTTGTGGTCATCAAGAACATTGACAACCGAGTGGGACAACTGATTGTTGGCTACTTTCCCGTGAGGCCAGGAGAAAGACAAACTTGTCTGCGCTTGTTGCAGCGACAAGTTCCACACTGACATCATGCCTTGCATCCTCCGAGGCTTCTTCCGTTGCCAGTGTGACAGCAAAACTTGAAACTGCAAGGACAAAGGAGGACCTTCATCGCCGCCCTGAAAGATCACCTCAATTGTTCCACGGATCATGACTTGCCCATGAGCATGCATGTCTGGTCAACGGGCATGACAAATGTCATGCATCTGAGGTTTCTGTTTGCACAGTCTTGGATGAGGAGACCGGGGCATCAATGTCAGCACGGAGACCAATGTCCTTGTTGCGTGGGGGCCACCCTTCGAACTTGCCTTTGGCATCAGTCTTCAAAACCAATTGACTTGATGATCTGAACTTCCCTGTTGCCGAGTTTGATTTTCTGGTTCATGTTGCCTTGAGCAACAATTGTTTTGGCTTCAAACATGTTGCAGAGCTCAAACTTCTTAGGAAATGATTTGGCCCATCTGCGTGTGATCCCACTCAAAAAAAACGATGTGGGTGAGGGTCAAAATGCTTGGAACAAAGATCATTTTCCATCAACGCAAAATGAAATGGAGCTCATCCCTCAATGTTGAGCTCCTTCTGGGAGACATGCAAGCACTTCATTGATGCAAAATGTGTGGTGTCCGCTTCCAAGCAGCATCTGTTCAGCCCAAGGGGGTGTCCACCAGAGCTGCATTCAATCTCATAGCAACCCCAGAGCTGATTGTTTGATCGAGAGGTTGGGAGATTGCCATGATGCAAACATGATCCAGAAAAACTGCACGCTGAAAACAGAGTTGACAAATGCAGTTGGCAACAATCCAATGTTTCTGAAAGTGGAAGATTTTTGGCTGGTGCATTTGCATCCCCTCCACCCAACCAGCAGATGCTGATGTGTGTGGCAAATCTTTCCAGGAATGACACATGAGGTGTGGACATGCAGGTGACAGACCGTTGCCAAACAGTTGTGATGTTTCCAGTTTGGTTGCACTTGCACAAAAGTCTGTTCGCCTGTCCCACCTTTTCTGTTCACTTGTGCTTGCAAAGTTGGAGAAACATTTGCAGCAGCACTGATGCACCCACGAAGCATTTCCCAGGCATGTCAGGCACGCCACTGCCAGCTTTTTGCTTCACTTGCTTCTCAAAACCTGATGAACAGTTTGCGTGTCATTCTTCCATCTTGTGAACCCAAAAACATGGGATTTTGGCTTCATTGGACCAACAGAGTGTGGTCAAAATTGAAAGTTGATCACAGATGGCACCCACTTGCACCACTTTTGGTCACTGGGAACAACTTCCTCTGTTCCCCAATTGTCACAGACTTCCATCTTTTTTGGGCAGACATGCGGGATGGAGAAGTCATCCGCTTCGTGGGGAATTGTGAAAGCTGGGGAAGTTGTTGCCCCCCTTCCCTCATTGGGGAAGCTTTCCAGGGAAGCAGGGCACAGCAAGCACAACACAAGTTCCAGCTTTGTGCTCATGCCTGCAATCTGAAAAGTTGCACAGATTTCCGGTCCAAAGCATTTTGTTTGACTTCGTCCCTGATGCACATTCCCAAACACATTCCAGCCTGAAACTCCAGTGTTGAAATGCTTTTTCTCAGTGGGTGCATGTTGCAAAACAATTGTGATTGTGTTTGGCACATGCATGCTGATCATGCAAACTGTTTTTTCTTCTTTCGTTTGCTTTCATGTGCAGATGGTTTGAATTCCAATGGATTGAACACATGCTGTGCATTCAACTTGTGGTGTCAAAAAGTGACAAAGAAGCGCTTGCTCAGCACCCCTGAAAAGGAGTGAAACAACTGGGCTTTCTTTTGCCTGGGTGGGCGTGACGCCTCCACTGGAAAATTGTCGCCAATCAGATTGAGCCCTTGTCAAGGGCAAACAGTGCCCCCAAATCCCACTCTGTTGCAGCAAAGATTGGTCTCAAGACCGCTCTTTGGCCTCAACCAGTCACTTTTGTTGCCAATTCATCTTTTGTTCATGACCAAGAAAGCAAAGCACTGAGTGGCTCCAGCAGCAAAAGATGTCCGTCTGTCTCAAAATGGATTGGCTTCAGGACAACATCATCCATGCATTTTGCATCCTTTGCGACATGGCCGGCATCAAGAAGCCAACAGACGCAAGTGATCCATTTGGTGGTTTGACTGTTGCCAGTGGCATTGTTGTGTGCAATTTGTGTTCACAGTGGTGCTTAAGACCACTCTGTGCAAAGAGTGGTCTTGTGTGCTGCACCACTGCAGCATGCGAATGGTGTGAAGAACAAATTCAATGTGCATGTTCAGCCAAAACCCTAGCTCTAAAAAAATTAATTCGTGACTCATCATTGTCGGACTGCTTTCCATTTTACTCGTTTACTAAAATCTCGCCCCTTCACAACAACAACCGACAACAAGCATCCAAGTAATTCAACAGCAATACTCTCCCGCAGCATCGACGGTACACTACTCCTGTTGTCTGTTGTTAGCTATCTCTCTTAGCTATCTCATCTCCCCTACTAGTCCCCTATTACCTAAATAATAATAACTTGACAAAATGGCTCTTCGAGGAGGTGCTGCCAACCGTCGCATGTCGACCAAGAAAAAGTTCGTGGCCGACGGTGTCTTTTACGCCGAACTCAACGAGTTGTTCACTCGCGAATTGGCCGAAGATGGTTACGCCGGTGTCGAAGTCCGTACCACACCCCACCGAACCGAACTCATTTTGAGAGCTACTCGTACTCAAAATGTTCTCGGAGAGAATAACAGGCGCATTCGTGAACTGACCTCCATCGTTCAGAAGCGTTTTGACTTTCAAGACGGTGCCGTCGAACTGTACGCCGAACGCGTGCAGAACCGTGGTCTCTGTGCTCAAGCCCAAGCGGAATCGCTCAAATTCAAGCTTTTGGGAGGACTTGCGGTCCGTCGCGCTTGTTATGGTGTCGTCCGATTCGTCATGGAAGCCAGTGCCAAGGGTTGTGAAGTGATTGTCACTGGAAAACTTCGTGGACAACGTGCCAAGGCCATGAAGTTCGGTGATGGTTACATGATCAAGACGGGACATGCTGGACAAGTTTATACGGATACCGCCGTCAGACACGTGCTCATGAGACAAGGTGTGATTGGAATCAAGGTTTCCATCATGTTGCCACACGATCCCAAAGGAATTCAAGGACCCAAGATTCCTTTGGATGATGTTGTCACGATTATGGAACCCAAGGAAGAAATCAGTCCTGCCCAAATGCTGGCTGCCCAGGCGGCCCAACAGGCTCAACAACAGGCGTTTATGGGTGCACCACCCGCGGCGGCTGGATTTGATGGTGGCATGGGGGCTCCTCCAGTGGACCCTGCGGCGGTCCCCGCGGCTCCCATGGAGGATGCCGGTGTCACTCCTGGCTTTTAAAAAACTCTTGCTGTAGACAAATTTTAATGCAAAATAGTATGCAGGTACAACAAATAATACTCTAGAAATATTGGTGATTCTGTTTACTGTAGCGTTCGTGTTCGAAGGACGGGCAGCACTTTCAAAGTCATTCGGTAGCAGGCAACATGTATTAGTATCACACGACTTTTGTTTGATTGGTGCAGGATCATCTCCTTTCCGCCAGAGAAAGCCCTTGGTTTGCATCCTTAATAACATCACAGCATGTACAGTATTTTCTGGTTACACGAAGGAGTGATTTTTTTTTAGCAAAATGATATATAGGAAATGCTGGATGTTGAGCCACAGCCAGCCATCTTGATGACTACAGCAGCGTCAGATGGTCTTTGTGTTGCAGGAGCTCTCAGATACTGCACTGCTTGACTCGATCTTTTACGGACAAGTATCATCGAGGAGAAAATAATTGGAGCCTTCTCACCATCATCAGAACCTCCTGCAGTGCGTTTTCGTGAAGAAAAAATATCTGTGAAGACAAAGCAATATGGTGCAAATAGTGGAACTGACAACGAAGTCAGATCAGACCGACTGTTCAGATTGAACGATGGCCTTTCAAGACACGCCCCTACAGTCTGAAGGGCCAGGTACGAAAGAGTTCAACAACATTATTTTCTCTGATACAAGGCTAGTTTGATGAACTCCCCAAAATAGAAGACTGTTATTGTTCCATGTACATTTCATCACCGATCGTGCTCGTTGTTTTTGTGCCATTCCTTGCAGCATGGTATTTTGGTGTTGCTACATCGACCACATTCGTTAAAAAAATTGGCGTCACGTCGCGTCGTGTCGCGTGATGGATTCAAAAGTAGCAAGCAGAAACGAACTGGCGAGGGAGAGGGAAAACGCCTTGACAACCATCAGGATTTTACGAGGGTAGCATTGACGCCGACAACAACTCGCGAATGAATTCGTAATTTTTGGTGGGCTAGTATTTTATTTATAGTTTATTTACAAAGTAGTTGTACCGGAGTTTGTCATATTCTTCCAACAAGGCTTTTGCGGCAGACCGCCCCAACAGCCCAGGTCAATGTCCTTAGACAGCAAGGTGCTCCATTGAATATAGCTGCTCGAGGCTCTGGTTTTTGCCCGGACATGGTGGTGGAATCATGCATTCTTTCTCCAATCATAATGAATTGTTGCTTTCTAGCTGCCCTGGGCTTTATCGTTGGGTCTTTAAACGACCACAAAGTCCTCCATAACGATGTAACCAGGCGCAGACGTACTGGGCCCATTGTTGTACAGAGGACGCCTAGATCCATCAAAGTTTGCACAACAGAAGCAGCCATGTTGTTGTCTAGCGATGCTGCCCTCGCTAATAATGTCATTTTCAATGTCATCTTCTATTACTATCTTGGCCGACTTGGACCGACTTGTTTTGAGGAGACTTAATGCCCAACAGCCATAAAAGAGGCATGGCGACAGGATACAAATCACAAAGGCGCATACAATTTCGGCACCGTTGCGGTCATCATTCCAATTCAAGACGGGATACAAGGCATCGTCTTCATAGGCGGGGCCCCACTCGCCATTGCCAATATCAAAGACTGCATCAATAACACTCCACGCCATGTACGATACAGAAACGATCAACAAATAAATGACGTGCTTGGCTCGGACCGGAACCAGTCCTACCACTAGACCATCCAATAATATGAGTGTCGCAATGCCTCCATGTTCCATGACAGCTACATAACAACCATGGCCTGATAAAAATGTAGCACCCGACCAGTAGAGCATGGTAATGGCAATTTCCAAGGGAGCCACACAACTGTAAAGTCCCCAGGTGAACCGTACCAAACGCCCTGGCACCAGTGCTCCGCCGTCATCTTGTGGTTGTTGGACAGCCCACGGCAAGATGGAACACAAAAAGCTCCCAATAAAATAACAATTGGACAGCAAGTGACCCCAATGGGTCAAATATCCCATGTAAATGTACAAATTATGGGGTGGATAGGTGCTGACATCGGTGTACAAAACTTGCAAGGACCAACATAAGAAAAACAATCGAATGGGAATGGCTTTGTAGGAGGGAGCAAAGGAAGCTGCTACATCAATCACATGTCGTTTATCATTGTTGTTGCCGTGCTGACTTTCATAATTATCACCAATAATACTGGCTTCTTCTAGCGAATAAAAGGGATACGACGGACGACATTCCCATAAGAATCGTTTCCAACAGGGTATGCCCATACTAACTTTACTATTACGCGTACTTGTCGACTTGTAGGACTTGTTTGCTAGTTGCGTATTAACCGTAACAACAGTGACTTTGGGACTTGGTGAAAGTGGACTTCTTGTTATTGTTGAAGCTATTGATGGTGGCTGAAAAACGAATACTTGAGGAAATGTTGTTTGTCGTTGAAAAAATGAGGGGATTCGTGTCCACGTTACCTAACTGCCAATGAAACGCCAAACGATCTTTGTCAGTCGTGCATAAAAACGTCCTTCCTTCCATCCGCCAGAATCCAAGACCATGACATGGGCTCTCGATCCTCATTTTTTCTCTGCCTTGTGCCAGTTGCTTTTAACACATGCTGCTAGTTAGCTAGCTATGTACTAGCTAGCTTTACTGCTACTAGTTCTACCATACAATTCAAACCAACGTGCCATGCCAAAGAAAAGTCAGCACAAATTAACAAAACTAAGATTGTGAGACTGAGAACTTGACCAACCAACATGTTAGTCTCCATCGACGCAATCCCATGTCATGCTTATGATTCATGTCTCATCTCTGCTGTGGCTACCAGCATGAGAGATCATCTGATTCATCCATCTCCTGCACCACTTCATCTGAAACAACATTCAAGATTTACCGGTTCCTTGCTTGTGGGAAACTGTTTCCGTGCATGTTTGCTCCTGCTAACCATGCATCCGAATGACATCGCTCGAAGAAAACAACACTTGAGCTTTGCTGCAATCGCAGTCCACCCCATCTCGACAAAGTTGAATTTCAAACCCTTGTGTTTGCCATTGAAGTGCACATGCTTGCTCAAAGTTGCACAATTCTTGCGGGCATGAAAGACATGTTCGCGATGTGAATGCGGCTTGAAGAGCCGTTGGTTTTCCTTGTTGATGAATTTGGGGTGTGTTTTGATGCAGGCGCCCAACCGAAGAGTGAAGACACAAACCAGACTCAAGCGCTGCGGCAAGCTTTCTTCTCGTGCAGTGTCCACCTTGTGGAACAATGTGGTGATCTGGCGGTTTGTTTTTGCACTGAACGCGCTCCCGAGATCAAAGAGCAACATGTTTGGGCGTTCCGGAGGGGCAAGGCGGTGCCACTGTTCCCCAGACTGAACTTTGAAGCCCTCAACACAGATGCACAGCAAGATGTTGGCAATGTTGAAGTCACAGTGTTTTTCGGCGGCCAACACGATGAAGAGTCAACATGTTTTCCGTGCGGTCATGGTTTCCCAAAAATCCATCTTCAATTTCCAACAGTTCTTCCACATGCAAAAACATCAACTCTCCCACCCCACTCATGACTTGTTCTGCTTTGTGGATCTTCTCGTCAATGTCTTGGCAGACCACCGAGGAACACTTTGTTGCCAGATGCTCAATTGCCGTCATTGACTCGAACCGGAGACGCTCACAGAAATGGATCCCGGAGTCAAAGGCTGAATGGATCAAGCTTTCCAAGCACTTGTTCTTGGGCTTGGCAAAGCCATGTGGCTCACTTCCAGCGTTCTGCCGTGCGGGCCGTGTCCATGGTTTTGTGAAAGGATTCCCAAAGTTCTGGGGTCGAGAGGACCTTCACGCCATCTTTGGGCTTGCCAAAAAGATCCACCCAGAAACGCCCCATTGCCACACCTTTGGTGAGGGCATCGTTGCAAGAGACATCCCAATGTTCAGCCAGATGTTTTTCAGATGCAGGACAGGAATGTGGAGTTCTGAAGCGACTCTTTGTCGGGAGAGAAATGTGCTCCTTTTTTCAACATGTTGTGCTTGTTGTCAGCAAGGCACATTCTCAAAAGCGGTTTCCACCTTGTCAGTGTGCTTTCTGTGATGGACGGATGCCTTCTTTGAATTGTGGCAGTGTTGCGAGAAAAAGTTATTTGAGAAAAAGAAAGCAACCATTTTGCAGCACTGGTTCCACAGGGGACACCTGCCGATTGAATGTGTGATGCATCCTTTGAAACCTCTTGTTTTTGTCCAAATTTGATTCGTTCTGGTCCAGTCTGGTCACAACAACAATTGAAACGAACAGAACCTGCACACGTACTGACAAGCACATGTTGTCGTTGCTGCCACAGTGATGTGTGTGCTCGAAGATTCACGAGAAAACTGATGTTGTCTCAACTGATCAGCACATGAATGGTGAACATTTTGCAGTCCTGCTTGTGGCACTTCTGCACTAGCAGTTAGTCCCACAAGTGGGCACATGCGGTATGAAATGAAGATGAATGGTAAACATTTTGCTGTGCAAGCAGAGCCTGCATGGGACACAAAGTAGCTAGCTAGCTAGGCCAACTGGAGAAACTGCACAGACACCGGGGATTGCTTCTTTGGCCTCATTTTTGTGTGTGCATGGAAGCCCACTCGGTAGTGTAGGGCTCAGGTTTAGGTTGTCGCCGAGGGGGCGGCGAAAACGTCAGGTTTGCGTAGCTGGAGAACGCACAACTGCTCGTATTTAACAGCGTTTGTTACGTCAGCCCTCATTTTTTCTGTTACGTCAGCTACATATCCTCTTCTTCGAAGGGAATTATGGAGGATATTTGTATGTACTCGTATGGCGCTGAATTCTGTCGTTGACATTACATCAGTCCTTCAATTTGGAAGTCAATTATGCTGCACCTTACTACTCGTGATGTCGTTGATGTGTTGATACATCCAACAAATCTCTTTATAATTTGAGTATCCAAGCGATATACATCATGAGGTTTTCCATCGCCCTTCCCGTGCTCTTGGCCTTGGTGCCATCGGCTACCAATGCCTTCTTTTTCCAGCGAACGCCTCCACAAGGGCAACAAAGAGTTGCCGCTGCGGGAGAACCCGAGCTCGTGACTGCCATGGCGGGCGAGAAAAAGGCTACGACCAAGCTTTCGGCGGCGACGATGACAGCTACCAAACCTGCCACCGAGAAGCAGCGCAAGTTCGAGGGCGTGTACACGGGCATGGATTCCAAGCCATTTCCGAACGTGGAAAAGGCATTTCCAGGCGCCATGATGAATTCCGAACTCAAGGAATTCATTGCAGACAACTTGAAAGCCAACAATTACAACTTGAAGACCACTCTCGTGGCAACCTCTCTTTGCTGTGATGAAGTCAACAGACCTTTGGAAGCTGAATTGAGTGACATGTTCAATACCAACTTTAACATGGGTGGATTGGCAGGATTCCCCTTTGGTGGCGCCACTTCTTTTGGTGCCATGGCTGCTCACATTCCAGACGATGGCAGCTGTTTTGTGGTCTATGGTCCCCATGTCGGAGTGGATAGTGAGGGTAATGTTGGTACTGTGGAACGTCGAGGACGCCAGAACGGAGGGGCCTGCTGTGGAAGTGCAGTGGCAGCATCCAACTATGTGGCAGGTGTGTTGGCCGGTGACGAGAAGGCTGCTCTTCCCACAAGTCCTCTGGATGCCCAGCAATACTTTGTGGGCTCCATGCTTCTTCCACATGCTAAAAGATTAGAGAGAGCCTCTGATAAATTGGTCGAGTTGCCCTTTGCTCTGTACGATGCCCAGTCGGAACTCATGGGCCGCATCTTGGAGCAAGCTGGAGGGGCGGTCGCTGGCAATGGAAAAACGGCAGTCCTCGGGGGCATTCAAATCAATACCCCACCAGGATACTCCGACTACTATTTACCTCTAAGCTTTGATATCTACAGTGGAGGCGAGGTCGAGAAGGAACTCATGAAGAAGGGTGCGGGAGCCCCCAAGAAATTCCCCATGGCCGCCGAGGTGTACCCTGGGGCTTTGACCAACGACGAGCTCACGTCCAAGATGCGTCAAACCCTCAAGAGCAAGGGATACGACGAGTCCACCACATTGGTTGCCACATCTCTCTGTTGCGATGAGGTCAATCGCCCCCTCGAGACTGAACTGGCCGACATGTTTGATACCAATTTCAACATGGGAGGACTTGCTGGGTTCCCCTTTGGAGGAGCTACTAGCTTTGGAGCAATGGCATCGCATATACCAGGTAAGTCTTATACTCGACCTCCTCTAAGAAGAACATTTGCAAAAAACAAGGTTCGCTCAGTAATTATGGTTCTCATTTGCTAATTGACGAATGGTCGAATTCCAGACGGCGGCAACTGCGTCGTTGTGTATGGACCTCATGTGGGCGTGGACGAATCTGGCAAGGTTGGTACAGTCCCTCGACGTGGCAAAGAAAGCGGAGGCGCATGCTGTGGTTCGGCCGTAGCAGCCTCTGGATACGTTGCCAGCGTCAAGTCCGGTGCCGCAAAAGAAGCCGAGCTTCCAGATGACCCTCTTGATGCCCAACAGTACTTCGTTGGCTCTATGCTCATGCCCTATGCGGATAGACTTGAAAAGGCTGAAGACGCCATGGTTGAATTGCCTTTGAGTCTCTATGACGCTCAAACTTTCTTGATGAAGCAAATTGTTGCACAGTCAGCCGGTGCAGTTGCAGGAGACGGCAAGATTGCTGTTTTGGGTGGTGTCCAGATCAATACTCCCCCAGGCTTTACTGACTATTTCTTGCCCAAGAGCTTCAATCTTTACAATAACAAGGGAACCTTGTTGGAGAAGCTTTGGGATTAGAAAGTGGTTATCGGGAAATTAGTATGGCGACGACGAAATGCCAGTCGCAAATCAAAAATCAACGCAATTTTAGAATATTTAAATTTTAGTACATCTTTATTATTTTCAAATTCGTATTGCACCATGTTTCTACTAGTACCTGCAAGTTGTCGTGGTTAGAGCTGAACTGGGAGGTTCAACGCCTCGGTACCTTTGGCTCAGCTGATTCAGAGGGGACGGCGAACAAAGATAGGTGCACATGCGACACCGGAAGAAGCATGGCAAGCCAATCTACAAGCGAACGAACGACGGGACGCCCAGAAACCGGCACAAAAGTAGATCCCAGTGAGCAGATGCATTCAAGAGAGTGTCTGGAGGCAACGGCCGTGATCATACATAATATCTCGAGCTCATTCTTCTGGCGTTCAGACACCCAGGCTCACCTACTCGACAATCGCGTACCACAGCCAGACAGCCCCCGTGCTGCCTATTAGCTAGTATGCCAGTCGACTGGTAGATAGCTATTACAGTAGTAAACATTTGGATTGGTGGAGGTCGGTAGCCAACTGCCGGCGCATCACAGAACTGAAGACCACATGGCGGCGCACTCTTCACGAATCAATACAACAGCCCTAAAAAAAATCTGTTCCAGGCACGTGCTAGACTACAATTACTACTAATCTAAGGTACATGGCTATTAGGCTAGCTACTAGCTAGCTAGTAAGGTCTATTGAGAAAGGAGTGCTAAAATCTGAGTGTGACCGAGAAAAATGAGGATTTTATTAGCTTGTGTGCGTCCTTTTGAACTTCATGGGACTCTTAGCAGTCCCAACGGTTGTATTTTGTGTTCGTACAGTCTTGCTGAGTATGGAAAAATAATTAGGTGATATTTTTCAAAAGCACATTCAAACGACCTAAGAAGCGAGCCGATCGTAGATTTGAATTTCAACAGGGTTACTGAACTCCTATAACAACAAAAGTGAGAAGGTGTCGCCTGTCTCCAAGATTGGCCTGCGCTGGATGCACCTTCCCACGAAAAGCCAACAAATTGTGCGAGAGGAACGCCTTTCACAGCCCTCGCTTGCAGCTCTATTGCAACAGCTATTATTGCAACGTTTACTCTTGTGGACCAGGACAAGACATACTGAATACAATATCGGTTGTTGCGTTGATCCATACACAAGCATCTTTTGGAACAAACTGTAGATTGATAGATAGAGAAAGAGGTGATCCCGTCAATACCATAGCGGTTTTCCCATCTTTCCCCATCATCAACGTCTTTTTAATTAGCTAGATTCATTAGCTACCTAGATTCATTAGGTGATCCGCGAAAGGACAGCTCCTCCTACTATTAGTACAGACACTCACTCAACAATCCCACAAACAAGGAAGTCGGCAGCAGCACTCACGATGATGGTGCCTTGGAAACTTCCTATACCTACCCTGCTTCTGTTGCAGCTACTCGTACTACCGGCTTGTCTGGCTCAAAATAGTAACCGCGAAGACTACAATACCTATGTGTACAACTCGTACAACAACCCCCTTGAAAAAGACGTGACCGTAGTCCCCGTCTGTTCCGCAGACGCCCTCTTAAAGGCGGACATTTCTGGCAACAAATTCATCTCGCGTGCCGAATACGTCAATCTGTTGTTGGATTTGGCACCCACCGATTGTCCCATTATTGATTCTTGGTTGAACGAGGAACCTCTTCAAAATGTCTTTAATCAACTCTCGTGTTTATGCCACCAGTTTGGTGGAACGGACGGACAAAACTCTTGTTGTTTGCAGAGTGTCGGTGTGCCCATGTTGGCTGCCTTTGCCGTGCCTGGTTCATATTATCCCGATGAGTATACGACCGAAGCCTGCGGTCTGATTGATCGCGTCTTGACCCTCCAATGCCCATCACTACAAGCCACAAGTGCTAGCACCAGTACTACTAGCACCCCATTGCCCACCCCACGACCAACCTCCGTTACCGACATAGCTGCTACTACCAGTATTACTATTATTGAAGCCATGCCAACTACTGCCCCGACTGCAACACCGACAGTGGCAGCCACTAGTCCAACCACGGGTCCGACAACTTTGGCACCAACTGTAACTCCTAGTGGAATGGAAGGTACGCAAGAAGGTGGTATTGTGGATATTGTCATTCAAGATGGTCAAATCGTCAATGAGACAGTCACTGGTACTGCCGCAATGGACGATGCTGTTCAAGGAGCTAGCATCCTGGACATTTATTCTGTACCAGAAGACAATGACGACTTTGACGGAGGTGCTGCTAATACTAGTACGACAGAAGAGGAGAGTATTGGAAGAGAGGAACAGCCAGACGGCCTACAAGACACTGCGACATCCAATGACAATGATCCTCATGGGAGTGGACCTGAAGAGAACGATGTGGATCCTCCAGATCTCAACCCGAACGAGGAGTTTGAAAGTGGTCAGGCCTTTCCTGATGACAACACCCATAGCTACAACGACAATGATTATGACATCAACGCGGCAGCACAGCGGCAGAAGGAGCAGCAGCAACAACAACGACCGGTCGATACTAGCAACAGCAAAAAGGCACCTGTTGGAATCATTTTGGCCAGTCTCATGTGCATTGCTTTTACAATTACATTGTGCTTGACGTTGTTCTGGGGAAAATACCGACGCCAACGCTTTGCCCACCTATGGAACAAGGCCTCCGCCATGACGGCTGAAACCCTCGGCAAGAATAATAATGGGGATGACTCGGATGTCGAGCAGCCCGATACACCAGTACGAAGCAATACATCGTCAGGATCGGTCCGGTATCGAACCAACTCCTTTAGCAGTGGCGAGTCCACCTCTACTGATGAGGAGGAAGAGGGCAGCAGCGACCTTGAACGACCATCGGGCCGGACCAGAGTACATAATGGTACTATTGGAGACAGACAACGTGCCATGATGCTGAGAAAGGACGGAGTCGTGAGAGCGGAATTTCAAGACGATCTGTCTCTGTGGGGCCGTCGTAAACGCCGACGAGAAGAACGATTGCAACGTCGCGAAGAACGACGTCTGGCGATGCTTGAACTTCAGAATTCTGCTGATCCAGAACGCAGAAGCAGCATGCACAATATCTTGTCGTCGTTGGAGCTTGCTCTGGGTGCGGCGGTTGATTCACCAACCGCCTCGTTGGGTCATGATAATGGGGCGTCCTCCACAGGGCCTACCACCATACCAAGTAGTAATAGTATGGGAAACACTTCGCAGAGCACCACTATAAAGACGCCACGATCCAGAGATATGTTGGATATTTTTGATGATCGTAGTGATGTGTCGTCCTATGACGGGCAGCTGGCGCACGAAACTTCCATCGAAGATTGGCTGGTGCACGTCCAGAACCACAATCTGGAAAACACAGGATTGGCTGGAACCGCTGTCATGGACGATGCCAGAAGTGTATCTTCCAAGATGAGCGGCACGTCCAAGCGAAGTACCACGTCATCTATCTCACCGAAAAAGAAAACGCAATTGCAACGACAGCCCAAAGACCCTGTGTTGCAAGATTGGGTAGCGCAGCGAAATGCCGGTAGCTCGCCGCAGAAGATGATGAGCTTCAACAAGTTCCCAACAACCAGTAATTCCTTTGCAACCTCACCAGCGCAACACAAGAATGTGTCGCCGTTCACTTTGAATCCTTCCCACTCTCTTTCTCCCTCTTCCCACCAACCACACAAAAGGATTGCGCCATCCAGTTCCTACTCTCCCTCGCAGTCTCACAAGTCCATTGCGACTCCTTTGTTGGATACCTATTCGGCATCGCCAAACCCGAACAATAGCCGATCTGTCCCAGTATCGCCAGTCAATAAAGTGGTGATGTTGAAGGAGTCCTTGCTGTTACGACCAAGTTTTTCTCGCTCTCATTCCGAATCGTCGTTTCAACGTCGTGTAAGTGCGGAAACCAAGGATGCGGATTCTCCTCAATACAATGTTTCCAGTCTTTCGCTCCATGTGAACAGCAGCGACCACCACAGCGTATCATCAGCAACGAGCAGTGGCAGCCAAGACGGCAACCCAAATTCCGGACTTCACTTGGAGCTGCCCATTAAGTCATCTTCCTCCTCCTTGTCCACCGGAAGTGGCGATGTAGTAGGATCCATGATGCCAGCTCCACGCCCATCGCAGGCTTCTCAAGCATTTTACGAGTCCATCATGCGGATGGAACCTCCCGAAGACGACGATGACCACAGCAGTCGAGGCAACGCCTTTGCTTTTGAAGCATCGCGACCACGTGAGGCAGCCCCACCTACGGAACGGTATTTGGTATAGACTTTGGCCGCACTTTTTGTGTCGGAAACATGCACATCATCCTTAATGAAAACCTGGAATTGTGCGGCAACGTTTCCTACTGGGTCGGTCAATCCTGGGGCAGGGAGGATTCGATTCTGTCGCAAATTTCCACCATTTATGTCATGCATATAACTATTTCTTCTTTTTGTGAATTCGTTTCTATGGGTAATGAGAGCAAGTCGCTCTCTTCCCTCTTATTTCCGCTCTAACTAATGATAAAAATATGAGCAGTCAGTTTTTCAATAATGTCCATGCGTCTTCCTTAAATTATAGTAGACTAGCTTTCATCTAAAATATCTACTACCTTTGCATCTCGCTACTAGTAGCTCTCTTCTTATCTGAAGAATGGTCTAAATCAAGATGGCCCACTACAAGCAACACCGATGAGTTGTTTGGCACAAGCAACCTTGTCGGAGTAACTCACTCACGAGAACTCCAGGCAATCCACAAGTGGGGCCCGAGCCAGCCCGCATGGTTTTGCAAGGAATCCCCTCCACCCTCTTGCTGACTGGCGGGAGATACAACAGACTTGCTGTGCTCATTGCAAGCTCACAGCATGACATGCGGTGACTTGTCAGGGACCAAAAGGGAACACAAACATTTTGTCATTGGTGCACAATGTGACAAACTTTCTTTGTTTAAGCTGCATCACAGTGCGAGCTGATTTAAAAAACTGCAGGTTGAAAGTTTCTGCTCGAAACTCAGCATGTATATGAACCAAGCTAGCCTCCGCCTTGTTTGCTCATGGTGTAGCACTGCTCTCGGATACTGTGGAATTGGTAGTTGTATTGTTGTTGTTCTCGCCATTTTGTTGGTAGGTGTAGCACAAGGGGTCTGGAATTTTTCGCCAGTCGGTCGTCATGGAAACTTCTGGGATCCTGACGACTTCTTTTCTCATGCGAAGAGGGACCGTAGAAAGACAGCTAAATCGATCTCCCAGACTTTCTGTACTTTTGGTCAAATACAGATATTGATTGGAAGCTCCACATTCGTAATAATAATCATCGTAGCGGAAATCTCCCGCACTGTTGTTGTCGCTGTAATCCTCCTCCTCCTCCTCCTCTTTTTGTCGACAGTAGTGCCCAATCTGTAACGCATGCCCCACCACAAGGGCTTCGACCACATAATCATCACACCGGACGACGGAGGGTGGGTAGCTAATTGTCGATTCTGGAATCTGTGATGGAGTGGTACATTCCTGAAATACACACACGAGCAAATAATGAAAATAGAGAAAGAATAATAGCATGCAAAAGTTGAGCAAACCGACGGCAACGACTGTCCAAGGAGACGGCAAGACACAGGAACCTATCATTGGAAGAAATAGAGACTTAGACGTACATATACAACTTGAGTAAATTGATTGACAATATCTTGATACCGATCGAATGCTTCATAACATTCCAATGTCCCGGGTGCTGTTTGATTGCATTGTATCGAGTCGGACGATGCTCGAAGAAATTGAATGGTAGCCTGGTGTTGTTGTTCGTTTTGTCCGTGGGCATGACAGGATATGCTAATGGTGGACGTCTTTTCGGGATGACACCGATCCGGGAAATTGTCGTACCAAAATTCGGGATTTTTAAACAAGACGGACCATCCCGCCCGAAATTGAATGGTATAATTGCCATTCTGCGCCGTATCCGTCGTCGTCGTCCAATCATCATACTCCAAAGGATTCAATTCTTCCAACAAAACATCATATGCCAACAAAGACTCCTCGTCATCATCTGTGACGTTATGATGAAATGTACTATTGTTTTGGAAGGTTTCCTTGTCGTCGGTAGTATTGCTGGTACGTTCCGCTGCAGACGAGGCTGACGATGTTGTACTTGTAGTAGTCGTTGTTTCTTGTTGTTGCAGGGTCACCGCGGCCACAATTTGGGCCCAGTTATGCTGCGTCGCCACCACAACGTCCGAAGGAAAGGCGACACAGCCTTGATTCCAAAATCGAGATACATCGGCATGGACGGTAATCGCATGCAAGTCGACCTCGCATTCATCGCCGTGGCATGTTTTTCCAACCGAACATACGACTTGATCATTTTGGGGTCCCTCATAGTCGACCGGTTGAGAATCACCCAAGCTGCATTCAAAATACGCATCGTCGTATAGAAACTGTCCTTCCGAAGGACGAATGCTTGCTTGTATGGGATGTGTTGTTGAGGTGGTGGTGGTGGTTGTTGCTGGGCTTGCTGTTGTTTGATTCGGATAAAAAATGGTTCCTGTGGTGTCATTCCACAGGAAGCTATCATCCCCATCGACAATATCATCATCAAAAACCATTGGAGGAGGATACTGTGGAGTGTTGTTGTTGTTGTTACTACTGTCTGTGTCACTACCATCACATAAAACGCCCAATTGGGCGATGTGATACATTTGATTGTCCCAAAACAATCTCCAATCGCATTGGCCACTTGCGTCGTTGTTGTCGTCGTTGTTGTTTTCATTGTCATAGGCAAATTGAGTGTCGACATCTTTCAAGGCCGCGCCTTCACATTGATACACCACTTCTCCCCACGGTCCTTCTTGGGTGGTAAAACTCCCATCATTCCAATAGACCGTGTGACAATCCTCTTGTCCTTGACAAGAACTCGTACAAAGCAAAGAGGACCATTTCTCGCCTTCTTCTTCTTCTTTTTCTTCTTCTTCTTGACGGCAAGTAATAGACGCATCCGAGGTACTCAAAAGGTAATTTGTCCGGCACAGGACGCCTTCAGTACGGGCAAGGGCCCTTGACATCCATCGACCAAATATTGCAAGCGTCCTTTATAAATGGCACGGTAGGTCGTGTAGGTAGTAGTCGTAGTTGTAGCTGTCTCTTATACACATCTGACGCTGCCGACGAATCGAGAGGTGTAGATCTCGGTGGTCGCCGTATCATT
>ENA-ORBV01006513-ORBV01006513.1-microbial-mat-metagenome-genome-assembly--contig:-NODE-6513-length-20561-cov-4.665300_pt1 | contig 20561 bp, 24 predicted proteins | sample MGYA00237777_ERZ505514 | MGnify/ENA primary metagenome ERZ505514 (study PRJEB26160, sample SAMN06269048) | microbial mat metagenome | isolation source: Oligotrophic lake microbial mat | place... | reverse complement strand
AGAACGGCTGATCCTGGTGAACTGCTTGTGGAGCCTAAGAAAATAAAATATGGAGGGTGCTCTTTTCTTGGCAGACAGATAGTCGCCCCCAAAGAGGCAGACCTATTTGATCTAACAGATTTTCCAGATAGTGAGCCTGAAGGCACTGCTGCCAGAGCCGTACGCGAAGACGGCCCTGCAGTTGTGTCTCAATCTCCGTAGACAACCCGTCATCAAAACCTCTCAACTCAAAGCTACTCCGCAGTAGAAGCGAAGGACACTCAATATTCTCGCCTGTTCGATGACTACATACCCTTGGTGAGTATTGATAGGACGCAGGCAAACCTTCAACAACCTTTCTGTCGAAAGTGTAACGACGACTTTCCTTTCTTCCCACTTTATGAAATAGTTCGCCAAAATTATATAACACAAAATTTTGTTTTTTGGTACTTTACTTTCGCCTGAAAAGACCTAAATGAAAGATAGCTGAGCTACACGTACTTTATTCTCGAATCCTGATACAAATCGTCCTTTCTTGTTGTCCTCCCTCTTCTTCTCTGTCCTTTGTCAAAGCCGATCCATACAAGATGGCTTCGTCGCGTTCCCAGTGAAACAATGCTGACGCGGCTGCCATTTCAGTCCCAAACGAATTCAATTCGATGAGTCGAATCATCCCATCTTCGGCCTCCCCGTCTTGAGAAGAGCTCACTGCAATGTACTCCAAGTCCATGGTATAGGAAGAGTTGATCGTCCAATTCGGTTTTACCAAGGTACGGTGAAAGTCATCCACAGCTCGTGCCACTTTTGCCAACTTTGGGGTAGACATGGGAGCAAAAACGTTGGAAGAATGATAGACATCATACTGCGAAATAGCCGTGACTTTGTTTTGATGGACAAAGACCCGAAGCTCTCGTTCCACGTCGACGGCTGGATCAAACGGCATCAGATATACCACCATGTCCTCACCATTGTAGTTTGATTTTCGAATGGATTTGTGCACCCGTTCACTTGCCATCAAGGCAAGAAGGACAGCCTCCAAAGAATGATGAGGACCCGAGCCACCATCTTGAAAGGCATCCTTGGGGGAACAATCCGAGGTTCTGACAAACCATCCTTCGTCAGGCGGGTTCAAGAGTCGATTCTTGTCAGCATCGGTGGAGGATTGCACTAGTTTTGCTGCTAGCTCTTGGGCTTCATCTTGAAGGATTAGTTTTGCCCAAGCTTGATTCTGCGCCACTTGCGAGGCAGGCTCAATGTACGCTTTCTGTTGATGGGCTGTGATGTTCAAGACGATCGCATTGTGGTAGCGCTCGCCACAAAGAGGTCCTAGCACAGGGAACCAATTTTTCATGGACGTTTGTGATTTGCGTTCATTGTACCATGCTCGCCAACGACCAGCTGCTTCTTTCCAAAGCTCATGTTTTTCGATCGACGTATAGTTGTCATCGTCGTCTCGTGGAAGACTGTCGAAAAAGCTCAGCTTGAACTTGGTTTGGTGATTGCATGTATTGCACCAATCGAAATGTTCATCGGTTTCGGAGCCTACCAACTTGTCCGTCGGTACACGCTGCACGAGGACACCATCCTCCAAACATTCCCAAACTCCGTCTGGTGTCAATGAGCTATTACTACTGGCCATTTTTGTGTGTGCCTTGGTGGACGTTGTTGAGCGACTTTTTTTGTGCGTGGGGCTCGGAAGAACTCTCCCAGCCGTTTCATTTCCACGCCGCAGCAATAATTCTGGTACTACTAGCTAATACTGACAGCACTGGGCTATCCCAATGAATAGAATAACTTCCAATTGCATGTAGTGTATAAGGTTAAGGACAGTTGTGTGTGGGAGCGACGACCAGACGCTGCGTGGATCCACGTCGGCTAATCATTACTCCAATGCGCAACCAACCACCGACGGGGTGCGTGGCGGACAGTCTGCGGACAGTGACCACAAGAAGAAACCTACTAGACTACTAGCTAGTAACAAACAACGGCGAAGATTTGCCAACAGATGAAATGCACCAACCCTCGTCTCTCTAATAATTGGCTTCCTGTCCAACGTTGTTACTTAGATATTGAAGAGCACTGGCTGTCTGTCACTCGTACATATCTATCTCAGTAAAACGTTTAATAGCTACCTTTCCAGTCGAGTAGCACAAAAGGAAAAATGCCACGGTCCTTGCCTGTTGAGTTTGGTGCAATCACTGCCGACAATGTGGAGCAGGTAGGTTATACTACTACTTTGATTGAGTTGCTGTTGCCGGGTGTGGTTTTGCTGCCGAATGAGTCACGTGGATGTTCTCATCCAATCTCTCTTGTTATTTGTTGTACTACACTCTTCTATAGCTCCGCAAAGTCAATACGGTTTCCTTTCCTGTCACGTACAATGAAGGATTTTATCAAGATGTTGTCAAGCGCAACAATGAACATTTGAACAAGTTTGCCTATTACAATGGATTTGTGGTGGGTGCCGTTTGTACTCGCATTGAACCCGTGAAAGAAGGACAATTGACGGGTGCCGGCATGCCCACGACGTCGACGGATACCATGGAAAATGCCGAGAATGTCACGCCTTCGCCTCCTACCACTCCCACAACGTCACCTACCAAACTGGTGGAGAGTACTACTACTACTGTTACTACGCCTGGAGGCAAACAACGCTTGTATATCATGACTTTGGCCGTGTTGGCCGCCTACCGTGGACGTGGCATTGGAGCCCAATTGATTCAATCGGTATTGGATCACTGTGAGACCCTCAACAAGGAAGCCGCCTTACACGACAACACTACTTTGGCGGACAACAACAATAGCAGCCCCGAAAAAAATGCCAGTAGTCCTACCAAGCACGCCCAAGTTAGTAATAATCATCAACGAGTGGATGAAATTGCCTTGCATGTTCAAATCTCCAATGAAGACGCCATTCGTTTTTACACCTCCAAATTTGGATTTGAAAAGGGAGAAATGGTAGAAAATTATTATCGTCGGATTGATCCACCTCATTGCTACATTTTGTCCAAGAAATTATTATGAATGACAGACAATGAAATGCAACAATCAATATTTAGAAATGTCAAAAGTGTGAGTTGGTGGTGTATTTGGAACATTGTAAGCAAATGAAAAAAGCCTTGAGGCATTCTGTATTTGTGGAAGTAGCCCACAAACGAAAGATTTGACTGTAGAAAAAATAATACAAAGTAGCTAAACGATTTCCCAGGGAAATTTTATTTTTATTATTATGTGCGTGTGTGTATGTGCTAATAGAGTAGTATTTTCTGGATTCAGATGGCTCAAAGCAAACGGCAAGTGCAACAAGTTGATAAGCGAAATGCAAGTGTACGGTTGCGCTGAAAGTATGTGGCGAAGAGAACTACACCAGCTTTAACTGCAATGCTGCTGATGATGATGAGGAGGACGACGACGACGAAATGGATGATCAGATGAGGTCCGATAGATATTAGATGCAAACCTAATATCCTGGGCTTCTGTTTCAGTAGTATCATCGCTCCGTGAACCTTGGTAGCTAAAGTATCCACCGGCGAGGGTCACAACCAGATATGGAACAACCTTTGCTTGAATACACTAGCTGACAAGCTGCAGCCGGAAAGCAAAAATCGACGTTATATTCCCGTCATGCAGTATACTGCAGGAACGGCGGGGGAACTCTTCGCTGGGCAAATGGATGATTCAATGTATTTTATATTTGGAAAATTACAGTAGTCAGCTAGCAATGCTTGTGGGGCCTCCAACAGAACACAACAAATGGAAAGCTAGAGGCAATCAGTAATTACAGGTTATCTCGATTCAATATTTTCATTCCATTCTCTATCAAGCACTTCCAGCCTCGCTTTTTACAAACGCGATCTATACATCCAAACCGAATGATGTCTCGGTTCAGTATATTCACTCCATCCTCAATCCTGCACTTCTAATATAGCTATTCGTGCTTCTTGGCTTCTATAGCTCCCGCGCTCTTCTTCCCTTCTATTAAATTTGCTCCACCACCTCCTCCTCCTAACTGTTTGACTTGGCCCCGGGCCACGTGCAATTTGTCTTGAATATCAACCAACCGTCTCAAGACAAAGAACAAGAACAAATTGGCTCCTGTAATATAAGCATTCCGTTCGGCCAAATACAAGTCTTGTTTGTACTCGCAAGAAACTCCCATGTCGTGGGACCAAAATCCCAAATCGTACAGTGGATTGGCGAGGGATTGAAAGACGTAGGCAAAATAAATAATATCCAAAAGCAACAATCCCAAAGCGGTATACACTACGGGTTTGAATTCCCACAGAGAAGCCACCCAATTGTTGATGAATCCTCGGATTTCATTACTCGGCATGGGAAGACATAAGAGAGTCACCAAGAGAATCTCAATAATGAGAAAGGCGGAAAGGATCGACCAGCCGAGGTCCATGTTGAGTGTTGAATATAGTATTGATGCGTGTAATAAATGTTGCTGAAACTTGGATCTTTTTCAGTGGACTTTTCAAGTCGATTGTATGACTGGTCCAACTTCTCAAGCACCGACAAAACAAGACGGAGGCGCAGTCAGGTAGTTTGCTTTGGAAACAAGCAAACAATAAGCGGCAGCTATTAGGAATGGAGCCAACGACAGCAATTGGATACATTAATTGTGTCGAAACAAGCACGAACAACAGGATATACAATAATACACAGTCTGTTGAATCTATAGCTTTAGCTCTAGGTCCCTCTATGCCATTTAGACAATAGAACAGGCACTCTACTACAGTAACAACTACGAGGTCAAATCCTTTACAAACCAGATTTTACAATTAGAATGAGAGATCCTAGCTAGCTACTCTACTACTACTCATAGTGCTGTTCTGTAGGCTGCTCCCAGCCACTACTTGAGCCCAGGTCTGTCCTTCAACAGGTCCACTGTTCTTCAACACAGTCATTGATTGATTTCATTCAATTGTTGGCACACACTAACTTGAGGCCCGAGAGCGTCCATGGATTTGTTGGCGAACGGTTTTCCATTCACGAATGTTCCATGACTGAAAACAATTGGCCTCGTTGTACATTTCCATGAATCTATGACAATGAATGAATGATATAATAGCTTATGATACAGAGAAACCAATGCTGGGACCATCAAAATGGAGAAGCACGTCTGTTCGGCCCTAATCAGTTTCTGGTACAGTACATTGGGAAGCTGTCGAGTCTTTGTCATCTAGCTAGCTAGGCAATGTCCAGAACAGGATTATTGTAGAAGGATAGTGACCAAATGTGCTTGAGCATATTTGCTGCAAATGGATGCACAAACTAAGAGCATCGCAGGAGGCCATAATTTTAGTTTGCATACCAGCAATGATCTTTTGGCTGCAACCGGACAAAACATAATCTACAGCGTTACAACTATATGAAAGAGAAACAGACAATTCATGTGTAGAAAATGTGTGTAAAAATCTAGGTAGTACAGTAGTTAGCTTTTCCTTTCTTTCGTGACAAACTTGGTGAGTCGTTCCAACGCCAGATCGTATTCGTCAGAGCTAGCAGCGGTAAAAACGCAACGAAAGAAACCGGGACGTTCGTTGCGCATGGACACGCCGGGTGTGAAAAGCAGACCATAGGTGTTTACTAATTTCAGATAGAGCTCGCGTTCTCGTTCATCATCGTCGACATCATCATCACTGGATGGCGGCGGAAGAAACTCGGACAAGTCCATCCAACAAAAAAGCCCACAAGAAGCTTTCAAATGAGGAATCTTCAATTGATCCAATAACGCATGAAGTCGATCCCCTCGCTCCTGCAGCCGTTGATGATTTTGACGACGAAAGGACTTGGTCCATGGTTCGCCATCATTATCTGTTGTTGCTTTCATCATCGCTTCGACCAGCACTTGGGTTTGACTGCTAATTTGACACATATCATTGAGCTTTTGCAACGGCATACGAATGTCGGCATTCTCACTGTAGGCCACTCCCACACGAAGACCACTGAGCGCAAAATCCTTGGACAAGGCATAGACCCAATGAATGTACGGACCCAATCCCAATCCTGTATCCGCCGTCGGTGTCGCTGCCAAATCCAAGGCCGACACAAACTTGGCATCACGCCTATACACACTGCCGGCATAGATTTCATCACTGATCAAATGGACTTGTTTTTGTCGACACCAATCAATGCAATCTTGCACGACGTGCGGTGGATAGGATATCCCCAATGGATTGTGAGGATGACTCAACAACAAGATTTGGGGTTTGGTGTTGGCACGCTCATAGGCGGCATCCAAGGCTGCCACGGTAGGATAATAGGCTTCGACGGGTACAGTTGTACTGCCACTTTCCTCCAATGCTGCAGTAGTAGTAGTGTCACAAAAATCAAAGGTCGTGACGGGACAAATTTCCAAGCCCGCCCGTGCCACCAAATCAAATTCAAAGGCGGCATAATAGGGCGTCGGAATCAGGACGGTATCTCCCGGTTCGGCCAAGGCAAAGCAAAGATTTTCCAAGACGGCATTGCACCCCGTTCCCACAATAATGCCATCCGTGTCCAGTGTGGAAGTGGCCGCCAAGTCCAACATGTCGTGCATGTAATCCGCCACGGCTTCGCGAAAAGAGGCACGACCGGCGGTGGGTTGATAATAGATACAATCGGCGGTAAAGGGAATCTCCCGCGCCAATTCGTTGATTTTGGGGACGAGCAAGTCTTCGCACAATTGACTTTCGGCCACGCCCAGTTGCAAGGCGCCTTGGGGGGCGTCGGTGGGATGATATTTCACAACCGCGCGTGCATCCGCAAGGTAGGAGGGCAGCAATGCGACGGCCTTTTGGCCGCGGCGACTGGCCGTGGTTGTGGGTGCTTGCTGCTGCAATGACTGCGACGAGGAGGATTCACCATCGGAGGATGTCGAAAAGGAAGACAAGGATGATGTCTTGGAGGAGAGCGACTCCTTGCTGGGAGAACGAGGAACCATGTTGTTGCTGTTAATAAAGGAGGAGGAGGAGGAGGATCTTGTTGTGGACTTTGGAAAGGGAGATGGAGTTGTTGTTAACGAGGCGTGTGCACTAGTAGCAGTAGTAGTATATGGGTGATAGTTCGCCCGAGTAGCAGCAGGTGCAGGGAAATTGGGATGCAGATATCGTGGAGGTAGCAGAGTATTGGATTGGCGTGCCAAGGATGAGAAGACTTTTAGCGATTTGGCAGCAGGCGTTGCACTGGCAGTGATGGTAGAGGAGGTAGCAGCTGCAGCAAAGAAGGGGGCGAAGGTCATTTGGCTTCCTTCGTCGTTGGAGAGATATGAGAATTGTGTTAAGAGGAGATAGCTCTTGTTGGCATTTGAGGACGAAGAAACGACGAACTATTGATGTTACTCCTAGACTTAGCTAGTACTATTGCAATTGTAGTAGAGAACAAACCGATGAGCGATGGTTGGCCGGTTTGTGATTTTAAAACTCTCGGAAGCAGTCAAGTGCACGATGCACGTGTTTTAGCAATTCAGTGAGCAAAGCCACAAAAATTGAATTGCCTTGAGGTACTAGTACGGTGAAAGGTGGCCAAATTCCGTTGGTTCGTTGGGAATTCTATTGGCCAAGGAATCTTCAAACGCAACGTCATTCCGACAGAAATCTCAAAAAGAGCTCAAACGGACCTCGTGTGGACTTCGTGATTCCATAACCTCTACGCTAATGAAAGAGCCGATTTTTTAGATCAGTCCTGGGTCCAACGATTCGCGACTGAATCTTTCTCCCGTCTCCCTTCTCGATGATATGGGATCTTTTTGATTTGGGGGAACTATCCTGCGTGGATCAATCAATGAATGAATCTTTTGACGACGATGATTCATCCAACATCTGGCAGGTCCAGCAGCACAATTATTTCAACTTAGAATGGCAGCACCCGTTGTGATCGCAAGGAGCAAGAAGGGTTTCTGCAGTACTTTACCAAAACGGACATTGTTTTTCCTCTTGGTAGCTTATCTCTACTATCTCTCGACCTCGTACTTGAACCATCAACAACTTCATTTGCCGTTGTTGTCAAACACCATGCCGACTACAGCCCTTGTGTTACAAACAGATCTGGGAGAAATACGATTGAGGTTCCTTCCCGAGTCTGGTAAGAGATCAATGGGGGGTTGGCTTTTGGTTTTTCTGCTTGGAATTCTCTCTGCTTATTTTGAAACCTTTTTTCTTTCTTCATACAATGAATATTCTCGGTAGCTCCCAAGACGGTAGAATACGTCACTAAAGTTGTCCAATCCAAAATATACGATGGTACTTCCTTTTACCGATCCGACATTGTCATTCAATTTGGATTGTACGGCAGCAACAAACAAAATCCTCACGGAGACCTGACCATTAATGAAAGCCATCTGCACCAATTTATCTCCAACAAACGAGGGACGGCGTCGGTAGCCCATTTTGATGCCCCCGACTGCGGTAGCACCGAATTGTTTATCAGTGTCACGGACAACCCGCATTTGGATACCGCCTCGGGAGGATTTGTCGTCTTTGCACAAGTGGATCCGGAAGATGCCGATAGTTTCAAAACGATGGATGCCATTGAAGATGCCGTCAAACAAAAAGGCAAAGTGGAACTACTCCAAGCAACCATCGTGTAAGCAGGGGTTATATACAGCACAGGAGGGACGGAGGGAGGGTAATGATGGAATGTAAAAGCCGTGGTCATTTATTGCTGCGTCGCTAATTCCATAATAAACAATATGGGCTTTTGCAGTTAACAATCTCTTTTTCATGCTTGTTTATGTTCGCCTCTCGACGACACCGCAGCCACCGAATTTACGCCTTTTAGTTCGCCGGCCAATTTCTTCTGGTGAAGAAGCAGTTTGTGGATGCAGTACTATCGCTGCCGCGTTACGTTCCTGCACCATTTTTGAGGAGACTAGGCAAATTGAAATATAGCAACGATGCAGGATCTATAACAATCAATCAAACCTGCGAATATACAGCTAGCTACTAAGAGCACCTTTTATCGTTGCCCAACGGGGAGCGAAGCCTTGATAATGCAGTCTATCCATATACTTCGCGGTTACATGCAAACTAAAAATCTTAAAATTATATGAATGGTGCTCTACACAACAGCCTCGGCGCTTATTAGACCCACGGTCGCAAACCAGCCAGTTCTTGCACACAAATCACTCAACGATCAACAGTACCCAACTCGACAACGACTTGTTGTCTCAATCTAGTAGCACGAAGCTATTAGCTCTCCTGTTAACCCTCATGACAAGTGCGAACCCAAAAGTATAAGTGTATAGATCAGCTCAAAATGCATTCGGTCTCCAACTCCTCTGGAGCACCATGGTATGTAGTATGTATTTTACTTGCCCTCCGACGCAACACAGCAACATTTAGTTGCATCTTCTCCAGTACCCATCGACTGGTGTCCATCCATCCCTTCGATTTGGTATCTTGCCGAATCTTAACTAAAACCAAGTTACAAGGACACCAGGACCTGCTTCTGCACTTCCGGATCAGTGATTCCAGCCGTGACAACAAACACAGTCATTTTTGACTCTTTAGGCAGGGTAATCATCAGCGCATCGCTACCCATCTTTTTCTGCTTAAAGTTGGAGATAGCACTCGAAGTACCGTCATTCGCAAATCCAGTAATTTCCAACACGTCAGCTTTCGCAGCAACTCCACCCTTTGTTATGACACAAGCCAACGTCTTGGCTTCTTTGGACAAAACTGTCACTTGAAGATCAAAGGCAACCCCCTTCCCACGTTTTTTAATTTCGTCGATTTCGTCGGTGCCGCCATCGATCTTCTTGTTCATGACATCCGTCTCGGCCTCGATGTACTTCTGGGTATCGGTAAACCTTGTTTGAAGCCATCCAGCGGTAAGCTGCATGTTGTCAAAAATTACATCTATCTTTTCCACCGCCCTCATGCGTTGAACCCATAGTAGTCAATTGTTCGCAGGTATAGTGGGGGCAGATGACGGAGCCAAGACAAAGTGAGGTGCTGCGTTTTGTCGGTCCCGGTCAAATAGCAGAGAAAGGGCAAAGCAAATGGAGAAAAACGCCGCCTTCCGCAAACGACTGCACTCACGGTCTCAATAACCTGCCCAATTATGGCTAGAGCAGTCATAACTGCACTCTGTATTGCTTCGCAAGCGTCGCAAACCCCAGGTACACATCCACACTTAACCTTTTCGATTAGGTCTAAGATGAAGCTTGCAACTTCAACGCCCGTGCTCAAAGCAAAGTTGGTGGTGTCCCAAGCTGATCCGCTTTGGACCAAAGGACTATTGGACACAGCTGAGAGCACCAAAAATTTAGCGAAAGTGAGTTTAAAGGAACGGGAGAACAGCAGTCAGAAAGAATGCGTTAATCTTACTGTGGTCAGGTGCTCTCAATTTTAGCTCAGGCACAGCTTTGGGTGCATTGTCTTCTTCCTCGGCAGGAAGTGCCTGTCCCTGAGAAAAGAAATCATCTGAGAAGGTAAAGTCTCGTTCGAACCTAAGCTGCTCAATGTTCTGGCAGATCTGGACATCATTGACAAACGTTTCCTCAAAGCCAAAGTGCTCTCTAGTCTTGCCACACTGTTTTGAGTCTGTGGGATCCTCAAGTTTCGGTGCCAAAGCAAGATATTCAAAAAATGCCGGATGCTTGTCTTTTGTATCAACTTTGTATTCATTTACGCATTTGAGCAGCTCCGAGCAGTCAACTGGGTTAGGACACCTGTAGATGAACAAAGAGATGACATTGAACTAAGGACTTGCTGCCTTTGGTAAGTGGTGGTGCATCTATTGAACATTTAATTGCGCTTACCATGTGCCACCATAGGAATCACATGCTTTGCTGCTCATCCCCGAAAAGAAGGGCCCAACGCTCTTGCATGTGTTTTCAATGGGCTCATTGGGGTCAGCTGGGCATTTGTGCTGTGCACAGAACAACCACCAATCCGGGTGAGTCACAACACAAAGCACCTAGCTCAAAAGCCACACAAAAGATCACTCCATGCCTTGAAGCCCCAATCGTTTCCTTCCAATTGATAGGGCGCATCAAGGCAGCATGTGCCGGGGATTTTTTGCCCACTGTTCTTGACTGCTTCTTTCACACCACAAATGTGTCCGGGGCTTACTTGGTCACTAAACACTAGCTCAATAGATTCTCTCATGGGACCAAAAAAAGATTTTCCCAGACACTTGTCAAAACAGGCATCGCAGTGATCCTCCAGTGATTTTTCCACATCATGCGTGCTCTTCCACTTTGGCAATTCATCTCGAAACATTTTTAGATCCAGTTCTCTCACACATTCGAGATGCAATTCATGCAGGCAGTCACAGCTGACCTAGCAAAAAGGCTTGGTTTTCTTGTTTTCCAACTGACCATGTTCATCACGGGCATTCATTTCTTCCTTCTTGGTTTCTGGAATGTTGCAGATTTGATTGCATTCCCAAATCCCACGGCCGCCATGATGAACATCATTGGTGTGACCAGTTGGTCCACAAGTGGAATGAGGGTGGAACCAAACTGGTTTCCCAGCCCCTTCTTTCACCTTGTCAAACATGGCAGAGCAGCCACAAGGAACAGACCTTGAAGCTTTGGAGTCAAGAGGGAGCGCTGCACCAACTGCCTTGGCAGCTTCCTCGCACTCTGCTTTGTCCATTGTTGCTGTCGCCAAAAGAACATGCGGGCAACAATGATGTCTCAGTGGTGATCAAGCAAAGCTCTTCAACACAAGCCAGCAAGTTGGGAATGCTTGCCAGTTCCAGCAGGACAAACAGCAGTTGACTCCACTTGACACCCCCCCAGAACTTGACAATCTTTGAAGGTAGGAAAACGGTGCTTCGTGATGTCTTCACCAGGGAGTTTGCCTCTTGCTCCAAAAGCGTGCGCCTCGTCGCGCCCACTTTTCTGTTCTGCGGCGCATTTTTTGTCGACGCAGGCAATGCTGTCACAGTCTCTCCAGCTTTCACACGCAGATCCGGATGTGCCATTGGTGCATTTCTGAGTTTTGGCAAGACAGGTCAGACCATCTCCGCATTTGTCACCTCCACTGCAGGTTCCACCATTTCCAAGGTTCTCCTCATTGGCACACATCTTGTTGACGCAGTGCTCAGTGTGGCAATCCAGCCAGTCTCCGCATGGAGACCCAACATGGCCATCTGTGAATTTTTCAATTCCTTCCAAACCCGTCACACACAAATCGCACTTGTTGCCTCCACTGCAGGAGCCACCAACAGGAGCAGCCCCTCCGCATCTTACTTTGAAGCAGTTTTTTCCTTGCAGTCTCCATCCACGACACAGAGCGATCCTCCCAGACCATCAGCACACTTCTGGTGGCCTGCCAAACAAGCTGGACCTGAAGCACATGGATTCCATGAGGCACAGCTTTGTTCATTCTGAGCTCCTGCAGCACACTTCCCTTTGGTGCATGTTTTGTTCTCACAGTCTCCATCAATGACATGGAGAGACCCTAGCTTGCCATCAGCGCACTTCTGGTGTCCTGCCAAACAAGCTAGACCTGAAGCACATGGGTGCCATGCCGAGCAGGGTTGGTTGTTCCTATGTGCAACATTCTTCACACACTTGCTGCTCATGCATTTCTTGCTCCCGCAGTCTTCACCAATGTTGCACAGAGAACACAGCTGACCATCAGCACATTTTTGATGGCCTGCCAAACAACCTAGACCTGAAGCACATGGGTCCCATGCTGAGCAGGATTGGCGGTTGCTGGGTGGGGCCTTCTTCACGCACTTGCTGCTCCTGTGTTTCTTGGTCCCGCAGTCACCGTCAATGTTGCACAGAGAACCCAGCCAACCATCAGCACACTTTTGATGGAATGCCAAACAAGCCAGACCTGAAGCACATGGGTCCCCTGCCGAGCAGGATTGGTTGTTCCCACGTGCAACTTTCTTCACGCATTTGCCACTCCTGCATTTCTTGGTCCCGCAGTCTCAATCAGTGTTGCACAGAGAACCCAGCCAACCATCAGTGCACTTTTGATGGAATGCCAAACAAGCCAGACATGAAGCACATGGGTCCCCTGCCGAGGAGGATTGGTTGTTCCCACGTGCCACTTTCTTCACGCATTCAGCACTCCTGCATTTCTTGCTCCCGTAGTCTCCATCAATGTTGCACAGAGAACTGAACCCAGTCGACCACCAGTGCACTTTTGATGGAATGCCAAACAAGCCAGACATGAAGCACATGGGTCCCATGCGCAGCAGGATTGATTGTTCTTGCGTTTAATTTTTGGCGCACATTTGTTGCCGCGGCATTTCTTGCTGTGGCAGTCTCCATCAACAATGCAGGGGGCACCATCTTTGTGATTGGTGCACTTGAATGAGATTGAACATTTGTAGCCGCTGCCACATGGATTGAAGGCGCTGCATCCTCTCCCATTTGACGACAAGACCATTCTGCTTTCGTTGCCAACTTCATTTTCTGACAACAACTCATCCCGGCCGCATGGTCCTTGCATGGGGAGGTCTTCATCTGAGCACTCCTCAGGAACTGTGTCTTCACCTGCCTGCTCACCTTCATCTTCATCTCGGCCGCATGGTCATTGCGCAGGGAAGTCTTCATCTGAGCATTCCTCAGGAAATGTGTCTTCCTCTGCCTGAGCGACTTCATCTTCCTCTGAAAACAAGGTTCTCCTTGTGGTCTCCTTGTCGCCTTGTGATCCAACTGCAAACAGTTCCTCAGCACACTTCAACGGCTGCAAAACCAGGGGAATGATGGGACGAATGCTGTTTCGGATTCCCAGAAGCAACTCTCGCAGGGTGCTCTCAGAATTTTCATGGTCCTTGTGGCTCTCATGCCATTGCTGCAAAAGTTCATGCTTGCTCGGCTTGTGATGCAAAGCCCGTGCTGCACTCTCAAGTTTGACACAGGCAGTGGCACCTTCTACCAGGCACACTTGACTGACCGTTGCACCCTCCGAGGTGGGTGCATGGCCTTGTTCCTTGGTCTATGCGAAGAAGCGAAGGACAGGGAATGTTTGTTAAAAAAGGCTTGGTCAAGGTCCCAAACGATTTGCCAACGTGTGAACGTCCTCGATGACATTGCTGAAGGAGCCTGTCACACTGTCCCTCATCGCCCTTTGCTTTCTGGCTGAGATCTTTGATTGTGCCAAACTTTTTGTCCAGGTCAGCTTCATCATGCTTGACAATGTTCTCATCAATGTCACCTGAGATGGGGTTGATGTCATCCGAATGGAAGCACACGAACAAGTCGCACTTGGTCATTGCAGAGGAACATTTCAAACTTGCTCAACCGACGCCTGCCTCCTGCCTGGTTGCCACTGCTGAAGCGTGATGCGTGCGTTCGGTGCATGGAGTCCACAAAAGGCTGGGCAGCGGCATGGTCCCCCTTGTGCAAAGCTTCTTGTGACTTGTTAACTTCTCTGTGCTTGCTGCCACCGGGCATTGACAAGATTCGCTTTCCATGCTCTGCGAACATGCAAAAGTGTTCCTGGTGCCAATCCTGGCTGTGCCCATCTGTTTTGTTTCTCATGTCATCACAATGGGAGCCATGATCTTCCGATCCATTGATTGCCACCAAGCGCTGAGTGCTTGCCAATGCATCTTCTGTGGTGGGTTCTTCGCCTTCATGCTCAACTTCGTGAATGTGCTGGACAATGGCACCAATGTGCTCATCCATGGCCACAGCAAGCTTGTCGACCATGCGGAAGGCTTCTTCACATTTTTCTTTGTTTTCAGCAGATGCCGCATCTGTGTCAGGGAGCATCCACACCACTCGGTGCATTTTCGACTTGAGAACAAGCACTTGATCGGCCCACTCGCTCGGGGCAAGAGCTTGGAAATTCATGGAGGCAAGGCTGTCCACACTGGCAATCTCTCGGTTGAGTTCTTCCAGGGCGGCCTCTTGGGAGGTGGCAACCCTGCCTCCTCACAGTCCCGACGTTGTCATCAGCTTCTGAAAGTCTGAGGCGACTGCAGCGTCATCTCTGGCAGCTCGAGCCGTGTCATTTTTGTTCCTGCTGATGGCGCTGGCATCAGGAGAACTGGTGGCAGGCTTGCTTGCATCATCTTTGCCATGTTCGTCAAGAGTTGATGTGGCCTCGTCCGGGGCCGAGTCCTCCGACAGCGACAACGGCATGGGCGAAGCCACCAACCACCACGGAGAGAGTGCAACAAAGCCTCAGAACAGGGCTTGAGAGACTTTCATGTCTGAGACCGACAGAAGAAAAAACTGGGGACACCACCATCATAACAACGTGGTGGCCACACGAGAAACAAAACAAAGAGGTTCAGAAGCAGAGGACGAAGGAGCCAGCATCAACGTGCCAAAACGGATGCTCACAGCCAGGAAGACACACCAACAAAAAATGGCAAACGCAGATGCGAAGAAATGAGAAAGTTATTTGCTTTGTTCAACAAGCTTTTGTCAAATTATGAGAGAGGTGAGTGATGAGAAGTTTCAAAAAAATGGCCATCAATTTGGAAAAGTTTCGTTCCTGACATGGCTTGATTTGTGCAGGGTCCAGGAGCCATTGCCACCACGAGCCAAAACAGGCACATGATGAGCAAAGGTTTGAAGAAAATAGGACCATCAAATCTGGATTCCTTTGCAAGGCTTGAAAAAATGACCATCCGTTTGGATGCCTCGGATGCCTTTCTGCAAAAGGCTTGTTGTTGTGTGTTTTGTGTGAAATGCAAGGCCGTCGCTACCATGACGAGATTTGGCTCTCCAGTTTAGCTTCGTCTGCTTCCCAAACCCATGCCTCCCTCAAACGCAAATAATGTTTGCGGCTTCAAAAACAACCATCAGTTTGGATGTGTCATCTGTCATTGTTGTCGGATAACCAATGCATGAATTAACATGAATAAAATCACAGGTGCATTTGTGTTGGGAATCATGTTGAGGTTCTCGTCCTGATGGGAGGACAGATCAACAACTGGATTGATTGTCATTCGGTCGGGTCACCATCATCAACGGGTTCAGTGTCTTCTTCTTCCCGAGAGTCGCGGGAGTTTTTGATGATGTCTGTGTGGTGGGAATAAATCTTCCTGACGAGGCACAGTGCCTGGTGCTGCAGCACCAGCCAGCACAGCACCTTGGCAGTGGTCTCAAACCAGGGGCATCAAACCCTGAAATCAGGACAAGAAGCTCAAATCCCAACAGAAATTCACCTGCCAATTGGTCATCCGAAAAAACATTGTTGGCTGCCTGTCCTCCCATCATCAGGAAGAAGATTCATTCCCGCCACAATCCAACACTCAGTCATTGAGGGCGCATGACTGCATTCATTCAGGAAAATGATTTGTCTGCAGTGGTGCTGCAGGGAAGATTTGTAAATGTTGCAACAACTGACTCAGCAGCATGCTCCAGTGGGTGGACTCAGAAGTGACTTTCTTCAAATTTCATTTTCAACAACAAACAAAGATGACAACGACCAGAGCAGCAACAACAATTCAAGTGCAGCAGCAGCACAAGAAGGATGAGGACACATTTCCTGCCAAAAAAGATCAAACTGATTGAGACTTTTCTTGCTCATTTGACTGGTGTTGGGGCACAGTTCTCTGGAGGTTGCTGTGACTGTCACGCATGCAATGCCCACTTGCACCACAGAGACAATTTGAATTGGAGCTGGGAATTTCAAGCATGTGCAGATGAGCAACTGAACTGTCATTGTGCAGTGATTGACATAATCCACAATTTTCAATCTTTCTGTGGTGTCTCTTCCACCTTTGAGTTTGCCCTTCAAATTCCCCGCATTGTCCTTGTCAAAGATGCAAACTCATTTTCAACCACTTCACAAACACATTTTGCGACAACATGAAATGATGCACAGATTGTCAGAAGAACACATGGGTGTCCTTCGCTCCAAGACACAGACAGAGTCACAATTTGAGGTTGACAATGAAAGTTTCAGGGCTTTCACCCGTTACAAGCAAAGCATGTCATGCTGATTGCTGCACACCAACCAACATCACGCAGATGTTGAACATGGTCCACCCCCCACCACTCCAAATTGTTGAAGTGAATGAGCCTCAAAGAGGTCGCCACTAAGGTGAATTGTCTTCACAAAGATGGTGTCCTCTTTGTGAGGACCAGCACAGAACCCATGTGCTGGAGTGGATTTCCATGTAATTTGTTGGTAGGATAGTTGCATGTGAATCGACTGAGGACATGATGATGATCGACAAACAGGAGACACAACAACAGATGACAAGGGCAATGGAAGCGCCCCCCCATCAAAATGATGTGTCATCCGCACAAGTGTCACAGTGGACCCAGAGCGTCCTCCGAAGCTGCCAGTTGTCAACCAATGAGCAGGACGGGACCCACACCCCCTCCTGCTGACTGTCAAATGCTCAACAAACCTCTCATTTGAAATGTTTGGCCACAGCAGAGCTCATGACCAAATGGCACTCACCATCAATGCAAGGTTTTCTTCAAGAACTGATGGAGGGACCAGCAGGGATCCCACGGAGCAACCAGAAATCGCGAACACCGAACCACCTCTGACAACCAACCATGGTGCAACAGGCGCCGTCGGCCCCCTCCCAGCCTGCAAATCAACCTTCAAAGCAGTTTGTCAGCCTTCAGAAAGAACGCAATTGGGAAGTGCAATGACAGTCAACAAGAACTGCAGCTTCATTGCATTGTCCACCATGTTTGGTTAGCCAGGCCAAGGGGTGCGTTGGCAACTGTGCCAAAGTGGCATTTGGTCGTTGACAGTGGGAGCAAGTGAAACAAATTGTTTTCATAGTCATGCAGGAATGTGACGGAACCTGAGAGCGACTGACATTCTCTTTGTGTCCTTGCATCCAAGTCACATCATTCTTGGATAGAAACATAACAAAAGAGTGTTGCCACATGTGAGCAAACACCTGTGTGTGAAGTGTTCAAAAGCACCAAACTGGTGTGTGCAACACCGCAGCAGGATGTGGATTTGAGTGGTGCTATTAGATGGCTAGCTAACTAGCTAGCTAGCTAGCTACTACTTGTAGCTAGCAGCTAGTAGATAAACACGCTGGCATTTACCACAGGACAACGTAGCGACAAAATGACTCCTCTTAAGCTAGCTCTTGCTAGCTACTAGCTAGCAGTAGAGTAGCTACCTAGCTAGCTACCTAGCTAGCTACTACTAGCTAGCTACTACTGGTAGCATGGTGCGCAGGGTCATCAAAACAATGATTTGTTCATGCGCCACCGGTCTCATTTTTCGCATTAATTTTCACAACCTTCGTTCTGAGTCCTACTGCATCAATGAATAGCAATGACTCTGCTAGCTAGCTAGCTAGCTAGCTATTTGTAGACCACCCATGCTGTTGTAAGGATTGATAGGTGTTCGAGCACACAGCAAGAAGGGATAAAAGGGCACAGAAAAGAAAAGGCCAACATGGTGGCGGATCAAGAGTGTGTCAAATCGAAGCGATCAGGACGAAGAGCACGTCTCAGGCAAGGAAAGGAATGCAAACTCTACGTGCACAGCAAAAGACGAGGACTTAGGAGAGGACGAGGAAGCGATCGCCTCGTTTGTTGGTACTACCATTGAGAAAAAACGGAGACGAAGAGGACTCACATTGGTGGCATTGATTTTGGTCGTCCTCAATGTCTATTTGGATCGGGATCATTTATGGCCGCAATTGGTGACAGCACAAACGTACCTAAAAGAAGCCAACGCTGTGACGGGCACTGTCACCAATAATAGCAGTGGTAATGTAACTCGCTTGACCACATTTGGGCATAGCAGCACTATTCCACCCTCTGTGTCATCACCAGCATCCTCCCTCATGACACCGTTGCTACCTGCATCATCATCATCGAATGCCCAAAACAACACACCTTTACCATCCTCACAAGCAGTCGTGTCAGCACCCGAGTCAGCATCCATTCCAAATTTGGAATTATCCAAGGCGGACCCAGACGATTGGTATTGCCAATGGGCACCGGGTGCTGGAAAGGATGTGGAATGCAAACGCAAACTCCTTCCCAAAACATGTGACTCCTCCGCCAGCGCAAGCACTACTGCTACTAGCAGTAGAATGGGTGGTCACATGCTCATTTTGGGGGATTCCACATGTGGATACAACTTTCTTTCCAAATACGTTCGACAAAGATTACCCAAATGGATGAATCAGACCGTGGTCCTCCCACGATCTCCTGATTGTGGTGGCTTTTTTCTTTGCAAACCACAAGAAGCAGAGCGCTGCATCAATGGAACCATCTTTGGATTTTCCAAGGATGAAGTACTCGCGGAATGGAGGGTACATCCACAAGTGGGCCGTGAGGGACCTGTCACATTTGGCGCCAACAACCATGGTTGTAGTGATTGTGTAAGTGCTGGACATAAAGAATGCAGTGGCTAGGAAATGTCGTGACTGTCTCACGTCGATCGTTGTCGTTGACGTTTGGCTCCACTCTCACACTCTATTGCTCCCTCTATTGTGCATGCTATATGAATAGTCGGGTTGCAATTCTGGATTTTTGTCCTGTGCGCTGCTCGACGACAACGGCCATAAGGACGTACAGACATGCCAAGAAAAGGCCCAGCAACAACAACAAAGACAACCACCACCATCCCATTCTTCGTTTGATTTTTATGGAGGTTTCATCAATGTGGAATTTGCTTGAGACGTTGCATTGCAGACAAAGCATTACAATGCGTCTCAAGAAAATATTGCTTTCTTCCTACAACGCAACTGTAATGCTCCGGCATTGGTGGAAGCTTTTGGAAAGCCAGATTGTTTTGTCAGTGTAGGATTTCACGACATTTTGGTTCCCAGTGTTACTCTGGATGTTTATTTGGAAAATATCGAATGGTATTTGCGTTTGCTCCAACCACATTGTTCTCAAATTATATGGATAAGCATGACGGCACCACGATCTAATCATTACCTACAAACCAAAGCCAAAACGTTGACATGGAACGAAGGTGCCCGTCAATCACTGGCCAAACGCTTTTCCGGCAACAGCAACAAGGACAACTCTTACAACCACAAACCGATTGCCTTTGTGGATGTGTACCATGCCTCGAATGGGTTTCCTAGTCGAGACAACATTCACATGAGTCCAGAATGGTATGAAGCCTTGGGGAACTTTCTGGGAGACATAATGGACGCTTGTCGTCCAAATGCGGCAACACAATAACAACCAATTGTTAAGCAAAAGAGCAACTCGACTCACTCCACCGCAGCCAAAACTGGATGCAAAGGCTATTTGCTTTGGCTTTTCACAAGACATGGGTATCCACATGCTTGAAAAAACAAGATTCATTCATTGCACATCATCAAGCTCTATCCGAAGCAATCAACTTGCTCAAATAACTACATTAGGTAGCTAGGAGCATACAGGAAAGAGGACATGAGGCAACGCAGCTTGATAATCAAAGCTACAAGAGCCACTTTAAACTACTAGGAAGAAATGTACTACTAGAGAGGTTCTTCAATTCAAGGAGTTCGTGAAAACATCAATGAATAATGAATCTACTGTGTGAAAGATTTCTCCGTAGGAAGCACACTGGCCCGTTCGAACGAATTCAAAAAGATCCAAAAAGATCCAAAAAGATCTCCTCCGTCCGAATGCACTCCATCCCCACCTACAAGATAACCCGCGATAAGATACGGAGCCCTCACACCAGGCACCCTCGTTAAGATATGCCGAGCCCTCACTTCAGCCA
>ENA-ORBV01006512-ORBV01006512.1-microbial-mat-metagenome-genome-assembly--contig:-NODE-6512-length-20562-cov-8.756163_pt1 | contig 20562 bp, 14 predicted proteins | sample MGYA00237777_ERZ505514 | MGnify/ENA primary metagenome ERZ505514 (study PRJEB26160, sample SAMN06269048) | microbial mat metagenome | isolation source: Oligotrophic lake microbial mat | place... | reverse complement strand
GGTGCAATTTGTGCCCTACGGCTGCTCATGGTTGATTACTTACCGTCCACCGTCCACCGTCCACCGTCACCGTCCACCGCCCGAAACACCATCTCGAAGCGCTCGGCGGCGCGCTCCCAGGTAAGCTCGCGCTCCACACGGGCGCGGGCGGCGGCCCCCAGGCGCGCCGCAAGCGCCGGGTCGGCGAGCAGGCGCTGGATGGCGGCGGCCAGCGCGGCGGGGTCGCGCTCCGGTACGAGCAGGCCATGCACGCCGTCATCGACCACATCGGGGACGCCGGCCACGCGTGAGGCGACGACGGCGCGGCCGGCGCCCATCGCCTCAAGCAGCACATTGGGCAGGCCGTCCACGCCATCCCGCACGATCGGCAGCGTGAAGAGATCGGCGGCGGCCAGGTACGCGGCGGTCCGCTCGCGCTCCAGCTGCCCGGCGAAGCGCACCCGCTCGCCAAGGCCCAGCTGCGCCGCCTGCCGCTCTAGCGGCTCGCGCAGATCGCCGTAGCCCACGATCACGAGCGTGGCGGCGGGGCAGGCGCGCAGCACTATCGGCCAGGCCTCCAGCAGCACGCCGAAGCCCTTCTTCGCCACCAGGCGGCCCAGCCCCAGCACAAGCGGCGCGCCGTCGGCCAGGCCAAGCTCGGCGCGCACCACCGCGCGGGCGGCCGGGTTGGGGCGAAACTGGCGCGGGTTCACGCCGTAGGGAATCACGCTGCTTGTGGCGGGGCGGGCGCCGAGGCGCACCCCGCGCGCGCGCAGGTCGCCGCTGCATGCGGTGACAGCCGCAGCAACGCGGAAGGCGCCGGCGGCGGCGCACGCCATGGCCCAGTGGCGCTCGGCCAGGTAGATGTCGCTGCCGTGGAGGCTTACCACCAACGGGGTGCCGTAGGCGGCGGCGGCGAGGGCGGCGGGCGGGCCGTTTGGCAGCACCCAGTGGGCCTGCACCAGATCGTAGGGGCGCCCGGCGCGGCGGGCGGCGGCCAGCTCGCGGGCCACGGCGCTACCCGACGCCGCCAGCGCGAAGGGCGCGGCCAGCAGCGTGCGCCGCTTGATCTGCGTGTCGCTGAGCAGCGATTGGGCGTAGCCCCAGATGTTCAGGGCGGGGTGGGGCGCGTAGCGAAAGGGCCGCAGCTGTACCCCGCGCACCTCGTCGTCGCGCCGCAGCTCGGGGTGGAAGGGCAGCAGCAGCGTCACCGCGTGGCCGCGCGCCACCACCCCGGCCGCGATCTCCTCGATAAAGGGGGCCGTCGTCTCGCCTGGCCACTTGGGGAACGACGAGGCCAGCATCAGAATACGCATAGGGAATGCAAAATGCAACATGCAAAAGAGCCACTTCTCCACCCGAGCGCACGACACACTAGCACTCTCGCTTCGGCGCAGCTGCCTGCATTCCGCATTCTGCATTCTGCATGTTGCATTACGGCTTCGGCAGGCGGTAGATAAACGCCCGAAAATCTGGGGTGGGGCTGGCGTAGATCAGCTCGAAGCCGTCGATCACGGCGCCCACCTGATTGTTGTGATCCAGCAGGGGCGCCAGCAGCTGCCCGGCGTCGCCCTTCACGCGCTGCTGGTTCTCCAGCGCCAGATACTCCACGCCATAGTGGCGGGCGATCTCCAGCAGCAGCGCCCGGTCGGACGTGTTGGGGATCATCAGGGCGGGCCGCTCGGTGTGCCAGTTCAGCTGCCAGGGGATGCGCGTCATCACGGCGGCGTCCGGCGGCAGGTTGGCATCTAGCCATGCGTAGGCCGTCAGGTCGGGCTGCCACAGCTCTGGCCCCGGCTCTACCCGCACCTTCTTGGCGATGTCGGGGCGCGAGAAGCCAACCACGCCCGCGACGGCCACAACCGCCAGGATGAGCCCAAGCGGCGCCCAGCGCCGGTCGCCGATCGCGGCGAGCTTATCGTAGCCGGCCCAGATCGTCCAGGCGGCCAGCAGCGCCAGCCAGGGCAGCAGCAGCACCCAGTAGCGCTCCTCGTCGGTGCGCCAGTAGGTGAGCATAAAGAGCACGTAGGGCGCGTAGGCGGCGGCGAGCAGCCCTAGCAGGCGACGGCGATAGCGCAGGGCGCCGATCACGCCGATCAACGCCAGCCAGGCGCCAAGGTCGGAGGCGATGTTTTTGCGCTCGTTGTCGCCGAATAGCTGGGCTGGCCCCTCGGGCAGCCCGCGCCACACCGGCATCAGGTAGTTGCGCAGCGCATCCACCTGGCGCTGAAACTTGTCGAGCGTCTTATCGAAGCCCCAGCGCAAGATCCAGCTGCGGTCGGGCAGCCCAGGGCCACCAAGCTCGGGCGCAAACACGTCGTAGATATCCGCCCACGGCTCGCTGCCCGGCCCCCGGTAGCCCAGCACCCACGCGTCGTAGCTCTCCGTCGAGTAGACGGGTCTGCCGAAGAGTGCCATGTTGCGCGCCAGGTATGGCGACAGCACCAGCAGCGCCAGCAGCGTCCAGGCTGCTATTGGGGCAAGCGTGCGCCACAGATTGCGGGGTGCCAGCAGCAGCCGCAGCCCCGCCCACGACGATGGCGTTCGCTGCGCTATCAGCCAGAGCCCCATGCCCAGCGCGATCATCGCGCCCGAGGGCTTTTGCAGCATCATCAGGCCTGTGAGCAGCCCGGAGAGCAGCAAATAGACGGTGGACGAAGGACGGTAGACGGTGCCTGTCGGCTGCTCTTGGCTGCCCACTAGATGGACGGTGGACGAAGGACGGTAGATGGTGCCTGTCAGCTGCCCCTGGCCTTCGGCTCCGGTTCGCTCACCGTCCACCGTCCACCGTCTACCGTCCGCTCCGTCCACCGTCCACCGTCCACCGTCCGCTCCGTCATCCGTCGTCGGTCGCTCGTCGGTCGCCCGATACAGCGCATACAGCGCCCCAAGGCTAAAGACCACAAAGGCCAGGTCGTTGGTGACATAGATCGTCAGGCGGAAGAAAAGATAGTTCGTAAGCAGAAAGAGCGCCGCCGTCAGGCCCACGCGCCGATCCCAGACCTGCGCGCCGATGCGGTAGACCAGCACCAGCAGGATCAGGTTGAAGATCAGATTCGGCAGCTTGGCGGCCCAGCTGCTCGCCCCGAACAGCATAAAGAATGGCGCGATCCAGACTGGCTGGAGCAGCGGCCATGTCTCCTGGGGCCGCGTGAGCCCGTCGTTCAGGCGGTAGAACTGCGTCACATAATCCACCACCCAGCCGCGCCCGGCCACCAGGTTGCGCGCCACCACAGCGTTGTCGGAGTAGTCGGCGTGGCCCACGTAGGGCAGCTGCGCCACCACCCAGGCCTCGTAGCCGATCCAGATGCAGCCAAAGCCCACAAGCAGGGTGAGGGCGCCACGGCGCGAGCCGATCAGGCCGACGATCCCGTCGGCGAGGCGTGGCAGGCCGTCGCGCCCGAGTACCAGCACCAGGGCGAGCAGGCCAGCGCCGAGCAGACCGTAGAGCAGCGAGTCGGGGAAGATCTGCCAGAACAGTGGCTCCCCGAAGCTGCCGAGCCACGCGAACAGCTGCGCCAGCGCGTAGCCGAGCAGCACCAGCGCGGCGGCCACCAGCCCGTAGCTAAGCGCGCGGCCCTGCGTAAAGCGCCGCACCAATGCGCGGGCGAGCCACAGGATCTGCTGCTGCCACGCCAGCAGCAGCAGCACGCCCAGGCCCACCAGGGCGACCCAGAGCGCGGCGCCCATCCAGATGCGGCTGTAGGCCAGGCCCACCCCGGCGAGGCCCACGCCCACGATCGTGAGGCCGTAGACAAACAGCGGGCCGCGCACAAGGCGCGTCAGCAGCAGGTAGAGCAGCAGCGCGCACGCCCCGAGCAGGGCCACGGCGCGCCAGGCGGGCGGGTAGACAGCGCTCAGGTCGGCGGCGTCGGCCTGCACCGATAGCTCTGCCAGGCGCAGCGCCTTGGGGCGCGGGTCGGCCCCGAAGCTTGCGGTATCGGTGAAGCTGTGGGTCGCGTCGAGCTCGATGCGCAGGTCGGCGCCAGAGGGCCCGGCGGGCAGCGCAAAGCTGTAGGTCGCCCACTCCGGCGTAGGCGTGAAGCTGCCAAGCTCAACGCCGTTGGCGCGCACCGTCACCGTGGGCTGGGCCACGGGGGCGTCGAGCACATCGCTGGGCCAGCCCTGGGCCACCAGGCGCAGCTGGAGCGGGGCGCCGGCCCCGAGGTTCGGCAGGGTGATCAGGACGTGCTGGCGTGCCCAGCGGCTGCGCAGCGTGGGCGAGTCGGGGGTCAGATCGTCGGCATAGAGATCGCCACGGGCCAGCGCATCGGCGCCGAGGCCAGAGGTCGCAGCGAGGAACAGCCTGTCGCCCAGCCAGCCCACGCGCACGCGGCCCGAGGGCGGCGCCTGGTAGGCCATCGCGCCCACAATCACGCTCACGAGCAGCACCAGCAGCAGCTGGAGCAATATCGTTGCGGCGGGGCGCACGGCGAGCTCCGGCGCGGCGGCCGGGCGGCTCAAGGCATCAGGATGCAGGTCGGCAACACCCATGTTGGCACGAGAAAACGCGCCCGACAGCAGGGCGCACGCCGCGCCATTATACAGCTAATAAGCTGGCGGGCCGATGAAAGCCCCGTGAGAGGCGGCCTGATGCAGCCGCGCCATTGACAGGAATGCTACAATCTTGATTGACCAGTCAATCAAGATTACGAGGTGCTGTAGCTGCAACAACGTTTTCTTATCAACGTCTCATACTCTGGAACGAGGGCGCTATGGCGAAATGCACGTGCAACAGCGTCCAACGGCAGCACAACGCTCAAGCATACGGCACACCAGGTTCCATCATTAGGCCAATGTCCAACGGCGGGGTTGCGTGGTAAGCTCGCCGCAGACGTAGGATCACACGCCAGGAGTAATTGATGTTCGGACGCTGGTTCAAAGGTAAGGGAAGTGGCGCAGCCGGCCCAGGCGCGGGGGTCGCCGAGCATCTGATCGACATGCGCAACATCGTGAAGACCTACCAGAGCATCGCCGGCAGCTTCACCGCCCTCAAAGGGGTGAGCCTGCTCGTAGACGGCGGCGAGTTCGTTGCCGTCATCGGCAAGTCGGGCTCGGGCAAGTCCACCCTGATCAACATGCTTACCGGCATCGACCGCCCCACCACGGGCGAGGTGATCGTTGGCGGCACGCCCGTCCACACGCTCACGGAGGGCCAGATGTCGGTCTGGCGCGGCAAGAACCTCGGCATTATCTTCCAGTTCTTCCAGCTGTTGCCCTCGCTCACGGTGGTGGAGAACGTGATGCTGCCGATGGACTTCTGCAACATGTATCGGCCAAGCGAGCGCCGCGACCGCGCAATGATGCTGCTGGAGCAGGTGGAGATGACTGAGACCGCCAACAAGTTGCCCTCCGCGATCTCTGGCGGCCAGCAGCAGCGTGCGGCCATCGCCCGCGCCATGGCCAACGACCCGCCCATCCTGATTGCGGACGAGCCCACCGGCAACCTCGACAGCCGCACCGCCGAGGCGGTCTTCACGCTCTTCGAGGAGCTGGTGCGCGCCGGCAAGACGATCGTAATGGTGACCCACGACACCGACCTGGCCCGCCGCGCCACGCGCTCGGTGGTGGTAGCCGACGGCGAGATCGTGAGCAGCGAGTACCACCAGCCCCAGGCAGAGCCGGTTGAGACGCCGATCCTGGCCGCCGCAGCGGCGTGATCATCCGCAGATTGCGCAGATGACGCAGATGGCCGCGCCATTACCGGAAGCATAGCCTTTGGCCGGCTGTGCGCGGTGCAAAAATGGGCCGGAAATCTGCGCAATCTGCGTCATCTGCGGACAAATATCATCAGCCCCAGGCAGAGCCGGTCGAGACGCCGATCCTGGCCGCCGCAGCGGCGTAATCATCCGCAGATTGCGCAGATTACGCAGCTGGCCGCGCCATTATGGGCCGGAAATCTGCGCAATCTGCGTCATCTGCGGACAAATAAACGAGAACCTCTATGCTCGCCCCACGCTGGCGCAAAGTGCTCGGCGACCTGTGGAGCAACAAGCTCCGCACCGCCCTCGTGGTCCTCTCGATCGCCATCGGCGTCTTCGCGATCGGCATGGTCGCAGGCGGCCGCGAGATCCTGCTGCGCGACCTGAACGGCGACTGGAACGCGGTGAACCCCGCGAGCGCCAGCGTCGCCGCCGACAATATCGACGACGAGCTTGTCCAGACCATCCGCCGCATGCCCGGCATCGCGGACGCCCAGGCCACCAGCAGCGTGTCGCTGCGCGCTCAGACGCCCGCCGGCGACTGGAAGGATCTCCAGCTTACAGTGATCCACGACCTGGAAGATCTGCGCATGTACGTGCCCACCCCGCTCACTGGCCCCTGGCCCCCTGAGCGGCGCACGGTCACGCTGGAGCGCTCGGCGGTGCCTTTTCTCCAGGCCAGCGAGGGCAGCCAGCTGCTGGTGGAGCTGCGCGACGGCGAGCAGTACACGCTTACTGTTGGCGGCACTGTCTACAACAACGGCAGCGGCTTCCCCACTGCCCTCTCCCAGATCAGCTACGGCTACATCAGCGACGAGACGGCCGAGCTGCTTGGGGTGCCGCCGGGCTTCAACTCGATTGACTTCCTGGTGTCGGAGAACAGGCTCGACGAGGCCCACATTCGGGTGATCGCCAACCAGGTCGAGGCGAAGATCGAGAAGAGCGGGCGCATCTCGGGCGGGATCAACATCCTCAAGCCGGGCGTCTACCCCGCCGACGACTTCGTGCAGGCCTTCACGCTGCTGCTGGGCATTATCAGCCTCTTTGCGCTGCTGCTCAGCGCCTTCCTGGTGGTGAACACGATCGGCGCGCTGCTCAACCAGCAGATCCGCCAGATCGGCGTGATGAAGTCGATCGGCGCGCGCAACCGCGACATCGTGCAGCTCTACCTCGTAACCGTGCTGGCCTTCGGCGCGCTCTCGCTGCTCGTCGCCATCCCGCTGGGCGTGCTGGGCGCCTGGGGCCTGGCCTCGTTCTTCGTGGCGCTGTTCAACTTCAACATCGCCACAGTGGTGCCGAGCCCCAGCGTGCTCGGGCAGCAGATCGCGGCCGGGCTGCTCATCCCGCTGCTCGCCGCCCTGGTGCCGATCTTCAGCGGCACGCGGGTGACGGTGCGCGAGGCATTGGGCGGCTACGGGCTTGGCAAGGGCCGCTTCGGCAGCAGCCGGATCGACCGAATGCTGGAGCGGGTGCATTTTCTCTCGCGCCCCATGCTGCTCTCGCTGCGCAACACCTTCCGCCGCAAGGGCCGCCTGGCGCTCACGCTCACCACGCTCACGCTGGCCGGCCTGATCTTTATGGCCGTGATCAGCCAGCGCGCCTCGCTCAAGACCACGATCAGCGAGATCTTCAACCAGATCAACACCGACGTCTTCATCAATCTGAGCAAGCCCTACCGCACCAACGTGCTCGACCAGGTGGCCGCCGTGCCCGGCGTCACCGACGTGGAGTACTGGAGCAGCTACAGCGGGCGCGCCCTTGCCGCCGACGACAGCGAGAGCAGCGCGGGCTACGGCATCAGCTCGGTGCCCGCCGACGGCGACTCGCTGCACGTGCTGATGGACGAGGGCCGCTGGCTGCTGCCCGAGGACGACGGCGCCGCCGTGATTACCAGCGCCTACACCACCGACTACCCCGACGCCAAGGTGGGCGACAGCGTGCGGCTCAAGGTGAACGGCAAAGAGCTGGAGCTGATGGTGGTCGGCATCTCCCGTGCGCCCTTCCCGCTCGCGGCGCTGTACGTGAACCTGCCCACCTTTAGCCGCCAGATGGGCGATGCGGGCCGGGCCACGGAGATCAAGCTGATCACCGACGTGCGCAACAGCGCCACCCAGGATCGCGTGGCAGCGCAGGCGGAGCAGCTGCTGAAAGCCCAAGGCGTAGAGGTAGCCTTCACGCGCACGCTCACCGTCACCGAGGCCCAGAGCAACATCGGCATCGATATGGTGATCCTGTTCCTGCTGCTGATGGCGGTGCTGCTGGCGGCGGTGGGCGGGCTTGGCCTGATGGGCACCATGAGCATCAACGTGCTGGAGCGCACCCGCGAGATCGGCGTGATGCGGGCCATCGGCGCGAGCGACGGCGCCATCCAGCGGATTGTGATCGCGGAGGGCCTGCTGATCGGCCTGATCAGCTGGGCGCTTGGCTCCGTGCTCGCCTTCCCCGTGAGCTACCTGATGAACAAGGGCCTAGAGCGAGTCTTCCAGGCCGAGAACTCGTTTACCTTCGTCTTCTCGCTGCCGGGCGTGGCCATGTGGCTCGCCATTGTGCTTGTGCTCGCCACCGTCGCCAGCTTCCTGCCCGCCTGGAACGCCTCGCGGGTGACGGTGCGCGATGTGCTGGCGTATGAATGATGACAAGGTGACAAGGTGACAAGGTGACAAGGTGACAAGGTGACAAGGTGACACCCCTCGTACTCCGCTAGGCGCTCCTTGTCTCCTGGTCTCCCCAGCGAGCGCAGCGAGCGATGCTCCTTGTCTCCCAGTCTCCCGGTCTCCCGGTCTCCTTGTCTCCCGGTCTCCTTGTCTTTCCGTCGAAATAAAGGAGTTGAACCCAATGCGTAAGCTCGCATACATCATGATCGCAAGCGTCGTTCTGGTGGCGCTCACCGCCTGCGCCCAGGCCGCCCCGGCATCTCAGGTGGCGCCCACAACGCTGCCCGCCGTGGAGGCAGCCAGCGGCGTGATCGCCGAGGCCAAGGTGGTGCCCGCCAACAGCGTGAACCTGGCCTTCGAGAGCCCCGGCGTGGTGGCCGAGATTCTGGTGGCCGAGGGCGACGCGGTGGCGGCCAACGCCCCGCTGGCCCGGCTGGACACGCGCAACCTGAGCCTGAGCGTGGAGCAGGCGCAGGTAAGCGTGGAGCAGGCCAAGGCCGACTACGACAAACTGCTGGAGGGCGCCACGCCCGAGCAGATCGCCTCGGCCCAGGCCGAGATTCAGCGCGCCCAGGGCAGCCTCCAGGCAACCCAGGGCGGCGTGACGGGGGCCGACGTGCGGGCAGCACGCGCCGAGCTGGAGAGCGCGCGGGCTGCCCTGGCCCAGCTGGCGGTGGGCGCGAAGAGCACCGAGATCCAGTCCTCGCAGGCCAACCTAGACCAGGCGCGCATCAACCTGCAGCAGCAGCGCGACGCGCTGGCCCAGGCCAAGCTGAACGCCGAGAGCGCCCTGGCGACTGCGGCCAACGCGCTGCGCAACGCCCAGGACGAGTTCAGCCGCATCAACTGGGACAACGTGGAGCGAGAGCAGCTGCCCGGCGACCTGCCGCAGGAGCTGATCGACCGTGAGGCCGCAGCCAAGCGCGCCGTGGAGGATCGCGAGCAGGGCATGGGCCAGGCGCAGCTGGCGCTAGAGCAGGCCCGCCAGGCCGAGGCCACCGGCATCCAGGCGGCCGAGGCGCGCGTGCGCGACGCCGAGGCCCAGCACGAGAAGCTGCTGAGCCCGCGCGACGCCGACCAGATCGCCCAGGCTCGCGCCCAGGTGGCGAGCGCCGAGGCCAAGCTGGCGCGGCTGACGGGCGGCGAGCGCGCAGGCAACGTGGCGGCCGCATCGGCGGGCGTGGCGAGCGCCGAGGCCAAGCTGAATGAGCTGAACACCAAGCCCAGTGACGCGACCCTGGCAGGCGCAGCTGCCCGCGTGCGTGGCGCCGAGGTGGCCCTGAAGCAGGCCCAGCTGGCGGTGGAGAAGGCCACGCTCAATGCGCCCATTGCAGGCACTGTGGCCGAGCTGAACCTGAAGGTGGGCGAGGTGCCTGGCAGTGCGGCGGCGGTGATCGTGCTGGCCGACCTGAGCAGCTGGCAGATCGAGACCGAGGATCTGACCGAGCTGAACATCGTGAAGGTGCGCGAGGGCGACCAGGTGACGGTGACGTTCGACGCGCTGCCGGGCTTCGAGCTGCCCGGCACCGTGTCCGAGATCAAGCCCCTGGGCAAAAACCGCCAGGGCGACATCGTCTACACCGTGGTGGTGGAGCCAAACAGCTGGGACGAGCGGCTGCGCTGGAACATGACGGCGTCGGTGATTATTGGGGCGTAAGGGGGAGGAGGGCGTCGAGACCGGACTGTTTGAACCACGAAGACGCGAAAGGCCGCGAACCACCACGAAACCGGACCATCCGATACGCGCCCTGAGCTGGTTCGCGCCCGTTCGCGGTTTCGTGGTCGCGCCGTTCGTGCCTGTTCGCGCGGTTCGTGGTCCAAACGGTGCTACGCTTGCTTGCCGAACACGCCGCCGAGGGCGCCCAGCATCGAGCCGAGCTGATCGCTGCTGCCGTTGCCGCCGCCGAGCACGGCGTCGAGCTGGCCCGCCAGGGGCTGAAGCGCGCGCCTATGGCGCACCAAAGGCCGCCGGTGCGGCCTCAGGTAGCCCGTGCGGAGTGTCACCAGTATGTTTCTGTGGGCTAGAATGTGGATAGCTATCCACATTGTAGGCGATAAGCCCATGAAAACGATTCAGATCACCATCGACGAGGCGCTGCTCGACGAGGTTGACAGCCTGACGGCAACGCTTCAGAACACACGCTCGGCCTTCATCCGCTCCGCCCTCCAGCTGGCGCTCAGGCAGCACGCCGTGCGGCAGCAGGAGGCGCGGCACGCCGAGGGCTACGCCCGCTTCCCTGTGCAGCCCGGCGAGTTCGACGGCTGGGAGGCCGAGCAAAGCTGGGGCGAGCGATGAACCAGGGCGACGTCTTCTGATATACCTTCAAGGCGCCCGATAAGCGCCGACCAGTGGTTCTGCTCACGCGCGATGCAGCCATAAGCTTTCTTAGCTCCGTCACTGTGGCGCCGATCACCACGACGATTCGCAATATCCCCACCGAGGTTGTGCTCACCCAGCACGACGGCATGCCCGAGGAGGGTGCTGCCAATCTCGACAACCTGCAAACGGGAGCAAAGGGACAGCTGCAAGGCCACATCACACACTTGTCGCCCTTGCGGCTACGTGAGTTCCGCGCTGCCATCGGGTTTGCGCTCGGCTTCGACACACTCGACCCGTAGCTGCGTTTCTAGCGCACCTTATGTGGACACAGCGCGGACCCGCGCCAGCACAGCGCGGCGTGCGGCGCTGTCGTTCGCGAAGTCCAGGCTGTCGGTCTCGATCGTGAGCACGGGGCAGAGCGTGAAGCTGCCGAGCCACGCATCGTAGCGCTGCTCCAGGCTGTGCAGATACGCGGGCGGGATCGCCTGCTCGTAGCCGCGCGCGCGCCCGCTTATGCGCTCGACCAAGGCGGGGACGCTCGCGCGCAGGTAGATCATCAGGGTCGGCGGTCTGATCCCGCGCACAAGCGTGAAGAACAGCTTCTGGTAGGTCCGAAAGTCGCGCTCGCTGAGGATATTCTGCTCGCGCAGCCCCTTCACGAACACCTCGTAGTCCTCGTAGATGCTGCGGTCCTGGCAGACGGGCCGATCCTCCTCGGCGATGGCCTGGTGCTGCTCGTGGCGCTCGGCCAGGAACCAGATCTGCGAGTGGAAGCCCCAGCGCTCGCGGTCGCCGTAGTAGTCGTTGAGGTACGGGTGATCCTCGGCGATCTCGTAGTAGGGCTGCCAGCCCAGCTCCTCGGCCAGCAGGCGCACCAGCGTGCTCTTGCCAACCCCGATGTTGCCCGCCACCGTGATGTGCTGACGCCCTGGCTTCTCTGCGCTCATCGCGCTCCCACGCATATACTTTAGAGATCCACGTTGCCGGAGGGCGCCCACGCGGGGCGCCCCGACGCTCTTCTTAAACCCGACGCTCTTCTTAAAGAAGGGAGGGCGCCCACACCTTTCTTTAACGCTCTGCCCTGTCCCCTGTTCCCTGTTCCCTGTCCCCTCGCTTAAAGGTCTACCTCGCAAATACCCGACGAGCATGCCAGCTCCTGGGCCGCGTTGGTCAGATCCTCCTCCTCGTAGCGGTAGACCTTCGAGAAGTCGATCTCGGGGAAGGCGGGCGCCAGCCGCTCGTACTCCTCCCGTGTGATCTCAACGTAGGGCATGTTGTCGTACTTGGCGTCGAAGGCCGGCAGGAACGACAGCCCGCCGATCTGGTCGCGGTGCTCCCAGACCCACTTCATCAGGTCGATCATCTCGTCTGGCTGGTAGGTGATCGTGCAGCTGGGGTTGTGCTCCGTCCAGTAGAGCTTGTTCTGCAGCCAGAACTCGCACTGCGCGATGGCCGTGCGGTCTTTGCGCGTGATCGCGCCGTCCGGCGACTTGACGGGGAAGTGGATCACCCAGGTGTTCGCGGTCTCCGGCGTCTGGCCGTTCTCTGGGTCCATCGGCACGCTGGCGTCGCGTAGCACCTTGTAGATCGGCGAGTGGGCGGCGACGCGCACGTTGCGGATGTAGTAGGGCGCCCAGCGCGAGTGCAGCCCCGACGAGCAGTTGAGCAGCTGTGAGGAGTTGCCGCTCGGCTTCACGCAGGTGATCGAGGCCGACTGGTTGATGCCCAGCGCCACCGAGAGCTGGCGGTTGGTCTCGATCGCCACGTGGCGCAGCCGCTCCTTCACGCCCGCATCCTGGGCGATCGGGCTATCCAGCTGCCCGGTAATATCCACACCCAGCAGGCGCTCCTCCTCACCGTTGCGCTGCCACTGCGGGCGCAGGCCGGGGAAGTGCGTGGCCAGCGACTGGATCGTGCCGATGATCGCCGCCACCTCCACCTTGTCGCGCAGGCTCTCGTAGCTGTCCTCGTGGCGCGCAACGGCCGCCGTGAGGTTGCAGAATTCCCATTCTCTTAGGATAATTTCGCCGCAGTTTCCAGTAATGCAGTGCGAAAGTTGAAAGCAGTGCGTCTCGTCGAAGACAGAAATATCCCAAACATCCTCGCGCAGAACAGTGGCCTCGACAGCGACGACCTTGATACTCTCCGAGCCGAAGACGATATTCTCACGCAGTTTGCCCGTGGCCAGTTTAGCTTGCTTGCCAGGATGCGTAAGCTCGAAGATCGAGCGGAAATGCTCGATGTCGCTGAGACCAGAGATGCTCAGGTCGTAGCGCACATACTCGCGCTCGTAATCGCGCCCGTTGGGGAAGCGACTCACATCAAACGACTCCCTGATACTAGTTTTGATGCCGTAGAAACCCAGCAGGGTTGAGACATCATCGATCAGCTTCTTCTGCGCGGAAACGAGCACCACAACCGCGTAGCCCGGCTGCTTAGTAAGATCGATACATCCATCTGAGGAAAACAGCCCATCTACGATGCCCTTGCGAAACTCTTCGCTCGCCTCGCTCCAGACAGATGTAGGAAGACCGTGCGCCTTCGCATGGACGCCGAAGCGCTCTGCCCAGCGATCAAGCTTGCTAGATGTCGTGTTCAGCTCAAACCATACTGAGCCGTCTCGCTCCCGGCGCGAAAATTTCGCGGCAGTGCCCAGACCACCCAGGATCTGCTCTAACCGTGCCGTTATCCCAGCCTCGTAGTCTGCGAGGCTCGTGATAAACCCGAACTGTGCCTTGCCATTGTCGCCGCGCTGGATGAGCCACCCATCCCCTAGCAGCCAGCCGGCAAGGAAGCCGTCGTCATACGTGCCGATGCTCCCAAAGCCCATTGTTTCGTGCCGCACAATGGGAAACTGCATGCCGGCTTCTAGTTCCGTCGTAGTCACCTTTGTCACGCTGCCATCGCGCTGCACAATTGGCCATTTGTGCTCAGCCGTGGCGTAGTAATCGTGCCCCCCCTTGAGCGACACTTTGAAGAGCGGCTTGTCCTGGCCAGAAAGAAAACAGGTTGCGGGACTCAGCTCGCCGCGCAGGTTGCGCACCAGGAACTGCTTCCCCTCAAGCGTTTCGATCGGCACGACGCCCTCACTCGTATAGACGAGCGTGCCTTTGCGCAAGGACGGGTTGGTCCCAAAGTCGCCTGCCTGCCTGCGCGCCGGGCGCATGGCGTTGGCGGCCTGGCGGTTGAAGATGCCGGGCTCGCCGCGGCCGGACTGCACCATCTCCAGGAACTGCCCGATAAACTCGGGCTGCGTGAGGCCGCCCTCGGGCCAGACCGCCGAGTTGTTGGCGTTCCAGCGCTGGCTGTTGTCGCGCTCGAAGTCGCCGTTCTTGGAGAGCCGCATATCGTCGTCGTCGTTGTCGAACAGCGAGATTAATGCTGTGCGCCTCACCCCCCCGCTCACGGCGGCGTTGCCGACCGAGCACATCATGTCGTGGGCGTCGATCGGGCGCAGGTAGCTGCCCTGGCGCGCCAGGATGCGCGAGCGCACAAAGTCGAGCATCACGCGCAGCGGCTCGGGGCCAGAGGCGCGCCCGCCCTTGGTGCGCAGCGCTGCGCCCGCCGCCCGCAGCTGCGAGAGATCGAAGTGGATGTCGCCGCCGTCGAACCATGTCTCCAGGCCCGTGCGCAGCGCGTGCGCCCAGCCCTCGGCGGAGTCCTCGACCACAAGGCGCGACGGCGCGTGGCCCTGCTGGCGGCGGATGCGCGGGAAGTTCTCGACGTAGCGGCCCTCCACGGAGAAGCCCACGCCGCAACCGCTCATAGAGATCGTCAGGGCCTCGACGAACGAGTCGATGCTCTCGACGGGCTGGTACGAGCAATTATACAGCGCGACGTTGTTGCGCCGGGCGGCGGCGCCGGCCATGGCGAGCAGCCGCATCGACGGCATGGAGCGCATCTCGAGGATGGCCTTGCGCACACGCTCGTAGGTCTCGGCGGGCAGGCGCGGGCCAGCCAGCTCGTGGAGGAAATCCACCGAGCGATCAACCGTCTCGACCCACGTCTCGCGCCGTCCGAACTCATAGTTGAAGCGCGAGTACTTGTCGAAGAACTGGAACTTCTGGAGCGCCGTGGGGAAGTACTGGTCGGAGTCGGCGAAGGCCTTGCGCACCTCGTCGGGGATGGGGCGCTCCACGCGCTTCTTGGCGTGCTCGGCGCGGTAGAGGATGTAGTGCTTGGCGGCCTCGAACTCACCTGCCGCTTGCAGCACCAGCTCCACATGATCCTGGACGCCCTCCACTGTGGGGACGCTGCCGTTTTGCTGGGCGGCCAGGATGTTGATCACGCGCCGGGAGAGCTCCTTGATCGAGACCTGGGGCGTGCGGCTCAGGCTGGCGAAACAACGCGTGAGCGCATTCTCGATGCGCTCGATGTCGAACGCCACCACCCGGCCATCGCGCTTGATAATCGTCGAGGGGATCTCGATCCCAGCCTCATCAATGGCGGGGTAGCCGCCGCTTGCTCGTCCGTTCACAGACCCGACCGTTTCAATAGACATGAGACAGACTCCTCCCAAGCTCCCCACATGGGGCGTAACAGCGATCAACGCGTGCGCCAGCCACTTTTGCCTACAGGTGTGTAAATGTGATGCACTGCACAAGGGCAGCAAGAAGCCTGCCAGAGCTGACGCTTCGGCAGGCGTGCTGCACTAGATGTTGTACAGTAAGCTTATGTAGAGCACTATATGTTGTGGCGAGTGCGACGTAGGAAACTATAGCACGCCCATGTCGGGGTGTCAAGGCGGAGCATACTGGGAAGAAACTGTTGACAACATGTGGAAAAGCCCGGCGGGGCTGGCCCTGCCGAGCGAGAGGAGCAGCTTCTGGTTTCACCTTCCCGGAAGCGCAACGTGGCTCACGCGAAGATCTCTTCGGGGCAGCGCCCCTCCCAGGCCGAAGGCGCGGCCACGCCGAGCAGGCGGACAATGGTTGGGGCGGTATCGAGCAGGCTCACGGGCGCGGAAATGCGGTGCCCGGCGCGGATGCCGGGGCCGGCCACCACCCAGGGGATGGTCATATCCTCGGGGCTAGCGGTACCGTGGGTGCGCTCGTGGCCGCCGTGGTCGCTCTGCACCAGCACGTGGGCGTCGGCGGGCAGGGCGGCGAGCAGCTGGCCCAGGTAGCCATCCACCAGGGCGAGCTGGTAGAGATACTCGGGCGCCATCCAGCCGTAGGCGTGGCCCACCGTGTCCACCGAGCCATAGTAGACAAACAGGAAGTCGAGCTGCTCTGCGCGTGCGGCGCGCACAGCCTCGGAGGCCAGCGCCTGCTCGTAGGCTGCTGGGTCGAGGGGCGGCTCGCGCAACCAGCTGTAGGCCAGCTGCTCGGGGCGGCTGAGGTCGCGCAGCGGCTCCCAGCTGCTCACAAAGCCGCTGCGCATGCCAGCGGCGCGCAGGGTCTCCACCAGGCCGATGAGCGGGCGGGCGGGGGGCAGGTAGAGATTTGTGGTAATGCCGTGGCGCTCTGGCGGGGCGCTGTGGAAGATCGTCATGTGGCAGGGGAGCGTCACCGAGGGCATGGTGCTGCGGGCGGCCATGCTGCTCGCGCCGCGCGCCGCGAGGGCGAGCAGATTTGTGCAGCCAGCGGGCTCCAGAGCGTCGGGTCGGGCGCCGTCGATCATCACAAATACGAGCATAGCTATTCCTCTGATGCGGTCCCTCAGCTTGTGGGCGCATCGAGCAGCAGGCAGGCCTCCGGGGGGAAGTGGAGCAACACCTCGGCGCCGCGCTGGGGCAGCTCCAGATGGGGCTGGTTGAACAGATCAAAGACCAGCGACTCGTCGCCCAGGCTTACGCGCAGGCGCACCAGGGCGCCCTGGAAGATCACATCCTCCACAGTGCCACGCAGCCGGTTGGGGCCATCGGCAGTAGCGGCAAGGCTGATCGCCTCGGGACGCAGGGCCAGGCTCACCTCGGAGGCGGCGGGCCGGCTCGCCAGGGCTGGGCCAAGCGTGAGCAGCTGCCCGCTCACACGCGCGGTGCCAGCTTTTGGATCGAGCACCGTGGCGCGCAGGGTGTTGAGGGTGCCCACAAAGGCGGCCACAAACGGCGTCTGCGGCTGGTTGTAGATCTGGCGCGGGGTGCCCACCTGCTCGATGCGGCCGCGGTGCATCACCACCACGCGGTCGGCCAGGGCCAGGGCCTCCTCCTGGTCGTGGGTGACGAAGATCGTGGTGATGCCGAGCTGGCGCTGGATGGCGCGGATCTCGTTGCGCAGGCTCACACGGATCTGGGCGTCCAGGGCGGAGAGCGGCTCGTCGAGCAGCAGCAGCCGGGGCCTGATGGCGAGGGCGCGGGCCAGGGCCACACGCTGCTGCTGGCCGCCGGAGAGCTGGTAGGGGAAGCGCCGCTCGTAGCCTATCAGGCCGATCAGGCGCAGCATTTCGTCCACCCGAGCGCGAACCTCGGCGGCAGGCTTGCCCGCCACGCGCAGGCCGAAGGCGATGTTCTCGGTGACATTCAGGTTGGGGAAGAGCGCGTAGGACTGAAAGACCATGCCCAGGCCGCGCTTGCTGGCGGGCTGGTGGGTGATCTCGGCGCCATCGAGCACGATCTGGCCCGCGCTTGGCGCCTCGAAGCCGGCGATCATGCGCAGGGTGGTCGTCTTGCCGCAGCCACTTGGGCCAAGGAAGGCGATAAACTCGCCGCGCTCGGCCGCCAGGTTGAACTGCTCGACGGCGAGGGATGGGCCGAACTGCTTGCTGACATCCCTCAGCTCAAGGAAGGCCATTAGGGTCGCTCCGGTAAGGCGAGGGAACAGGGAATAGGGAACAGGGTACCGGGGGCGGAGCAAGTCCTGAGCCCAGCCGTATGTGCTACACCTGACAGCGTGTACCATGAATGCTCGCTCATACCCTGTTCCCAGTTCCCTGTACGCTGTTCCCTTGGAGCTACCGCTGCCTGCGGCGGCGCTGGCTAAGCAGCTCCACGGCGGCGATCGAGGCCCAGGTAAGGGCGAAGCTGATCACGGCCAGGGCTGAGGGCTCGTAGACTTTGCTGTTGCTGAGCAGGCTGATGTAAGGGCCAAAGGCTGGCTGCGAGAGCAGCGAGGCGATTGTGAACTCGCCCATCACAATCGCGAAGGTGATGAACGCGCCGCTGAGCAAGGCAAGATAGATGTTGGGGAAGATCACACGCAGCATGGTGGTGAGCCAGCCGGCGCCAAGGCTCTGGGCCGCCTCGGTGAGGGCGCGCAGGTTGATCGCGCGCAGGCCCGTGTCCACCGCGCGGTACATGTAGGGCAGCGAGAGCATCACGTAGCCGCCGATCAGCAGTACGTAGGTGCCGGAGCGGCTGTTGGTAAGCGGCGTGCGGTTGTAGCTGCGGATCAGCCCGAACACCAGCACCACGCCCGGCACCACCAGCGGCAGCAGGGTGAGCAGCTCCACGGCGGGGCGGGCCTGCGGCAGCCGCAGCTGCACCAGGTAGGCTGTGGGCACCACCAGCAGCGTGCTCACGAGGATGCTGAGCAGGGCGGCCTGGAGCGAGAAGCGAAAGCTGTTGAAGAAGACCGGCGAGGCCAGCACATTGCTGTAGGCCAGCAGGCTCAGCTCGCCACGGCGGGCCTGGAGCGAGAACTGGAGCGTGGCCCAGAGCGGGAGCACGAAGTAGACGCCCCCAAGGACGAGCCAGATCCAGGGCCATGGGCTGCGTCGGGCCATAGGGCTGCTCTTTCTGTCCACAGATAGTCGGTGTACTCAGGGTGGGCGCCCACGAGGGGCGCCCTTACCAGGGTAGGCACTCACGCTCTCCTGCCCCCTGTGCCCTGTTGCCTGTCCCCTGTTCCCTTGCCTCAGCTCGTGCGCCGCTCGGAGAGGCGCTGGCACCAGGTATAGATGGCGATCGTCACGAGCATCACGGCGATCATGCCCAGGGCCAGGGCGTTGCCAAGGCCGGGGTTGGCAAGGGCATCGCTGCTCAGCTGCGCGCCGATCAGCACGGTTACCACGTTGCCCTGGCTGCCGCCGCCGGTGAGTGCGAAGGCGGTGGCGTGGGCGCCGAAGGCGTTGCCAAAGAGCAGCGCGGTGGTGCCGATGATCGACGGGGCCAGGATGGGCAGGGCCACGCGGCGCCAGTACTGGCCCGACGAGGCGCCCAGGTTCTCGGCGGCCTCGCGCCACTCGGGGCGCAGCCCATCCAGGGCGGGCGCCATGATCAACACCATCAGCGGGATCTGAAAGTACAGGTAGGTGATCGCCAGGCCCCAGAAGCTATACAGGCTGAAGGTCGGGTAGAGCACGATGCCCACGCTGCGCAGGGCCTGGGTGACGATGCCGAGCTGTCCGAGGGTGGCGATGAAGGCGAAGGCTAGGGGGATGCCGGCGAAGTTCGAGGCCACGCCCGAGAAGGTGATCACGGCCGAGCGGATTGGGCGCGGCAGGGCGCCCACGGTGATCGCGTAGGCCAGCAGCAGGCCCATCAGCCCGCCAACTACCGCCGTGATCGCGCTCAGAGCGAGCGTGTAGATGTACGCCGAGATGATGAAAGGCTGGTTGAGGTCGGCGATGTTCTGGAGCGTGGGCTGACCGTCGGGGCCAAGAAAGCTCAGCACCACGATCGAGGTCGCCGGGTAGAGCAGAAACGCGGCCACAAACAGAAAGAATGGGGCCAGGCCCAGCCACTCCCACGCGATGCGGGGAGCAATGGCGGGCGGCGTGCTTGCTCGGGTCTGCGCAATATCAGCCATAGTTGGTCCGCAGATTACGCAGATGACGCAGATGGTCCGCAACTGTTTGCGCTCTGCGTTAATCTGCGCAATCTGTGCAATCTGTGGATGGTTTCTCCGGCAACGGGCCTACTTCACCGTCGCGCCGACGATCGTGGGCCAGCCGGCCTTGATCTGATCGAAGGCCTTGGTGATCTGCGCCTCGTTGGGCACCGCTACGGGCGCGTCGGTCTTGGGCAGCTTGTCCATCAGCTCCTGGGGGATCACGCCACGCGCCTTCAGGTCGTCGAAGCGTACCGGCGTAGCGTAGCCCTTCAGCCAGAGCAACTGGCCCTCGTCGGAGTACAGGTACTCCATCCAGAGCCGGGCGGCGTTGGGGCGCGGCGCGAAGGCGTTGATCGCCTTGATGTAGGGGCCGGCCAGCGAGCCGCTCTTGGGCACCACCACGGCGATGTCGGCGGTGCCGGCGTTGGCGTCGCGGTTCGCAAGGGCGTTGTAGTCCCAGCGCAGTGTGATCGGGGTCTCGCCCTTGGCCACGGTGGCGGGCTTGGACACAACCGGCAGCAGGTTGCCCGCATCGTTCAGCTGCTTGAAGAACTCCAGGCCGGGCATGGCGTCGTCTAGCGAGCCGCCGTTAGCCAGGGCGGCCGCCCAGATCGAGTAGATCGCCTGCGCGGCGCCAGTGGGGTCGCCGCCGAGGGCGATCTGACCCTTGTACTCAGGCTTCAGGAGGTCGGACCAATCCTGAGGCACATTCTTCACTACGGCGCTATTCACCTCGAAGACCATAGTGCCGTAGTAGTCGCCGGTCCAGTAGCCGTCGGCGTCCTTCAGGGTGGCGGGGATCGTGTCCCAGGTGGCCACCTTGTAGGGCTGAGTCAGGCCCTCGGCGCGCACAACGCTGCCCCAGTTGAAGCCAACGTCGATCACGTCGGGGTTCTGGGGGCCGCTGTTGCCCGCGTTGGCCTTGATCGCCTCGATCTCCTGGGCGGAAGAGGCGTCGGGCGTGAGGTCGTTGTGGGTGAGGAAGGGATACTTGGCGAAGAACGTGCTTTTGATCTCGCCATAGTTTGCCCAGTCGTCGGGCAGCGCGATGGTGGAGAGCTCGGCCTCCTTCGTGGCGGCGGCGATCAGCTGCTCCATCCCGCCCGCGGCGGCGGCGGTGAGCGGGCCAGGGGCCGGGGCGGCCGGCAGCGGACCGGCTGTGGCGACGGTGGTGGCTGCGGCGGCCGGGGCGGCGG
>ENA-ORBV01006511-ORBV01006511.1-microbial-mat-metagenome-genome-assembly--contig:-NODE-6511-length-20566-cov-5.914344_pt1 | contig 20566 bp, 15 predicted proteins | sample MGYA00237777_ERZ505514 | MGnify/ENA primary metagenome ERZ505514 (study PRJEB26160, sample SAMN06269048) | microbial mat metagenome | isolation source: Oligotrophic lake microbial mat | place... | reverse complement strand
CTCTTGCCGTCGATGACTTCGTCGTTGGCGAGTGTGGTGCCGAGTTTCGGGCACCAGTTGACGGTCTGTTCACCTCGATAGGCCAGGCGGTGGGAATCGAGGAAACGGGCCCGCGCGTCGCCGTCCATGTCGTTCCACGGCGCGGGAGTCGCGATTTCTCCTTTGGATGCGGCGTCGATCAGATCGGAAATGGGGCGGGCCTTCTCGATCCCGGGACGGCTGTCAAACCACGACCCGAACAACCGCAGGAAGATCCACTGCGTCCACTTGTAGTAGTCGTCGTCGATGGTGCCCAACTCGCGGCTCCAGTCGTACGAAAAACCGAATCGCTTGAGTTGCCGGCGGAAGTTGTCGATCGCGGTTCGCGTGGTGATGGCCGGATGAACACCGGTGGCAATGGCGTACTGCTCGGCGGGCAGGCCGAAGGCGTCCCACCCCATCGGGTGCAGCACATTGAAGCCGTTCATCCGCTTGTAGCGGCAGATGATGTCGGTGGCGGTGTACCCCTCCGGGTGCCCGATGTGCAGCCCCGCGCCCGATGGGTAGGGGAACATATCGAGGCAGTAGAACTTCGGACGGGACGGATCGAAACCCGGCTCGCCGGGATTGGGGACAACGTGAATTTCGTCGCGATCCCAGCGGGAGTGGCAGGCCGTTTCAATCGCATTGGCGAGCGCAGCGGTGTAACGGTGGGGGGGCGGCCCGGAACCGGATGCTGCCGCGGGGATTGTCGGATGTGAAGAGGGAGGCGGGCTGGGCATGGCCCGCTAGGTTATGGAGGATCAGAGCAATAAACGCCGGGCCGAGCCACGCGGCCGCGAGAAAGTCAGGACTGCGGTTTCGACGGCTTAGGCGGGTCGGCCGGTCTGGCCTTGACCTCCGCCCGTGCCGCGATCTCCACCTTCGCCTCGCGCTCCGCCTTGCCCGCGAAAAGGCGTTTGGCCTCGCCGGCGAGAAGGAACGAGCCGGTGACCAGCACGATGTCGCCCTTGGAGACGGCCCGAGCGGCGGCGTTGATTGCTTCTTTCAGGGTCGGAGTGACCTGGGACATCTTCGTGGAGACTTCGCTGAACTTGCGTTGGAGTTCGCGCGGGTCGATGGCCCGGTCGGAACCCTCGGCTGCAGTAAAAAAGACCTTGTCGGCCCCCGTCGCCAACTTGGCGAGCATCCCCGCGACGTCCTTGTCGGCGGCGCACCCGAAGACAACGACGACACTGTCGTAGGTGATGTAAGCCCCCAACGACTTCATAAGGGCGTGGATGGACTCCGGATTGTGGGCTCCGTCGACGTAGATGCGAGGATCGTCGTGGATGCGTTCCAAGCGACCCGCGCGGGACGTCAGCCGCAGGCCCGCAGCAACGTCGGCGTCCGAGATGTGCATCCCCGAGGAGCGGAGCGAATCGAGAATGGCGAGCGCAACCCCGCAGTTCGATGCCTGATGCTCGCCGAGAAGAGGCACCGCCAAGTGGTCGAAACAGCCACGCTCTCCCGTAAGGCACACCCGCATGTGCGGGCCGAGGTCGGGCGTGGACTCGAACCGGCTGGAGAACTCCATGTCGGCCCCCAGCACCCGCAACGGAGCAGCGGCGAGTGCTGCACTCTCCCGAAAAACCGCCAGAACCTCCTCACACTGAGGAACCGTCACGACGGGGACCCCGGGTTTGATGATGCCGGCCTTGTGGCGGGCGATGTCGGCGAGGGTCGGACCCAGCAGTTGCGAGTGCTCCATCTGGATCGCCGTGATGGCCGAGACCACCGGAGTGATCACGTTCGTGGCGTCCGTCGTGCCCCCCAGCCCGACTTCGATCACGGCCACGTCCACAGCTTCTTGGGCGAAGTAGACAAACGCGGCAGCGGTAAGAGCCTCAAAGGCCGTCACGTCACCCAGCCTCTGGGGAAGGCTCGCCGCGGCGGTGCTTACCTTCGAGATCAGCCGCGCGAAGGGCATTTGCCCGATGGGTTCGGAGTTGATGCGGATGCGCTCGCGGATGTCGACGAGATGCGGGCTGGTGAAAACGCCAACGGTAAACCCGCACCCCGCCAGAGCCGCCGCGGTCATTTCGCAGACACTGCCCTTCCCTTTGCTGCCCGCCACATGGACGGATCGAAAACTGGCTTGGGGGTCGCCCAACACGCGGACCAGCGCGGTCATCCGATCCAAACGAAATACCGTGGACTTGTCGACGTGCGATGGACGCAGCGTTTCCACGTTCGTCAGCGTGGTCAGATACTGAATTGCGGAAGCGAACGTAGTCACAACAGGTAGGTCGGGCGTGAGACGCGGCCGGATGCCAGCATGAATTTCGGAACGACAGCCGTTATTCTCGGACGAACTATTCGCGGCTATCGTTTGCTGGCGGATCATCGGCACGCGCAATAGTAGCGGCAAATCGCAAAATTGAGAACCCGAGCAAAAAACGAACGTTTTGTTGTGATTGTGTAAAGGTTTATCGTATAGGCACTTCGAGTCAAGGAAAGACCGTGGGATCAACCGGATTTCACGAAACAAGCCATCATGAGGTCGTCGGCGTAGTCGTCGGCGGTTCCCCTGACGTGGCCATGGCGGCGGCCTTCCGCAACGAACCCGTGTTTGCGATAGAGGTTGATCGCAACGGCGTGATCCGCCACAACCGCCAGAGTGATCCGACGGATGGACGGGTGTTCGGTGGCCCAGCGAACCGCCGTTGAAAGCAATGCGTGGGCGATGCCCATGCGCCGGTGGGTACGGGCCACACTCATTCCGAGTTGCGCGTTATGAGCCAGCCGCGCCGGCGAACCGCAGCGGCACGAGAGTTCCCCGACGACGTCGGGGCCGTCGAGCGCGATCAGCCACAGGCGTCCCGGGTTGATGCGGTACTCGGCCACGATGCGGGGCAGACGATTCAGGCGAGCTGCCATCTCGGCTGGCGTAGTCACCACGTTCGGACTGTCCGCGGCGGTCGTCAGAAGCATGCCAGTGAGTGAGGGAACGTCGGCGGCGGTCGCCGCGCGGATGGTAATGATGCGCGAGGCGAGCGAACAGGCAACGGGTTGGATGCTGGCCAAGACGGGAGGTCCGTGTGTGACTGGGGCACGGTCTTAAAGGAGGGTCGCCCCTTCCGATGGTGTGTATTCTCGCCGGATGATCCTACCCACGCAGATACTCGGTACGGTGGTGGCGGCGTGGCTGGCCTGGCCGTGCACTCCTCTCGAGGGCCACCGCGAGCGCACGCAGCCCGAACCGCTGACCATCGAAGCCGCTTCGCCGGTGTTGGGCCCGGTGCTGGGCGCGGTCACCGATCAATCGGTCCGCATCCTGATACGCGGGCCGGGCCCCGGGTTGTGGCGGGCGAGCGTGTGGGCGTCCTCTCAGGATCCCGGATCCGCGGTGCGGGTGATGGAGACGGCGGAGGAGAAGAACGACTTCGTGACGGAGTTTTTCGTTGGCGGACTCGCGGCCGGAACGCAGTACGAATATCGGGTGTCATCCGCGACGATGGAGATCGACGTGCGGGAACCCGGCCCCGCAGGTACGGAGCAGGCCCTGTCCATAGGCGGTCGGTTCCGAACGCTCGCGTCGGCGCGGGAGGGGGCCCGGCTGACCTTGGCGGTGGGCAGTTGCGCGAACGACCGCGTGTTCAAGGAGCAGCCGATCTGGGACCGGTTAATCGATGCGAGCCCGGACGGGTTGCTGCTGCTGGGCGACACGCCTTACATCGACTCCAGTTCGCTTGAGAAGCAGCGGGAACGGCGTCGTGACTTCATGCAGGTGCGAGGGCTTGATGAACTGCGCCGGGACACGCCGAGCTGGACAACCTGGGACGACCACGACTTCGGTAAGCCCGACGGCGACGGACAGATGGAGGGCAAAGACCGGACCCGTCGGGCGTTCATCGAATACACCGCCAACGACACCAACGGAGAGGATGGGCACGGCGTATACACCACCTTCCGCTTCGGGGCGGCTCAGGTGTTTCTGCTCGATACGCGTTATTTTTCGCGGTCCGAGCCCTCATTCGCGGACAGGGAGAAGCTGACGTTGCTCGGAGCGGACCAGTGGGAATGGTTGAAGCGGGAATTGAAAGCGAGCGAGGCCCCGTTCAAAATCCTGGCGAGCGGGATGATCTGGAACGAAGCGGTGCGGCCGAACAAGGACGACTACTGGATGGCGTACCCGCACGAGCGCGCTGCGGTCTTTGAGTTCGTGGCGATGGAGGGGATCACCGGGGTGGTGCTCTTGGGGGGCGACATCCATCGCAACCGGGCACTCAAGCACCCATCGGAAGAAACAGGCGTGCCGTATCCTTTGTACGAGATCATCGCTTCTCCCTTGGCGAACACCGTGATCGCCGCGGCCAACCAGCCGCACCCCGCGCTGATCTTCGATGCGGGTGTGCAGCACTCGGCGGTGCTTCTGACGGTGGACTCAACCGGCGATGTGGCGCGGCTGAAGGCCCGGTGGATCGACGAAACGAGCAAGGAACTTTTCGCGTTTGAAGTTTCGGCGGATGAACTGTGCCCGCCGCGTTGAGCATGTGGGAGCGCCCGTGCGGGACGACTGAACTGGGGGCGGGCATGGCTTCGTGGTTTAGCGGAACGATCAAGGACGACCGCGGGGCCACGCACCCGCCCATGAACCTACGGGGACTCAAGAAGTCGGCCGACGATCCCACATCGGCGCGGCACGACTTGGCGAAATACATGAAGGACGTCGTGCGGGCCGAGGCCCGGCGCGGGGGTCTGTTGGCGTGGCTGATTCCGCTCGGAGTGATCGTCATCGGAGCCGGGGTTGCGGGCCACGCACTCAGCGAGGATGGCAAATCCTACGTTCTGCTCTTTTCTATCATTCTCGCGATCGTGGTGACGCGGGTGCTCGCCAAGCGAGGTATCCGCAGGGAGATCGCCCGCACGATCGTCGCGGAAGGCATCTGCGGATCGTGCGGCTACTCCTTGAGGTCGATGATGACTTCGGACGACGGATGCGTGGTGTGCGCCGAGTGCGGAGCCGCGTGGAAGGCCGTTCGCATCACAGCGCCTCATTGGGATCGACCGGTTCTGCCCGGCATTGAACGCGGCGGCTGGTGGCACCGCCTGATCGGATCGGTGCCGAAGGATCGGGATCTCTTGACGCCGGACGACCGTGGGAGGTATGTTCGTTCGCTCGATTCGCGCCTCGTCTTGCTCCCGGCGGATCGGCGGGCGGAAGTCGGAGAGAGTGTCGTTGCGATGCGCCGGCGACTGCGGGGCATCGGGCGGATCGGGCGATTTGTGGTCGCGCTGATTGTTCTCGCCGTCTTCCTGGTGCCGGGAGTGATGTTGGCGCGAACGGAGCCCAGCGGATGGATCTTCCTTGCCGTTGCCGCTGGTGTTTCGTTGCTTTTGGCCGTCGGAATTCTGAGAGGCACCACATGGCTTCCGCCGAGGAAGATGGTGCGAAGTCTTTCGGATGCTGGCTGGTGCGGCAGTTGCGGGCGTGACATTCTCGCGTTGCCGGTGGCGGAAGATGGGTGTGTGACCTGCCGCGGCTGCTCGGCGTCGTGGCGAAGGGTGCCATCAACATCGCCGACGGGTTGATTTGGATCGACGTACGATTCCGCGATGGACTTGACGTGTTGAATTCCCGTGGGCGGGTTTTCCGCCCATCGCTTGAGATCGCGGGAGATCTCGCCGCTCGCGGCGGCCGGTGTGAATCGAGCAATCCGAGTTCTGTTGTGCATCGTCGGTGCCCGAAACGATCATGATCAATCGCCCGTTCCAGGTTGTCGCACCGTTTCAGCCGATGGGTGACCAGCCCGCGGCTATCGAGAAACTGACGGCCGATCTGTCACGCGGTGCCCCCTCGGTGTGCCTGCTGGGCGCGACCGGCACGGGCAAAACCTTCACCATGGCGCACGTGATCGCGCGACTGGGAAAACCCACCCTCATCATCAGCCACAACAAGACCCTGGCGGCCCAGTTGTACGAGGAACTGCGGGAGTTCTTCCCCCACAACAGCGCCAACTACTTCGTTTCGTACTACGACTATTACCAGCCCGAAGCCTACATCCCGCAGCGGGATATCTATATCGAGAAAGACTCTTCGCGCAACGACGACTTGGACCAGTTGCGGCTCGCGGCCACCAGCAACATCCTCTCGCGGCGGGACACCGTGGTCGTGGCGTCGGTCTCGTGCATCTTTGGTTTGGGGTCGCCATTGGCGTACGGCCGGCGGGTGCTGACGCTGACGCGGGGCGGGAAAGTCAACCGTAAAGACCTCCTGATGTCGCTCAACGCGATGCAGTATCAGCGGAGCGAGATCGAATGGAAGCGGGGCCTCTTCCGCGTGCGGGGCGACGCTCTGGAGGTGTGGCCGTCGTACGAGCGGTTCGCGGTGCGCATCGAACTCTTCGGCGATGAGATCGAGCGGCTGGAACTGGTGAACCCCGCCGGCGGCGAGGTGCTGGCCGACGAGCGGCAGTTCTTTCTTTTCCCGGCGGTTCACTACGTCATGCCGGAAAATCAGTTGGCCGAAGCGGTGCGGCTCATCAAGGCGGAACTCGACACGCGGGTGGTCGAACTCCGTTCGCAGGGCAAACTCTTGGAGGCGCAGCGGCTCCTCTCGCGCACGAAGTTCGATCTTGAGATGCTCGAAGAGACCGGCATGTGCCAGGGCGTTGAAAATTACTCGCGGTTCATGGACGGCCGCATGCCCGGCGAGCGGCCCTATTGCCTGATGGATTATTTCGATTTCGCCCCGCCGGCGGTGCGGAACGCCGCTCCAGGGGCCGACGGCCATGTGGTCTCGCAAGGGTCGATGCTCCCGCACTTCGCCGACGCCACGCAGATGCAGGAGGGAATCCGCGGGTACCGGTCGCAGGATACCGACCGCATCCTCGCGGAAAGAATGCCCCGCCCCAACTACCGCGACTGGTTGCTCATCATCGATGAATCGCACGTCACGCTCCCGCAGATACGCGCGATGTACAACGGCGATCAGGCCCGCAAGACGGTGCTTGTGGACCACGGATTCCGGCTGCCCAGCGCGCTCGACAACCGCCCCCTCCGGTTCGAGGAATTCGTCTCGGTCGTCCCGCAGGTGATGTTCGTTTCCGCAACCCCCGGGCCGTACGAACTGGAGCGCACGGGCGGAGACGTGGCGGAACAGATCATCCGCCCGACCGGTCTTCTCGATCCGCCGGTCACCGTGCGGCCCACCAAGGGGCAGGTTCCCGACCTCCTCGCCGAAGCGCAGATGAAGATCGCGAAGGGCGAGCGGGTTCTGGTCACCGCGCTCACCAAGCGCATGTGCGAGGATCTCGCGAATTACCTCGATCAGAAGGGCCTGCGGGTCCGCTACCTCCACAGCGATATAGAAACGCTGGACCGTGTGCAGATCCTCACGGACCTGCGGCTGGGCAACTTCGATATACTGGTCGGCGTCAACCTGCTGCGTGAAGGCCTCGACCTTCCCGAAGTGTCGCTCGTGTGCATCCTCGATGCGGATAAAGAGGGTTTCCTGCGATCGCCCACCAGCCTGATTCAGCAGATGGGCCGGGCCGCGCGAAACTCCGACTCCAAGGTCATCATGTACGCCGACACCATGACGCCCGCCATGCAGTCGGCCATCGAAGAAACCGAACGCCGGCGGGTCAAGCAGATCGCGTACAACACCCTGCACGACATCGTTCCCACCACGGTCAAAAAGGATGTTCGGCGGGGCATGGAAACCGAGATCAAGGCCCGCAAGCACGCGCGCGAGAACGCCGGCACGCAGGAGCCCGAGGTCGAGATCGCCGAACTCCTGAAGGTGACGGAAGACGAGATGCTGGCCGCCGCGGAACGCATGGAGTTTGAGCAGGCCGCGCTGCTGCGCGACCAACTTGTCAAGTTGAAGCGGCGGAGGGCTGAGATGGCCGCGGCGGGCGGCGAGTCCAAGGTGCGGGCGTCGGAGTTTGTCTCAACCGGCGGCAAAAAGGGTCGAGAGAAACCCAAAGGGGTGCCGGGTGCCCCCGGCACACGCAGCGGAAAGAAGGGTCGGCGGCCACCCCGGAAGCCCGAGTGACCAAAATCCTGTTCGTCCATAACTCCGCCCTCGGTTTCTCGACCGTCAGCCGCGGCATCGAGCGGGCCTGCCAGGGCCGACCGGATGTTCAGGCGGTTCATCTATCGCCGCCCATGCCGTGGTGGGTCCGCGCCGCAGCGGCCCAGAGCCCGCTGAACCTGCGCGGGTATGACTTTCACACGGCCCGCCTGTCCGTTGCTTGGGCGGCTCACTTGCGAGGAGAACTCTCTCAGCCCGGCGTCTTGGACGGTGTCGGCGTCGTCCACGTGCTGAGCCAGCAGCGCGGAGCCATCGCGGCCTGGTTGAAAACCCGCGGCATCCCGTGCGTCGTCAACATCGATTCCACCGATGCGGCCTGGAACGAGGCGTTCGGGTATCGGACCGCTCGACCGGACCTCAACAAGCGGGTCGAGTGTCGCACACTGCGGGCCGCCGCCGCGGTCGCGTGCTGGAGCCAATGGGCGGCGGATTCTGTCGTGCGCGACTATGGCGTTCCGACCGAGCGAGTCTTCCTGCACCGACCGTGCGAGGGCCCGTTCTTGAACCCGCGGCCCGCCGGAAGGCGGGGTGGCGGACCATTGCGGATCGTCTTTGTCGGCAACGACTGGGAGCGAAAGGGCGGCCCGCGCGTGCTCGCCTGGCACCAGCAACGATGGGTCGGCAACGCGGAGTTTCACGTCTGTTCGCGCACGGCCCCGCGAGACGATTCGTGCAAGGGCGTGGTGTGGCACGGCGCGGTGCCGCACGAAAGGCTCGTCGATGAAGTGCTGCCCTCGATGGACGTGCTGGTCATGCCCACCATCCGCGACACCTTCATGATCGCCGCCCAGGAGGCCCAGGCGGCGGGGCTGGCGGTGGTGACGTCGCGGATCGCGGGGCTGAAGGAACTGGTCGTGGACGGGGTGACGGGGGTGTTGGCTTCGCCGAGCGACGATGCAGCGTTTATTGCGGCCGTTGACAGGCTGATCTCGGACGAGGCGGGGTTGGAGGCAATGTGCGCCGCCTCGAAGCGGCACGCTGTTGAAAACTTGGATGGGCGGGTGTGGTATGGCCACCTGCTAGACCAAGTGATCGCGGTCGCGGAGGGGCGTGGCGTTACGCGGGCACCTTCCGACCTGTAATTGTCCTGCACAATGCCGACGACGCCGGCTTGCCCGCGTACTTGAACTGGAGAAAGCCGTGAAACGGTTGATGCCAGTAGAAAAGCCGTCGAAACCATAAAGGGCGATCGCGAGCGAGACCCGGCGGTTAATATACCGGCCATGCCGCCGCCTCCCGAACCCAAAGGTTGGTGGAACGCCGATTTTCGGCGTCGTCTCGGGTATTACGCCTTCGGGCTCGCTATCGGCTTATTCATGCTCGGATTCTTCCACGTCATGCGAAGCCGCGCGAACACCTCGGTCGTTCCCGCGAACACGGCTCTCCCCGCGAGCCGGTAAAGCCGGCCAACACCCCTTCCAAAGAACGAACATAAGCGACGTTCGGGGCGTACCATTCCGCCCGAACACCCGCTTCCGTTCCGAGGATTTTCGTCACTATGCCCAAGATCGCCCTCCCCGCCGCGGCCGCCGCGACGCGACCCGTTTCCCATGCCCCGTCATCCAGCCCCGCCCGCGATTGGGCCGACGTGAAGCCGATCGCCGTCAAGCGGTCGATCGACAACCGTTTTATCAAGGTGCGGGGTGCCCGCGAACACAACCTGAAGAACATCGATGTGATGATCCCGCGCGATCAGTTGGTGGTCATCACGGGGCTCTCGGGCAGCGGGAAAAGTTCTCTGGCGTTCGACACGCTCTTCGCCGAAGGCCAGCGGAAGTACATGGAAAGCCTCTCGGCCTACGCCCGGCAGTTTCTCGACCAACTGAAGAAGCCCGACGTGGATGAGGTGGAGGGAATCCCGCCGACCATCGCGATCGAGCAGCGGTCGGCGAGCGGGAACCCGCGTTCGACCGTGGCGACGACGACGGAGATTTATGACTATCTGCGGTTGCTCTTTGCGCGGTGCGGCGCGCCCTACTCGTGGGCCCCCACGAAGACCAAGAAAGACGGCACGGTGACGGCCCGCTCGGGCATCCCGATCACCGCCAGCAGCAGCACGTCGATCGTCGACCGCATCATGCAGAGCGCCGAAGGCACGCGCTTGATGATCCTGGCGCCGGTGGTGCGCAGCCAGAAGGGCTTTCATCGCACGGTGCTCGAGGAGTTCTCGCAGCAGGGCTGGACGCGGGCCCGCGTGAATGGAACGCTGCACGACCTGCGCGAGGTGCTCAAGGAATCCGGCGAGAACCCCCTGAAATTGGGCCGCTACGAGAAGCACACCGTCGAGGCCGTGATCGACCGCATCGTGATCGCGACCGACGTGCGGCAACGCCTCGCCGAATCGGTCGAGGCCTCGATCCGGCTCGCCGACGGTGCCGTGATCGTCAGCGTCGAGGAATCCGGTGCGTGGAAGGACACCGCCTACAGCACCAAGTTCGCTGATCCGGAGCGACCGGAGTTCGCCCTCGAGGAACTCTCGCCCCGCCTCTTTTCCTTCAATTCGCCCAACGGCGCGTGCCCGGAATGCCACGGCCTGGGCACGATCCTCGAGTTCGACGAGTCCCTGGTGATCCCCGATGATTCCCTGAGCCTCTCGGAAGCCGCGGTGGCCGCGTGGAACAAGAACGGGCCCGTGCGGGCGTGGTTCAACCGCAAACTTCGGCGTTTCGCGAAAGATTTTTCCGCCTCCTTCACCGCTCCTGTCAAGGGGTTCACCCCCGAACAGCGTCACGTCCTCTTGCACGGGTCCAAGACCCGCGAAGACCAGGCGAAGTACGGCGGCAAGTTTGAGGGCGTTATCCCCAACATCATGGAGTGGTGGGGGAGTACCGAGAATGAGGGCGTGAAGGAGTGGCTGGGCACGTTCCTCTCCCAGAAGCCGTGCAACACCTGCCGGGGCGATCGCCTCCGCATCGAGGCTTTGCACGTGCAACTCACGAGCACTCACCGGGCCGAAACGGGGGGCAGAACCGAGAGCGTCATCGGTCGCCCGAAGCAGGACGGCTCGATGCTCAACATCGCCGAGTTGTCCCGCCTCACGATCACCGATGCCATCGCGTTCGCGGGCGGTCTCACGCTCACCACCGAGCAGCGGACCATCGCCGAGCCGATCCTCAAAGAGGTCAACAATCGTCTCCGCTTCCTGACCGGTGTCGGGCTCGAATACCTCTCTCTTGACCGCAAGACTTCAACCCTCTCCGGCGGCGAGGCCCAGCGCATCCGGCTCGCATCCCAGGTGGGGTCGGGCCTGGTCGGGGCGTGCTATGTGCTTGATGAACCCACCATCGGGCTGCATCAACGAGACAACGCCCGCCTCATCGCCACGCTCCGCCACCTCACCGACATCGGCAACACCGTCATCGTCGTCGAGCACGACGAGGACATGATCCGGGCCGCCGACCACGTCCTCGACATCGGCCCGGGCCCCGGGGTTCACGGCGGCCGCGTGGTAGCCCAGGGCACCGTTCCCGAGTTGTGCGCCAACCCCGAATCCCTGACCGGCGACTATCTCTCGGGCCGTCGCCGCATCGACGTCCCGGCAACCCGCCGCCCGCTCAACGAGAAGAACGCCATTGTCATCAAGGGGGCCGCGCAGAACAACCTCAAAAAAGTCGACGCCACGTTCCCCATGGGCGGCTTTGTCTGTGTCACGGGCGTCAGCGGGTCCGGCAAGTCAACGCTCGTCAACGACATCTTGTTGCAGGCCGCGAAATTAAGGGTCCTCGGCGGGCGGCACAAGCCCGGCCTGCACGCCTCCATCAAGTGGCCCAAAGCGCTGGACCGAATCATCGAGGTCGATCAGACACCCATCGGCCGCACCCCACGCTCCAACCCCGCCACCTACACCGGTATCTTCGACGACATCCGCAACGTCTTCGTCCAAACCAAGGAATCCAAGGTCCGGGGCTACAAGCCCGGACGCTTCTCGTTCAACGTTTCCGTCGAGAACGGCGGCGGGCGGTGCGAGGCCTGCCAGGGTCAGGGCGTCAAGAAGATCGAGATGCACTTCCTGCCCGATATCTATGTCGAGTGCGAAACCTGCCGCGGCAAACGCTACAACCGTGAAACCCTCGAAGTCCATTACCGCGGCAAGTCGATCGCCGACGTGCTCGCGCTGACGGTCGAGCAGGGCTGCGAGTTCTTCGCCAACCACCCGAAAATTGTCAAGTATCTCCTCTGCCTCAAGGACGTCGGGCTCGATTACATCCAACTCGGCCAGCCCAGCACCCAACTCTCGGGCGGTGAGGCCCAGCGAATCAAACTCGCTACCGAACTCGGCAAGGGCGCGGGCGACCTGGGGAGTCAGGGCCACACGCTCTACATCCTCGATGAACCGACCACGGGCCTCCACTTCGAGGACATCCGCAAACTCGTGCAGGTGCTCAACCGCCTCGCCGATGCCGGGAACACCCTGGTCGTCATTGAGCATAACCTCGACGTCATCAAGTGCGCCGACTGGATTATCGACCTGGGTCCGGAAGGCGGCGATAAGGGCGGCACCATCATCGCCGCGGGCACGCCCGAGTCGCTCGTCAACGCAAGCGCCAGCCACACCGGGCACTACCTGCGGCCGTTGCTGGCTCACGCGGGCTGACCGTTTGGGGGAAACGCTCTTGGGCTGGCTGCTGCTGATCTCGTTCCTTGTAGCTGCGGCGGTCACCGTCCCCGTGGCGGTGATGGCGAGCGTCGAGCGAACGTTGTGCCCCCTCTGCCGGTACGACCTCCGAGGGTTGCCGCCGTCGGGCACCTGCCCGGAATGCGGCGGCTACTACGCCGAAAAAGTGGTGGTCCGCCGCCGGTGGGACTTCCGCTGGGAGCGGCTCCCCGGGATCGCCGCCGCCATGCTCACCGCCGCGATTTCGCCCCCGATCGCCGCGGTGGCACACGCCGCCATCTATGTGCTCGCCAATGGATGGACCTGGGACGCCTCGTGGTACCAGACGATGGAACGCAACTTCGAAGGCGTGCCTCTCCTCGCGCTCCCGTTCTTCCTGAACGCCTGCACCTTGGTCGCGAACGCCTCCGGATTCAAGTTCTGGTGGGAACTTACGGTCAGTGTGGCGATGGGGTTGCTCGCCTCTGGCGCGCTCGCGGCGGCCTATTGGTACCACATCCGTATCGCTGACATCTCGGTCGTGTTGGTCGTCCTCTATGCCAATATTTTCGTCCTCATGATCTTCGGACGGTTTCTCGTCCGCGGCAGCATTCCCGAACCGGTTCTGCGGTTGGTGAAGAAAGTCCTCGCGGTCTGGCGCGAGTTATCGTCGAAATTTCCACGCCCCCCACAACCTCCGGTTTGACACCGGTTCGCGCTTTTGCCGTCCTGTGCGGGCACAAGGAGACCGAACCAATGGACATGCTTTTTTCGCTCTGGGCCCCGATCATCGTTTCCGCCGTGATCCTGTTCGTCGCAAGTTCCATCATCTGGATGGCGACCCCGATTCACAAGAACGATTACAAGAACCCCGGCGCACACGAAGGCGCGATCCTCGCCGCGATCCGCAGTTGGGGGCTCCGCCCGGGCCTTTATCTTGTCCCGTGGTCCAAAGGCAATCAAAAAGACCCGGTGCTGGCCGAGAAGGCCAAGGCCGGGCCTTGGGCCACGATCACCATCATGCCGGGCACGCCTCACATGGGTAAGTTGCTCGGAGCGTGGTTCCTCCACTTGGTTGTGGTCACCATCTTCATCGCCTACGTCGGCTCCGTCACGCTGCCCGCGGGCGCTGCATACCTCATGGTCTTTCAGGTGATCGGCGGTGCAGCGCTCCTCGCGCACGCCGGATACGCCCTCCCCATGGCGATCTGGCACGGCATGCCATGGAGTCAGTTGCCGGGTCGCCTCTTCGACGGCGTCGTCTACACGCTGCTCACCGCCGGAACCTTCGGGTGGTTGTGGCCCGAGGCCGCGACGACGCTGAACTAGTCTACAGCACCAGTTCCGAATCCATCGCCGGGCACCAGCGCCGCACCGTCGAGGCGTCGAATCGGGGCGGCAACGCCTCGCGCACACCCGTCGCCAGCCGCACCACCGCCTCCATCACGCGCGAAGGTGCCTGTGTCCCGCCGCACAGGTGGTCGTGATCCGACCACGAGAGCGTCGCTTCGTGCGTTGTCGAAGTACCGTCGGGCCAAAGAATGTCGAGCGCATAGCGCCAGCCGCGTCCGGTCTCGGTTTCAGCACCGAGGGAGATACGGGGCGAGTTGGGTTCGGCGTCGGGCGTCACGTAGGAGAGTGTATCGAACACGACCGCGCGCGACTCCACACAAAATTTCGGCCGCCTCCAAACCCACCGGAATCGAGGGTCCGCCGGTGCCGCCCGAGCCTTGTTTCCCCGGGACCTTTGGCGTACGCGGACCTTCCACCTACCCTTGCCCCGTGCAGTTCTTCCTCGAAACCACCCGCCTCGCGCTCACCAACCTCCGACTTCGGCTCCTGCGCTCGGTATTGACCGCCCTCGGCATTATTTTCGGCGTCGCGGCGGTGATTGTGATGAGCAGCCTGGGCGAGGGCACCAAGCGGCAGGCGCTCGAGCGGATCGAATCGCTCGGGGCCCGGAACCTGATCGTCCGGTCGCAGAAGCCCCCCGAATCCGCGAACCAGAACCAAGGCGGCAATCAGCGTTCGTTCGTCAGCAAGTTCGGCCTCACCCGCGACGACCTCGCGGTAATCCGCGAGAATTTCCCCGACGCGTCGGCGGTCGTCCCGCTGAAGGAAATCGGCAGCCAGTTGCTCCGCGACGACCGCCGCCGCACCAGCCAGGCCTTCGGCACGACGCCGGAACTCCAGTCGGTCGCCAACCTCCGCATGGCCCGCGGCCGCTACCTGACGCAGGCCGACATGGAAGAACGGGCCTTGGTCGCCGTCATCGGGGCCGACGTCGCCGAGAAACTCTTCCCACTGGCCGACCCCCTGGGGCAGACGATCCGCATCGATCGCAAGCCCTTCCTCGTCGTCGGGGTTTTGGAGCCGATCGGTCTGGCTGGCGGAGCAGGGGCCGCATTGATCGGACGCGATATCAACCTCGATGTTCACGTCCCCATGACCGGGGCCCGCGAGACCTTCGGCGACACCGTCGTCCGCACCGAGTCGGGCTCGATGCAGGCCAACGAGACGCAGATCTCCGAGATCTACATCGCGGTGCCCACGCGGGAACGCGTCATCACCGACGCCCAGCGGCTCCGCCGCATCATGAGCGTGCGGCACGAAGGCCTCACCGACGTCGGCATTATCGTTCCCTATGAACTCCTTGACAACGCCCGCAAAACCGCGATGACCTACAACCTCGTTTTCGGAGCCGTGGCAGGAATCTCGCTCTTGGTCGGCGGCATCGGCATTATGAACATCATGCTCGCGACCGTGACCGAGCGGACCCGCGAGATCGGAATCCGTCGAGCGATCGGCGCCACCCGCCGCCACATCCTCTGGCAATTCCTCATCGAAACCAGCGCACTCTCGGCCATCGGCGGCGCCGTGGGTGTGGCCTTGGGAATCGGCACCAGCGTCTTCCTGGGCTGGGGCGTGCCGCGGCTGCCCAGCGTCCCATACATCGGCTCGATGTTCCCCTCGGACGTCACCCTGCCCACCCACGTGACGCTCTGGTCGATCATCATTTCGTTCGCGGTGGCCACGGCGACAGGCCTCATCTTCGGCCTCTACCCCGCTCGACGCGCGGCCGCCCAGGACCCGATCGTGGCTCTGCGCCATGATTAGGCACGGGCCGACCTCTCGATTCCGCCTTTCTCGCCGCAAGTCGTCCGAGCCGCGGGCGGCCAACAATCTCCTGATGAATTCCAGACTTGCCCTCTCCCTGCCGTTTACCTCCCTCACGCTCGCGTGCACGGCGATCGCTCAGCAGCCCGTTCCTGCCGTTCCAGAAGTTCCGGTTCCAGCCCTCGACTGGAAGGGTTTGGAGTCGCCCTTGTTGAGCAATCACACCCAACTGACTTTTCCCGAGCGGTTTACCCGCGCCGGCGAGGCCTACTTCAGCCCCGACGGCACCCGCATCATCTTCCAAGCCATCGAACGCCCGACCGACAGCGTGCCCGCCGACCCCTTCTACGCGATGTACGTCGCCACCCTTGCGAGGGGCCACGACGGCACGCTTTCCCTCACCGACATCACCCGCATCAGCCCACCGGGCAGCGCGAACACCTGCGGGTGGTTCGATCCCTCCGATCCCTCGCGTGTTATCTTCGGTTCCACGCTGGTGCGCCCGGCAGATGAGCAGAAGTCCGGCTTCCAGGTCGGCACCCGCAAGTACGTCTGGCAGTTTCCGCAGGAGATGGAAATCGTTTCCGCTTCCGCGACCGGGCCGGGGAGCAGCATGGCCGAGCCCGGAAAACTCACGCCTCTCTTTGAACGCCCCAACTACGACGCGGAGGCCTCCTTCACCAAGGACGGCCGCTTTCTGCTCTATGCCCACGTCGAGGACCGCCCCGCCGATTCGAACGCCGACCAACCCTACAAGGCCGATGCCAACCTCTACATCTTCGATCGCTCCACCAAGGAGCATCACCCCCTGGTCACCGCCATCGGCTATGACGGCGGCCCTTTCTTCCACCCGAACGACGGCTTTATCTGCTTCCGATCCGACCGCAAGGGGAACGACCTTCTCCAGATCTTCGTCGCCGATCTCAAGCACGCGCAGGACGACGCGGGAACCAGCATCCCCGTCGGCATCGAAGCGGAATGGCAACTCACCGATAACGAGCACGTTAACTGGTGCCCCTACTGGCACCCCTCCGGCGACTATCTCGTTTACGCCACCAGCGAAATCTCGCACCGCAACTACGAAGTCTTCGCCATTGAGGCCAACGTTTGGAAACTCCGTGCGGGCAGGGATCCGGCCACTCTCCGCCGCACCCGCATCACCCAGGCCGACGGCGCCGACGTCCTCCCCGCCTTCAGCGCCGACGGCGCCCTGATGATGTGGACCAGCCAGCGCGGCGGTCGTTTCGGCGACGAAGAACGCCCCAGCAGTCAACTCTGGATCGCGACCCTCACCGGTTCCCCGTTCCCAAACTAGGTACCCTCCGAATCTGCCTGCCTGCCCGGCTGCCTGCTCATCTGCTCATCTGCTTATTTGCCTATCTGCCATGACCCCCTCCCTCCGCACGCTCGTCACCGGACTCATCGATTACGCAGGGCTCTTCCCGCCTGCAAAACTCGACATGGCCTCCGCCGCCGAGGCCTACGCGCGGGCCCGCGCCGGCGAGCACGAGTGGATGCTCGGTCGTTTCATCTGCCCCGTCTCGCGGCTGCGGGAATTTTCCGATGCCTCCGCTGCCCTCATGCCCGGAACGTTCGCCCGCAGCGGCTACCGCGAGCAAGCGGCGGGGGCCGGCGCGGCGGGCGAGCGCTGGCGAATCTCCGCCATCGTCGATCAGCCCCTCATCGACGCCATCAACACCATCGACGGCTTCAACAACCACCACTCCGCCGAGGACCACGGCCGCGCCAAGATCGATATGGTGGAGTTAAAGGTCTCCGCCGCTTCGGAAATCGACGAGATACTCGACGAACTCCCCGAAGACCTCTTCCCGTTCTTTGAGTTCCCTCTCACCACCGACTGCCGCGGCTTCATCGCGGCGCTCGCCGGCAACTCGGCTGCCGCGAAAATCCGCACCGGCGGCGTCGTCGGCAACGCCTTCCCGACGGTTGGCGAGGTGGCCGTGTTCCTGCACGCGTGCGACGGGGCGGATGTCCCGTTCAAAGCAACGGCCGGCCTGCACCACCCGGTGCGGAGCGCGTACAAATTAACCTACGAGAAAGATTCCGCTTCCTGCACGATGCACGGGTTCCTGAACCTCTTCGTGGCCGCCGCGCTGGTGCGGTCCAAACACCCCGAACTGGCGGTGACCGAGGCGATACTGGCGGGAGAGGATGCCAACGACTTCCGCATCTCCGACGACGTCATCGGTTGGCGCGAGCACCTCGTGACCACGCTCGAAGTCGCCCGAGTGCGCGAGGCCTTCGCGCTCTCCTTCGGTTCCTGCTCCTTCGATGATCCCATCGCGGAACTTGCGAAGTACGCCTTGATTTAGCGCTCCCGCCACACCGTTCCGGCGCTTCCTGACAGAGGCCGCCCACGCCAACCCGCGCATCACGTCGCACCCGGGGTCGCGGTTTCTTCAACGTTCCTGAACATCCCCAGCACCGCCGTCTGCCCGTGGACATGGCTCTCGCCGTGCGAGGGTCCGATCTCCGCCGAAGCGAAGAACCCGCCCAGCGGGATCGTCCGCGGTTCGCCCGCCTCGATGGCCCGACCGCCCTTCGCGCGGTGCTCGCCCGCCGGCAGCGGGGCAAAGGCCCGGCACACCATCTCCGCGTCGTGATTCGCCACCGGGAAGAGCCGCTGGCCGCGGCTGTTGCACGAGATCAGCAACGTCCCCGCGGGCTCCCCCCTCAATTGCTGCTGCGCCATTATCATCTGCAGGTCTTCGTGGGCCGATTTGGCGTCCCGCACATGCAGCCGCACCGTCTGGCCCGTGCGGAACACGTCGTCCAGCACGATCGCGCCCTCGTCCGGCCGCACGCCCGTGATGCGCCGCATCACAAAGTCACCCTTGCCGAACCGGTCCTTGTACTCGTCCACCACGCGCCCGATGAACAGGCCGCCGTTCAGCCGCTCCTTGCGGTCCCCGCTCAGGTCGTTCAGGCTCTCCCGCACCGCATCGATCGCGGGCTTGCCCCCCAATTCAAAGATCATTCCGCCCTTGGCCCGCGTGATCAGCAGGTTCGGCCCGACCTCATAGAAACGCATCTGCTCGACGCCCGCGGCCTCGTTCTCGCCGGCCTCGATGACGTTGTTCTGGATGGCGTTGTAGACCTCGTTATACGCAATGACTTGCGGCGCCATGCCGATGGCCTGGAAGGTGCGGCTCCAGATCGGCGCGCCCTGCACGCGGATGCGAAGGCCACGCAGCTCCGCCATGTTGCGCGCCGGGCGGTTGGAGAAGATGTTGCGGATGCCTCCGCCGGCATAGCCGATCAGCGCCACGCGCGCGCGGCGCTCCACCTCATCGGCCACCGGCTTGAGCAAATCCGCATCCAGCACCTGGTTCCAATGCGCGAGGTCACGGAACAGGAATGGTGCGTCGATGAAGGGCGCGGCGCGGCTGAAGGTGGACATGTGGGCGGGGCTGACGATGGCGTAGTCCACGGCGCGCCCGGCCGACATGTATTCGAAGAACTGCTTCTCGAGGCCGAGCGAGCTGTTCTTGTGCATGACGAAATTCACGGGCTGCCCGTAATACTGCTTCACGAGCTCCTCGAACCGCGTCATGCAGCGGTTGAAGACGTGTTCGTCGTTGAACTGGCTGGCGCCGTTCAGCGTGATCGGAGCCTGGGCGCGTACCAAATGGGGCGCCGCGAGCAGGCCGGTGGTGGCGGCAATGCCGCCGAGAATGGCACGACGTTGCATGGACGTATTTCCTTCTATGCCCGGGTCGTTGCCCGGGGTCGGGGGGAGGCTAGCGCGCCTTTGGGGCGTTTGGAAACCACCCAGTTACCCCACCCATTTCATCAGGTGCCGCGCAGCGAGGCAGAGCACGCCGTGCTGGTTGCGCACCTCGCAGGCGGCCTCCGACCGCCCGCGCGCAGCGTCGAGACTATCGATGCGATAGGTGGCGAGAAGCGTGTCGCCGATGAAGGCCGGCGCGAGGAACCGCACGCGATCATAACCGAGCGAGACCGGCACCCCCTCCGCGCCATCCGCCATCGCGCGATGCGCGATCTCGGAGGCGGTGGTGGAGAGCAGGCCCAGCACCAGCGCGCCATGCGCGATGCGCTGGCCGAACGCGGTCTTTGCCGCGTAATCCGCATCGACATGCAAAGGATCGTGATCGCCGGTGATTTCGGCGGCCAGCAGGAAGTCGCGCTCCGTCAGCGTCTTGGTGAAGCGCGCTTCGGCGCCGGAGTCGAGGCCGAGCCTCATCCGAATAGCGCAGCAAGGCGCGGCGAGCCGGGTTTGCCCGGCTTCGTGGCCAGCTCCGCCGCCAGCCCCATGCGCGGCGCGGCGAACAGCCTTGCATCCATCATGCGCAGATCGGGCGAGATGGCGGGGCGAAACCCCATCCGGGCGGCGACGCCTTCCACCGTCAGGCCGGGCGCGATCTCGATCATCTCGGGCCCCGCTGTGCCGAGACGGAACACGGCGCTTTCAGTGACATAGAGCACGGGCTGGCCGCGCTCAGCGGCATAGGGACCGGAGAAGGTCACCTGCTCCACCTTCGCCACCGCCTTGGGCTTGCCGCCTGCCGTCAGCGTGCCGCCGAAGATCACCGATTTCGCATTCTGGCTGATGTTGATGAAGCCACCCGGGCCGATCAGCTTGTTACCGAAACGGCTGACATTGACGCACCCCTCGGCATCGAATTCGGCAAAGGAGAGAAAGGCGAGGTCGATGCCACCGCCATCGTAGAAGTCGAACTGGTAGGGCTGATCCACCTGCGCATCGGGGTTCATTGCCGCACCAGCCTCATTGCCGCTGGCCGGAGCGCCGCCGA
>ENA-ORBV01006510-ORBV01006510.1-microbial-mat-metagenome-genome-assembly--contig:-NODE-6510-length-20567-cov-6.617472_pt1 | contig 20567 bp, 23 predicted proteins | sample MGYA00237777_ERZ505514 | MGnify/ENA primary metagenome ERZ505514 (study PRJEB26160, sample SAMN06269048) | microbial mat metagenome | isolation source: Oligotrophic lake microbial mat | place... | reverse complement strand
GAGTTCGCTGACGGAGGCGACGGCAAGGCCGCGGGCGGCGAGGAGGCGCAGGGCGTCTTTGCGGCTCGGGGCGTCGAGTTCGGCGGAGAGAGATTGGCCGGCGCGGTCACGGGCGCTGTAGGCGAAGCGGGGCATGGGGCGGAATATTCGATTCTCGATTTTTGACAGAGGGGCGGGGCGGGATCAGCGGAGGTCGGGATCGTCTTGGGCGCCGTGGCGGATGGTGACGATATCGAGAAACGGTCCGTCGAGTCTGACGCGATAAACAATGCGGTAGTTGCCGGATAAAACGGAACGAAATTCGTGGAGGTTTGCCGTTCGATAAACCGGGCCAAGCAGAGGGAATTGCCCGAGCAGATCGACTTTGAGGATAATGGCGCGGACTTCGGTGTCTGCGGCCGGGGGATTATCGGTGGCGATGTAGGCTTTGAGGCCGGCGAGATCGAGCGAGGCCCGGCGCGACCACTTTATTTCGAAAGACATGCCGCGTATTGCCGCTTGATCTCCTCGTGCGGCACCACGCGGCCGGCTTCGATGTCGGCCATTCCCTCAGCGAGCGCAGCCAGCAGATCCAGCTCGGCTCGAATCTGCTTCAGGCTCATGGTGTCCGGCATCTGGCCGACAGCTTCGAGGACGGCTTGCTTGTCGCTCATGACGGGAGGGTGAACGGAACGGAACGGCGGGCAAATTATTTCTCGATCACGGTGACCACGCGGAGGACTTCTTCAAGGGTGGTGTGGCCGGCCTTCACTTTTTCCCAGCCGCTCTGGCCGAGGGTTCGCATGCCGTTTTTCCGGGCGGCCTGGGTGAGGGTGCGGGTGCTTTCGCGCTTGAGGATGAGCTCGTGGAGCTCGTCGTTGAGCCGGAAGATTTCGAAGAGACCGATGCGGCCGCGGTAGCCGGTGCCGCGGCAACGGTCGCAGCCGACGGGGGACTTGAGCGCGGTGATGAGCTCGGCCTCGGCGGCGTCGCAGTCGAGGATGGCGAGGGACTCGATGAGCTTGACCTTGCTGATCGGCTGGGAGGTGCAGCAGTTGGGGCAGAGGCGGCGGACGAGGCGCTGGGCGATGACGAGCTCGATGGCGGAGGCGACGAGGAAGGGCTCGATGCCCATGTCGACGAGACGCGTGATCGCGCCGGGGGCGTCGTTGGTATGGAGCGTGGAAAAGACCAGATGCCCGGTGAGTGACGCGCGGATGGCGATCTCGGCGGTGTCTTTGTCGCGGATTTCGCCGACCATGATGACGTCGGGGTCCTGGCGGAGGACGTGGCGGAGGGCGCTGGCGAAGGTGAGGCCGATCTCGGCGCGCACCTGCATCTGGTTCACGCCGGGAACCTCGTATTCGATGGGGTCCTCGATGGTGATGATACGGAGATCGGTGGAATTGATTTTCCGGAGAAAGGCGTTGAGCGAGGTGCTCTTGCCCGAGCCGGTGGGGCCGGTGACGAGAATGATGCCGTGCGGATAATCGAGGACGCCGATGATCTGCGCCTGCTCGGAGGGGCTCATGCCGAGGCGGTCCATGTTGTAGGCTTCCTTCTTCTGATTGAGGAGGCGGAGCGAGATGGACTCGGCGTAGATGGTGGGGACGGTGGAGACGCGGATATCGAGGACGGTGGCGTTGGCCTTAAAGTTGATGCGGCCATCCTGCGGGAGACGTTTTTCGGAGATGTTGAGGCGCGCCATGATCTTCAGGCGCGAGATGATGGCGTCTTGGAAGCGGAGGAGATTTTCCGGCACGGGGACGGGGACGAGGAGGCCGTCGACGCGGTAACGGATGCGGAGCTGTTCCTCCTGCGGCTCGAAGTGGATGTCGGTCGCCTGGTCCTCGACGGCCTGCTTGATGACATCGGTGACGAAGCGGACGACGGCGGCGTCTTCGTCGACGACTTCCTCGGCCTGCGTAACGGTCTCGGGGGCGACGTAGGATTCGTCACCATCGTCGAGGGCACCGGAGCCGACGCCGAAGTTTTCGATGATGAGCTGGTGGATGCGTTCGGGGACGGCGAGGTGCCAGACAAGCGGGCGCGGCGTGAAGGTGCGGAGCCAGTCGGCCATGACGTCATCGGGAAGCCAGGCGGTGGCCAAGTGGAGCGGAGAGCTGAGAGCTAAGAGCTGAGAGTCGGAATGCCCGGATGCGGAGTTTTCGCTCTCGGCTCCGGGCTCCGGGCTCTCGGCTTTGATTTTGATCGGGATGATCTGGTAGTCGTGGACGAGGCGGGCGGGGAGGAGGCCGCGGGCGTCGGGGTCGGTCTCGAGGTTGCTGGCGATGTCGAGGCCGGAGGCGTCGGCGAGAGCGGTGAGCGTCTCGGGTTCGGGCAGGGCGAGGGCGGCGGCGAGGGCGGCGAGGCGCTGGCCGCGGGCGGCTTCGCGCACGGTCTGGAGTTGTTCCTCGGTGAGCCGGGCGAGGAGGGACGCGGGCAAGGGATCTGAGGCGAGCGCAGTCATCGGTGGAGGCGGCGCGCGGGGTTACTTGAGTTTCTCGAGCAGGGATTCCTTGGCGGGCTTGGAGGGATCGACGATAAACTGGTTGATCTGGTTTTTGTTTGAGAGGACATCGATACTCTTTTGGGTTTCGACGGTGCCCTCGCCGGGTTTGATGACGTGGGGGCGGACGAAGATGAGGAGTTCGGTGCGCTCCTGTTTGTTTTCCCGGGCGCCGAAGAGGTGGCTGATGATCGGGATTTCAGTGAGGAAACCGATCTTGCCGCGGGAGCGACTGTTCTTGGTGCGCTGGAGACCGCCGAGGACGATCATCTGGCCGTCATAGACGTTGACGAAGGAGGTGGCTTGGCGGCGACCGATGACGGGCTGTTGGTTTCCGTCGATGGTGACGCTATCGAGGATGTCGTCCACTTTCTGGTCGATCTTGAGCTGGATGCTGCCGTCCTCGCCGATGAGGGGGGTGACCTTGAGGTCGATGGCGATGTCCTTGTAGGTGACGGTCGAGCTGGTGGTGAGGCCCGAGGAGCCGGTGTTGGGGACAGAGGTGCTGCCGGTGATGAGGGGTTGGGACTGACCGACGATGACCTGAGCCTCCTTGTTGTGGGTGGTGACGATGGTGGGGGTGGAGAGGATGTTGACGATACCGCGCGAACCGGCGTCGGCGAGGGCGGCCTCGAAGGCGAGCGGGTTGACGACACCTTTGGAGATGGACCAGCCGGCGACATCCGTGGCGAAATTGGTGATCGAGCGCACGCCGGTGGTGGCGTTGGTGCCGATGGTGAGATTGAGCTTCGAAAGCCCGGATTTGTCGGTGTCGGTGAGGGTGACCTCGGTGATGTAGACCTTGATGCTCACCTGGGCCAGGACGATGTCGATCTTGGCGACGAGTTCTTTGATGAGGCGGATGTCGTCGCCGGTGCCGGAGACGATGACGGCGTTGGAGCGTTCGTCGTAGGTGACGGTGACGAGGGTGCTGAATTCGTTGGAGCCGGCCATGTCGCCGAGGACGGGGCCGGTCGGGGTCATGGTGGCGGGCTGTGGGCCGGCGACGGCGGGTTGAGGGGCGACGGGTTGGCCGGGGATCGCGATCTGGCCGGGGCGGACGGACTGGGCGGAGGTTTTTTGGGCGGCGTTGGTTTGGCCGGTGACGAGTTGGGTGAGGAGGGTGGAGACGTCTTTGGCGGCGGCGTGCTTGAGGTAGATGACCTCGTTGCGGGTGTTGGGGTCGGCCTTGACGTCGAGTTTGGCGATGAGTTCGTCGAAGAAGGGGTATTGGCGGACGTCGGCGATGAGGATGATCTGGTTGGTGCGGTCGTCGGCGTTGTAGGTGGTGCTGGTGCCGAGCTGGTTTTGAAGGGTGCCGCTGAGGATGGTGCGGAGCTTGTTGACGAGGTCGGAGGCCTTGGCGGACTTGAGCGGGTAGAATTTGGGGTTGAGGCCGGCGGTGGCGGGGCGGTCGAGGGCCTTGATGAGGCTCTCGATGCGCTGGAGGTTGCTCACGGAATCGGTGATGAGGGCGGCGTTGGTTTTCTCGAGAACGACGACACCACCGCCGACGCCCGGGGTGAGGAGGCCCTGGAGTTGGGGCACGAACTCGTTGACGCGAAGGAAATCGAATTGAAAGACCTTGGTGGCGATTTTGCCCGAGGCGGCCAAGTCGTAGGCGGAACCCAAAATCATCTCGGGGGCCTCGGTCTTGACCTGCGCGAGGCCGACGACCTTGAGGAAGCGATCACCGAGGGGGGCGACGCCGATCTGGTTCAGGGCGAGCAAGGTCTCGATGGCGAGGACCAGCTCGGAGCGCGGGATGGGGCGATCAATGACGAGGGTGTATTCGGCGGTGGGCAGTGCGGCCGGCCGGAGGATGCTGCGACCGGTGTGAAGTTCGAGGGCGGACAGGACGCCGTCGATGGGCAGACCGCTGATTTTGAAGGACGGGATGAGCTCCTCGGGGTTGGGCTTCGGGTCGGCGACGGTGGCTTTGGCCGGTGCCGCCGCCGGGGGCGCGGCGACCTGTGCACACAGGCCGGTCGAAAGAAGGAAGAGACAAACGGCGAGGCGTAGGGAGGGGAAACGCGAGGTCATGCGATGGAGTGCAGTGGAAAATGGGTCCCGCCGGAGAGACGAAAGTCGTGAAGGGAAAATCAAGGGCGTTGGGTTGTAAACGGTCTTGTTGGATGACGCCGCCCGGCGCGTAAAGTTGCCGGAGGCGGCAAGATAGGATTTGTCGCTTGCGGGAGGGCGGGGCGGGGCCAACGGTTTTGGCCTCCGATGGGTAACATTTTTGGAAAACTCTTCACGATCAGCACTTGGGGCGAAAGCCATGGCCCGGGCGTGGGTGTGACCATCGACGGTTGCCCGCCCGGGTTGCCGATCTCGGCGGAGGAAATCCAAGTCGAACTCGACCGTCGGAGGCCGGGACAAAGCGATATCGTCACGCCACGGAAGGAAGAGGACAGAGTGGAGATCTGGTCGGGAGTTTTCGAAGGCAAAACCACGGGCACCCCGATCACGCTCATCGTGCGGAACGCGGACCAAAGGCCGGGCGCCTACGACGAGATGCGGGACAAATTCCGGCCCTCGCACGCGGATTTCACCTATCAGGCGAAGTTCGGTTTGCGCGATCACCGCGGCGGCGGTCGCAGCTCGGCGCGAGAGACGGTCGGCCGCGTGGCGGCGGGAGCGATCGCGAAGAAAATCCTGGCGCACACCGGCGCGGCGGGAACGGGCGGGGTGGAGATCCGGGCGTTTTTGACGCAGGTGCACGATATCGCGGCGCCGGCGGAGGCGTTGGTGAATTTCCCGACCTTGGCGGAAGTGGAGGCGACCCCGGTGCGGTGCCCGCATGCGCCGACGGCGGAAAAAATGATCGCGCGGATCAAGGCCGTGCGCAGCGACGGCGATTCGGTGGGCGGCGTGATCGAGTGCCGCGTGCGCGGGTTGCCGGCGGGGCTGGGCGAGCCGGTGTTTGACCGGCTGGAGGCGGATCTGGCGAAAGGGATGCTCTCGTTGCCGGCGACGAAAGGTTTTGAGATCGGGAGCGGGTTTGCGGGTGCGCGGCTGCGCGGGAGCGAACACAACGACGCCTTCGAGAATCGCGACGGCGCGGTGCGGACGGCGACCAACCGCTCGGGCGGCACGCAGGGCGGAATCAGCAACGGGGAGGAGCTTGTCTTTCGCGTGGCGTTCAAGCCGACGGCGACGATTTTGCAGGTGCAGGCGACCGTGGACAAAGCCGGGGCGCCGACGGAGTTGATGGGGCGGGGTCGGCACGACCCGTGCGTGGTGCCGCGGGCGGTGCCGATCGTCGAGGCGATGACGGCGCTGGTCTTGCTCGACCACTGGCTGCGGCAAGGCGCGCAGTGCGGGACGTTTCGATTTTGAAGAATTGCGGAGTGCTGATTGCGGAGGGCGGAGGGCGGAGTTTCGGACCGCCTGAAGGCGGGGCTACGAACTCGGAGGCGGCTGCGGGCTGCGGCGGGGCGCGACGATTGACTTCACTACGCGGCGGAGCGCACGGCAGGCCTCGGAGCGGGCGTGCTGCGGGGTGAAAAAGAATCGTTCGCTCTTTGGCGAGGTGTGCTTTGAATGACAGGTAAATGAGCAGTGCGGAAAAATCTTTGGTTTATGTGATCCTCGGTGCGGCCGGGTCGGGCCGGCGTGTCGTGCTCGCGGACATCATCGAGGGCGGCCTCGGGTCCGAGGCGAAGCCGGCGGTGCTGCTGGCGGCGGCCGAGCCGGCGGGGGAGAGCGATGCCAAGCTGCCGGCGATCACGCGCTGGATTTGGACCGAGGCGGGCACGATCGACGCGGAGTTGCCGACGGGGGCCACGCACGTTTTTTTTGTAACGGACGGGCGACGGAGCCCGGTGGACCAGATGGAAGCGTTCAAGGCTTGGATCGAGCTTCAGCCGGCGGAGTTGGCGCGCGTGCTGACGGTGATCAACTGCCAGTTGGCGGAAAAGAATCCCCCGCTGCGGGCGTGGTATGAGGCGTGCGTGCATTTTTCCGACGTGGCGCTGCTCAACCGGCGCGAAGGCGTGGCGGACAAATGGCTGAGCGATTTCCGCGGGTTCTTCGCGAGCCTCTATCTGCCCTGTCTCTTTGAGTTCGTGAAGGCCGGGCGCGTCAAAAACCCGCCGCTGATCCTCGAGCCGCAAGCGCGGCGGATGACGCATATCTTCGACGACGAGCTCGAATGGATCGTCGTGGACGAAGAGGGCTCGGAAGACGACGGGCGCGACGCGGAGGACGGCGACGAGGAAGAAGTCGAGGTCGCGCGCGAGGAAGATCCGTATTTCGCGCGGGACGCGGCGGGCCGCCGGGCGAAGCGGATCGTGGAGATCGCGGAGTTCCTGCCGAAGGCCGATACCGCGACGGCGGGCTGACGAGGCGCCGAGCGCTACTTCGCGGCGGCGACGGCGGCGACGGCGGCGACGAAAGCTTTGGCTTTCGCGGTGATGGCGGCCCAGTTTTTCTCCTTGAGAGCCTTGGCGTCGACGAGGGAGCTGCCGGCGGCGGCGGCGAAGGCACCGGCTTTGAGGAAGTCGCCGATGTTGGATTCGTTCACGCCGCCGGTGGGGACCATCTCGATGTGGGGGAACGGGGCTTTGACGGACTTGATGTAGCCGGGGCCGAAAAATTCGGCGGGGAAGATTTTAGCGGCGTCGGCACCTGCCTCCCAAGCGGCGATAATCTCGGTGGGGGTGAAGGCTCCGCTGAAGATGGGCACGCTGTAGCGTTGGCAGAGCGTGATGACGTCGGGGCGGAGGGCGGGGGTGACGATGAACTTGGCGCCGGCGAGAATGCCGATGCGGGCGGTCTCGGCGTCGAGGACGGTGCCGAGGCCGAAGAGGAAATCGGGCAACTCGGCGGTGGCCTTCTCCAGCATCCGGATCGCGCCGGGCGTGGTCATGGTGAGCTCGATGCTGGTGAGGCCGCCCTCGGCGAGGGCCTTGGCGCAATCGAGGAGGCCGTCGGGATTGTCGGCGCGAATGAGGGCGATGACGCGTTCCGTGCGGAATTTCTGAAGAATGGCTTCTTTTTTCATGGAGAGACTCATGTTGATGTCGGGCGTGGGGCGAGGGAAATCAATTTTCTTGCTCCGGCTCGCGGCGGTGTGTGTGGTTTCCGCTCCGCTCTTGCCCGGGTGGTGGAATTGGTAGACACGCAGGTCTCAGAAGCCTGTGCCTCACGGTGTAGCGGTTCGAGTCCGCTCCCGGGCACCAGTTCTTGATCCCCCTCTGAAGGCCCCGCCTTCGCGGGAGTTTTCTTTTTCGGAGCATGGCCGGCGTGAGGGCGCCCCTTGCAAAGTCAGGGTGGCGAGCCGGGGTAAAAAAAGAGCCCGGAGCGCAGTCGCGGTCCGGGCCCGGGGTGAAAACAGGCGAAATCAGATCGGATTGGGCAACTCGGCCTCCAAGTCGATGCGGCCCGTGTGCTGGCGCTTGACCTTAAACAGGCGGGAACGACGACGGAGCATCCGGTCGAGTTTGTCGACGAGCAAGGCGACGGCCTTGTGGCATTCGTCGGCCTCGACCGTGGCGTTCATATCGGGGCCGTGGATGGCGATGTGGCCCTTGGCCTTGAAACGAGTGCCGACGGTTTCTTTGGGGTCGCACTCGAGTTCGACGCGGATACGCACGATGCGCTCCTCGTGGCGGAACAATCGCTCCACTTTTTCTTGCACAAAGACCTTGAGCGACGGGGTCAGCTCGAGGTGGATTCCGGAAACGATCAGTTCGTGGTGGTTTTGTCTGTTCATGTTTCTGCGTATGTTTTGGTTTACCGCAGTCGGCCGGATGGTCGGCTGTCGAAAGTATAGCTATCGTCCCATTCCATGTCCTCGTTAAACGAAGCGTTGAAGAATTTCTCGACCATCATCGTGACAGGCGGATCCTCCGGTATTGGAAAATCATTCATTGAACGATGCGTAGCGTTGCGCCCCGACTTGCTGGTTTGCAATCTCTCTCGGCGTGAACCGGACATAAATTTATGCGGGCTTAAGCTGCGCCACTTCCCGTGCGATCTTGCACAGACCGCGGCCTTGGGGGAGACCGCGATGCAGGTGGAGAAGTTTATCGAGGAAGCGGCGCCGGCCGGCCGGGTGCTGTTGCTGAACAACAGCGGTTTCGGAGCCTACGGGTATTTTCCCGAGCCGGGGATCGGGCACGTCACGGAAATGCTCGATGTGAATGTGCGCGCCGTCGTCGACCTGACGGGCCGACTGCTTCCCTTGTTGAAACGTCGGGGTGGCATGGTGGTGACGGTAGCCTCGACCGCGGCGTTTCAGCCGACGGCCTATATGGCCGCCTACGGGGCCTCCAAGGCCTTTGTCCTGCACTGGAGTCTGGCGTTGAACGAGGAACTCCGCGGCACCGGCGTGAGCGCCCTGGCGCTCTGCCCCGGGCCGACGGCGACGGAGTTTTTCCGGCGGGCGGGATTGGCGCAAGGCAGCGTGGTCGACAGCCTGAGCATGACGTGTGACGAGGTGGTGGCGGCGACCCTCGAAGGCATCGCGGCCGGCCGGCCCCTGATTGTGCCCGGCTGGAAAAATCAGGTCTCGACATCGCTGGTCTCGAAGTTGCCGAAGGTGTGGGCGACGCGGCTGGCGGCGTTGGTGTTGGCGAGATTCCGCCTGAAAAAGGTGGCGCGGTGAGCGAAATGACGTCGCCGGGCGAGACGGGACCGGGGGATTTCTTCGACCCGCGGCGGGCCTGCGCCTGGCCGCGCCGGGTTTCGCAAGGACCGGTGCGGATGATCGCGCCGGAGGAGATTAAATCGTGGGTTGTCTACGAGGACGCGCGGCTGCTCGTGGTCAACAAGCCGGGAGATGTGGTGTGCCACCCGTCGAAGGCCGGGCCGTGGTCGAGTCTGGTTGGCGCGGCGCGGGAATACACGGGGCTGCCCACGATGCATTTGGTTTTTCGGCTCGACCGGGAGACGAGCGGGGTGGTCGTGCTGGCGAAGGATGCGAAGATGGCGAGCCGGTTGCAGACGGCGATGATGGAGCGGAAGGCGGGCAAGGTTTACCTCGCAGTCATGACGGGCGAGTTGACCGAGGCGGTTACGGTCGACCAGCCGCTCGGTGACGACACGGCGAGCCCGGTGTTTATAAAGTCTACGGTGGTCGCGGGCGGGCAGGCGGCGGTGACGCATTTCACGCCGCTCGTGGCGGTGAACGGTTTTACCCTGGTCCGCGTCGTGACGGAGACCGGGCGCAAGCACCAAATCCGGGCCCACGCGCAGTGGCTGGGGCGGTCGCTGGTCGGCGACAAAATCTACGGGCCGGATGCGCGGCTCTATTTGGACTTCATCACCACAGGCTGGACGCCGGCGCTGAAGGAAAGATTGCTGCTCTCGCGGCAGGCGTTGCATTGCGCCGAGATCGATCTTCGCACGGTGGGGGCTCCGGCGGTGTTTACGGCGGAGATGGCGAAGGATCTGCGTGAGTTCTGCCAAAGTCGCGGATTGTCCCTGTGACGGCGGCGGCGATGGCGCGACGGTGGGCCTCGATTCGTTGGGTCAAAGCCAAGGCGGACGGGGACTCGAGCGTGTAACTCATGGTCGTGTGGTGGGCGCGGAGGTAGATCGCCTCGGGCCAGGTTTCCCGCAAGAGGGGATCGTCAACCGGGCGGATAATACCGGGAGCGGCAGTGGCGCGACCGTCGATCACCGCAGATTCGTCGATGGGGCAGAGGGGGCGCACGGCCTCGAGGATCGAGTGGGCGAGGCTCGGGCGGTTCGCGGGATTGAGTTCGTAAAGGTAATAACCGGTGGATTCCCAATCCTCATGAATGCAGAGCGTGAGGTCGAAGGGCGGCTGGCGTCGCAACCAAGCGACGTGGGCGCGGGTTTCGGGGGCGCGAAGATCGAGGAAGTCGCGGTTCAGGTCGAGACCGGCGGCGTTCTCGCGGGTGCCGATAGCGAGACCGGTGGGGTTCAATAAGGGACAAACAAACCAGTTGGCCCGTTGGTCGAAGAAGTCGGATTCAAACAGGGACAACAGGGCGAGAGGCGGGGCGGGTTCATCACCATGCATGCCGGCCGACAGGTAGATGCGGGGCCGTGGACCGTGGGCCCGCTTGGTGAGGGCGAGTTGGAAATGGCCGGCATTCTCGGCGTAGGGTTCGATCCTGAATCCGGCGGCGAGGCCGGCTGCCTCGATCTGGCCAACGACCTTGATCGCGTCGAACGGAGCGGCTTTGACAGGGGGCACAGGCCGCTTCTTGCTGCCCAATTTCGCGAAGCTCAAGCCGCAATCCAACTATTCCGACGATGTCCCAAGTCCGCGTTCGTTTCGCCCCCAGCCCGACGGGTTTCTTTCACATCGGCAGCGCGCGCACGGCGTTGTTCAACTGGCTTTATGCCCGGCACACGGGCGGCGTTTTTATCCTGCGGATCGAGGACACGGACAAGGAACGCAACAGCGAGCAATTCCTCAAAGTCATCTATGATTCGCTGCGCTGGTTGGGCTTGAATTGGGACGAAGGCCCGCAGGTGGGCGGCGCATTTGGGCCGTATCGCCAGAGCGAGCGAGCGGCGGTCTATGCGGAGTATCTGGAAAAATTGAAGGCTGCCGGGCGGACGTATGAGAAGGATGGCGCGACCTGGTTTAAGCTCATGGGCGAACGTTACGAAGCGTATGACGAGCACCGCAAGAAGACGGTGACCAAGGTAAAAGTGGCGCCGACGGTGATCGAGGATCGGATCCGGGGACGGGTGGAGCGCGTCGAGGACGAGGACTTCGTGATCGTGCGTTCGGACGGCAACCCGGTGTTTCATTTCGTGAACGTTGTCGATGACATCGCCATGCGGATCACGCACGTGATCCGCGGCGAAGACCATCTTTCGAACACGAGCAAGCACGTGGAATTGTTCAAGGCGTTTGGCGCGCCGGTGCCGGCGTTTGCGCACATTCCGCTGATTTTGAAACAGAACGGGCCGGGCAAGATGTCGAAGCGCGATCAAGGCGCGCTGATCGAGGAATACCAAAAGCGCGGGTTCCTCGCGGAGGCGTTGGTGAATTTCCTCTGTCTGCTGGGCTGGAATCCGAAGGATGACCGCGAGAAGATGGCGATCGCCGACGTGATCGCGCTGTTCGATCTGCCAGGGGTGAACCAGAGCAACGCGCGCTTCGACGAGAAGAAACTCGCGCATATGAACATGGTTTATCTGCTGGCCTTGCCGACGGAGCGGTTCGCGGCGTTGGCGAAGGCGTATTTCCAGACGCACGCGGCGGGTGCGGCAGTGCTGGCGGACGAGGCGTATTTCCGCGAGATCATGCTGCTCGCCCAACCGAAGATCAAAGGCATGGAGGAGCTGCCGGCTTACACGGCGTATTTTTTCACAGAGGACTTTGCGATCGATCCGAAGGTGAAGGACAAGATCATGGTCAAGGGTGAACCGAAGACGCGGTTGGGCGAGTTGATCGCCGCGCTGGCGACAATGGAGGTGTCGAGCGACACGGCGATCGAGGAGGCGATCAAGGCGCTGGCGACGAGCCGGAGCCTGGGGTTTGGCGACTACCAAGCGGTCGCGCGGCTGGCGCTCTCGGGCACCAACGCGGGGCCGAGCATCACCGCGATGATTCGCGTGCTGGGCCGCGAGCGGGCCACGGCGCGGTTGGCGAAGTTTTTGGCGGGAGCGTAGCCGAACTCACTTCGCCCACGCGTCGCGGAGGGTGAGGGTGCGGTTGAAGACGAGTTTGCCGGCGGCGCCATCCTTGGCGTCGGGTATGAAGTAGCCGAGGCGTTCGAATTGGAAGCAGTCGGCGGCGGTCGCGGTGGCGAGGGCGGGCTCGAGCTTGGCGGTCACGATTTCGCGGGAGCGCGGATTCACGTGCTGGAGGAAGTCGTCGGTCGCGGCGGGCTCGGCGACGGTGAAGAGCCGGTCGTAGAGGCGGACCTCGGCGTCGATCGCAAGGCTGGCGCTGACCCAGTGAATGGTGCCTTTCACTTTCCTGTCGGAGTTGGGCTGGCCGGAGCGGGTGGTAAGGTCGGCGGTGCAACGCAGCTCCGAGATCGCGCCGTCGGCGTCCTTCACGATTTCGTCGAGCTTGATGATGCAGGCGTATTTCAGGCGGACCTCGCCGCCGGGCTTGAGGCGGAAAAACTTGGGCGGCGGCACCTCGGCGAAATCTTCGCTTTCGATCAAGACCTCCCGCGTCAGGGAAAGAGGGCGGACCGAGGGATGCTCGTCTTGCGGATTGTTCGTCGCCTGACACGGAATGATTTCGTCGGCGGGAATGTTGGTCAGGACCAGTTTGAGCGGACGAAGGACGGCCAACCGGCGAGGCGAGGACAGGTTGAGGTCCTCGCGGACGGCGTGCTCAAATACGGCGATGTCCGTGACGCTGTTGAACTTCGTCACGCCCACGCCAATCACGAATTTACGCAGGGCGCTGGCGGGAATGCCGCGGCGTCGCATCCCGGAGAGTGTCGGCATCCGCGGGTCGTCCCAGCCGTCGACGGTCTTTTCGTGCACGAGGCGGAGGAGGTTGCGTTTGCTCAGAATCGTGTAGGTCGGAGTGAGCTTCGCGAACTCGTATTGCTGCGGAAGAGCGCGTGGCAGCCCGAGGGAGCCGAGAATCCAATCGTAAAGCGGCCGGTGATCGACGAATTCGAGGGTGCAGATGCTGTGAGTCACGCCCTCGAGATAGTCGCTCAGGCAATGGGCGTAGTCATAGAGCGGGTAAATGCACCACTTCGACCCTGTGTGATGGTGGGCGATGTGACGGATACGGTAGAGCAGGGGGTCGCGCAGCCACATGTTGGGCGAGGCCATGTCGATCTTGCTGCGGAGGGAACGCGCCCCATCGGGGAACTCCCCGGCCCGCATCCGCGAGAAAAGGTCGAGGTTTTCGGCAACGCTCCGATCACGAAACGGAGAGTTCCGGCCGGGTTTATCAGGCGCACCGCGGTAGTTTTCCGTCTCCTCGGGGCTGAGGTCGCAGACGTAAGCGTGGCCGCTTCGAATAAGCTCCAAGGCGTAGGCGTAGAGTTGGTCGAAGTAACCCGAGGCCGAGAACGGTTCCCCTGCAGCCCCGGGCGAGACCGGGGCAAGATAGTGGTCCGGCAGACCGTTGCTGGTGATCTCGGCCGGGACGGCCCCGGTGGGTTTGAAGCCGAGGCAGTGGTCGGCCCAGCCGGCGATGAGCCATTGCACATCGGTGGTGATCGAGGTCACGTATTCGATGCCTTCTTTGAGGGGGTTGGTGTCGTCGAAGCGGAGATTGCACCGGCCGTGATGTTCGCGGGCCAGGCCGAAATTGAGGCAGATCGATTTGGCGTGGCCGAGATGCAGGTAGCCGTTGGGCTCGGGGGGGAAACGGGTCACGATCGTCGCAAAGCGCTTCTCGGCGACGTGGGTCGCGACAATGTCGCGAATGAAATCGGAGGGCGTGGGCGCGGCGGCATCGGAGTCGGCGGCGTTCATAGCGGGACAAATTGCGGCGTGCCGCCGCGCGAATCAATCGCGCAGTTGGCCGGCGCGGGCTTGACGCCCGGGAAGCCGCCTTGCTTCATCACGGCCCGGTCAGGCGAGCGTAGCACAATGGATAGTGTAGTGGCCTCCGAAGCCACTGATCTGGGTTCGATTCCCAGCGCTCGCACCAATTGCGAAACGATCGCCGACGCCGATTCACGCCAACGGACCCTTCGATCAGGCGACTTTCTTGTTCTCCCGCCAGCCCCGCCAGAGCTCGAAAACGATCGGGACGACGGAAAGGATGATGATCGCAAGAATGACCAGCTTGAAGTTTTTCTGCACGAAAGGCTGATTTCCGAACCAAAAGCCGGCGTAGATGAAAAAATAAATCCAGACGAAGCCGCCGATGAGGTTGTAGGCAATGAAGCGGGAGTAGGTCATGCGCCCGGCACCGGCGACAAACGGCACGAACGTGCGAACGATCGGCACGAAGCGGGCAAGGATGATGGCCCGGCCGCCGTATTTCTCGAAAAAAGCGTGGGCGCGTTCGAGGTGCTTTTTGCGCAGGAAAATCGAGTCGTTGCGCTTGAAAACGGCGGGACCGACCTTGGCCCCAATCCGGTAGTTAACCGTGTCGCCGAGGAAAGCGGCGCCGAACAGCGCGAGCGCCATGAGGTGGACGTTGAGGCCGGTTTCGGGCTTGGCGCAGAACGCGCCGGTAGCGAACAGAAGCGAGTCCCCGGGAAGAAACGGAGCGATGACGAGCCCGGTTTCGGCGAAAATAATCAGGAACAGAACGACGAAGGTCCACAAGCCGTAGCTGGCGATGATCTCCGCGAGGTGCTTGTCGATGTGGAGAATGAAATCGATCAGCTTCTTGACGAGGTCGACCATGGCGTGCGGTGGGCGGGGCGAATCTGTCGGGGAGCCAAAGAAAAAGGCAGGCAGTGTTAACTGCCTGCCTTGAAAGCGAAAGGGGGTCGGATTAGACGTCGGGCTTGGTCTTGCGGAGGCCGGAAACGCGATCACCGGGTTTCCATTGACCCCGCTTGCGAAGAGTCTCGACGCGCTCGAAGCGCTTGAGGACGTTGCGTTTGACGACGAGGCCGTTGGCGCCTTGGAGACTCTTGTGCTGTGACATGGTGCTTAAAAAGGAGGGTTGCGACGAGTTAAAGGGTCGGAGGATGAGCGTCCGTGCGCGCCCATGACAAGTATTTTTCCGAGACGTGGAGCGCTTCGACGACGACCCATTCCGGAGTCGAATAGGGGTGGAGCGCGTGAACGCACGTTTCAAGTTCGCGAAGCTTTTCCGGAAGGCACTTAAACATCAGCCGGAATTCGGACGTTTGCTCCGACCGGCCCTGCCAGCGGTAGTGCGAGGTCACCGGGCCGTCGATTTGGACGCAAACGGCGGTGTTCGATGCAATGGCGCCATTGGCGATCCGGTCGGCATCGACGCGCGTGCTGACAGTCGTCCAAGCGAGCAAGAGCATCGTTCCACGTTGGATTCCGCCCGGGAGGAGGCAACTGCGAGCTGGCTCGGGCGGGGAAATTCCACCTTGACGCAGGTGATGGGCGGCTTCCATCTCGCCCTTCCATTCCTCCCGAACCCTCTGCCATGAGAGACGATTACATCAAACAGGCCGCAGCGAAAATCACGGATCCCAACATCCTAATCAATCTCGTTTCCCTGCGGGTGAAGCAATTGAAGCGGGGTAACCGACCGCTGGTCGAATCGCTCGAGAAACTCTCACCCGAAGATACCGCGCTGAGGGAGATTATTGAAGACAAGATCAGCTACGAGACCATCGGAGCCTGATTTCCTGCCTTCGCGACATCTTTTTTTGAATGGGCGGCCCGAGATTGTCGGCGCCGCCTTTTTTGTGTAGGGTCTCCTTTGCCGTATGTCCGCCCAAAAAAAAGACGCCACCCGTTACAACGAGATTCGAAACGCGAAGGCGCTGCGCGACTACTTTGTCGACGAACGCTTCGAGGCGGGCGTGCAACTGCGCGGCACGGAGGTGAAGTCGATTCGGGCGGGTAGGGCGCAAATTTCCGACGCCTTTGGACGGATGCTCAATGGCGAGCTTTGGCTGCACAACGCCCACATCGAGCTCTATGCGTTTGGCAATCTTCACAATCACGAGGCGAAGCGCACGCGGAAGCTCTTGCTGCATTCCCACCAACTGAGAAAAATCGCGCAGGCCCTCGATGCGGGAGGCCGGGCGGTCGTGCCGCTCCGGATGTATTTCAAAGAAGCGTTGGTGAAGGTCGAGATCGGCCTCTGCACCGGAAAGCAAAACCACGACAAGCGGGAAACGTTGAAGAAAAAAGTGGAGGACCGGGAACTGAGCCAAGTGCTGAAGGTTCGTCGTTGATGAGCCTCTTGCCGAAAACTGTCACGGTGCGGGTGCCGGGAAGCACGTCGAATTGCGGGGCGGGCTTCGATACGCTCGGCTTGGCGCTTCAGATCTACAATCGGGTCAGCCTGACCGCCTCCGTTCAGGTTTCGGTCGAAGCGGCTACGGTTGCCGATCAGCGGGCCACCGAGATGGTGCGCGCGGCGGCGGCGGCTTTTTTCGAGTTCACCAAGGTGGTGCCGTGCGGGTTCTCGTTCCGAATTTTCGGCGATGTCCCGGTGGCGCGCGGGCTGGGTTCGAGCGTGACGGTGTTGGCGGGCGTGCTGGCGGGACTCGATGCCTTGTGCGGCACGGGCCTCTCGCGGCATCACTTGGTGGCTTTGGCGACCGCGCTCGAGGGGCATCCCGACAACGCGAGTGCGGGCATTCTCGGCGGTTTCTGCGTGGCCCGGTGCGATCCGAAAACCGGCCGTTATGTTGACGCGGTCCGATTCTCCGTGCCGAGCGAGATTCGGTTTGTCGTCGCCTCTCCGCAGGTTGAGTTGCTGACCAAGGCGTCGCGCGGGGTTTTGCCCGAGACGTTGCCGTATTTCGATGCGGTCCGGAGCATCAACAGCGCGGCCTATCTGGTTGCCGCGTTTGCTTCGGGCGACTTTGCGCGCCTGCGCGATGCGGCGGGCGATTTTATGCACGAACCCTACCGACTCCCAAAAATTCCCGGAGCCGAAGCGGCGATTGCGGCGGGCCGGGCGGCGGGTGCCTACACGGGTTGGTTGAGTGGAAGCGGCTCGAGCGTGCTTTGCGTGACGACGATGAGCGAAGCCGATCGGGTCGGTGCCGCGATGGTATCGGCGTTCACCGCTGCGGGGGTCGCGAGCGAGGTGCGGGCGCTGGCCGCAGACAACGAAGGCCTAAGGCTTGAGTGAAGCGTTACCCCTTAGCTTCGGCGGGTTGGCATCGGGCCAAACGGCGAGCACTTCGGCAGCGAGTTGGCGCCAGCCGAAGGGTTTGGCGATATGACCCTTGAGGGCCGGGAGATTGGCAATCTCGTCGATCGACGTGGACATGTTATGTCCGGTGATCAGCACGAACGCCGTCTCGGGAAGGAGCACGCTGGCCCGGCGGATGAAATCGAGACCGTTGATCTCTGGCATGTAGTAATCGCTGACGATGACTTGGGGCTGGAGAGCGGGGAGGGCGGCCAAGGCCTCGGCCGGGCGATAAAATACGTGGACGTTGCATTCGACGTTATCCTTGAGCAGCTGGGCCAGCAAATCGGCGTAGGATTTCTCGTCGTCGACAATTAGAACGGTTTTACGTGGCGCTGGATTCACGGGCGGATGGGCCGAAGGTTGGGAGGCGGAAGCCCAAAGGCAATCCGCGAGACGCTTGCCTACGGGGTTTTTCGTCTGACCATGGTGCGATGCTCCACGTGGTGCTCTTTCAGCCCGAGATTCCGCAGAATACGGGAAACATCGGTCGGATGTGCGCGTTGACCAAGACGCGACTGCACCTGATTCATCCCCTGGGGTTCGTGATCAATGATCGCAATCTGCGTCGTGCGGGCATGGATTATTGGAAATCGCTCGACGTGCACGAGCACCCGGACTGGGCGGCCTTCCGATCAAGCGCGCTCGGGCCGCGACGGTTGTGGTTGTTCACCACGAAAACGGAGCGGAGTTTTTGGCAGGTCAAGTTCGAGGACGACGACGGGTTGGTCTTCGGCAGCGAGAGCTCGGGCGCACCGGCCTGGCTTCATGCCGAAATGGGCGACGACGCTCGCGCGACGATCCCGCACGCAAACGCCGAACTGCGTTCGCTCAACCTGAGCACCGCGGCCGGGGTGGCGACCTACGAAGCCTTGCGGCAAGTGGGGATGCCGCGGGTCCCGGTGGGCAATCAGTAGCTGCGTGAGACCGTGGCTCCGTTCTTATCGCGGAAGAAGATCGAACGCTGCTCGACATCGAGTCCATCGAAGGAGATGCCGAGACGTATCTGGGCCGGATCTCCGGCCCGGGTGAGACGGTCGTTGATCATCACACGCGCAGGAGATCCGGGAAAGACTCCGCTTATCCTGACGTTTACGACCCACGTCAGGAAGGCCTCGCTCGCTTCGATCCCGCCGTTGGGGCTCGGGCTGGTGATGGTGATGCCTCCGCCGAGTTGCAGGCGTTTAGGCGAGTGAACGGAAGCGGCGGGGGTTGCTTCGCTCGGTGCGACCACGGCGGGCTTGAGTGAGGAAACAATCGGGGCGGGAGTGATGCCGGCCGCCTGATCGGCCGCGCTTTGGGCGAGACTAAAGTCGATCAGCGATTGGGCCATCTTGTCGGTATCCTCGGCGCTGACGGACGTCTTGACGGGCGGCGCCGGTTTTTTCGGAGCACCTGGGGTCGCGGTGCGACCTGCCTTATCGGCGGGAGTCTTCGCCATGCCCTCGGGATTGGCGATGACACCGTCGAGCGTCCCGGCGCGGGCGTTGTTCTTTTCGACGACGGCTTTGGTCTGATTGAGCACCTGACCGGGGAGGGCAAACATCTGGCCGATGGCGCTGGTCGGAGCCTTCGTCTCGCCGGCAGCGGCGAACGCAGGTTCGGGCGCGGAGTCGGTCGGGGGGGTGTAGACGGAGCCTTGCGGACGGGTCTTCGGATCCTTGCCCTCGGAAAGGGTGATGACGTTATCGAGATCCGCGACGCGTTCGTCGTTGCTCGCGACCACGTCCTTGGTCTTGCCCATGACTTGGGCGGGCATGGCGAGAATCTGGTTGACCGTCTTGAAGGGAGTCAGACCCGCCTTGCTGCTCATCTTTGCGGCGATCGCGGGATTCGAGATGCTCAGGTAATAGAAAAGCATGAACCCGAGGATCACGACGGCGACGGAGAACTTCAGCAGGAGCGTGCACAGCTTGATGAACCTGATCAGAGGGGAGCGCTCGGCATTGAACGGCTGGGCGCCGCCGAGCACGATATCCGGAAGCTGCGCCTCGGCCTTGGGCTCGGCGGGCTTGATCGGGAGTGAAGCGGTCGCCGGCGCACTCGTGGCCCCGGATACGGCGTTGGTTGGAACCGGATCGCCGGCTGTGGCGGGAGCGCTTGGAGTCGGCGACACACCGGGGGCGGCCGGCTGATTCGGGGCCGGAGTTTCCGGCCGATCAGTGGAGGACGGCTCGTGTCTCATGTCCTGAAAGAGTGGCCTCGCGCCGGGCGTTGCAAAGCAAATTGGCAGCCCGGTGGAGCGAACCCGGTGTGCCGGGCTCAGGGTATCTCGCGGAGGCGAACGCAGGCGACTTCGCGGTTCGGGCCGTCGGCCGAGAGCGGGGGAATGGCGGCCTTGCAAACGGCTTGGGCGTAGGCGCAGCGCGGGTGGAAGGCGCAGCCCGCGGGCGGGTCGATGGGCGAGGGCGGATCGCCGGCGAGAACGATGCGTTGGCGGGTGCGCTCGACATCGGGGTTCGGCGTGGGAATGGCGCTGACGAGCGCGCGGGTGTAGGGGTGCCGGGGTCGTTCGATCACATCGGCGGCGAGGCCGAGTTCGACGATTTTCCCCAGATACATCACGGCGATCCGGTCGGAGATGTGCTTAACGACGGAGAGATCGTGCGCGATGAAGATGAGCGTGAGGTTCATCTTGCGGGTCAGTTGGGCGAGGAGGTTGAGAATCTGCGCCTGGATCGACACGTCGAGGGCCGAGACCGGTTCGTCGGCGACAATGACCTTGGGTTCGAGAGCGAGGGCGCGCGCGATGGCGATACGCTGGCGTTGCCCGCCCGAGAATTCATGCGGGTATTTTTGCATGAAACGCGGCGCGAGGCCGACGACGCGCATAAGCTCGGCGACGCGGGCCGGGACCTCGGCCGGAGGGCACACGCGATGGACCAAGAGGGGTTCGGCCAGCGCCGCGAAGACCGTCATGCGCGGGTTGAGCGAGGCATAGGGGTCTTGAAAGACCATCTGCATTTCGCGTCGGGCGGCGAGGAGTTCCCGGGCGGAGTCGGTCGCGAGATTACGGCCGTTGAGGACGACCGTGCCGCCGGTGGTGGGGACGAGTTGGAGGATCGTGCGGGCGAGGGTGGATTTCCCGCAGCCGGATTCGCCCACGAGGCCGAGGACCTCGCCGCGCCGCACGGTGAGGCTGACGCCGTCGACGGCCTTTACGGTGCCGACGTGACGTTTCAGAAGGAAGCCCTTCGTGATCGGGAAGTGGGTCCTGACGTCGGTGAGTTGGAGAATCGTATCGGACATTTTCAGGGGAAAGGGCAACCGGAACGCGCGCGAAAACGTAGGGGAGTCGCAGGCTTAAAGTTCGCCAGCCTGAACGCGGAGGCAGGCTTGGGCGTGGGT
>ENA-ORBV01006509-ORBV01006509.1-microbial-mat-metagenome-genome-assembly--contig:-NODE-6509-length-20568-cov-4.767508_pt1 | contig 20568 bp, 17 predicted proteins | sample MGYA00237777_ERZ505514 | MGnify/ENA primary metagenome ERZ505514 (study PRJEB26160, sample SAMN06269048) | microbial mat metagenome | isolation source: Oligotrophic lake microbial mat | place... | reverse complement strand
CCGTTTCATCGAGGAGCTGCGCCGCCGCTGGTTTCCCACCACCCTCGGCGTGCGCCGCTGGGATCCCGGCGCCGCTTCCCCCGCCCTGCGCGCCACCGCCCGCGCGTTGGTCCGGCAGCCGTGGAGCTACCACCGGGTCGGACATGATCGTCGGTCTTTGCGCCTGCGGGCCGATGGTTTGATCGGCCAGGGGGTCGCCGCGCAGGAATTCTACTGGCATCTGCGCCCCAGCCCCTCCGGGCCGGTGCTAGAAATTTTCAGCCCCACCCGCCGCACCTGCCGGCTCCTCCGCGGCAAGGACGGCATCTGGCGGGGACGCTGGGAGATTTGCGAGAAGATGCCCATCGAACTGACCCGCCTGCCAGTAGGCCGACCCCAAACGGTCTCGCGCCAAGGTCGCAAAGGACGCCAGGGGAAGACAATGGAGCCGCCCTTGGCGGGCTTGGCGCCCATGGCGCGAACTCTTCGGGCGGGGCTGGCCGGGATGCCGCCAAAGAATGGGAAACTCCAGATTCGTGTTCCCGGGAAAAAAAGCGCCACGCGAAAGTCTGCCGCCACCTTTCCCCAGATCGGAAAAGCCCCGCGGAAAGCCCCGGCCATCCTGCCTGACATCGGGACAGCGATCGAAAACAGACCGGAAAGTGTTCTCTCCGCCGGAAAAGCGGCCCGCAAAGTTCCCCCGCCGGTTCCGGATGTCGGGAAGGCCCGCCGGAGCGTCCCGACCAAGGCCCGGCAAGTCGGGAAAGCCGCATGGAACGTTTCGGCCACTCTTCGGGACGCCGCGAAAGCTAGCGGGAAGGTTCCGGCGACCGTCCGGCACGCCCCAAAAGCCTCCCGGAAGAAGTGTGACAAACCCGCCAAGATGGCCGGAAACGGACAGGGTTCCCACCTTCAGCGTCGCAAAACATCCAACTCAGACACTTTCAAAGCCACCGCACAGAGAACCCGCTGCAAAAACCTATGAAAAAGCGTCCACCGAAGACCAAAACCACACCAGCGAAAACCCACCCAACCGCCAGCCAACCTTCTGCCGCGCTCGGCGGCACCCCGTGGATTCCCAGCACCACCGCCGTGTCGGAATCGACGCTGCGGCATCTGGTTTACGCAACCTCGCCTCAAGCCGCCGAGCAATCCAGTGGAGGCCCCCCACCGCCACCACCTCCGGACACTTGCCTGATCGTCACCTTTGCTGTGCCCAACACTCGTTCAGGCCCGGTCATTACTCCGCATGCCACGACATTTGACGTTCGGGAATTCTTCCGAATGGACGCCACCTTTAGCAGTGCCGCAGGCCATCATTGCGGTTTATGCTCCTATCGCCAAGAAGTGCGCGGATATTACAGATATCGACTGCCAGGAGGAACGTGGCAACCGTTCAAGAAAATTCTCGCGAACGGAAAAGAGCTTTCTCCTACTGTATATCAAGAAGACGGAGATCCTAATGGGTTTCCGTATGGACATCGAAATGGGTTCAATATGCCTGACGATAGATACATGCCGATTCCGCGCGTCCATGGCTGCATTTACTTAGGGAAGGACGGACCGGGCTTCACGGGACTTCCCAATGGTTCTGATTATGACGTGTTTCTGGAGTTCCGCGGTATGATCGTTGAAACTAACAACCCCAACGGCAATCCCCTCCGAACGGCGCTGTGGACAGTGCAACTATGAAATCTCCTACCTTGGCCACATCCTTCACCTCAGCCCTCTCACTCTTCACCATAACTCCGTTATTGTTTCAACCGATAAAAGCAGAAACCAACCCTCCTTTGTCCAATCCTTCCATGAACGCACCATCCTTTAAACTCCTTTCCCAACGAAACACAACCGTCTCCGTGAAAGAGAACGGTACCTATCTTCAGATCCTTATTCTCCGAGATCGGAATGATTCACCGGTGCGTTACGTGGATATTCAAATCCGGGTCTATGATGAGAAAGGCTTGGAAATTGCCGTTAAGAAGGCCTATGCACCTCAGGAGATTTACATTTCGGTCGGCAACAATTCTCAGGGAGACTATGTACTGGCCCTCAAGAAGGGGCAGCGGGTTGCTTCTGTGGAGCTTTCTCGCAGCGGAGACAAGCAAACGTTTGCTGTCGCCGAAAACGAGACCGGAACGAGCCCAAAAAAAAGGTGACGGTTCACTCAATGAAGCCACCCAAGAAAACCAAATCCACAAAACCACCATCGAGCGAGATGGCGCGCAGCCTCTGGTCGGGCGGAAAATGAGTGTCCGCTTGCACGAGGATGGAATGAGGCGGAGCGATGAATTTTATTTCCACCGCAATGGTTCGCCAGAGGCGAGGCGCGGCTGGGGACGTGTGATTATTCAAGTCGATAACCGGCGCTCTGAGTGCGTAGTACCTTCAAGCTTGTTCAACTACGTCCATGGCGTGACCGACCCGTCTCATCCGCAATTGTTTCAGCCACCTCCGCGGGAATGAAACCCACCTCAAGACAACTTCATCCAAACATCATGAAGCTGCTCACTCCCGAAACATCTTCGAAGATTGTTTTCAGCAATAATGGAGGTGCCTCCAGCGAGCCAAAGTGGAATGACCAAAGAAACACGGATGGCAGCCCTCCCAAAATTACATTCGAACTACGGAGCGAGCAAAAATGAACACTCCTGTGGACAGCCCCCCTCGACCCAGTGTGCTCGCCGCCACCATTCTCGTAGCGGTGGCTCTGTCGTGTTGGGCGGCCTGGTGGTTAACCGAGCGTCATCATGCCTTACAAGTCTTGCGGGAGGAAGCGGCCTATGGGCTGCAGTGCCTGCGGATTGAATCGGGGAAGGAACGACCATTCCCCGGGGCCTTCGGATGGAAATGTTATTGTCCGGGGGTTGGTCCGACCCTTGTGCATATTGAGTATGCTCTACCGCGCGGTGCCCGTTTGGGAACCGTCCTACGCCATTTCGGAACACTCACGGACATCACGTTTGGACAAGGTGATTTGAAGGAGGTCGATCGCCTTTTCGCGCAACTGGGCAGACAAGATCATTTGCGCAATCTGTATCTTTTCGGCCCACAGGTGCCAGACAACTTCTGCGGCCATCTCGCCCGCTATACGGGATTGATCAACATTGGCATCTCCCCCAGCGACATCTCCGGCGAGCAGATGCCACTGCTGCCGCGTTTGGAAAATCTAGAACTGGCTTACGCCCCGATTTCTGATGCCGGGTTTGGCCGATTGCTCGCGCTGCCCTCACTCAAAAGTCTGTCACTGGACGCGCCAATGATCACCGCGAAAGGACTGGAAGAGGTGTTGCGGATCAAGCGAGTACCCGAAACCATCACTATCGGAGGCACCGGCACTTACTTCACAAATGCACAGGCCAAGCCAATCCTTGAAGCCTTCAATAAAAAGTGGCCCCAGGCTAGCCACTTCCGGCAAAAATCGAGCGACTGCGGGCTCTTCGCGCGCGTCGCAGCGACGATCTTTTGCGCGTAGCGCAGCACGTGATCTGCGACCGGCATGCGCCGCACCACGCCTTGCAGGTACAGGATGTGATCGATCTCGATGATCTTCCGCGGCGTGCCGCCGCCCGTGCCGGTGCCACGCCGCATGATCTCCAGTTCCTCATCCATCGACGGATAGTCCACGAGGATCATGAACATAAAGCGATCGAGCTGCGCCTCGGGCAGCGGATACGTGCCCTCCTGTTCCACCGGATTTTGCGTCGCGAGGACGAAGAACGGATCGGGCAGCACGTGGTTGACGCCACCGACCGTCACTCGCCGCTCCTGCATCGCCTCGAGCATCGCGGCCTGCGTCTTCGGCGGCGTACGGTTGATTTCGTCGGCGAGGATGACGTTCGCAAAAAGCGGCCCGTGGAGAAACTTGAACTCGCGCTCGTTGGTCTGCGGGTTTTGGAAAATCACCTCGGTGCCGGTGATGTCGCTCGGCATCAGGTCGGGCGTGAATTGGATGCGCTTGAACGACAGATTGATCGTCTGCGCGAGCGTGGAGATGAGCAGCGTTTTCGCCAAACCCGGCACGCCGACGAGCAGCGCATGGCTGCGCGTGAAGATCGAGATGAGCAGCTCGTCGATCACTTTGTCCTGCCCCACGATCACCTTCGCGATCTGGTGCTTGATCATCGCGTGCGCGTCCTTGAAGTACTGGATCGCCTCGAGATCGGCATCCTTCCCTCCCTCTTTACCGCTCGGGGAAGTGGCTGCTGGAGTGAGGCGTTCCTTTTGCGGAGCGGTGCTCATGGCGATTGAAGGTGGCGGGCGCTGGGGTGAAGGTGGCGGCCACTGAACCACACGCCCACACCTTTGCCAACCCCCATCGCCCCCGGTGCGCGGTCGTCGCTGCTGCGGGAAGTCGAGACGTTGCTTCACGTGCTGCATCTCTACGGTTCCGCGGGCATCGCGGCCTTTGGCTGGGCCGTCTGCCGGCTGCTCGACTGGCCGGCCACGCCGTGGGTGCCCATGTGGTTTTTCGCCGCGCTGCTCATCTACAATGCCGACCGCCTGCGCATCGATCCAGCCGACGCCGTGAACATTCCCCAGCGGGCCTCAGCAGCGGCGCGCTGGGGTGGGTTGAGCCGGATCGTCTGTGCGCTGTCAGCCGTCGGCGTCATCGCGTGGCCGCTCTGGCATCGCGACTGGCTTTCGCTCGGGCTCGTCCTCGGCGGCGGGTTCGTGTGCCTCAACTACTCCGTGCCACTCTTCGGCTTCCGCTGGAAAGACGTGCCGTTGCTCAAGACGTTCTTTGCTCCGACCATCGTCGCCGCGTCGATCCTCGGTCTGCCGTGGCTGCACCTCGGCGCCGCGACCGACCTCACCTCCGTCGTGCTGACGGCCTTCCGCACGTGGACCTTCCTGCTTTTCAACATGCTCCTCTGCGACCTCCGCGACCTCGCCGGCGACCGCGCATCGGGCGTCCGGACGCTGCCCGTCGCGCTCGGCGAAAAGCGCACGCGCTGGCTGCTGATCACGCTTCTCGTGATCATCGAAGCGCTCGCTCTGCTCATGATTGCGCAAGCCGCGCCGGCGTATCGGCAAACGTGGCGGCTGATCGCAATCCTCGGCCCCATCTACCTCGGCGGCCTACTCCTCGCGGTGCGCCGTCCGCGTTCGGAGCGGTTTTACGAGTGGGCCGTGGAAGGCATGCTTTTTTTGCCGCCCCTCGCCGTGCTCGCCACCGTCGGCCCTTGAGCCGCGCGCCGCGCGCGAATTTCCCTTCACCGTTCCCCGCCAAACTCGCTACCGTCCCGCCGGTCCCCACACTCCCTTCGCCATGTCCGAAATGCGTTTCAACCCCATTACCCGCGACTGGGTCATCGTCGCGCCCGGCCGCTCGGGAAAGCCCAACGACTTCCGCGGCGCACCGCAGGAACTCAAGCCGCGACCGCAGCACCGCACGACCTGCCCCTTTTGCGTCGGCAACGAAACGCCGGGCGATATTCTCCGCGCCAATGCGCCGGACGGCAGTTGGCTCGCCCGCATCCTGCCCAATAAATTTCCCGCACTGAGCGGCAGAGGCAGCCCGCACCGGATCACGTCCGGCAGCTTCCGCTTCATGCACGCCTCGGGCAGCCACGAAGTCGTCGTCGAGCATCCGCGGCACGACCTGAATCTCACCGACATGCCGCCCGAGCACATCGCCACGGTCCTGCGGCTTTATCGCGATCGCTATGCCTCGCTGCGCGAGAATCCGGACATCGAGAGCATCATCATTTTTAAAAACCACGGCGAGCGCGCGGGCACCTCGCTCGAGCACTCGCATTCGCAGATCGCCGCGACCTCCATCGTCCCGCCCAATCTGCGCAATCGCCTTACCGAAGCCGCGCGCATCTTCGACGAAGACGGCGAGTGCCTCTACTGCCGCGTGGTCCGCGATGAGTTGGAAGACGGCGCGCGCATCATCGAGATCAGCCCGCACTTCGTTGCCTTCATTCCGTTTGCCGCGCTCTCGCCCTATCATCTCTGGGTCTTCCCGCGCCGCCACGCTTCGTCCTTCGACTCCATCCAGGAAGACGAGATCGAGGACCTCGGGCGGGTCCTCAGCCGCATCCTCCGCCGCCTCAACGTGGCGCTCGGCAATCCCGACTACAACTTCGGCATCCGCTCCGCGCCGATCAGCGAGTCGGTCTCAAACTACACGCACTGGTATCTCGCCATCATCCCTCGGGTGAGCCACGTCGCCGGCTTCGAACTCGGCAGCGGCATGTACATGAACAGCGTCTGCCCGGAGGACGCGGCAGAGACCCTGCGCCAGGCTGAAATCGGGCTTTAATCCACGAGCGATCGAGGGCTCACTCCGCCGTCGGTCGAAACAAAAGCCGGGCGTAAAAATAGGCGATGAGTTCGCCCGTGACGGAGCGGAATCCCGCGCTGGTCATCCACCACCGCGCGGGGTCGAATTCGCGCTCGGCTAGCGCAATCGTCCCGACCCGCGTGCCCGGGCCAAAGGCCATTTCGTAAAGCAGGCGGCTGCGGCGCGCGTGCGGACCCTTGGTCATGACGTTCAGCGTCGCCTGCGAGATGCCGCGTTGCCGGAGTTCGTTTTTCAAGGCGAGTGCGGCGGAGTAGGTGCGGTCCTTGGCGACCTGCGGGCCGGCCACCGCGTGGAGTCGGGCGGGATCGGCGCCGAGGCGACGGAGGATCTCGGCCGTGAGCTCGGCGTAGGATCGATAGGACGCGAGCGGACTTTCCGGCTCGATCGGCCCGCCGGTCACGCACAGACCGGTGTAGGAACCGCGCCGAAACTCCTCCAGCGCGAGCCGCGCATCCGTCGGCGACACCCAGCCTTCCACGACCAGGAGCCCGCCGGGCGCAGGATCGTGAACGCTCAGGAAGGAGCAAGCGAAGCGCAGGAGGAACGCCGTCGACAGCCCACACACCAGCGCCAGGAGCAGCCAGCCACGCCACGTCGGAACGAGACAGGCGCGGCGCAGGAGCAAGCCGCCAGCCACCGTGGGGGATTGCGCCGGAGCTTCGAAATTCATCAGCCGGGATGCAGCACTTAAGCCTTCGCCTTGGCAAGCGCCTGCTTCACCGCTTCGGAGAGCGCGCTCAATTGAAACGGTTTGGGCAGCAGTTGCGCGAACCCCATGCGCACCGCCTCCTCGGGCGTAAGACGGCTGCCGTAGCCCGAATAGAGAATGATCGGAAAGCCCGGACGCAAGGCCCACATCTGCTGCGCGAGCGCCACGCCGTCGTGCTGTGGCATGGCAAAATCGGTGATCGCGAGGCGGTAGCTCTGCGGCGCGGTGGTGAAGGCCGCCAGCGCCGCGTTCGCGTCCGTGTAGCCATCCACCACATAGCCGAGCCGCTCCAGCATCTTGCGCGTGACCTTGAGCACCACGACCTCGTCATCAATGACGAGGATCTTTTCGCCCGCTCCCGCGGAAACTGGCGCCGTTTCGGGAACCGGCGCAGCGATGGCCTCGCTCGTCACCGGAAAATAGACTTGGAACGTCGTGCCCGCGCCGGGTCGACTGTGGACGGTGATGAATCCATCGTGCGCCTCGACGATGCCGTGCACCACCGACAGACCGAGCCCGGTGCCGTGGCCGATCTCCTTGGTCGTGAAAAATGGATCGAAGATGCGGCGCATCGTTTCGTCGTCCATGCCGCGTCCGTCGTCTTCGACCGAGAGGCGCAGGTAGCGCCCCGGCGGCGCCGCGACCGGCAATCCGTCGGACGATTCCTCCGCGCGGATGCTGATGTGCCCGCGACCGGAACCGACCGCCTGCGCGGCATTCGTGCCGAGATTCATGACCATGCGCTGGATCTCCGACGCATCGGCGAGGATCGGAGGCAAGGTCTCCGGGATTTCCGAGCGCAGTTCGATCATCGCCGGGATACCGGAACGCAGGAGCTGCAAGGCTTCGCGGACGACCGGCACGAAATCGAGAGCGCGTTTTTCCACCGGTTTCTGGCGACTGAAAGTCAGCATCTGGCTGACCAGGTCGCGCGCCCGGCCCGCCGCCGTAGCGATGTCCACCGCCGTGCCACGGGTCGCGTCTTTCGCAGGCAATTCCATCTGCAGGAGTTCGGCGTTGCCGGCGATGCTCGTCAGGAGGTTGTTGAAATCGTGCGCGATGCCGCCGGCCAGGCGGCCGATCGCTTCCATCTTCTGCGCCTGCTGGAGCTGCCCCTCGAGCTCCACGCGCGCTTCCTGGGCGCGGAGTCTTTCCTCCCGCTGCTGGAGGCGCTCCCGCAGGAGCCACCACACGATGAACGCCACCACCACGGCGAGACCGACGGCGCCCAGCGACCTGAACCAAAGCGTCTGCCAATAGAGCGGGTGGACCAGCAAGCCCACCCAGGTCGGAATATCGACGAGGCGCCCATCGGTGCCGATTGCGCGGAGGTGAAAACGGTAGGAGCCCGGCTGCAGATCGTAAAAGCGCACGACCCGTTCACCACCGCCGTCGCGCCAGAGATTGTCCGCACCCTCGAGCCGGTATTGGAAGCGCGCGTATTCCGGACGACCCAGCGAGGGGATCGAACAGCGGATGCTCATGTGGCGCGTGCCGGCAGGGATTTCGATGCGTTCGCGATTTTCCGGAGTGACGAGGATCAACTGCAACTCCGCGCGGATTTCTTCGATGATCGCCGGCGGTTCGTAAGCCGCGGTGAAGATCGTGGCCGGATGCACGGCGACGGCGCCCTTGTGCGTCGCAAACCACAGCTCGCCATCCTGCGCGCGCAGTGCCGCGGGTTGATAACCGCGGCGACAGGCGTCGGACGGCAGGCCATCGGCGCGGTTAAAAAGCTGGAGTTCCAGCCGGGTGGAGCGACCAGCGGCGACTGCGTCGAGCGACGCGCGATTCATGCGCACGAGCCCTTTTTCTCCGCTCAGCCACAGGTGCGGACCTTCCTCCAAAAACGCGCCCGGCGAAATGACCGGCAGGCCATGTTCCGCGGTGTAGAGAAAGCTGCGCCCGCCGCCGATGCGCAGTACGCCCTTCGATTCCACCCCGACCCACAGCGTGCCCTCACCATCCGCGTGAAGCCCCAGCAGGTTCGCTTTCGTCGGCAGGCTCGCATCCTTCACCATTTCGAATCGGTCGCCGGCCAACCGCGCGAGTCCCTCCTTGCCGATGAACCACAACGTGCCCTCGCGGTCTTCGGCGACAGCCTTGACGCCCGTGAATGATGAACCGGTGGGAGCGGAAAAATTCTCGAAACGGTCCGCCCGGCGCACCGCGAGGCCTTTCTCATGTCCCGCCCAGATGCGCCCTTTCGAGTCTTCGAAAAGAACGCGCAGATGCTCGGCCGTGATCGGCTCCGAGGGAATCGCGACTGCCTCGTTCTGCTCGATGCGGAAAATCCCGCGCGCCGAAACTGCGGCCAGCATCGTGCCATCACGACACCGAATGATCGAAGTCACGCGATGTTTCGGCCCGAGCAGGCCATCGCGCGAGACGATGGCTTGCGGAAGAGCGCCCGCCTCGATGCGCCGCAGTCCGTTGCCCTCGGTGCCGACGAGCAGTGCCCCCGTGGGTTCTTCGCCGATCGTATTCACAATCGTCCCCGCCAATCCGCCGAGACGCCCGAACCACACGGAAAATGGCCGCGGCTTGAACCGCGCAACTCCAGCCCCCGCGGTGCCGACGAGCACGTTGCGCTCACGATCCTCGAACACGCAGGAGATCTGCGCGGGCAGTCCCTCGGCATTTAAACTGGCCGTAAGGATTCGCTCGCCACTCATCCAGACGCGGAGTCCGCTATTCGCCCCGCCGACCCAAAGGTGACCGTGAAAATCTTCGAGCATCTCCACGTTATCGTTGCGGAAATCCTCGGGGCGCTCGCGCGTCACGACGGGTTCGTCACCGACGTACTTTCGCAGTTCGCGAGGCGTGGCAATCCAGACCCCGTCGTCGCGGGCCGCTGCCACGCCTTGGATGGTGGTCGCGTGATTCGCCGTCGCGAGGAGGAGCTTCCAGCTACCGCCAACCTCCCGCCAGACATGACTGGGACTGGTCAGCCAGAGCTTGCCGCCACGGTCGAAGAGCGCCTTGAGCGGTGGCTTGAAATCTTTCGGCAACGGCGGAACCGCCAGCGACTGGAACTTCCCGTCGACGTAGCGCACGGCGCCCCTGGCGCTGGTGAAAATCAAGCGGTCCCCGGACTCCGCGATCGATTCCACGGCCAGCCGTGGCCAGCCTTCGACCTCCCGATGTTCGCCCCATTTTCCGCGCTCGAGGGAAAAGAGACGGCCTTCCAGATTCGCCGCCCAAAGACGATCTTGTGCGTCGGCAAAGACGCGCGTTCCCTTCGGCACCGGCGGCAGACCGGGACTGTTTTTGCCGGAAAAAACCACGGCGCGGGCTCCATCGAAGCGCACAAAGCCGTCGAAGGCTGCCAGCCACGTGTAGCCATCGCGGGTTTGCGCGATGGAGCGGACGTTTGTCGGTAGCAGACCGTCGCTGGTCTCCCAGACCCGCAGGAGAAAGTCCCGCTCCAGCCCCTGTGGCTCGCGCTCAGATTCGGAGCCCTGCTGGGCGCTGGCCCGCCACGAGGGCACGGTGCAGAGCAGGGCGACGAGCGCGAGAAAAGGAGCGCGGAGTTTCAATGAAATCGAAGAATAAGGTGGAGGAGGATCAACTCTCGGAGATGCCCGAACAATGCCTCCCAGCCGAGCAAAAATCCATCTCCACCGTTCAACTCTGAATCTGTGGCATCGCCGACCACCCGGTCGTTCGTATCGGTGGCTCCATGCATCGAGGAACTGCCAGCCTACCGAAAGCAATACACCCGCCCACCGCCGCGGGCTCGCCAGTCTGCGACGAACTACGCTAGCCTCACCCTATGGCCTACGACTCCTATTCCGCCTTCGTCGCCGCGCTGGAAAAAGCCGGCGAGCTGAAACGCATCAGCACGCCCGTGGCGACGGAACTCGAGATCACGGAAATCGCCGACCGCGAAATGAAATCGCCCGGCGGCGGCAAGGCCCTGCTTTTTGAGAAGCCCACGATCAACGGCGTGGTCTCACCCTTTCCCGTGGCGATCAATACCATGGGCTCGTGGAAGCGCATGGCCATGAGCATGGGCGCGGAGAGCGTGGACGAAGTCGCCGCCGAACTCGGCGCGCTCATGAAAGCGAAGCCGCCGACCACAATGCGCGACGCCGTGAAGCTCTTCAGCACCGCGATCGAACTGCGCCACGCGCGCCCGAAGACCGTGCGCAGTGGGCCGTGCAAGGATGTCATCCATCGCTTCGACGTCGCGCCGAGCCGCACCGAGCCGTGGCCCGCGGCGCCCGATGTGAACGACCCAGCTTTCACGACCAGCAAAGAGCCGGCACCGACGCTCGCCGATCTGCCGATCCTGAAATGCTGGCCGCTCGACGGCGGTCGCTTCATCACGCTGCCCTGCGTCGTCACGCGCGATCCCGATACCGGCGAACGCAATCTCGGCATGTATCGCATCCAAGTTTACGACGACCGCACGACCGGCATGCACTGGCAGTTGCAAAAAGTCGCCGCGCGCCATGGCCGCCGTTACTACGAAACCGGCGAGCGCATGCCCGTCGCGATCTTCCTCGGCGGCGATCCGATGTTCCCCTTCGCCGCGACCGCGCCGATGCCCGATGGGCTCGATGAATTCCTGCTCGCCGGTTACCTGCGGCGGAAATCAATCGAGCTCGTGAAATGCGAGACCAACGACCTCGAAGTCCCCGCGAATGCCGACTTCGTCATCGAAGGTTACATCGACCCCAAGGAACCACTGCGCGACGAAGGCCCGTTCGGCGACCACACCGGCTACTACACGTTGCCCGAGCCGTATCCCGTGTTCCACGTCACCGCCATCACGCATCGCAAAGACGCGGTATATCCCGCGACGATCGTCGGCATCCCGCCAATGGAGGATTTCTACATGGGTGCGGCGAGCGTGAAGCTCTTCCTGCCGATCTTCCAAATGAACTTCCCCGAGATCGTGGACATCGCGCTGCCCGCCGAGGGAACTTTTCATAATCTCGTCTTTGTCAGCATCAAGAAAACCTACCCGATGCAGGCCTACAAAATCATGCACGGCCTGTGGGGCATGGGGCAGATGATGTTCACGAAATACATCGTCGTCGTGGATCACGACGTGAACGTCCACCACACCAGCGAGGTGCTTTTTCACCTCTTCGCCAATACCGACCCGGCGCGCGACAGCCTGCTCACCAAAGGCCCCGCCGATGTGCTCGATCACGCCACGAGCGAAATCGCGATCGGCGGCAAACTCGGCATCGACGCGACGAAAAAGATCGCGGGCGAAGGTTTCAAGCGCCGCTGGCCGCCGCTGATCAAGATGACCGACGAGGTAAAAGCGCGCGCCCGGCAACTCGTGCCGTAGCCCGCTTACGGGTTGATGAAGATCTTGCCCGTCGAAGGATCTTCCACCTTCGCGCCGCGCGGGATGTTCCGGACGTCGATGCGATTGTAGGGATGGTAAGGGCTGATCACGAAACCGTCGCGGTTCGTCGACCGTCCCACCGGATAACGCTCTTCGCGATAGTCGCGATCATCCCGGTAGCGCCGATCATCGCGCCGGTAGCCGTCATCCCCGTGGCCATCGGAGTAGCCGTCGCTGTAGGCGCGACGGCGCTCGTGTTGCACCACCTTGCCGACCAAATAACCGCCCGCCGCACCGATCGCGGCTCCCGTCAACGCGCTGCGTCCGTCGCGGCCCGCAATTCCTCCGATGGCCGCACCTGTAGCGGCACCAAGCAGCACGCTATCGCCTGTGGATTCACAGCCGGAGACACCAAACGCGAGGAGTAGAACGAGCGAGATGGAGCGGAGGGCTTTTTTCATGGGATGGGGAGTTATCGACGGAATCGGACGGGGCGCAAGCGGTGGATGTTCACTAAAATTTCGACCGCAGGATTGCCGCGCCGATGAGCCACATCTTTTCCCAGCGGCTCAGCGAGTAGCGGTGACCAAAGACGCGGAAGCCAGCGCGCTCCATCCGTTCCAGCAGGCGCGAGTAAATGGCGCGCATCAACTCCGCGGCCGTGAGCGCCCGGCGATCCGTGCTCGGGCGCGCGGCGATCGCCGCCGCGTAAAAACCGCGAGCGCGTTCGGTCTCGAAACGCATCAGCGCGAGGAAAGCCTCGGTGCGACGGCCGGCGGCCAGGTCTTCGAGCGTGTAGCCGAAACGAGCGAGGTCCTCGCGTGGCAGGTAGAGCCGCCCGCCATTGGCAAAGTCCTGTCCGACATCGCGCAGGATATTGGTCAGTTGCAAAGCGAGGCCGAGTTCGATGGCGTAGGTTTTCGCCCCGGCGTCGCGGCAACCGAAAATCTCGATGCTGATCAATCCCACCACGCTGGCCACGCGGTAACAATATACGCGCAGATCTTCCCACGTCTCGTAGCCGACGCCGTCGAGGTCCATCTCCACGCCCGCGATGATCTCGTGGAAGTGCGCCACCGGGAGCTGGTATTTGGCGATGAGCGCCCGCACCGGCCCAGCCAGCGAGGACTCGCCCGCGATGGGCGCGATGAGCGCTTCCTTCCAGCGATCGAGCGCGGAGCGGCGCTCCTCGACCGTCGGCCCGGGATCGTCCGCGATGTCATCGATCACGCGGCACCACGCGTAGAAGACGGTGATGTCGTCGCGGCGTTCGCGCGGCAGCGAGACAAAGGCAAGCGCGAGATTCGACTTACTCGCGCGGGTGATCGCCTGGGCTTCCGGCAGCGCCGCACTCACGAGAGATTCTCCGGAAAAAGATCGGCGTCGCTGGTGATCAACCCGTCGGCGACATCCAGCACCCGCAACCGCCCCCGCAGCGCAACGGCCGGCGAGGCCGTCGCGACCACGGTGGTGCCGTAGCTTTCCGTCACGCGATGCAGGAGCTCGCTGAACGCCGCCAATTCGTCGCCCGCGAGCGCGCCGTCGAGATTCTCGACGAGGAGGAAACTCGCTTCATTGATCAGGCCGCGCGCCACGGCCACTTGATATTGCGCGAGGAGCGGCAACTCATCGACCGGCCACTCCGCCGACTCGGCGAGCCCGACGAAATTGAGCATCGCCTCGGTGCGGCGACGCGCTTCGTCCGGCGTCACCTGCGAGATTTTGAAAAGCGGCATCGCCACGTTTTCGATGACGGTGAAGGAGGAGAGCAGGAAGGGCGCGGCGAAGACGAAACCGAAGCGCTGCGTGCGCAGTTCAGCGCGAGCCTCGTCGCTCAGCGCGCTGGTCGGCAGCCCTTGCACGATGATCTCCCCGGCTTCCGGGCGCTCGAGCAGTCCGAGCAAACGCAACAGCGCCGCCTTGCCACCGCCCTCCGCGCCGCGCAGCAGGTGGAAGCATCCGGGAGTCAGGCTCATCGTGAGGCCATGCACCGCGTCGCCCTCGGGGCTCCCTCCGCGGACGTCACGGATCTCCAGCGTATTGGTGGCCGGCACTTTCACCAGGTGGTGGACCTCAAAAGAGCACCCCCTGCTCGAGTACGCCCGCGGGCGCCGGATGCCGCCCGGAGTCCGAGTGTTTGTAAAAGCAGACCCAGCTCGCGAGCAGCCACGCGGCCACGTAGCCATGCAGCCACGGCGCGATCAGACTCCACGCGATGCCCGCCGCGGTGCCTTCGCCGAGTGCGAGCTTCACGGTTTCCACCGCGACGTGGAGCAGGAAAAAATGCAGCGCCGCGACGAGCACGAACCAGAGCAGCGGCCACCAGTTACGCGCCACGAAACGCCAGTGATCGCGCAGGGCGCGGCCGAGCGATTCGCTGTGCAAGGTGAGGGTGATCTGCATCGTCGGGAATAACAGCAAAGCCGCGACGAGCAGGGAACGACCAATCTTCCAGCGCTGATCGACATGCGCCTCCTCCGGCGGAAACCACGACTGGAAAAGAGCGAAGTTTTTCGCGATGAGCGGCAGGTGAATGAGCAGGCTGCTGAGCAGCATGACGCAGAGCGCCCAGCGGACGACGAAGCTCAGCCGGCGGAGTGCGAAATCGATCAGATGCTGGTGTGTGAAGGAAATGCCGCGGACCCAGCAATACGCCACGAGGATGAGGCAAAGCTGCACGCAGACTCCGGCGAGGTATTCGAAAAGGAACGACAGCCACTCCGCGACCGGCGCCCATTGGAACCACGCCACCGCAGCTTCGGGCCCGAGTTGCAAGACCTGCGGCGCGGCGTAGAGCAGCGGCTTGGTCAGCGCGGCCAGCGCAGTGACGACGATCCCCGCATGCAAAAACCAACCCCACAGACCGAACCGCTTGCCCAGCGCGCGGAAGAGCACGGTGTGATGCCCCTCCCAGTTGATGAGCAGCAGAAAGGCCGCGAACGCCGACAGCGGGAACGTGGCCACGAGCAGATTGAAAAGGCCCGCGGTACTTTCCATGGCCGAGAGCGCGCTGGCCGCGACGGCTTCCCGCAGCGCATTGGGCGGCAGATACCACAGCGATTCCGGCGAACCCTTGAGCCACAGAGCCGGATCGCGCCACGCGGCGCGCATCCACATCAGGATCGGCCGATCCTCGGCGGGGAGAACCTGGAAGAAATAGACCCGCACGGTCAGTTGAAAAAGCGCATAGGCGCAGCCAAAAGCGCCGAGCGAAAACCACAGCATCGCGTAGCGCCGGACACAGCGCAGACCGTCGCGGAAACTGGCCCGCGCCGGATTCGTAAAAAGCACCAGCAGGTAGCCAATGAGCGCGCCCACGATGAGCCACGAAAGCGGCACAACGGGCAGGGCGAACGCAGCCAAGGCGGACATGCCGGAACTTCTAAGAGACGCCCGCCGGAAAGGGAAGCGCGAGCCCTGAATGTCGCGCGTGAGAGGGGGCGGACGCGCTCACTCCCAGCGCGAATTTTTGCAGCCCATGTACGCGACGAGCAAACCGATGATGACGTGGCACATCAGCACCCAGGCGCACAGTCCCGAGGACATCAGGCGCGTCTGCGTGACCGCGAGCACGGCCTCGTAAAAGCGCGTCTCGTGCATCGTCTGGATGAAGCCGGACCAGCCCCAGTACGAGGCGATGAGTGGACGTGTGATGGCGCTGAGCACCTTGGGCAGCGCGAGCACGGCGCCGGAGAGCGGGAGCTGAAAGCCCACGAGATAGATGGAAACGAGCGAGGCCTGTTCGGCGGATTTCATCAGGCTCGAAATCGCCAGGCACACCGCAGTGAGCGCGCCATTCACGAGCACGAGCAGCCCGACCTGCGTGAGCGGGCTACCCTTGAACTGCACGACAAAATTCACGAACACGCCCATCCACACCGACTGCATGAGCACGAGCACGCCGAGGAACGCCGCCTTGGACGCGACGTAGGCCGAGGCGCGCACGCCCGCGAATTTTTCCTTCTCGAAAATGAGCCGCTCACCCGCGATCTCGCGCGCTGCGTTGTTCGAGCCCATGAGCGCGAGCAGGATGACCTGAAACATGATCAGCCCCGAGACGAGGCTGCCCGCATGCACGAGTTCCTGCCGCTGGGCAAACTCGTTCTTCATCTGCTCGAGGAAGTTTCCGCTGACCACGCCGTTGAGATTCTTGATCTGCGGCAGGCCATCGAGCGCGAAGACGACGACGAGAATCGGGAACCCGAAAAGCAGCGCAAGCTGCAACCAGAGCTGGCCGCGGTCGCGGAAGAAAATCTTCCAGCGCCGGGCGAGCAACACGCCGAATTGCGTGAACGCACTCGGTGTCCCGGGAAAGTCGAACGGCGCCTTTTTTTTCTTCGCGTGCTTTTCCTCATGCTCCGCTTCCAGATCGGCGGGATCGTTGGATTTCACCACCTCGACGGGCACGGGCTCCTCATCTTCCTGCCGCGCCTTTTTCAGCAGGCGCTTGAAGCGGTCCTCCGTCTCCGCGTCTTCCTTCGATGGTTTGCTCGTCATTTCCTCCAGCGCGACCTCGCTCGCCACGGACTCCGCATCGAGCTTGGTCTCCGAGTAGTAGCTGCTGCGGTGCTTTTGCCACGAGCGATGCCAGTCCGCGGGTTTGCGCTGGGCGAGCCGTGGAAACAGATCCTCGGGCTTCTCCACGTCGAAGTAGTGGAAGAGCAGATTGGCCGGGCCGTGATAGGCGAGGTGGCCTTGGAAGAGCACGACCACGCTGTCGTAAAGCGCGAGGTGCCGGAGGCTGTGCGTGACCGAAAGCACGATGCGATCGTCGCGATGGGCGATCTGGTGCATGAGCTTGGCGATTTCGTCCTCGGCCTTCGGATCGAGCCCGCTCGTCACTTCGTCGCAGAGCAACAGATGCGGCGAGCTGACCATCTCCAGCGCCAGCGCGAGCCGGCGTTTTTGCCCGCCGGAAAGCACCCGCACTTCGCGGTCCGCGATTTCTTCCAGCCCGACCTCCCGCAGTATTTTTTCGATCCGCGCCTCCTGCTCCTCGCCGCTCAGCCCGCTCACGCGCAGGCGCAGCGTGCTCTCCACACTTTCCCACACCGTCAGCAAATCATACGCGATGCTGAACTGCGGCACGTAACCGATCTCGTGCGGGTCCATGTCGCCATCTTCGGAAAGATCGCGCCCTTCCCACTCGATGTGCCCGAGCGTCGGCTCGCGCAAACCGGCGATGACTTTTAGCAGCGTGCTTTTGCCACAGCCCGACGGCCCGAGGATCGCCGCGAAATGCTTCTTCGGAAAACGCGCCGACAGTTCCGAGAGGAGCAACTGTTCGTCCGGTTCGTGGCCGAGTTGGAGGGCGACATCCTTGAGTTCGAGCATGGGGCTGGGGAGGGTGGGCGGAGTCGGCCGCGGCGGGCCATCGTTGCTGCGCAGCGTTGTGGATTGACGCCCGTTTGTCAGTGGCAAAAGTGGCGCATGCCCGCTTCCTCCCATCCCCGCCGCGCCGCCGGTCGCAAACCGTGGGTCCGGCTCGCGCTTTGGGGGCTCCCGATTCTCTTCGTCCTGCTCGTCGTCGCGTTCTTCGTCGTGCGCTCGCTGATCGACTCGTATCTGCGCAGCGAGGGCTTTCGGAAATTCGTCGCGGACAAAGCCGGCAACACCCTGCACGCCGACGCCGAACTCGCTCCGCTGCACTTTTCCGGCAGCGAGATTTTCGCCGATGGCTTTCGCGCACGTGGCGGACGCGAGGCCGCATTTGCCGATCTCCAGCTCGAGCAGATCCGCACCGAGATCAGCCTGCGGCGGTTCTTTGAGAAGGTCTGGCAGATCGAGCATTTCGAGGTTCAGCGGCTGCGCGTGGATCTCACCGGCCCGCGTTCCGATCGTCCCGTAGAGCCGACGGCGAACCCGCTCGAAGCGCCCAAGACCGAGCGCGCCGCCGAAAGCGACAGTAGCGGGTGGCTGCCCAACCGGGTCGAACTCGGCCGCGCGGTCGTGCGCGACACCCAGATCGTCTGGCCCGGCGGCGGACTCCGCGGCACCCTGCTGAATCTCCGCCCGCACGAAGGCGGCTGGCAGATCGTCGGGCAGGGCGGCCGCATCGAATACGCGAATCTCCCGCCGCTCGACGTCACCAGCCTGCAACTCCGCTACCGCGCCCCTTCGCTCTACGTGAACAGCGCCGAACTGCGCCAGCCCAACGGCGGCTCGGTGCAAGCGACGGGTGAAATCGATTTCGAGAAGCAGCTCGATCTGCGGCTCGTCCTCGTGAACGTCAGCACCACGCCGTATCTCTCCGACGATTGGCGCGTGCGGATGAAAGGCAACCTCTCCGGCGAAGTCACCGTGCGCAGCGCGCTACCCGTGATCGGCGCTCCGCAGATCAAAGGTTCGCTCAAGCTGACCGAAGGCGAACTCACCGCGCTGCCCGTGCTCGACCAGATCGCCGCCTTCACCCGCACGCAACAGTTTCGCCGGCTCAATCTCAGCAACGCCTCGGGCGATTTCCAGCAGGACGGCGCACGGCTGAGTGTCACGAAATTCGTCGCCGAATCCGACGGCCTGATCCGCATGGAAGGCGCCTTCGTCGTCGAGAACGGGCAGATCGATGGCACGTTCCAAGTCGGCGTCACTCCCGGCAGCCTGCAATGGCTCCCCGGCGCCCAGGCCAAGGTCTTTACCGAATCGCGGGGCGGTTACCTGTGGGCCCCGATGCGCCTCACCGGCGCGGTGAACAAACCCAGCGACGACCTCACGCCCCGCCTCGTGGCCGCCGCGCAGGGAGCGGTGATCGAAGGCGTGCAAAACGCCGCAGGCGAAGCGATCAAGACCGGCAAGGACGCGATCAAAGGCGCACTCGATTTGCTACTTCCGAGCACACGTTAGCAAGCTGTCGCCAGCTCCGGCGATGTCTGCGGTGGAAAAGTTCGCGAGAGACGCTTAGCTTCTCGGCCACTAGTGGGCGGAAGCGCGAGCCAAGGCCACCGCTTTGCTGCTGCCGGTAACGAAGCAGGCGCCGAATTGTTTGGCGTCAGGTCAAAGGCGTTATTGCGTGCGGCTATGAACCTCCCCAGATTCACCATGAAACATTTGTGGGCGGCATGGCTAGTCGCTCTTCACTGCGGATGTTTCGCTCAGCAACCGACCCATCTGGCGCCCAATCTGTTGAAAAACCCCACGTTCGAAAAGGGAACCGAAGGCTGGAAATTTGAGGCGTGGTACGACCGTGTCGCCAAGGCGGTGAAAGATCCGCAAGTGAACCATCTCGGGCGCCTGAGCATCCGCGTCGATCAGCCGAAACCGACCGACAGTTCCCTCAATCAAGCCGTCACTCTCAAACCGGACACGCGCTATCGTTTGTCGGGCATCAAGACCCACAATGTGGTCAAACCGGATATCGCCAAACAAAGGCCGGGAGCAGAAGGAGCCTCGCTCACGATCATGGGAGGCTACGAGAAAACGCCCAGCGTCACCGGCACCAACGACTGGACTTACGTTTCGCTGGACTTCACCACGAAAGCGAAGACCGACCTGAAGATTGGCTGTCGCCTCGGCCACTACGGGAGATTGGTCACGGGCACCGCGTGGTTTTCGGAAATCTCTTTGGTGGAATTGAGTGAGTGACCACCCATATCATACAGTGACCGCGCAGCGTTACCCGGCGATGGCGACGGTCGTCTGAGCCGCCGGCTTCGCCTCCACCACTCTGGTCCGGAAGAGAATATCCACCACGTTGCGCACATATTGCTCATCGGGCATGGATTCGACGATCTCCGGCGGGAAGGTGACGACGGCTTTGAAGTGCTCGGCAAGGTCGGCGAAGAGCGTGACGCGCGCGGCAGGATCGAAGGTGTGCAAAACGCCGCGGGCGAGGCGATCAAGACCGGCAAGGACGCGGTAAGAAGCGCGCTCGACCTGCTCCTCCCGGGAACGAAATAGCTCGGCGCCGACCACCACCCTCACCGGACTGATGCTTCAGTAGCTCACCGTCACGCCGACGTGAAAGCGGGCGTCTTCCTCATCGCCTTCGACTTCCGCGAGTTGCCAGCCGTAGTCGGCGCGGACTGAAACGTAGGGATTGAGCGCATAGCGCAGGCCGACGCCGACGCTCGAAAGCGTGATGCTGTCGTCTTCACCGGGCGCGGCGTCTTCGATCGTCGCAATGCCGAAATCCCAGAACGCCAGGAACTGGAGCGAGTCCTGCACTTTCGTCACGCCGAGTGCGCGCAGCGGGTGCAGCGCTGGCGCGCGCAGTTCGTGATTCATGATGAAGCCACCATCGCCATTGACGACGCGCTCGCTGTAGCC
>ENA-ORBV01006508-ORBV01006508.1-microbial-mat-metagenome-genome-assembly--contig:-NODE-6508-length-20569-cov-6.311975_pt1 | contig 20569 bp, 24 predicted proteins | sample MGYA00237777_ERZ505514 | MGnify/ENA primary metagenome ERZ505514 (study PRJEB26160, sample SAMN06269048) | microbial mat metagenome | isolation source: Oligotrophic lake microbial mat | place... | reverse complement strand
CGAGGAGCTCGAGTATCTCGTCCGCGCCGGACTCACTCCCGCACAGGCGCTGGCCGCCGCGACTACGGTGCCTGCGCGACTCATGCGTGTCGACAGCGTGGTAGGACACATCGCGGCAGGCCAGCGCGCCGACCTGGTGTTGCTCGACGCCAACCCGCTGATCGACATTCGGAGCAGCCGGCGGATTCACACGGTGGTGTTCGATGGCCGTGTCTTCGGCCCGGCGGAACGCACCGCCCTGTTGGCCTTTGTCGAAGCACAGACCCATCGTATCACGATCGATAGCCGGTTCCTGCGCGGGCTCTGGTACGGCGGATGACCGCGGGTGCGCACCTCGGCGAGCCGACATCACCACCCGCTTTCTTCGATTGGAAACGTCAGCGTGCACGAACGCGTGTCGATGGTCCACACCACCGCACCGGTTTGCGGTACGCGCTCAAAGGTCGGTGCGTCTTCGTTCGCGAGGGATAATCGGATCCGCCAACCGACGGGCAGCATGAATGCCACGGGGCGAATGCGCACGGACACCTCCGGCTCCGCGCTGCGTACGATGGTCTGCATTCCCTCCGCGAGCAGGCGCACGTGGCCCGCCGGATCCACCGACTCGACGTACACATGCAGCGTTGCCGCAGACTGATCGGCAGCCAATCGACAGGTAAACACACCAGCTCCAAATACTGAGAGTGCGTCTGTGAGTACTGGCAACTGAAACGAGTGAATGCCGCGTGCCTCGGCGCGTTCACTGATATCGACCGGTCGTGCGAGTCCTGCTGTCCAGCGATTGTTCTTGCCGGTCGTCGCGCCTTCTGCCGTACTCCATCGCTGCAACATGTCCGCGCCAGCCATCGCGCCTGCCGGCATGACAGACCACGTGCGCATGGTGGTGCGCGGCCAGCGTGATGCCGCACGCCATCGCTCGGCCCCAGCGACGTACCATTGCACCCTGCGCGCGCTATCGGATGGCGGCGCGTCTGTGCGCAGATATCGGTTGCAGAACGCGGCCACAGCGTCCAGATCGACGGTGCCCGGCTCTGCGGTAGCATGCTCGAGCGGGCTGGCGTGCTGGTAGCCCTCATGGTTCCATGGCCCGATGCGCGCTTCTGCGATCGGCATCATCTCCTGCGCACGAAACACGGCGTCGGCCGTTGCGCCGTCCCACCAGCTTCCCCAAAGGCCGACTGCTGTACCAGTGTTCGCCAGCGCCGCCACGTGTCCCGCTGGTCCGAGCGTCGCGGGCGCATCGGGATTTCCTTTGGATTTGAGAATGCGTAGAGGCAACCTGAATCAGAGGCTTGCTACTCGGGATAGGAATTTCGATCGGGGTCGGTCGAGTATACGCCGGGGTCCCCCGCCGCGCGAGGACCGGCGGGCGGGCGGCGGCGCGGCCTCCGCAACGCCGCCGCGCCTCGCGGGCCGTCCGGTACGCTGTCCAGGCGGGGGTCACAGGGCATGTGGGGACCGATGCGACGCCCCGTGGGACCGCCGCGCACGCCGAACGGCCCCGCACGTCATCGGGGAGTGGGGGCCGTGCTCAGGGGGCGCGGTGGGCCGCTGCGGGTCGGCGCGTGGTGCTCGGTGCCGACGGTCCCCGGGTCGATGGGGGGCTCCGCGCGCCGCCGGGCGCCTCGGTCGTGGCGCGGCTGCGAAGGTGAGTGAGGATCTGGTCGATCACCGACGGCTGGGTGATGAAGGCGACGATCCGCATCGTGGCGTGGCACGCGGGGCACGCGAGCGGGTCGACCTCAAAGATCTGCTGCAGCAACGCCGCCCATCGGCGGGCGGCCTCGGTGGGCGCGAGTCGTGGCGCGGGGACGATCGCAGGCGGCACCGCAGCCGCCGCGGGCTCCGCCTTGCCCCGCATCCCGCGCGGGCGGTTGGCGTACCAGCCATAGTACCGCGTGGTGACGTGCCCCTTGTGCGGGATGTGCCCCAAGACCCGGGCGAGGAACTCGATCGGGTCAACGGTCTCGGTGCCCCCCGTCGGGCCCTCCGACTTGTCAGAGCGGTAGGTCACCGCCTTGGCGGTCCGGTCGTACGTGAGCCGTTCCAGCGCGACGGGATGCCGGGCACAGTAGCGCGCGAGCCGGGTGGCGAAGGCGCGATCGTCCTCGGAGACCCAGACGGCCGTATGCACGTGGAACCCCGGGTGGGGCCAGGTCAACATGCCCGCGGCCTGCTCCTCGAGAACGCCAACAGATACTCGTGCGCGCACTCGTCGCAGCGGATGCGCGCGAAGCCGTGCTCCAGCACGCCGCAGGCGAGGAACTTGCCGGCCACCTCGCCGACCACGGGACGCCACGGGCCGTACTCGCGCGCGAAGCGGTCGTCGTAGACGGTCTGCAGCCGCTGCAGATGATCCGACACCAACCGAAACAGCGGCGAGGCCTGGGGGCGCCGGGGCGTGCGGGGCGAACGGCTCTCGCACTTTATGACACAGCAGTACTAGCCGCCGACCCCTACTTCGCCGAAGCGCGAAGGTAGTCGTCGGTCTTGTTGATCCAGTCTTCGCGCGGCGGCGAAAAGATGTCGACATCGAGCGTGTCCTCGAGCGCTTCGGCCTTGTGCCACTTCCACGACGGAATGTGCAGCACCTCGCCCGCCATCACGTCCAGCATCCGCTCCTCCTCTCCTGCTTCGCCGAGGAAGAAGCGAAGCCCTCCCGAAAGGATGTAGGTCAGCTGCTCGTTGTGGTGCTGGTGACGGGGGACCACGCACCCCTTCTTGAGAAAGACGTGCGCGATCATCATCCCATCGCCCGTAATCAGCTTGCGGTCGAGCAGTGGGCTGAGTGTCTCGATCGGAATGTCGGCCCAGCGGTGGTGCGTGATCTCCTTCGACGACATACGGTTTCTCCAGTGATGGTCGATTGGCCAACGCTGACAATAGCCCGCGAACTGCACGCCGACCAGTTTCTCTCGACCGCTGAGCGCTGAGCGCTGACCTCCGAGCGCTGACAACCGACCGCCCGCCGAATAACGCTGACCTCCGAGCGCTTACCGTCGACGCTCGATCGCCATCGCTTCGGCGAGTTGACTTGCACCCACAATGGTTTACCTTAGTACTGAGATATATAATGACAACGCCGAACCGAGTGGCTCCGGCATCGACGAGTGAACTCCCCGAGCGAGCGCAGGTAGCGCTCGAGCTCTGGGTGACCCTCGCCCGCGCCTACGCGGCCGTGCAGGAACACGCCATCGATGACGTTCGCGGCGATGGGCTTTCCATCGGAGAGTTCGCCGTCGTCGAATTGTTGTACCATCGCGGACCGACCCTGCTTGGCGAGGTGCAACGGCGCATTCTCGTGTCCAGCGGCGGCATCACCTTTTTGGTCGATAAGCTGGTCCAGAAAGGGTTGGTGGAGCGTCGCGACTGCCCGGAAGATCGCCGAGCCCGGTATGCAGGGCTCACCAGCCAGGGCGAGCGCTACATGCGTCGCATTTTCCCTCGTCACGCCGCACGAATCGCCGATGCCATGCATGGCCTCACCCGTGCCGAGCAGCGGGAAGCGGCGCGACTCATCAAGAAGTTGGGGCTGGCCGCTGCGGGTAGCATCCCGACAGGAGGAACCACACCGTGACCGCTCTCCACACGAAAGGATTTCACCACATCACCATGGTCTCGGCCAATGCGGGCCGCACGCTGGCCTTTTACCGCGAGCTGTTGGGCGTTGGTCTGGTCAAGCGCACGGTGAATTTCGACGATCCCGCGTCCTATCATCTGTATTTCGGTGATGCCACCGGCGCGCCGGGAACGATTCTCACCTTCTTCGAGTGGGGCGCCGAGCCGCGTGGGCACTTCGGGGTTGGAGGCGTCCATCATCTTGCACTCGGCGTGGCATCGGCCGACGCGCAGCTCAAGTGGAAGCGCCGCCTCACCGACGCGGGGGTTCCGGTGTCGGGGCCGTTCGACCGCGGGTGGTTTCGCTCGATCTACTTCAGCGACCCCGATGGCCAGGTGCTCGAGATTGCAACCCGTGGCCCTGGTTACGCGGTAGACGAACCGATCGAAGCGTTAGGCAAACGCGAAGTCTCGCCACCGGTCAACGCCGAGATCCGCGGACATCGGGACGAAGTGGCCATCCAGGCCCGGACGCATCCTGAACCCGTACTTGTTATTTCGGGCGACATGGTACTGGAAGGGATACATCACATCAGCGCCATCTCGGGCGACCTGGAGGCGCTGGCCGAGTTCTATCCCAAGGCGCTCGGTCTTTCACTCATCAAGAAGACCTTCAACCATGTCGTTAGGTATCTCGGTATCGCCGGTCATGGATCGTACGTGCTTCACGTCGATCTACTTTCAGGATCCCGACGGCCTTCTGCTCGAGATCGCGACCGATGGCCCCGGATTCACCATCGACGAGCAGCAACAATCGTTAGGTTCGGAGCTTCGTCTGCCCGCCTGGTTGGAGACCGAGCGCGAGCAGATTGCCCGCGGCCTCGCGCCGCTGGAGGTGTGACGTGACGCTCGTGAGCGGGCCGCATCAGGGAGGGCAGGTGGTTACGGGGGGCACGCCGCTCGCCCAGGCGCGGGGCGCGCTCATTCTCACCCATGGCCGAGGTGCAAGCGCCGAGTCCATTCTCTCACTCGCTCTCTTGTTAGGCGCCGACGACTTGGCGTGGTTGGCGCCACAGGCGGCGGGGAACACCTGGTATCCGTACTCCTTTCTCTCTCCCATTCCGCAGAACGAGCCCGGCATTACCTCGGCTCTCCGGGTGCTGGCCGATTTGGTCGCGCACATCGAGGCGGCGGGCATTCCGGCGAATCGCATAGCGCTCCTGGGCTTTTCGCAGGGCGCCTGTCTGACCCTGGAGTTCGCGGCCCGGAATCCGCGCCGATTTGGCGCGCTGGCCGGCCTGAGCGGAGGGCTCATCGGTCCCGACGACACACCGCGCACCTATCCCGGATCACTCGATGGCACGCCGGTCTTTCTCGGCTGCTCCGATGTTGACGCGCACATCCCCATGGCTCGCGTTCACGAATCAGCGACCGTGCTCACGCGACTCGGCGCGGCAGTGGACGAACGCATTTATCCCGGCATGGGGCACGTAGTGAACGATGACGAGATAGCGGCGGTGCGCGGGTTGTTGGCGGCGATTGTGTAGTGATGAGACTTGTTCTTCACAATCTTCTTGTAACTCCTCGCTGACGATGGTGGCATCCTCAGCCTACATGCCCAACTTGCCAAACGGCGTCCGGTTGAGCGCCACCCGCCCGTTGGAGATGACGACCAGCACGTCGGCGAGCGACCGGATGTTCTGTAGCGGATCGGACTCCACCAGCACCAGATCGGCCTCGTAGCCCAGCGTGAGGGCACCGGTCCGGTCACCGATTCCGAGCAACTCGGCGGCCACCGTGGTGGCGGATCGGATGGCTTCCAGCGGCGTCATGCCGAGTTCCACGAAGAAGGCGGCTTCGCCGGCAATGCGGGAGAGCGATTCCGGGCCGTACTGCGTGTCTCCGCCAGTTGCAATGTGAATGCCCATCCTGTGCGCGCGCCGCACGGTCTCGCCCAGCACCGGGAGCATGAAGTTGCCGCGAATGGTGAGGGCAGGCTCGTCGTAGTCACCGCCCGGCTGCGTGAGGTCGTACACCGTGATGTAGGTGGGCACCAAGAACGTGCCCTTCTGCTTCATCAGCTGCAATGTGGAATCGGAGAGAAAGGTGCCATGCTCGATGCTTCGCACGCCGGCCCTGACCGCCGCGTAGGCGCCTTCGTCACCGTGCGCATGCGCCATGACCGGGATGCCGCGCTTGGACGCTTCATCGACCACCCATCCCAGCTGCGTCTCGGTGTAGGTCTGCTTCCGCGGATCGGTGTTGGCGAGCCCGGCGCGTTCGGTGCCACGCGTCTTGATCACATTCACCCCGCGGTCGATGTTGATGCGCACCACTTCACGCAGCGCGGCCTCGGTGGTCACGCCGCTCGTGAACTTGGCGAGCCGCGGGTCGGCAAGCATGGTCTCTCCTAACTCTGGAGAGATGAATACGCCGGCGGCGATGACGTCGGGACCGGGAATAGCACCCTGCTTCACCGCCTCACGCAGGGCCACATCCTGATACGCGCCCACCGATGCGGAACGAACCGTCGTCACCCCGGACTCCAGCGCCCGCTTCGCATTGGCGAACGACGCGATATGGGTGTGTGCGTCGATCAAGCCCGGCAGCAGATAACGCCCCCGCGCGTCGATGACCTGCGCATCCACGGGTGGCGTGAAAGCGCCGGTCACGATCTGGGCGATTTTGCCGTCGCGGATGACGACCGACGCGCTGCTCGCGAACGCGCCGCGCACTCCGTCGATGAGACTGGCGTTGATGATCGCGATAGGACGCGGGGGCGCCACCGGCTGCGCCAGCGCCGACGAGCTCACCAGCGCGAACGACAGGGTAAGCGCGAACCGGAGCGTGAGCGCGAACGACGTTCTGCCTGGCGCTGGCGCAGTGCCTAACGGTTTCGCACGAAACATGAGCGGCCTCCAAAGGGTGAATCACCGTCGATGAGTCTATCAAACGACACCCGCAGCGCCAGCGTGAAGCTTCTGCTTTTTGGCATCGGCTGAGAACGGTTCGATGCCCCACACGCTCCGCACCTGCATCTCAATCGTTGGAGCGTGCTCCCATCCAATTCGTGCATGACGTCGTACCTAGACCACATCAGCGCATTCAGCGCGGACCCTCACGCTTCTAAGGAATACCCAACATGCTGCAGAACCTTTCGCCGCGCGCGACCGATGCGCGCCGGGGCTCGCGCACGCGCCGGCAGATTTTCGTGGGTGGCGCGATCGCACTCGCCGCCGTTGCAATCGTTACGCTGTCGCGCTCCTCGCTCGCCTCGGACCATCAGGACACGCCCGAAGTCGAGCTCTCGCCGCGCATGGACATCAACGATGTCTACGCCTTCCCCGGCTCGAGCGCCGACCGTATCGCCCTCGTACTCACCACCTCGTCGCCGATTACGCCGGCGCAGGGCGCCTCGGCCGCCTTCGACCCCAACCTCCTCTACCAGATCAAGGTCGATAACACGGGAGATGGCGTCGAAGACAAGGTGTTCCAAATCACCTTCGACGGCCCCACCACTGGTCAGAGAGTCACCGTGCGCGGACCAGTGAATCCGAATGAGGCAGGCACCGCGAACACGCTGATCACCACGGGCACCGCAGTCACGGGCGCTATAAACACCAACCTGGGCTCGGCCACCGGCGTGCAGGTGTTCGCCGGTTTGCGCGATGATCCCTTCTTCATCGATCTCGAGCAGTTTTTTCGCATCATCCCCGATCGCAAGCCGGCCACCGGCGCGCTGTCGCAGCTTCCCGAGACGCCCACCGCGACGGCCTTTCGCCCCGCCGGACAGGCTGTGGACTTTCTCCGCGGATTCAATGCGCTCGCCGTCGTTATCGAATTGCCTACCGCGCTGCTCACAGCCGGCGGGACGCCAAAAATCGGCGTCTGGGGCACCATCAGCCGCTAGTCCATCATACCTGCCTACCTAACGAGACCTATTCTCATGCGCATTCGCACTTCCCCGTGGGCCCTCCTCGCCATGCTCGCCACGAGCGTCGGCGTCACCGCCTGCGGCACCGATGACGACAATGGTTCTACCGCTCCCTCGTTTGTTCGTGTCTACAATCAGGTCGAACGCCTAGGCAATCCGCTGGTGAGCGAAGTTACGCTCGCCAAGCGCAGCCATGGCTTTCACAACAAGGGGATGCCGAGCACCGATGCTGCAAACCACGGCGCCGAGTTGAGGGCGTTCGTCAAGAATGTGGCTGGCCGTCCCGATGCAGTGGGCAACACGCTCGCCGCGGTTCTCCTTCCCGACATGCTCATCGTGCAAACCAACAAGGCCGGCACGAGCGCCGGCTGGCTCACCTGGGCCCTCGCCGACGGTTATGGCGGACGCAAGCTCACCGACGACGTAGTCGACGCCGGCCTTTCCGCGATCTTCGGTTCCTTGCTCAACCCGACCAATGTGTCGCCGGGTCTGACGACCGACAACGTGGGCGCCAACGACAAAGCGTTCACGACCACGTTTCCCTATCTCGCCTCGCCGAGCTGATCGCGTTTTGCGCCATGCGCGCGGCGACTGAGCCGCGCACATCCTCCGCCCCGGGCGCACCCTACAGGTGTCCCGGGGCGGATCGGCATTTTATTCCGGTGTCCTCCGACTTGAATCAGTCGTCAAGCTGTCGCGCGTCCACGGTGGCAGGCCCACGAACAACGCATATCTATGACGGCGATCGACGAACTGAACATGAACGCGCGGAAGCCTGAGTCTCGTCAGTCAGGACAGGAACAGACCGAAGGTCCCACGCCGGCGCGTGTGTGGGGCGACCAGTGGCTTCGTGTGAGCGAGAAAGTGCTCAAGGGGCTGAATCACCAGCTCACCAATCGCGTGGCCAGCCTGGAAGCGGTGGTGGGAATCCTGGATGACGATCAACCTTTCGACCCCCAGGTCCTTCGCGCGCTGGCTGGCGAAGTCTCGCGCCTCAACCACCTGCTGCAGCTGTTTCGTTGCATGCCCGCCGAGCCCTTTGTCGGCGCCGAGCCTGTACGACTGCAGGACATCGTGCCCCAGGTACTCGAGCTGCACGGGCACCACGCCGACCTGCGCAACATTCCGGTGGTCGTCGATGCTGACTGTGATACGCTGCCACTCCTCGTTAGGCCATCGGCGCTGCTTCGCTGTCTGCTCGTGGCGCTGGAGAGCGGGGCAGGCAATTCGCTACGCGCGGGCAGGCACGAGGGATTGCACCTCACCTACCACGGCGATGCCGCTTGGGTGCGCATCGTGGTCGAGGCGCCGCAACCAGACGGGCAGGCGCTGTTTGCGGGGGAGGGCAGTATCGTGCACGCGGTTCGCAATGCGCTGGCGCACGCCTTCGCGCAGGTGAATGCTACGGTGATTTCCACCGCCGAGGGCGAGCGAATCCGATACGAACTTCGCCTGCCATCCCTTGCCGAGGCCCGCCGACTCGAACGCGAGGCGCTCGTTCAGTAGACCGAGCATGATCAAGGTGCTGGGGCTCGTGGGGTCCGTGGCTGGCGGTTACATCGGCTGGTTTGTCGGCGCGCCAGTGGGCACCATGACGGCATTCATGATCAGCGTGGTGGGGAGCGGCGTCGGCCTTTGGGCTGGTCGGCGTCTGGCCCAGCGCATGCTGGACTAGAAGCTCGTTAGGCCACCGGAGCCCGCAGTGGGGCGAGCGACTTCCGAAGTCGAGAAATGGCCTTCGCCCTAATCTGTGACACGCGCGATTCGCTAACCGTTAGAAGCGCCGCAATCTCGTGCAACTTGAGCTCTTCGAAGTAGTAGAGCGTTAGCACGTTTCGCTCCTGCTCGGGGAGGGTCATGAGCGCCGAACGGAGCCGCGTGACTTCCTGACCCATCGTGATGCGATCGTCCAACTCCTGCTCGGTCGATGCGACGAGCTGCTCCAGCGGAATGCGCGATCGGGACGAGCCTTCGACGCCGCGATCCAGCGGAATGAACCGCCCGTTATCGCCTTCGCTCTGCCATTTGAACAGGGTGCCCACGTCGATCCCCATCTTGTCGGCAATCTGTGACTGGTCCGGGGAGCGACCTAGCTGACCCGTGAGTGAGTCGGTTGCCACATTGAGCTCGCGGAAGCGGCGGCGAACCGAGCGCGGCACGTGGTCCTGGCGACGGAGTTCATCGAGCATGGCGCCGCGAATACGTGGTGCGGCAAAGGTACTGAACGCCAGCCCGCGACCCTCGTCGAAATTGTTGAAGGCTTCGATGAGACCAATTGTCCCTGCACTCACCAGCTCATCTAGCTCGACGTCCATCTGCTTGGCTCGGCAGAGTTGCCGAGCGACGTGGTACACGAGCCCCAGATGTTCACCCAGAAGCTGCTGGCGGGTTTCGGCCGATATAGCAGTACCAAGGCGCGTGGCGGAAGCAGTTGTTGAAGCCATGGAATCCATTCCCCAGTCGGTGGACACGGTTGCATTCCCTTGCACGACACCGTTCCACGACTCCCGAACGGCGACCGCGACACTCTTCGGTAAAGCAACGCCGAGGCCAACCGACAGCTCATAAGCGGCAGATGGGCGTGAACATGATCAAGTCGTTTTGGCTGAATGGTTTACGCCAACTTCGATCAAGGCTGCACCGCGCTTACGCTCTTGAATCGATAAGAAGAATTCAGGTACTTCATGCCTGTCCCCGGCAGAAGTTGCCGGGAAACTTTGGCAATTTCTCGTGATTTACTCTCAAGTTTCCGCAGGAGCGGCCGATAATTCTCATTAGAACTCACTCATGGAGACACGGTGGAACGCCGACTCGATTTATATCCGATGCATACCCCGACGCACCACGACGTCGTATTGCCCAATCGCCCCATCCCGGCCCATGACATCGAGCCCATGGTCGAAGCGCCCGCTTCCGCCGAGCGTCTCGTAGTATCCAGTCACGCCGTGCCGCGCGGAGACGGCGCGCTCGAGCGCCTGGGTGAAGCCCGAATCGCCGAACTTCGCTCGCGACTGGAAAGTGGAGCCTACAACTCCCCCGACGTCATGACCGAGCTGGCCATGCGTATGCTGGAGAGCGGTGACCTGTAGGCGTCGCGCTCGGAGGCGATGATCTGGATGGCCCAATTCGCGTGACTCGAGCAGTGCGAGTAGTCTTGGGTCATGTATCGGAAAGCCATCCAGCACCTTCGAACGGTTGATCCCGTACTCGCGGGCGTGATCGACTCGGTGGGTCCCTGCCGCTTCGAGGCCGCATCCGACCTCTCCCACTACGAGTCGGTAGCCCGCGCAATCATCCATCAGCAGCTGTCCGGGAAGGCTGCGGCGACGATTCATGGTCGCTTCGAAGCGCTCTTCGGTGGAGAGCGGCCGCATGCCGCCGCGCTGGTTGGCCTGAGCGACGAGTTGCTGCGCTCCGCAGGCCTATCCAGACAAAAGCTTGGCTATCTGCGCGACCTTTCCGAGCGCGTTTGTGGGGGCACGCTTCCGATTGATTGGCTGCACGAGCTCGGCGACGATGAAGTTGTCAGGCACCTGACGACGGTCAAGGGCGTTGGACAATGGACGGCGCAAATGTTCCTGATGTTCAGGCTTGGGCGCCTCGATATCCTGCCCGAGCTCGATCTCGGAATTCGCAAGGGAATTCAACAGTCGTATCGGCTGCGAAAGCTTCCCACTTCCGAGCGGGTGCTGACCATTGGCGCCAAGTGGTCGCCCTACCGAACGATTGCCTCGTGGTATCTCTGGCGATCGATCGATGGTGACGCGTCCTAACGGAGACAACATGAGAATTGCAATTACCGGGGCGACTGGTTTTATCGGAGCTCCATTGGTCGAAAGACTTGGGACTGCTGGACACACCGTGCTGCGCGTCGGGCGCCCACGCTCCACCGGTCCGCAGCCGGACATTGTCTGGGACGCTGCGACCACGCTGGACCAATCGCGACTCGAAGGAGTCGATGCGGTCATTCATCTTGCTGGCGAAACCATAGCGCAGCGCTGGACCGACGAGCACAAACGGGTGATTCTCGAATCGCGACGGCAGGGCACCACCCTTTTGGCGCGAACGCTGGCGTCGATGTCCCGAAAGCCGTCTGTACTGCTGAGCATGTCGGCCATCGGTATCTACGGCAATCGTGGCGACGAATCGCTCGATGAACGGTCCACGCTCGGCGCCGGCTTCTTTCCCGATGTCGGTCGCGCGTGGGAGTCCTCGGCCGATACGGCACGCGCGGCGGGGATTCGTGTGGTGCATCCGCGCCTCGGCATCGTGCTCAACCGCGAGGGTGGGGCCTTGGGCAAGATGCTGCCGATATTCTCGTTAGGCGTCGGCGGGAAAATCGGCAGCGGCAATCAGTACATGAGTTGGATTTCGCGCACCGACGCACTGGCCGCGCTCGAGTTCCTGCTGGTGACTACGTCGCTCGAGGGCGCGGTAAACCTCACCGGACCCACCCCGGCAACCAACGCCGTATTCACCTCTGCGCTGGCCCATGCCATCAATCGTCCCGCGATTGTTCCGGTACCGGAATTCGCCATTCGACTCCTCTATGGTGAGATGGGCGAAGCGACGGTGATCGAAGGACAGCGCGTTTTTCCGAGAAAACTCTTGGGCGAGGGCTTTCGCTTCGCGCATCCTACGTTGCCCGAGGCGCTGCGCGATGAACTCACGCCCGGCACCGGATAGCGCGCGGTGGCGCTCTCGCGCGGCGGCATTCGACGCAAGTGTGCTTCGCCACGTAGCTTGTACTGACCGCGAAACCTGCAGGTCCGTCCTGACGTAGTCGATATCACAACTATGGCTGCTATCATCATGGAAGGGGTGCTTTTCGTCGCGCTGGTCGTGGCGGCGGGTGCCCTGATTTTTTTTGGCCTCACGACCTTTACGCCGCTCGGAAAACGCCGGGCGCAGGTACGGAATCGCAAGGTAATCGAGCGAGAGGCCGAACTGACTTGTCCGATTCATGGGGCGCTCAAGGAGGAGGATATGGTCCGCCTCCCCTCGGGTGAACGCATGTGCCCCACATGCTTCAAGGAGACTGTATGGCAAACCCAGTAACCGACATGCTCAATTCCATGCGTTCGCGCGGCGACGATGTGACGCCCCGAGGTGGTTTCTCCAAGATCCTCAAGATCGCTGGCGTGCTGCTCCTGATCGTATTCCTGCTGCCGTCGATGTTCACGTATGTCGAACCGGGGCACGTCGGCATCCTGATTCACCGCGCAGGTGGTGGTGTGGACAAGACGCCCTTGGGCGCCGGGTTGCACCTGCGCAATCCCCTCCTCAGCGCCATCGAGGAGTATCCCGTCTTCATGCAGACCCTGGTGCTCACTCGCACGGCGACGGAAGGCTCGCCCAGCAACGACGAGATAAACGTCAACAGCAAGGAGGGTCAACCACTGTCCCTCGACGTAGCCATGTCGTTCGAGATCGATCCCACCAAGGTGCCGGCGCTGTATCAGACCTTTCGCACCGACATTGCCTCGATTCAGCACGGCTACGTGAAGCAGACCATTCGCCAGGTGCTGCAGGAAGTGGTGGGGGACGAAGCCATTGCCGAAATCATGGGACCGAAGAAGGCCCAAACGGTCGCGCGTGCGCAGCGGCTGCTCGGGGAGCGGTTGGCACAGTACGGCATCATCGTGAAACAGTTCACACTGAACGAATTCCGGGCGCCGCAATCCGTCATCGAAGCCATCAATACAAAGAACGTGATGCAGCAACAGGCCCTGACGGCGCAGAACGAGTTGCAGAAGAACGAGTTCCAGGCCAAGGGTGATTCCATCAAGGCGGCGGGGCGCGCCAAAGCCATCACCGCCGAGGCGGAGGCGCAGGCGCGGGCCAACCGCCTACTGGCCGAAAGCATCACGCCGACGCTGGTGCAATATCGATTGATCGAGAAGTGGAATGGCGCGATGCCGCAGGTGTCGGGCGGCGGCATGCCAATGATTCAACTGCCGATGATGGGAAAACAGCCGGAGTAGGATTGCCGATCGCCCGAATGTTGAAGCGTCTCAGCCTGCTGGCGCTACTCGGCGCCTGCCTGGGCGAGCAGGAACAATCGCCTAACGACGCGACCCGGGGCCCTCTGGTGGTGTTTGCCGCAGGGAGCCTGGCTCGGCCAATGCGCGCGGCCCTCGACTCGTTTACGGCCGCAACGGGAATCCCGTACACCCTTGAATCGGCTGGGAGTCTGGAGCTGGCGCGCAAGTTTACCGACTTGGGGAAAGGTGCCGACATTCTCGCCCTGGCCGACGAAGACGTCTTTCCCAAGTTGCTGATGCCGGAGCACGTTGCGTGGTACGCACGTTTTGCCCGGAATCGACTCGTGCTCGCCTACAGCGCCTCGGCGACGGGCCTGGACGAAGCAAAGGCTGGTGCGTGGCGCCGTGTGCTGACTCGGCCCGGCGTCGAAGTTGGACGCGCCGATCCCGATCTCGATCCTGCAGGTTATCGCACGCTCCTCCTCTTCCAGTTGGCCGAGCGCTTCTACCGAGAGCCCGGATTGGCCGCGAAGTTAGAGGCCTACGCTCCTCGCATGCACGTTCGACCGAAATCGGCGGAATTGGTAGCCCTGCTGCAGGCCGGCGAGTTGGACTATGCCTGGATGTATGAGTCTGCGGCCCGTGGTGCGAGGCTCTCGTTTCTTGCGCTGCCGCCAGAAGTGGACTTGGGGCGGGAGTCCATGGCGGCACGGTACGACTCGGCCCACGTTCGAGTGCTCGGTGCTCGAATGGGCGACACCATCGAGGTACGCGGAACGCCCATTCGTTATGGCCTCAGCATCCCGCAGCGGGCCGAGCATGCAGCGGCCGCGGAATCGTTTCTTCGCTTTCTCTTTTCCGCCGCCGGTCGGCGGGCGTTACGGGGCGAGTTCCTCGACGTGATCGATACACTGCTCGTGGTGGGCGAGCAGATACCCGCGGCGGTTTTGGAGCTCGCGGCACCCGTTGCGGGAAAGTCGGCGCCTGACAGCGCGCCTTCGGATTAAATTTTTCCTTGGGTTCGTGGTACCTCTCACGCCACGCTTCACAACAGGACGATGTTATGCCACAGGTTACTTTCGACGCGCTCCCCGACGATGCGCGAGTGTGGGTGTTTGGCGCGAGCGCGCCCTTGGATGACGAAGCCGCCGCTGCGCTGCTGAGCGAGGTCGATGCGTACTTGCGTCAGTGGCAGGCGCATGGAGCGCCCCTCACCTGCGCGCGCGACTGGCACGCGGAGCAATTTCTCGCCATCGGAGTGGATCAGTCGACCGCAGGCGCGTCGGGCTGTTCGATAGACGCGCTCTTCCGGATTCTCCAGGGGCTGGAGCGGTCGTTAGGCGCGTCGCTGGTGGCCGGAGGGCGCGTGTTCTATCGCGATGCAGCCGGCGCGGTGCAATGCGTAGACCGGCCAACGTACGCCGCCCGGGCGCGGGCCGGAGTCCTCGGCAGCGACACGCCCGTCTTTGACACCACGCTCACGTCGGCCCGCGACTATCGGGGCAGCTTCGAGCGTTCGGCGGCTACTTCGTGGCACGCGCAGTTGGTGTAATCGCCAGGCGGTCGCTGCAACGCAGCGCCCGCAGGTGCCGTGCGCGATTGGCCGAGCGTCCCGCCTTCTCTCGTTAGGCCAGCCAGCGCTCCAGGTTGGCCGCGACGAAGGCGTCGTCGGTGAGATCAGGGTACGCGCGCTGCACCCGGTCCACGTCCTGTGCCTGGCCGTCTGAGAGCCGCTCGTTAGGGTCCAGACACCAGATTCCGCGCATGAGCCCCTGACGGCGCAGCACCTCGTGAATGCCAGGTATGCATCCGGCAAATCCGTTCCGGGCGTCGAATACGGCGCCGTTGGCATCGGTGAGGGCAACCGCGCGCGAGAGCCAGGAGGCGTCGAGCGAGATGCCGCGCGCCGACTGCACCTCGCGCAGCAATTCGACCGCGCGCCGCGTCCAGACGGCCCATTGTCCCAGCAATCCGCCGACCATGTAACGCGTGACCAGTCGGCCCCCTACCGTGAATCGATGCGGCGTGAGCAGATCGAGCACGATGTTGTCGTCGTTGCCCGTGTACAGTGCGATATCGTCGCGCCCTGCCTCTACCACCGCCCGGACCACATCCAGCGTTTGATAGCGGTTGAACGGGGCGATCTTGATGGCCACCACATTGGGAATCTCGGCGAACTCCCGCCAGAAGCGGAAGTCCAGCACCCGTCCCCCAACCGCCGGCTGCAGATAGAACCCCATCACCGGCATCACCTCGGCTACTTGGCGGCAATGCTGAACCAGATCTCGCTCGTTTGCCTGGCCGAGCGCGGCCAGGCTCAGCAACACGGCGTCATAGCCTAACGACCGGGCCAGCTCGGCTTCGTCCACCGCCTGACGCCGGTCGCCGAGCACGCCGGCAATGAGCGAGAATTCGCGGGGCGTGCTGCCTAACCATTCCCGCGACGCGCTGGCGGCAAGGGCCAGCACCTCGCGCAGCAGCCCGTGCTGGCGGATGGCGAATTGTGTGGTGTGGACACCCACGGCAATACCGCCGGCGCCGGCGTCCACGTAGTAGCGGGTGAGCGCGCGCTGGCGGCGCTCGTCAAAGTCTCGCGCCGGCGTGAGGGCGAGTGGATGGGCCGGAATCACCTGTCCGGCCAGAAGGTGCGCACGTAATGACACGCCTCAGAACGCTCCGTCGCGACGTTCGAAGCGCGTCGCCTTGCCAATCGTGCGCCCACCGCGCTGTAGCCACTGCGCGACCCAGTGAGCCAGCGTAAACGCCCCCGTGACCGGAGGGCCAAAGAGGGCCTGCATCTTGGTCGTGTCGCTTAACAGTGCGTCGCTGGCCTCTTGGCCTGAGAAGTGCGGCTCGCGCCCGAGGTGACGCCCCATTTCGAGCGCGACCTCACGCACCGAGAGTCGCTCGGCGCCGGTCACATTCACCACCACGGGAGGCGATTGGGCTAGCGGCAGCAGGGAAAGAGCGACCGCATTGGCGTCACCCTGCCAGATGCAATTCACGTAGCCCATCCCGAGGTCGATGGCGTCTCCGCGCATCACCTTCTGGGCCAGGTCCACCAGCACGCCGTAGCGAAGGTCAACGGAATAATTGAGCCGAACAATGGAGACCAGCGTGCCCCAGGCGAGTGCCGCGTGTTCGAAGACGCGTTCGCGCCCCACACACGATGCCGCGTACTCGCCCACGGGCGCCAGCGCATCCTCCTCTCGCGAGGCGGAGTGTGCATCAACCGACGAGAGACCGTACACGTTGCCAGTGGAAAAGACCACAAGTCGCGACGCGCGGTACCGTTCTGCCACCAGGTAGGGCACGATGGTATTGGTCATCCACGTGGCGTGGGGCGCATCCTGCGTGCCGAACTTCTGTCCCGCCATGAAGATCACGTTAGGCGCGGGGGGCAGTGCGGCAAGGGACGAACGATCGGCGAGATCGCCCGTGAGCACCTGAATCCCCATTAGACGCAGTCGTTCGCGCTCGGCGGGCGAACTCCACCGCGATACCGCATACACGTGTCGTCCGTCGCCCAAGGAATCCACCGCGCGCTTCGCCATGGCGGTAAGCGACGGACCCATCTTTCCCCCGGCTCCGAGAACGATGATGTCCCCGGGACTGTGGGAGAGCGATTCAAGCACCTGCGGGGTCGGCCGACTGAGGCGTTCCTCGAGTTCGTCGTCGTCCACCGGCGCCGTCTCCGACGAACGCGGGGTAACCCCCAAGGTCACTCGGACCTTCCTCCATCGGCCTGGCCCAGCAGTTCGTCGGCGACCTTGGCCGCTGCGGTGGCGCCCTCAAAGCCGATCTTGCTGTGTGTTCCGTCGCAGAAGGGCTTCTTGGTCGAGGCACCACACCGACAGAGTTTGACCACCTTTCCCTCTGGGAGAGCCACGGCGTCGCCTTCGTGATCCACGAGCAGGAGGCTCATGGCGTCTTGGGCGGAAATAATGTACGGGCCATTTTGAGCGATCTTTATGGCAATCGGGTTCATTGGTGATCCTGGGCTATGGAGGATGCAGAAGGCGCGGGTTCGCGTCGGGGAATCTGCGACGATACCGGATAATGCGGTGAAATGGTACCACTTGCGGGATTTGAATGCTTCCAAGTGCCGGAATCGAGGGGGCCAACAGAGTGGGGGGTAGCCGCGTAGCTCGTTCGTTCGTTAAATATTCATGAATAGGCGGCAGGCGCATCTCTGCGGCATGGACCACTCCCACTCAACACGCCTTCATGAGAACGTGCGCGGCCCTGTTCGCCACGATGACGGCAACGCTGGCTACGCTGCCGGTCCACGCGCAAACGGCGGCGCGAGACTCCACCGCCGATTCCGTCCGCACTCGCCTGACGCCTGTTACGGTTACCGCGCGGGGCGGTCGCATAAGCACGTTGGACCTGCCGCTGGCCGTCACCGTAGTGTCGCGCGAAAAGCTGCATCGGTCTCGCGGTTACGGCTTGGATGAGGCGCTTTCCAGCGTGCCCGGCGTGGTGGCGCAGTCTCGTTACGGCAGCTCCGACGTTCGCATCGTGATTCGCGGGTTCGGAGCACGTGGTGCTGGCGATCGATCCAACGCCGGAACGTCGCGCGGCATTCGTGTCTTGCTCGACGGCATGCCCGAGACCGAACCCGATGGTCGTACGTCATTCGACGGCATCGATCTTGGCGCGGCCGAGCGAATCGATGTGGTCCGGTCGAACGCGTCGTCGTTGTGGGGAAATGCGGCGGGGGGCCTGGTGTCGGTGTCAACGGTACCCACGTTCGAACAGCGCAGCGCCGAGGTTGAACAATCGACCGGGAGTTACGGCCTCCTCCGTTCCCTTGTGCGTCTGGGGTCGGAAATCGGGGGCGGTCGTGTGTTCGGCTCGTACGTACATACCACCTTCGACGGCTATCGCGTCTCTTCCAATAGTCGTCGCGGCCTGCTCAACCTGGGCTACACGGCCACAGTCGGTGGTCGCACCGACGTTGCGGTCTTCGCCATGGGGTCCAACAATCTCTTCTTCATTCCCGGCCCGCTCACCCGCGCCGAAGCCGAAGCAACGCCGGCTGCGGCCAACGCGACCTATCTGGCTCGCCGAGAACGGCGCTACAATCGGCTGGGGCGACTCGGGGCATCGGTCACGCACCGTGCGAGTGAGCGATACGAGGTCAGTGGGATGGTCTACGTGAACCCCAAGTATCTGCAGCGTTCGGAGCGCGGGACGTTTCGCGATTTCACGCGTACTCATGCCGGCGGCAACCTCACGTTCCAGCAGCGCATGTCCTTCTCGCCCACCCTGCGCAGTCGCTTCATGGCGGGAACCGATCTCGCGCATCAGGACGGGGCGGTGCTGTTCTACAGCCTGACGCCAGGGGGCGAGCGCGGCACCACCGTGCGTGACAACAAGCGGGAAGGTGCATCAAACTTCGGAGCCTTCGCCACGGAAGAATTGGACATCGGCGAAAAATGGACAGCGTCGTTAGGCCTACGATACGACAATATCCGCTACATCGTCCGCTCCTTTATCACCCCAAGGCTCAACGACCAGCGGAGTTTCGTTCGTGCGACACCGAAGGCCGGTCTGGTGTATCGCGCATCCAGGTTTCACTCCTTCTACGCCAACGTGGGGGGCGGTGTCGAAGCGCCGGCGGGCAACGAAACCGATCCGGAGGGCACGTTCGGCTCGGACACGTTGTACGGCATCAATCCACTGCTCGACCCCATTCGCTCCACCACCTTCGAAGTGGGAACGAAGGAAATTCTCGGGTTCGGCGAAGGCTTTCTCCGCGAGATGTCGTATGACATCGCGGCGTACCAGACGAATGTGACTAACGAGATGGTGCCGTACCGAGGCGGGCGCTTCTACTTCAATGCGGGCGAAGCGCGTCGTCGGGGGGTGGAACTGGGCGTCACCGCGCGCGCCGCGTACGGGCTCTCACTCGAAACGGCGCTCACCTACGCCAAGAACACGTACCGTGAGTATCGGGTTGATTCGTCCTTCTACAGCGCGGATCTGGCTGGCCATATCGCCGACTACTCGGGCAACGCCATCGTCGGTGTGCCCAGTGTCTTCGGGTCGGTGACCCTGGGTTTATCCCCCGAGGCGCTCAAGGGGATTGCCATCCGGGTGGGGGTGCAGGGGTTCGGCAATTATTTCGCCGACGATGCGAACGCCGTTGCCGTGCCGGGTTACGCCATCGTGAACACCACACTGTCGCTCGACCGCCCCATCGCGTTAGGCGGCGGTATCGGGCTCCGCGGCTTCGTTGCCATCAACAACGCGGGCAACCGCTCCTACCTCGCGTCGGCGTTTCTCAATCCGGACGTGGTGGACAACGTCCCGGTAGCCTTCGAGCCGGGACTGCCACGCAACGTGGTGCTGTCACTCTCGCTGGCGCGCACGCGGTAGTTGGATTGTTCCTCATGCCCGAGACTCTGACCTGTCATCGATGAATCCACGCGTGCTCATGCGGAAATCGCATCGATGGGGGGCAATGCTCGTGGCGCTTCCCTTCCTGGTCGTAATCGGATCGGGGCTCACCTTGCAGCTCAAGAAACAGTGGAGTTGGGTGCAGCCCGCCGAGCGACGTGGCGCGTCGGTGACACCCTCCCTCCCGTTCGACCAGATACTGCACGCGGCGCGAAGTGTGCCGGAAGCCGGCATCACGTCGTGGGATGACGTGGACAAGGTCGATGTGCGCCCGGGTAAGGGGATCATGAAGGTCAGCAGCCGGACGCGGTGGGAAATCCAGCTCGATGCCGAGAGCGGAAAGGTGCTGCACTCCGCGTATCGCCGATCCGACCTGCTCGAATCCATTCACGACGGGTCCTGGCTTCACCAACACCCGTCGCGCCTCCGCGTGTCATCAACCCGGCACGGCAGGCAACCAAGCAAATAATACCGCCGAAGACCAGTGTCTTCGACAGACCAACAAACGTATCCCATGAGCGCATAAAATTACGTGTTTGATGCCAATAGGCACCACCATCGACTCCCCATATTTCCACCACCAGGACATGAGCGGAATACATGCCCACGATGCAAGCCCTGTCTCTTATACACATCTCCGAGCCCACGAGACTAAGGCGAATCTCGTATGCCGTCTTCTGCTTGAAAA
>ENA-ORBV01006507-ORBV01006507.1-microbial-mat-metagenome-genome-assembly--contig:-NODE-6507-length-20571-cov-10.280228_pt1 | contig 20571 bp, 18 predicted proteins | sample MGYA00237777_ERZ505514 | MGnify/ENA primary metagenome ERZ505514 (study PRJEB26160, sample SAMN06269048) | microbial mat metagenome | isolation source: Oligotrophic lake microbial mat | place... | reverse complement strand
ACCTGCTTTCACGCGGCGGAAGAAGGCATCAAACGCCTTGGCGAGATCCTGCACCACGGTTTGCAAGACGTGGCTATCGTTTATCCGTACCGCCATCAACGCGCACATCCTTCGTGCGCAGGCAGCGGACACGTTGCACGCTTCACGCGCGACACGCAACGTGTCCGCTGCCCTGGCTGAAGCCTCGGACAAACCCGCCTAACCGCTGGGGCTCAAGCCCGGCGGCTTGCGGCGGGTTCTCAAAGGTCACCTGTGAAACAAGGAGCCATCCGTGCATACATCAGTTCAGAACGTACGCGCCGAGACCAGGGGCGTCATGCTTTCAACGTTGTGGATCTTCGTCGTGTGCAATATCATCATTGCGGATATTGTCGGGTTCTTGAACCCCGGAGCGCTCGAAACGATTATGACGGGATCAACGGGGTTTGAAATCACTCAGGAATTGATCTTGGTGTTCTCAGTGTTGCTACAGGTTCCTATTGCCATGATCCTGCTGTCACGGGTGCTGCCGCGTGGGCTCAACCGCTGGGCGAGCATCGCCGCGAGCGTCATCACGATCCTCTTCGTGATCGGCGGGGGCAACACCAGCCTCTCGTACATCTTCTTCGCGACGGTCGAGACGCTCGCGATGCTGTTCATCATCTGGTATGCTTGGACGTGGCCCGAGCTGGCCGCGTGAACCACTACTTCGCTTAAGGAGCACGGATGAGTCATTCCCCTGAACCGCTGGCGCTAAAGACGCTGGTCGTGGCTGGCCGCAGCTTGTCCTACGCCGTCGCCGGTGAGGCTGGCGCCCCGCTGGTAATGCTCGTACACCCGGCCTTTGGCGACCATCGCTGCTTCGCCCTACAGCTCGACGCCCTCGCAGCACAGCACCGGGTCGCGGCGATCAACCTGCCGGGTCACGGCTCGGGGCAGCGCCCAGACGATCCAACCCGCATCGTCGACACGACCGGCCTCGTCGTCGCGCTCCTGGCCCAGGAGGGCTACGAGCGCGCTCACCTGGTCGGGGTCTCGCTCGGCTCGCTGGTGGTGCAGGATATCGCCGCCCGCTTCCCCAGCGCAGTGAGCAGCCTGACGGTTGTCGGCGGCTACCCGATCTCCGGCACGAGCCCGACGGTTCAGCGCGCCCAGACAGTCGCGCTGCTGCGGCTCTTGCCCCTGCTGCTCTTCTCGCTCGACCGCTTCAGGCGCGCTGTCGCCCGCGAGGCGACGCTCACGCCCCAGGCCAGGGAGCTGTTCCTCCGCAGCGCGCAGGGCTTCACGCGCAGGTCGCTGCGGGCCTTCGCCGGCAACGACGCGCTCATGCGAGCCTCGTTCCAGCCTTCAGCGGTGCCGCTGCAGATCGTCGTCGGCGAGCAGGAGCGCCCGCTGCTCCGTTCGGTCGCCGAGGACTGGCAGCGCCGGGAGCCAGGCAGCGTGTTGGAGGTTATCCCCGGCGCGGCGCACTGCGCGAACATGGACAACCCTGGCGTGTTCAACGAGCGAATGCTGGCCTTCCTCGGACGCCACGAGCATGCTGCCCCGGCGGGGCACATCCAGTCAGGTGGGGATGTCCATCCGGAGGTCGCGTGATGTGCGACGCCGCCCTCCAGATCGACCTGCTCCCCCAACGGGCGCCGGACGGGATCACCTTCACGTTCGCGGCGGAGCGGCCGCTGCGCCGCGTGGCGGTGGCCGGCACGTTCAACAGCTGGCGCGGCGAGGTCAGCCCGCTCCAGCGGATCGACGCCGGCCGTTGGCAGACCACCCTGCCGGTGGCGCCCGGCCGGCATCTCTACAAATATGTGCTCGACGGCGAGGACTGGGTGCGCGACCTGGCCAACCCCTGGGTCTCTGAGGATGGGCAGGGCAACTCCTGCTTCACGCTGACTGAGGCGGGCGAGCTCTACATCCGCCGGGGCGAGATCGGCCCCACACGACCCGGCCCGCTCTACCGCGACCACGCCGCCACGCCGAGCCCGGGTTGGCTGCGCGACGCCGTGATCTACGAGCTGTCAGCCCGAGCCGTGGGCGGGCTGACAGGCGCCCGTGAGCGGCTACCCTATCTCCGCAAGCTCGGCGTGACCGCCCTCTGGCTGATGCCGGTGCAGCCGGTGGGCCTGCGCAACCGCAGCGGCAGCCTCGGCGACCCCTACGCCGTGCGCGACTTTCTGGCGGTCAACCCAGCCCTGGGCACGCCAGACGACTTGCACGCCCTGGTGGACGCCGCCCACTCCCAGGGGCTGCGCGTCATCCTCGACTGGACGCTCAACCGCAGCAGCATCGACAACCCGCTCACCGCGCAGCACCCCGACTGGTTCCAGCGCGACGAAGCCGGCGAGGTGGCCTACCACGTGCCTGGCCGTCACGCCTTCGCCGGCTTCGACTTCGCCCAGCCGGGGCTGCGCCGCTACCTCATCGACGCGATGCTGGCGTGGCTGACGCGCTACGACCTCGACGGGCTGCGCTTCGATGACTCAGACTTGACCCCGCTCGATTTCCTGCGCGAGATCCGCGCCGCGCTCGCCGCTGTCCGTCCCGAGATCGCCCTGATCTCGCAGTCCTACGACGAGCTGCACCACCTCGGGGCCTGCGACCTGACCTACGAGGGCGGCGTGCGCGAGCTGATCCACCTGATTGCGCGCGGCGAGGCCGAGCCGCGGGCGCTCCAGCGCTACTGGGAGGAGTCAACCTACAGCTTCCCGCAGGGTGCCCTGCGCATGCGCTGGCTGGAGGAGAAGGAGCAGGGCCGAGCGTGGCGCTACTTCGGGCAGGAGCTTCACGCCGCTGCGGCCTCGGTGCTGCTGACCCTCGACGGAGTGCCGATGCTCGTGATGGGCCAGGAGTTCGAGGAGCCGGGCTGGCGGAGCTGGGAGACGCTGTTTGAGCCCTTCGGGCTTGGCTGGCCGCCGACCGAATCTGCCATCCTCGCCCACTACCGGGCACTGCTCGGGCTACGGGCCCGCCACCCGGCGCTGCGCCATGGGGAGGTCGTGTTCGCGCCAGGCGGTGCTGAGCAGATCATTCGCTACTGGCGCGTGCTGGGGGCGGAGCGGCTCTGCGTCACCGTCAACCTCGCGGGCGAGTGGCGCACGCCGGCTCCCCACACAGCGCCGGTGGCGCCGTTGTACCGTTACGGGCCTAGCGGGGCCGAGCGCGGTGCCCTCCCGCCCTTCGGCACTATCATCGAGCGCGGGGTATGAGGTGCTTCGTCCCATAACCGATAGCTCATGCGAGAGCGCACATTGTGCCTCCCGGTTCGCGTGATCGCGAACCATGAAGGGTAACATTACTCGTGAGGCCATGCGCATTACACCACGCCCGTATCCCGCAGCCGCGCCACCTCCTCGGCGCCAAAGCCCCAGCCCGCCAGCAGCGCGTCGGGTGAGCTCTGCCCGGCTACTGGCGAGGGCTTGAGCGTCGCCGGAGTGCGGCTGAAGCGCGGCGCCGGCGCTGGCTGCATCACGCCCTCGTGCTCTACAAAGCTCTGGCGCGCCTTGTTGTGAGGGTGATTCGGCGCCTCGTCCATGTCCAGCACGGGCGCCACGCAGGCGTCGGTCCCCTCCAGCAGCGCGCACCACTCGTCGCGCGTTCTAGTTGCAAATAGCTCCGCCAGGCGCGCCTTCAGCTCCGGCCAGTGCTCGCGCTCCAGCTGCGCCTCAAACAGCGAGTCGCGAATACCGCAGCGCTCCAGCAGCAGCTGGTAGAACTTCGCCTCGATGGGGGCCACCGCGATCCACTTGCCGTCGGCGCAGACGTAGGTGGCGTAAAAGTGCGCGCCGCCATCCACCAGGTTGCTGGCCCGCTGGTTGACCCACGCGCCCGCGCCCTTCAGCTGGTAGACCATGCTCATCAGCAGCCCCGCGCCCTCGCTCATCGCGGCGTCCACCACCTGGCCCGCGCCCGAGCCCCGCGCCTCTAGCAGCGCGCTCACCAGGCCGAAGGCCAGCAGCAGCCCGCCGCCGCCAAAATCGCCCACCAGGTTCAGCGGGACGCTCGGCGCCTCGGCCGGGCCGATCGCGTGCAGCGCACCCGAGATGGCGATGTAGTTCAGGTCGTGGCCCGCAGCACCGGCCAGCGGCCCCGTCTGGCCCCAGCCCGTCATACGCCCATAGACCAGGCGTGCGTTTACGGCCAGGCAGGCCTCTGGGCCAAGGCCGAGCCGCTCCATCACACCTGGCCGGAAGCCCTCGATCAGCGCGTCGCTCTGCGCCACCAGCCGCAGCACCAGCTCCACCGCCCCGGGCTGCTTGAGATCCAGAGCGAGCGACTGCCGACCCCGGCTCAACAGATCGCCGCTCAGGATGGCGCTGCCAGCTGTGGCGCCCTCGACCGGCCGGCGCTGGATGCGCAGCACCTCCGCGCCCAGGTCGGCCAGCAGCATGGCGCAGAACGGCGCCGGGCCGATCCCCGCAAACTCGATCACCCTGATCCCGTGCAGTGGTCCCATGATCGCCTCTTTGTATACTCACGACGCGCGCCACTGATTATAGCGCCTGCCAGCGTGGGGCAAAATAGCCCGGAAATCTGCGCAATCTGCGCATGAAACGCCCGATGTGCGGACGTCCTAGCGGCGCTCTACGGCGCGCGCACCTCGTAGAGGATCAGCTCCAATTTGCCCTCGCGCCAGCGGCCAAGCTCTCGGTAAGGCAGCGCAAGCGGCGGCACCCCGTGAAACATCTGGTTGTAGAAGACCCACACGCGCTGGTGCGGCGCCAGGAGCGGGATGGCCTCCTCGGAGCGCCAGGTCTGCTTCAGGCTGTAGCCCTGGGTGTAGTAGAAGTCATCATAGTGGTGTACGCCAAGCAGCGGCAGCGGCGGCCCGCCGTAGTAGTACTCAAAGATCCGCTGGTCCCAGGGCGGGTGGAAGATCACCACGTCGCCCGCCGGGTCGGCCTGCCGCGCTACCTCGGCGCTCAGGGTGGCCCAGGGGTTCGCGGGGGACGGCTGCGTCCAGGGGGCGCGTATGCTGCCTAAGAGGCCAAGCGCGAGCAGGACGGCCAGACCCCAGGCCAGCGGCGGGCGCCGCTCACGCAGCGCCTCAAACCCTGCGGCGGCAATCAGGGCCGCACTAGGCAGCAGCACGATCAGGTAGCGCAGCGCCGTAACCTGAAGCAGGAGGCTCATTGCCAGCAGCAGCGCGCCGGGCACCGCTAGGGTGCGCAGCGCCAGCCCACCAATGCCCGCGCGGGGCCGCAGCGCCGTTGCAAGCATCAGCGCAAAGCCCGCTGCCGCGCCAAGCTGCCAGAGCAGGAACCAGGCCCCAGAGGCTGGCTTGCCAAGCAGGACAGCGCAGGCCATGTAAAAGTAGTCCTGGGGGCCATTACTCCAGCTGGCGGTAACGGCCGACGCCACACGCGCCTGGTAGGCCAGGCTTGGCAGCCAGGGCAGCACGACCACGACGACAGCCAGGTGCATCAGACCCCAGGCGCGCAGGCGCTGCCGTCGCGTCGCTGGCGCACGCAGCTGCCCAAGCCAGAGCAGCCACTGCGCACCGAGAATGACTACGCTAAAGTAGGAGCTGTAGAAGAGCACCACAGCGCTCAGGGTATAGCCGGCCTGGGCCCACGGGCTGTCCGGGGCGCGCCAGAGCCGCTCGTATGCCGCGATGCACACCACGGCCAGCAGCATGGTTAGCGTGTAGCCGCGCGCCTCCACCATGTAGCGCTGTAGCAGCGGCGAGAGCGCAAGGATCGTAACCGCCGCAAAGGCTGCTCGCGCGGGCAGGTGGCGCTGCGCAAAACGTGCGAAAAGGCCGACAGCCAGGGCGCCACAGAGCAGTGAGAGCGTCCGCAATGCCTCCTCGCTCTGTCCGAAGCCGCGCGCCCAGAGCCAGCTGACCACAAAGTAGAGCGGCGGTGTTTCCTCGTTCTTGCGCACGTCGTCGAGCAGCGCACTTAGCGTAGGGTGCGCCGTGTAGCTCACCGTGAAAGCCTCGTCGGTCCAGAGATCGCGCGCCATGTCGGGGTAGACGACGAAGGCCAGGGTGAGCAACACCCCCAAGAGTGGCAGCACGTTTGGGAGCGCAGACGCGCGCCGAAGAGTGGCGCCGACGGGAGTAGTGGCCTGTTTGAACATCGGGCTCTTTCCTGGGGCTAGCAGTGGGCCAGAAATAAGTATAGCCAGCCCGTGCAACCAGCCTGCCGCGCCAGCCGTGGTACTATACGACGCTCGGCATAGGGCTGGGCGCGAGCATCGAGGAGCGCGCGTGCAGTTGCTCATCAGCGGCAGCTTCTGGTCTCAGCCCTCGGTTGGCAGCGGCCAGTACCTCCACGGCCTGCTTGCAGCCATGCCCCAGGTGGCGCCCGAGCATCGCTACGTATTGCTGCGCCCGGCCGCCACGCCCGCCGGCCCGCCCCTGCCGCCCGGCGTCGTCGGCGCCGCCCTGCGCACGCCCTTTGATCGCGCCAGCGCCAATTTGGCCAAGCTTTACTTCGAGCAGCTGGCCCTGCCGGCCGCCGCGCGTCGCCTCGCACGCGTGCCAGAGCCTACGGTGCTCCTGGTGCCCTACTTCGCGCCGCCCCTGCGCTCGCACGTGCCCGTCGTCACCACCGTGGGCGACATTATCCCGCTGCTGCTGCCAGAGTACGGCGGCGGCCCGCACGTGCGGGCCTACATGCAGCTGGTGCGCCGGGCTGTGCGACGCAGCGCCCAGGTGCTCACCTTCTCGGCCTGTAGCCGCGACGATATCGTGGCCCACCTGCGCCTGCCCTATCCGCGCGTCACCCCGGTGCTGCTTGCGGCTGGCGCGCAGTACGGCCCCGGCAACCCGGCGGCTGCTCGCGCCGAGGTGGCGCGCCGCTACGGGCTCACGGGGCCGTTTATCTACTACGTTGGTGGCCTCGACGCCCGCAAGAACCTGCCCACGCTGCTGCGCGCCTTCGCCCTGCTGCGCGCGCACGGCGTGGCTGCCACCCTCGCCATCGCAGGGCGAGCCCTCGGGCGCGACCAGCGCCTCTTCCCCGACCTCGACGCCCTGATCGCCAACCTGGAGCTTGGCGCGGCAGTGCGCCGCATCGACGTGCCTCTCGCCGACGGCCCACTGCTCTATCAGGCCTGCACGCTCTTCGCCTTTCCCTCACGCTACGAGGGCTTCGGCCTGCCGCCCCTGGAGGCCATGGCCTGCGGCGCGCCTGTGGTGGTGAGCGACGCCAGCAGCCTCCCTGAAGTGGTGGGCGATGCTGCCCTGCGCGTGCCCCCCGATGATGTCGTCGCCTGGGCTGCCGCCCTCCGCCGCCTGCTGAGCGACCCCGCCCTGCGCGCCGATCTGCGCGCCCAGGGGCTGGCCCAGGCCGCCCGCTTCTCCTACCAGTGCGTGGCTCAGGAGACGCTCGCAGTGCTGGAGCGGGCGGCGAATAGCAGACGGTAGACGGTGGAGGGAGGACGGTGGAGGGAGGACGGTGGAGGGAGGACGGGAGACGGTGGACGGGAGACGGTGGACGGGAGACGGTGGACGGTGGACGGTGGACGGGAGACGGTAGACGGTAGGATTCGACACCGTCCACCGTCTGTCGTCCCCCGTGCCCCATCCGACACCGTCCACCGTCCGACACCGTCCACCGTCCACCCTCCGGCACCGTCCACCGTCAATCGGTCCTACCCCGCCTTCACCATGCCCACCGGGTCGAGGCCGCGCAGCGTGGCGCCGATCAGGTCGCGGTTGAGCCGCGCGATCGTGTCCAGGCTGATCTCCTTGGGGCAGACGACCGAGCACTCGCCGATGTTGGTGCAGTTCCCGAAGCCCTCTTGATCCTGGTGGGTCACCATGTTGATTGCGCGCTGGTAGCGCTCGGTCTGCCCCTGTGGCAAAAAGCCCAGGTGCGTCGCCTTCGCGGCCACAAACAGCATCGCCGACCCGTTCGGGCATGCGGCCACGCAGGCTCCACAGCCAATGCAGGCCGCCGCGTCCATCGAGCTGTCGGCCTCCGGCTTGCCTATCGGGATGGCGTTTGCGTCCGGCGCTGTGCCGGTGGAGGTGCTGATAAAGCCGCCCGCCTGGATCACCCGGTCAAAGCTCGATCTGTCTACCACCAGGTCCTTGATGATCGGGAAGGCCGACGCACGCCACGGCTCGATCACCAGCGTGTCGCCCTCCTTGAAGCTGCGCATGTGCAGCTGGCAGCTCGTGATCGCCTGCTTGGGGCCGTGGGCCACGCCGTTGATCATCAGCGCGCACGAGCCGCAGATGCCCTCGCGGCAGTCGTGGTCGAACGCGATCGGCTCGCCGCCCTTCAAGATCAGGTCTTGGTTCACTACATCCAGCATCTCCAGAAACGACATGTCGGGGCTCACATGGTCGGCCTGGTAGGTCGTAAAAGCGCCTGGGGCCGTGCGGCTCTTCTGCCGCCAGACCTTGATCGTCAGCTTCATGGTCACTCCTAAGTGCTGAGTGCGCTACGCGCAAGTGCTGAGTGCGCTACGCGCAAGTGCTGAGTGCGCTACGCGCAAGTGCTGAGTGCTGAGTACCGGGCAAAGTGCTGAGTGGCGCACGGCTTGTGTTGTTACCGACAGGACTCAGCACTCAGCACTCAGCACTCAGTACTTACTTGTAACTGCGCTGGCTGGGCTTCACATACTCGAACGCCAGTGGCTCTTTGTGCAGCTCGGCCTTGCCGGGGTTGCCGGTATACTCCCAGGCGGACACGTAGGAGAAGTTCTCGTCGTCGCGCTTCGCCTCGCCGTCGTCGGTCTGGCTCTCCTCGCGGAAGTGGCCGCCGCAGCTCTCGGTGCGCTGCAGCGCGTCGAGGCACATCAGCTCGCCAAGCTCCAGGAAGTCGGCCACGCGGCCCGCCTTCTCCAGCTCCTGGTTCAGGTCGCCGCTGTCGCCGGGCACCTTCACGTTCTGCCAGAACTCCTCGCGCAGCGCGGGGATGCGCTGCAGCGCCGAGCGCAGGCCGGCGTCGTTGCGCGCCATGCCGCACTCCTCCCAAATGATCTTGCCAAGCTCGCGGTGGAACGAGTCCACGGTGCGCCTGCCGTTGATGCTCAGCAGCCGCTGCACGCGGCCCGTCACTTCGGCCTCGGCCTCCGCGAAGGCGGCGTGGCCCGTGTCCACATTGCCCGGCTTGATCTGGGCCAGGAAGTTGGCGATCGTGTAGGGCAGCACAAAGTAGCCGTCGGCCAGGCCCTGCATCAGCGCCGAGGCGCCTAGCCGGTTCGCGCCGTGGTCGGAGAAGTTCGCCTCGCCGGCCACAAACAGGCCGGGCACATTGCTCATCAGGTTGTAGTCCACCCACAGGCCGCCCATGGTGTAGTGGATGGCCGGGTAGATCCGCATCGGCGACTCGTACGGGTTCTCGCCCGTGATCTGGGCGTACATGTCGAACAGGTTGCCGTAGCGCTCTTCGATCTTGGGCTTGCCCACGCGCTTGATCGCGTCGGCGAAGTCGAGGTAGACGCCCAGGCCACCGGGGCCAACGCCGCGCCCCTCGTCGCAGACCTGCTTGGCATTGCGCGAGGCCACGTCGCGGGGCACCAGGTTGCCGAAGGCCGGGTAGCGCTCCTCCAGGAAATAATCGCGCTCGCTCTCGGGGATCGCGCTGGCTTCACGCACGTCGCTCGGCTGCTTGGGCACCCAGATGCGGCCATCGTTGCGCAGCGACTCGCTCATCAGGGTCAGCTTGCTTTGGTGGTCGCCGGTCACGGGGATGCAGGTGGGGTGGATCTGGGTGTAGCAGGGGTTGCCAAACAAGGCGCCCTTGCGGTGGGCGCGCCAGATCGCCGTGGTGTTGCAACCCTTGGCGTTGGTGCTCAGGTAGAAGACGTTGCCGTAGCCGCCGGTGGCTAGCACCACGGCGTCGGCAACGTGGCGCTCCAGCTTGCCTGTCACCATATCGCGGGTGATAATGCCGCGCGCCTGGCCATCAACCACAACCACGTCGAGCATCTCGGTGCGCGGGTACATCTGCACCGTGCCGGCGGCAATCTGGCGGCTCAGGGCCTGGTAGGCGCCGAGCAGCAGCTGCTGGCCCGTCTGGCCGCGCGCGTAGAAGGTGCGGCTCACCTGGGCCCCGCCGAACGAGCGGTTGTCGAGCGCGCCGCCGTACTCGCGTGCGAAGGGCACGCCCTGGGCCACGCACTGGTCGATGATATTCATCGACACCTGGGCCAAGCGGTAGACGTTGCTCTCGCGGGCGCGGAAGTCGCCGCCCTTCACGGTGTCGTAGAACAGGCGGAACACGCTGTCGCCGTCGTTGCGGTAGTTTTTGGCCGCGTTGATACCGCCCTGCGCGGCGATGGAGTGCGCGCGGCGCGGGCTATCCTGGTAGCAGAAGCACTTGACGTTGTAGCCGGCCTCGCCGAGGGTTGCGGCGGCGGCGCCACCTGCCAGACCCGAGCCCACCACGATCACGCTGTAGCGGCGGCGGTTGGACGGGTTCACCAGCTTCATGTCGAAGCGGTGCTTATCCCAGCGCTGCTCGATCGGCCCGCCCGGCGCGTGGGCGTCCAGGCCCTGCACGAACTCAACCGTCCGCACACCCGTGCGGGTCGCGGTCTCGTTCTTCGTCTCGCTCATGGTGTCACTCCTCACAAAGCTGATGCGCTACGCCGCCGGGCCAACGATGCCTGCCAGAACCGCGAGCGGGAAGGTGAGATTGCCAATCGCTACCACGACGGCCACCCCAATGGCCAGGCCGCGCAGCAGCCCCGTGTACTTGGCGCTGTTCAGGCCCAGGGTCTGGAACATGCTCCAGACGCCGTGGAAGAGATGCAGGCCCAGGAAGAGCATTGTGAGCACGTAGAGCCCCACGATCAGGGGGTTCTGGAAGCCGTAGATCACATTGTTGTAGACAAAGAACTCGCCATTGCGCTCGGGCTGGTAAGTGCCAGGCGCAAAGCCCACCGCCCCGAAGGTGAGGTGCGCAATGTGGAACAGAATGAAGAGAAAGATCAGCAGGCCGCCGTAGCGCATGGTGTAGGCCGCATAGCCCGTCTGGCGCTTCTTCACACCGTAGCGCTGCATGCCGCTTACCGCAGAGGCCGCCACGCCCTTGCGGCTCTGGATGGTGAGCGTGGTGGCGGCCCAAATATGCGCCACAACTGCGGCCAGCAGGCCCAGGCGCGCCACCCAGAGCAGATGCTCGTGGCCGAAGATCGGGTGCCCGATCTCGCGCAGGCCGGCCGCGTACTCGTTAAACACCAGCGGCCCCTGGTACATCTTCAGGTTGCCATACATGTGAAAGAGCACAAAGCCTACCAGCAGGATCCCGCTGAGCGCCATGATCACTTTTTTTCCGACCGATGTCCTGTGGAGCGTGAGCACGCCTGTCATGGCCGCGTCCTTCTTTTGGAAAGCGTAGGAGCGGCTTGCTGCCGCATATTAATTAGTAGATGCACGAAGTATACCAAAAACGTTGGGCTTGTCGAACCAGCGGCCAGGTGGCGCTATGCTTGTGAAGGATAGTACAGAGCATTAGAGAGCCAAAAGCCCCGTATAGAACGGGGCGATCTGAATGCTATAGCAAATCTGTCTGCTGTGGTCTGCCAGATGTCGGTCTTATGGAACAGTTTCAAGCGCTTCTTGCTACGGCCCTGTGCCCTGTCCGCTGTCCCCTATCCCCTGGTTCTAGCGCTGCTCGAAGAGCAAAAAGCGCATCGTGCCGCTGGGATGGGCGTAAGCATGCGCCAGCTGCAAGCCTGGGAAGCGTGTGTCTAGCCCATACCCCTCGGCGACCTGCGCGTCTACCAGCACGTAGGTTGGGCCGCTACGGGCAAGCGCTTGAAGGGCCGCAGGCGCGTCGGGGGCGGCGAGATCGAGGCTTCGCTGTGCGATCTCTGGCGCATCAGCGAGGTAGATCTGCGGCGCCAGGTTCACCAGCCGCGGCTGGCTGTTGTTCACCAGGGTAATGCCGCCGCGCGCCGCGCTTTCGGCGCGTAGGTCGGCGAGCAGCACGGGCAGATTGTAGCCCGCTGTCCACCTCTCAAGGTACTGCGCACGGTCGCTGGCCGCCAGCGGGGCGCGCAGCGGGTTGCTGGCAAAGCTTACAGCGAAGAACAGCCCCCAGGCCACGGCGCTGGCCCCAAGCGCGGCAGCAACGACGCGGGCGCCCCCCGCACGGCGCCACAGCTCCTCGCCAGCCACAGCCGCCGCAAGCAGCAGCGGCGGCCACGCCGGCAGCAGGTAGCGCGGGTAGAGCGTGAGCCCCACCACCGCAAACGCGCCCATCGTGGCTAGCCCTGCGGCGAGAAGGAACGCCACCGGACGATAGCCGATAGCCGATAGCCGATAGCCGATAGCCGAGGGTCGGTCGTCGGTCGTCGGTCGTCGGTCTTCCGTCCTCCGTCGTCGAGCTTCCAGGCCGAGCAGGAGCAGCGGCAGCAGCAGCAGCGGGCCGGGGAGGTAGCGGGCCGTCCAGGCGGTTACGTCGCCGAGGTTGCGTATGATCACGCTTAGGCGTGCGGGAGCCTCGCCGGCAAGCTTCTGGCGCTCGGCGCCACCGTAATGCAGGGGCGCCAGGGCCGCCACACAGGCCAGCGCGATGATCAGCGTGGTGCGCAGCAGCCCCATGCGGCGCCTGCGCTCGGCCCAGCTATCGGGTAGCAGCAGCACCGCAAGCAGCGGCACAGCGAAGAGCAGTAGCCCTGCCAGCTTGACCAGGGCGGCCACCGCCAGCAACGCACCAACCACGGCAGCGTCGCGCCGCGTGGCCTGGGGCCGTGAGCCGAGTTGCACGCTGGCCCACAGCAGCAGCACGCTTACCAGGGTAAGCAAGCTGTCCGGCAGCCCAAGCAGATCGTGGATAAGCGCAAGCGGGCTTAGGGCGTAGAGGGCGCCTGCGAGCAGCCCCGCCACGGGCCTGCCGAGCGCCCGCCCCAGCGCCGCCAGGGTGAGCGTGGTGGCCAGGCCACAGGCCAGCGAGAGCAGGCGCGACGGCACAAGCGGATCGCCGGGCAAGGCTGCCAGTGCGGCGAGCAGCAGCTCCTGGATCAGCTTGCCGTCGGGGAGCGTGGCGCCCGCCGGGCCATCGGCCGCGAGCATCTGCGGGAAGCGCTGGGCGCGCAGCAGGTAGACAGCCTCGTCGTTGAAGAGCGGCAGCGCCAGCAGCGACGGCAGGCGCAGGGCGAGGTAGCAGGCGCCAAGGAGCAGAAAAGCAATCAGGGAGGGCCATGCCCTCCCTGCGAATCGATTGGTCATTGGGGTGCGCTCCGAGCCAGGAGGGCTACAGATCGAGGCGGATCTTGGCGCCGAAGCTCTTCTTCTCTTTGTTGGGGAAGTAGGTCAGGCACGCGGCGTCCAGCAGGTCGGCGCTGAGTGTTGGCGTCTCCATATTGTAGCTCGCGATCGAGATCATCTGGTCGAGAATGTCGCGGGGCTGGCACATACGGAAGGGGCGCTCGTCGGGCACGTACCACTTGGCGATCAGGTAGTCGACGCCGCGCTCCTCGTAGGGCACCTTGCGCACCTTGCACATGATCTTCCAGATCTCGCGGAACTGTGCCTCGGTGGGGTCGATGATCTCGAACTTAAACTTAATGCGCCGCAGCAGCGCGTCGTCGCCCAGATCTTTGGGGTCGAGGTTGGTGGAGAACATGATCAGCTGGTCGAAGGGGATCTGGATCTTCTGGCCTGTGACAGTGTTAAGGTAGTCGTAGCGCTTCTCCAGGGGCACGATCCAGCGGTTGAGCAGATCGAACACGCGCACCTGCTGGCGCCCAAAGTCGTCGATCAGGAAGATGCCGCAGTTGGCCTTCATCTGGAAGGGCGCCTCGTAGATTTTCGAGGTGTCGTTGTAGATCAGGTTTAGCTGCTCGAGCGTCAGCTCGCCGCCGACGATCACCACCGGGCGACGAATGCGGATCCAGCGCCGGTCGTACTCGGTGCTATCGTCCCACTTGTGCTTCGGCCCCTCGTGGACGATCGCGTCGTGCATCTTGATCACGGCGCCGTCGGCGTAGATCGTCTGGGGGATAAAGATATCGTCGCCCATCAGGTGCGTAATGCGCTCGGCGATGGTGGTCTTGCCGTTGCCAGGGTAGCCAAAAAGCATCACGGAGGAGCCGGAGTTCACGGCGGGGCCAACGGCGTTGAGGATCGACTCATCGATCACGAGGCCATCGAAGGCGTCGCGGATGTTGCGGCGCGTCACCTTGACGTTTTTTACGGTCTGGGTATGCACCGAGGCGATCCACTCCTCCACCGTCACAGGGGCGGGGCCAACGTACTGCACCTTGCGCAGGGCCGCCTGGGCCGCCTCCTGGCCGCGCGGGGTGAGGATATACTCAAAGTTACTATCGCCGAAGCCGCGCTGGCCGATGATGTCGATCTGCTCGGCCTTGCGCAGGTCGGTGATAATCTCATCGACGATACGGTAGTAGAGGCACATCTCATCGGCGATATCACGGCCTGTCATGCGGCCCTTGGTGTAGAGGGTGCGCAGAAAGTGCTCGGTGAGAAAGCTGCGGTTGAGCCCGGTCTCTGCGATCGTCTGGGGCTCTTTGGGGAGAAAGCTATTGTTGAGCTGGGGGCGAGCCTCGTCCTCGGTGGGGGGTGGGTCGCCGAGCATGCGCAGGGCGGCGACGTTCTGGCCACGGGCGCGGGCCTCGCCGATCAGCTGCTCGAGATCCTGAATATGCATACCAAGGTGCAGCACGGCGTCGGCGTCGGCGTTGGCCTGGGCCTCTTTGTAGCAGGCGTAGACGGCGCGGGCCACGCTGTACTTCACGCCGTCGATGTAGAGATGGTGGAGGTAAAGCTGGTCGCGCACGAAGCAATCACGCGAGTGGAGCTTGCGGGCGAGCATCTCCTCGTAGGCTTTCTGGTCGAGCAGGTAGCGCATGGGGCGAACCTCGTTCTGGGTTGCTGGGTAGATAGCTGATCGGAGCGCAGGGCAGTCGGGGTTCAGTATAGCTTTCTGACGCGCTACAGCCTATAGTGCCACGGTCCTGTTGGATGTTGAACCTGGGTGCGGCGTAGCGTTTCGGGGCAGGCGGGGCAGCGAGCGACTGAAGTCGCGCCACCGGGGCGCTTCGCGCCGCGCGTCGGCCTGCGCCGACGCCATTCTGCGTCCGCGTAGGCGGACGCGCAGCCGCAGGCCCCGCCGCTGCGGTTTCAACCGCCGGGTGCTGGCAACAGCGCCCACAATGACGTAGCCCTACCCGTTGCGCAGCGATCCTATGCTATACTACAGGGGTAAGGGTTTCCCTGACAATTTCCACCAGTCACTCAAAGCATTGTTTGCGCTCCCACCAGGATGTGGGGCACCTTCGGCTACTGGCCATCGAGCTGGCCGCGCCGTTTGCCCCGGCCTGCTCCCGGCCTTGTTACTGGCGCTTCCAAAGGAGAGGTCGATCTGTGGGTGCCAAGAACGCGCAGCTGCTCACCCAGGTTCGCCAGGCCGGCTACGAGACGCTGCGCGTGGAGCAGCCCCGCGCAAACCGCTGGCTGCTCACGCTGCGCACGCCCGAGGGCGGCGAGCTGCTCGCCATGGCGCAGCAACGCCCGCTGATCAGCGCCGCCGATGTGCAGGATCTGGCCGAGCTGCTGCGCCTGCGCCGCATGCCCAGCGGCATGCTGCTCGCCCTTGGCGGCCGCTTCAGCCCGGAGGCCCAGCGCACCGCGTTGGAGCTGCGCCACCCGCGCATCCAGCTCTGCGTCGAGCTGCCCGCCGCAGCCAACGGCGCGCTCGGCCTGAGCAGCCTGGAGGCAGCCCGACAGTAACGGGCCTGTGCTAACTTAGCTCGGCGCTTGGCCGGATGGGCCTAGGCACAGAGCTGAGGAGCCGCCAATGGATTCCTTCTGGTTCGTCGACTGGCGCTTGCTTATGGCGGCTGTGGAGCTTTGGCTTGCCGGCGGCAACCCCTACGGCCCATTCGTGATACCGAATGGCGTCGCCGTTGCGGCGGGCGGGTACGCTTACCCCCCCCCCACGCAGATCCTCGCGCTGCCCTTCGCCCTGCTGCCCTGGCTGATCAGCGGGCTGCTCGTGCAGCTCGTCGCTATCATCGGCTTTGAGCGCTGGGCGCGCCGCACGAGTGGCCGCACGGCCCTCCCCTGGCTGCTGCTCTGGCTGCCATTTGCGCAGGGCCTGGTGATCGGGCAGCTTACCCTACTCGCCCTGGTGGGCCTGCTCTTGGCCGAGCACGCCTACAGCGACCGGCGCGACCGCCTGGCTGGCCTGCTGCTCGCCCTGGCTATCATCAAGCCGCAAACAACGGTGCTTGCTGTGGCATGGCTGCTTTTCGTCGCCCTGCGTGAGCGCCGCTGGGTTCTGCTTGCCAGCTTCGCAGGCGTTAGCGCCCTGCTCTGGGGCGGCATTCTGCTGATCAGCGGTCCCGAGATCTATCTCCAGTGGGTTCAGGGGCTCCAGGCCTATCGCGAGGGCCGGCCCGACAGGCCACTGCTTGGGTTGCCGTTTGGGCCGCTGCTTGGGGTGCTGGCGGGCCTGCTCTGGTGGCGGCACGGACGCAGCGATGGCTTTGGGACGCTGCTGCTGATCAATACGCTGATCTTCCCGCTCTCGGTGGTCTATATCGCCATTGGGGTCGCCTGTGTTGTGATCCGCTGGCGTCCGAACTGGGCCTGGTATCCCCTGACCCTCAGCTGGTTGCTGCCGGTGGTCTTCATTATGCCCGTGCGCAGCGCCGACAGCATCGCCGGCCTGGTGCAGGCGATTATCGCCACCGCGCTGCTCGCCGGGCTGCTGCCGCGCCTGCCCTTTCCGCTTCGGCGCAGGCCCGCCGCCCCCGCGTAGCGCCGCTCGGGGCGTCGCCATGCTACAATACGGCTGATGAGCGATCAACGGCTGGGCGCGGTGCAGAGCGCCAACGAGCTTGACTTTATTAGCCACGGCCCCGCCCAGACGGAGCGGGTTGGCCAGCGCCTTGGCGAGCTGCTGCGCCAGGGCGATCTGCTGCTGCTTGTGGGCACCTTCGGCGTGGGCAAGACGCAGCTCGCAAAGGGTGTGGCGCGCGGCCTTGGCTCCGACGACCTTGTGACGAGCCCCAGCTTTGTGCTGGTGAACGAGTATCGCGCCGGCCCCGCCGCCCAAGCCATGCCGATCTACCACGTGGATCTCTACCGTATCGCCGAGGCGTCCGAGCTGCCCACGATCGGGCTAGAGGAGCTCTGGGCCGGCGAGGGCGTCTGCCTGATCGAGTGGCCCGAGCGGGCCCAGGCGCTTGTGCCAGCCGACTACCTGGCGGTGCATATCGAGCATCTCAGCGAGACCAAGCGCCGCATCAGGCTCGCGCCCCACGGCCAGCGCTACGCCGAGCTGATCGAGAAGTTCAAAGGCTGATGCTGCTCGCCATCGACACCGCCACCAGCGTTACAGGGCTGGCCCTCTACGACGCGAGCGGCCCACGCGCCGAGGCGACATGGGTCTCTGGCCGGAATCACACCGCCCAGCTGCTGCCTCAGGTCGACATGCTGCTGCGCCACAGCGGCACCGCGCGCGGCGAACTCACGGCTCTGGCGGTGGCGCTTGGCCCCGGCAGCTGGAGCGGCCTGCGCGTTGGCATGAGCGTGGCCAAGGGCATCGCGCTGGCCGGAAATCTGCCGCTGCTCGGTGTCTCTACCCTGGACGCACTCGCCGCCCAGCACGCTCGCCCCGGCCTCCAAACGCACCCGCTGATCCGCCTGGGGCGCGAGCGCTTTGCCACAGCCCTGTTTCGCGGCGACGGCCCGGCCCGCCAGGAAGATGACCGCAACGTGAGCCTCACCGAGCTCTGCGCCACGCTCACGGCACCCACACTCTTCTGCGGCGACCTCGACGCCGCCACCGAGCAGGCGCTCCGCCAAGGCCTCGGCGCCAAGGCGCGCTTCCCCACACCCGCCGCCGGCCTGCGCCGCCCCGCCTTCCTTGCCGAGCTGGCATGGCGCCGCCTGGCCGCCGGCGAGCGCGACGACCTCGTAACCCTTGAGCCGATCTACCTCGGCGAGGCTGTGAAGCCGAAGACTAGCGGGTGACGAGCGCGAGTGGCCCGGCACTCAGCACTCAGCACTCAGCACTCAGCACTATGTCTGCACTAAGCCGTTTCGAGCAGCTGATGGAACAGATGGTGGAGGGGTCGGTGGCGCGGCTGTTCCGCAGCCCGGTGCAGCCGGTAGAGATCGCGCGGCGCCTGGAGCGGGCCATGGAGAGCCAGCAGTCGATCAGCGTGAAGCGCGTGATTGTGCCGAGCTTCTACAAGGCCTATCTGCACCCCGCCGACTTCGCCGTCTTCCAGCCGGTGCGCGCGCAGCTGGAGCAGGAGATGGCCACCTACCTGAGCGATCTGGCCCAGGAGCGCAGCTTCAGTATGCTGGAGCACCCCCGCGTGCTGCTGGCCGAAGACCCGGCGGTGTCGAAGCGCTCCATTCAGGTGGTGGCAGAGATGACGGCCAGCGGCGCCGCTGAGACAACCCAGGTGATGGCGCCCGCCATGCCGGCCCAGCCAGTGCGTAAAAACCACGCCCTGCTGCTGCTCCAGACGCCCGGCGGCCCCCAGCCCATCCCAGTAGAGAGCACGGCGCTCTCGCTTGGGCGCGGCCTCGGCAACGATGTGATCCTGGAGGATACGCGCGTCTCGCGCCACCACGCCCAGCTGCGCTACCGCCAGCGCCGCTTCTGGGTGACTGATCTCGGCAGCACCAACGGCACCTTCGTGAACGGCGAGCGCGTGAGCGAGACGGCCCTGCGCGATGGCGACCTGATCTCGCTTGGCGGCCTTGAGCTTACCTTTCGCGATGGCTAGGGAACAGGGAACAGGGAACAGGGAACAGGGGGCGGAGCCGCCCGTATGCATCAACTTAATTGTTACCGTGTACAACGCGACTTTTGGCGAAAGCGCATTCTGATGCGGTACAGCTCGTACGATGCCCCAGTGCTTGTCGTATCGCCGCTACGGCAGCATTCTTTTTTCCGCATTGGAATGCGGAACGTAGGAAAGGACTTCCCTACACGAAAAGCGTTAAGTTGATGCGTATGGGCGGAGCCGCCCCAGGCCTCGGCCCGCTGCGTTCTGCCCGCTGCGTTCTGCCCGCTGCGTTCTGCCCGCTGCGTTCCCTGTACCCTGTACCCTGTACCCTGTACCCTAATCATGTTTGACATTGCAAATCTCTCCATCGGTGTACTGCTGCTGCTACTGCGCATTGCGGTGGTCTTCCTGTTGTATTTCTTTCTCTGGCAGGTGCTGCGCGTAGTGAGGCGCGATCTCCAGGGCGGCGCTGCGCCGACGCAGGCTGCTGCCAGCCCCTACGGCCAGCTTGTGGTGACGGCGGCAGGGCAGACGGGCGTGCCTGTTGGCAAGGTCTTCCCGCTGAGCCCCGTCACGCTGATCGGGCGCAGCACCGAGGTGGAGGTCTCGCTGAACGACAGCTTTCTCTCGGCCGAGCACGCGCGCCTGGAGCAGCGCGGCGGCATCTGGACGCTGGAAGACCTGAACAGCACCAACGGCACCTACCTGAACGGCTTCGAGGTGCGGGCGGGCACCGAGCTGCACGACGGCGACACCGTGCGGGTGGGCCGCGTGGAGCTCAAGCTTGTGGCGCGGTAGCGGCGCCCGGAATTATGCTATACTTCGCAGCGAACCCCCGGCGAAGGCATAGACAACAAGGTACCGGCCATGCTCGCAAACTACGCCTTCATTGGAGTATTCTTCCTCGCGGCGGTAAGCTTCCCGATCATCCCGCTGATTCTGGCCGCGTACCTGCGCCCCAAGCGCCCCGCGCCGATCAAGCAGTCCACCTACGAGTGTGGGCTTGAGGTGATCGGCGACTTCCGGGTGCAGTTCAAGGTGCAGTATTATTTGTACGCCCTGGCCTTTGTGATCTTCGCTGTCGAGGTGGTCTTTCTGTACCCGTGGGCGGTGGCCTTCAACCAGATCGGCCTGACGGCCCTGGCGGCTGCGGCGAGCTTCCTGGGGCTGCTGGCCGCCGGCCTGATCTACGAGTGGCGCAAGGGCGCGCTAGAGTGGGTATGAGCGCCATGCCAGACGATAAAGATCTACAGCTGGAGCTAGAGCGGCAAGGCATCTTCGTCTCTACGGTGAACCGCTTCTACAACTGGGGCCGCCGCTCGTCGATCTGGCCGATGTCGTTTGGCCTGGCCTGCTGCGCGATCGAGATGATGGCCTTCGGCCTGAGCCGCTACGATGTGGCGCGCTTTGGCGCCGAGCTGTTCCGCGCCTCGCCGCGCCAGGCCGACCTGATGATTGTTGCGGGCACCGTGACGAAGAAGATGGCGCCCCAGGTGGTGCGGCTCTACAACCAGATGGCCGAGCCCCGCTATGTGATCTCGATGGGCGCCTGCGCCACCTCCGGCGGCCCCTTCCGCGACGGCTACAACGTGCTGCGCGGGATCAACCTGCTGATCCCGGTGGACGTGTATGTGCCGGGCTGCCCGCCCCGCCCCGAGGCGCTGCTCCACGCCCTGATCACCTTGCAGGAGCAGATCGACCGCCAGCAGCTCGGCCGCGTGCGCTGGTACGGCGACGGCGAGCGCCCCCAGACCAGCGACTTCCCCGTGCCTAGCTTTGGCAAGCATGGCCTGGAGGTGGACGGCAAGCTGATCGACGCGGTGGGCGGCCTGCCGCTGGTGAGCCCCTTCCGCTCGCCTGAGCAGGGTGAGCAGAAAAGTGGGCGGATCGAGCACCCCGAGATCGCGCGCC